>CAJHYW010000153.1_pt1 | contig 21331 bp, 20 predicted proteins | sample 9198811 | NCBI WGS metagenome assembly CAJHYW01 (sample SAMEA7708378, study PRJEB35096) | sediment metagenome | biome: marine neritic benthic zone biome [ENVO:01000025]; feature: sediment [ENVO:00002007]; material: shallow marine sediment [ENVO:03000034] sea grass bed [ENVO_01000059] ...
GCTTATTCAATCTGATGACAGTTCCCGGCCCCGAGGCGTCGCTTGCGAAACGCGTCGAGGAAACCATCGCGCAGGTGCAGCTTGCCGAGCACATGGGTTTCGATATCGCCTGGTTTGCGGAGCACCATTTCTCCAACTACTCCATGTGTCCCTCGCCGACCATGATGGGTGCGTACGCCGCCGCGCGCACCGAACGCATTCGTCTGGGTGCGGCGGTGTTGGTACTCCCGCTCTACCACCCGGTGCGTCTCATCGAGGAGCTTGCCCTGCTCGATGTGCAAAGCAACGGGCGTCTGGTGGTCGGTCTTGGCAGCGGCTATCAGGAGTACGAGTTCGAAGGCTTTGGTCTGGACATCAGTGACAAGCTCGAGCTGATGCACGAGGCGTGGGATCTCTTGGAGCAAGGACTCGGTGACGGTGTCATCGACTACGACGGCAAGCACTTCAAGCTGCCGGCGCGCCCGCTGGTGCTGCGCTGCGTGGGGCAGCGGATGCCCAAGGTGTTTGTCGCCGGGGTCAACCCGAGCTTAGTGGAGCGCGTGGCGCGAAGCGGTGTAACACCCTTTGTCTCGACGGGATTCAAAGGCGTGGAGAAGCTGCTCGATCTGCGCGCGCAGGTGGAAGCAGGGTTCGAATCGGTGGGCTATGACCCGGTCGACATTCCCTTTGCCATCCAGCGCTATATCTACGTGACCGACAGCCATGAGGACGCCCTGGAAGCGGCTACCAATGCGCGCTTCGTGGGTCGCACCGTCGCCAACATGGTCAGCGGCACCCCCGCCCTACAAGGCGCCTTCCTCGAGCCGCGGCCCTTCGACGGTGAGCCGACGCTGGAAGAGATCGTCGAGAACCTCAACTTCGGTGCCCCCGAACTGGTGGCCGAGAAGATGGCCAACGAGATCCGCCTGGTCAAGCCAACGCACTATAGCTGTTTCTTCGACTTCGGCCCGATGGACCCGACGCGCGCACGCCGTTCCATGGAACGCTTCGGCGCCGAAGTCCTGCCCCTGCTCCGCAAAGAGCTCGGCGACGATTTCGGGGACAGTTTACTTAATTCGGCTACTCCCCCGGCCGAGACCAGTAGCACGCTCTAAACCTCAGGCCATTACATAGCCACCGCTGACGATTACGTTCTCGCCGGTCGTATAGCGGTTCGCGTGGCTCGATAGGAATACGATCATCTCCGCGATGTCGTTGGGCTCTGCGGCGCGCCCAAGCGGGTTGGCGGCGATGAGCTCGGGCATGAACCCCGATGTCTTTGCTCTCTCAGTAGCGATCCCCGCGGGGGCGACGGAGTTGATAAGGATCTGGTCCTTGGCGAAGGCGAGGGCAAAGGACTTTGTCAAACTCACCACCGCCGCTTTCATCGCCGCGTAGTGTGCGTTTTGTGGGTGTGGTTTGAACGCATCCACCGAGCTGATGTTGACGATGCGCCCATCGCGGTACGGGCGCATGTGCTCGACGGCGGCCACCATCATGTTGTGCGTGGCACGCACGTTGATGGCCAAGCTCTTGTCCCACTGCTCGTCGGTGATCTCCAGTATGGGCACACGGGGGTAGAAACCGGCGCAGTTGACCAGCACGTTGATTCTCTCGAAGTGATCGACCGCAGACTGAAATACCGCGTGTGCCTGGTCGCGTATTGAGGTATCTCCGCCAAATCCGACGACCTCGCCACCATCGGTCGCGAGCGATGCAACGGTCGCGTTCAGGCTGGCCTCATCGATGTCGACAATGGCAAGACGTGCACCGCGCTCGACCATCATCTTGGCGGTTGCGCTCCCAAGTCCGCCGGCGCCCCCGACGATGACCACTGTTTGCCCCTTCATGCGAATCTCCCGTTGCGGAACGTCGACGATTTATGCCACTTACCAACACGCTGGAACGGCCGCGAGCGGCGATGCGTACATCCATGTGGGCTCGACGACCGCTCGCCGTGGTCGACGTAACTCTCAGTGCGGCCAATTTGCTTCCATCCCTGTCGGGTCTTTCGCCGCAGCGCCGTGTAAACAATTTGGTAAACTGTCTCCGAAATAGCAGCGTGTATGGAATTAAGTAAACTGTCCCCGAAATACATCCGGGCGCAGCAATCGTCTCGCTACGGGCATCGATAGCCGGCGTGGCAGCCACACCCCTGCGATACACAACCTCGGTGCCATAAGGCCAAGTTGCCCGCCACCGCGGGTCGCAACCCAAATCGTATTGTCCGTGGTCGAAACGACCGTCCCGGGTGGCCGCTGCCCATCACCGTTCTCCTCGGCTACTGTAGCTCCCGGCTCTAGCAGCACGCGGCCAAGCTTGGTGCGGGCAAGCGCGTACACGTTGACCCACGGCACCAGCGACCGGCAAAGGTTGTGCAGCTCGCTCGCGCTTTGCTGCCAGGTGATCAACCCGTCGGCGGCACGCGGTGCGCGAAAGTAGCTTGGCTCACCGAGCGCCGACTGGCTGGTGGTTTGCAGCTCGGGTGCGCGCAAGCGTTCTACGAGCTCCGGCACCATGCTGGCCGCGCAGCGTGCGGAGCGTGCACGCAAGCTCTTACCCGTGTCGCTTTGCTCGATGGGCACCGCTCTTTGCATTATCACCGGGCCGGTGTCTATACCCGGATCCACCAGATGAAAGGTCACACCCGTTTGCGGCTCTCCATGACGGATCGCCGATGCATAGGGGTTTGGTCCACGGTGGGCGGGTAACATCGAGGGGTGGCAGTTCACGAAACGCGTGCCGGCGGTTTGTAGCACGCGGCGAGAGAGGATCTCCCCCCAGGACGCCAGCAACACACACGCCGGGCGGTATTGTTCGATGACCGAGCGAAAGGCCAGCGAGTTGAGCCGCCCACACCGCGGCTGCGGGATGCCATAGCGACGCAGCAGCGCGGCCAGCTTGCGCTCGTTGGGGTCCCGCCCAGCGACCACGAGACCCGATGTCCGCCAGCGAAGTGCGGCGACCACGCGGCAAACGGGGGCCTCTACCAGCGCCTCCAGCAAGCCGAGCGCAAGCGTTCCGTACCCGACCAGCAGAATCGTCAGTGGTTGTTGCTGCGGTTCGCTCATGTGGCGCCGTGGTGACCGCGGAGGTCCAGTCCCATATAGTACGCGCACAAAATCCCACGAGGGCTGCATGAGGGGAGCGGAGCCATGAAACTAGCTTTCTTGGGGCGCGAAATCTGTTCTTTCTCATGGTCGGCAAATACTTTCGCCTGGTTCTGGAACGCAAGGTGTTTCTGTTTCTCGATATCAAAGGCTCCACGAATTTGGTGGAAGAGCTGGGCCCCGCCGGAACATCAATCGATATCCGTTGCGACATCGGGTAATCTGATCCGTCCGTTCGATAGGGTCCCGAGGAGGAATCGATGAGAACAACAATCAAGGTGGCCGTGGGTTGTGCGGCCCTGGCTATCTCCCCATTGGCATCTGCCGGAAAAGCGGAAGCCGAGCGCTGGGTCAACGAGGAGTTCCAGCCCTCGACGCTCTCCAAAGCGGAGCAGATGGCGGAGATGGAGTGGTTCATCAGAGCGGCCGAGCCCTTCAAGGGGATGGAGATCAACGTGCTCTCGGAGACCATCCCCACGCACGAGTACGAGTCGAAGACCCTGACCAAGGCCTTCGAGGAGATCACGGGGATCAAGGTCAACCACCAGCTTCTGGGTGAAGGCGAGGTGGTCCAAGCCGTCCAGACCCAGATGCAGACCAAGCGCAACCTCTACGATGCGTACATCAACGATTCGGACCTGATCGGCACGCACTCGCGCTTACAGCTTGCGGTACCCCTGTCCGATTTCATGACGGGCGAAGGCGCGGACGTGACGAACCCGAACTTGGACGTGGACGACTTCATGGGCAAGTCCTTTACCACGGGTCCCGACGGCAAGCTCTATCAGCTACCCGACCAACAGTTTGCGAACCTCTACTGGTTCCGCTACGACTGGTTCGCACGCCCCGAGCTAAAGAAGCGGTTCAAGGAGCGTTATGGCTACGAGCTTGGCGTGCCTGTCAACTGGTCGGCCTACGAGGACATCGCCGAGTTCTTTAGCGTGCACGTCAAAGAAATCGACGGTGTGCGTGTTTATGGCCACATGGACTATGGCAAACGCGCACCGGACCTCGGGTGGCGGATGACCGATGCATGGCTGTCGATGGCGGGCGCCGGCGACAAAGGTCTGCCAAACGGCAAGCCGGTGGACGAGTGGGGCATACGCGTGGAAGGCTGCAACCCCGTCGGCGCCTCGGTCAGCCGCGGCGGCGCGGCCAACGGGCCGGCGGCGGTGTACGCGATCCGCAAGTGGGACGAATGGCTGCGCAAATACGCGCCCCCCGGTGCCGCGAGCTATGACTTCTACCAGTCCTTGCCCGCGCTCTCGCAAGGCAACGTCGCGCAGCAGATCTTCTGGTACACCGCTTTCACCTCATCGATGGTGGCGCCAAAGAGCGCAGGCAACAACACCGTGGACGATGCGGGCAACCCCTTGTGGCGCATGGCGCCCTCACCCCACGGTCCGTATTGGGAAGAAGGCATGAAGCTCGGCTATCAGGATGCCGGGTCGTGGACCATTCTGAACTCCACGCCGTTGGACCGGCGCAAGGCCGCGTGGCTCTATGCCCAGTTCGTGGTCTCGAAGACGGTGTCCTTGAAGAAGACCCATGTGGGGCTCACACCCATCCGTGACAGCGACATCCGTCACGAGTCCTTTACCAAGCGCGCGCCAAAGCTGGGCGGCTTGGTGGAGTTCTACCGTTCGCCCGACCGCGTGCGCTGGACGCCGACCGGCACCAACGTGCCTGACTATCCGAAGCTTGCGCAGATCTGGTGGCAACAGATCGGGGACGTGAACTCGGGTGCGTTCACGCCACAGCAGGCCATGGACCGGCTCGCCTCCGAGATGGACCAGACCATGGCGCGGATGCAGGCCGCCGATGAGAAGGCCAACACCTATGGCGGCTGCGGGCCACGTCTGAACGAGGAGAAGGACCCCGAGTGGTGGTTGAGCCAGCCGGGCGCGCCAAAGGCAAAGCGCGCCAACGAGAAGCCGCAGGGCGAGACCGTCGACTACGACTCCCTGGTCAAACGCTGGGCGCAAAACTAGACCTCGGCGTCGTCCAAGCCAAGCGGCTAGCCGCAATTCTCGAACGGAGGGCCGCGACCCGGCCCTCCTCTTTTCTGGAAGCAGCGAGGGAATGGCGCTCGAACTCAGAGGCGTATCCAAGCAGTTAGGCGCCGAGACGCATATCTACGAGACCACGCTCAGTATCGAGCCCGGCGTGTTCAACACCTTGCTCGGTCCGACAGGCTCGGGTAAGACCACGTTCATGCGCTTAATGGCTGGGCTGGAGCAACCGAGCGCCGGCCGCATGTTCTTCGATGGCGTCGACGTCACCGGTGTGCCGGTGCGAAAGCGCAACATCGCCATGGTCTACCAGCAGTTTATCAACTACCCCTCGCTCAATGTCTTCGAGAACATCGCCTCGCCGCTGCGTATTGCCGGGCGGTCCAAGACGCAGATCAAGCAACGGGTCGGTGAGATCGCGGCGTTGCTAAAGCTCACCGAGCTGCTGGACCGCAAACCCAGCGAGCTCTCGGGTGGACAGCAGCAACGCACGGCGCTTGCACGCGCACTGGTCAAGGATGCCGGGCTGGTCCTGCTCGATGAGCCGCTGGTGAACCTGGACTACAAGCTCCGCGAAGACCTGCGCGAGGAGCTGCCAAAGCTGTTTGCGGACACGGGCGCGACGGTGGTCTATGCCACGACGGAGCCCACCGAGGCGATGCTGCTCGGTGGCTATACGGCGGCGCTGAGCGAAGGGCGCGTGACACAGTACGCGCGCACACAAGAGGTGTTTCATCGTCCCGCCAACCTGGTGACGGCGAGGACCTTCTCCGACCCACCGCTCAACATCTCGAACGTGGTCAAACGCGGCACAGAGTTTGTCCTCCAGGAGCGGGTGCGCTGGCCCGTGGGCGAGGCCTCCACGGTGCTCGGCGACGGCGAGTATGTGGTCGGGTTTAGACCGCATCATCTGGGTTTGAAGCCCGCCTTCGATAGCGCCTTGGAGATACACGGCGAAGTCTTGTTGAGCGAGATCAGCGGGTCGGAGAGCTATATCCATGTTGCCGTCAACGAGCACACGTGGGTGGCGCACGTGCATGGCGTGCACCGCTTGGAGCTCGGTACGCAAGCGACACTGTTCGCGGACCCGAGCAACTTCTTCATCTTCAGGTCCAGCGGTGAGCGGGTCGATTGGCATGCAAGTGAGTAGACGTGGATAACACATGGCGCAGATAACGCTCAGTAAGCTGCGTCACTCCTATGTGGGTCCACACGAGACCCCGCGGGTGTGGGCGCTTGAGCAGATTGACGTGACCTGGGAGGACGGTGGCGCCTACGCGTTGCTCGGCCCCTCCGGGTGTGGCAAGTCCACCTTGCTCAACATCGTCTCCGGTCTGCTGGAGCCCACCGAAGGTCAGGTCTTGTTCGACGGGGTGGACGTCACACACCAGCGCACCGAGCAGCGCAACATCGCCCAGGTGTTCCAGTTTCCGGTTGTCTACGACACGATGACGGTGTACGAGAACCTTGCTTTTCCCTTGCGCAACCGCGGCGTCGCGCCGGCCGACATCAAGAAACAGGTGATGGAAATCGCCGAGATGCTGGAGCTGGTGGATTCGCTTGAGCGGCGCGCCTCCGGCTTGACCGCCGATGCCAAGCAGAAGATCTCCTTGGGTCGCGGGCTCGTGCGCTCGGACTTCAACGCCATCATGTTCGACGAGCCCTTGACGGTGATCGACCCGCATCTCAAGTGGCAGCTCCGCTCTAAGCTTCGCTATCTGCACAAGCGCTTTAGCCACACCATGATTTACGTGACCCATGACCAGACCGAGGCACTCACCTTTGCCGACCGCGTGGTGGTGATGCACGATGGCGAGATCGTTCAGGTCGGCACCTCCGAGGAGTTGTTCGATAAGCCCCATCACACCTTTGTCGGCTACTTCATCGGCTCGCCGGGGATGAACGTGTTGCCTTGCACCTTGGAGAGCGGAAAGGCGATGGTCGCGGGACACGCCGTCAAAGACTTAGACTGCGATGCGCCGGCGGACACGGGACGTACCGAGGTGGGTGTGCGACCCGAGTTCGTGAGCTTTGACACCCGTGGCGTCCCTGTGGCCATCAAACGCGTGGACGACATCGGCCGCTACCGTATCGTCGAGGTGGCGCTGGAGGAGGTCGGGTTCAAGATGCTGGTCCGCGAGGGGGACCCCATACCAAGCGAGAACCCCCGGGTCGTCTTCGAACCTGGTCACACCGGGATCTACGCGGACGGGTGGTTGGTCCAGTAGCGAAACACCGATGATCCAGAAAACACCAAACCAAAAAGCCTGGTTCCTCGTCCTGCCGGTGGTGGTCGTCGTCGCCTTCAACGCCATCGTGCCGCTCATGACGGTGGTGAACTATTCCGTCCAGGAGACCTTTGGCGACAACGTGTTCTTCTGGGAAGGCCTCAAGTGGTACAAGGACGTGCTCTTGTCCGAGCGGTTTCACGCGTCGCTGATCCGGCAAATCGTGTTTACCTCGCTCGTTCTCCTCATCCAGGTGCCCTTAGGGGTTGCGGTCGCGCTTGCCATGCCGCGTCGTGGACCCGGCGTATCGATCTGCCTGGTACTCATGGCTTTACCCTTGCTGATCCCCTGGAACGTCGTCGGCGCCATGTGGAATATCTATGCATTGCCCGATACGGGTCTGCTCGGCCGGACCATCAACGCGCTCGGTATCGATTTCAACTTCACGCAGCAACCCCTGTCCGCGTGGATCACCGTCGTGTTGATGGATGTGTGGCACTGGACCTCCTTGGTGGTGTTGCTTGCCTACGCGGGCTTGTGCGCGATCCCCGATGCCTACTACCAAGCCGCGAAGATCGACGGCGCGAGCGCGTGGGAAGTGTTCCGGTACATACAGCTCCCAAAGATGAAACGCGTGCTCACTATCGCCGTGCTGCTGCGCTTCATGGACAGCTTCATGATCTACACCGAGCCCTTCGTGCTCACCGGCGGCGGTCCCGGCAACGCGACTACGTTTCTCTCCATCGACCTGGTCAAGATCGCGCTCGGCCAGTTTGACCTCGGTCCGGCCGCGGCGATGTCGATCATCTATTTCTTGATCATCCTGGCCGTGTGCTGGCTGTTCTACACCTTGATGATGCGAAGCGAGGGCGAGCAATGAGACGCCTTGGCTGGCTCGTCCCGACCCTGTACATCATCTTCCTGATGCTGCCGATCTACTGGCTCATCAACATGTCGTTCAAGACGACCAACGAGATCCTGGGCACCTTCTCGCTTTGGCCCATCGAGTTCACCTTGGACAACTACCTAAAGATTTTCACCGACTCGACCTGGTACAGCGGTTACATCAACTCGATCAGCTATGTGGTGATGAACACCGTGTTCTCGCTGCTGGTAGCCTTGCCGGCCGCGTACGCGTTTTCCCGCTACCGCTTCCTCGGTGACAAGCACTTGTTCTTCTGGCTGCTGACCAACCGCATGGCGCCACCCGCGGTGTTTGCCTTGCCGTTCTTCCAGCTTTATTCGGCGATTGGATTGTTCGACACACCCTTCGCCGTCGCGCTCGCCCACTGCTTGTTCAACATCCCGCTCGCGGTGTGGATCCTGGAAGGCTTTATGTCGGGCGTCCCAAAGGAATTGGACGAGACCGCCTATATCGACGGTTACTCGTTCCCAAGATTCTTCATCAAGATCTTTCTGCCGACGATCACCGCGGGCGTCGGTGTGGCGGCGTTCTTCTGCTTCATGTTCTCCTGGGTAGAGCTATTGCTCGCAAAGACGCTCACCTCGGTCGCCGCTAAACCCATCGCCGCAGTGATGACACGCACCGCAAGCACCGCGGGCTACGAGCTTGGCCTGCTGGCCGCGGCCGGTGTCCTCACCATCGTCCCCGGCGCCATCGTGATCTATTTCGTCCGTAACTACATCGCCAAGGGCTTCGCCCTGGGGCGGGTATAGAGGGGGGGCGCATGGGCCTATCCTGGATGGCATGGACCTGGCCGACCGCGGTGTTCTTCATCATCATCGCGTTGATGCTGATCGGCATGGTCATCTGGGAGAAGCTCAGCCCGGGCGGTGCACCGCGGCGCGGGATACTGGGGCTGGATACGACCCGCGGCGATAGATTGTTTATCTCGCTGCTCGGCAGCGCCTATATCCATCTGGCTTGGCTGGGTTTGATCGGCGTCGCGCTGTGGGGTGCGTTGGTGGTCAGCGTGATTTATGCCGTTGCTGTGTTCAAGTGGGTGTGAGCGTCGACGACCCAGCGCATCAGCGTCGAAGCTCGGCTCGAATACGGTCTCACCTACGGCAGGGGGATTTCCTCGAAACTGCTTTAAGTTCGCCCCCGGCTGAAACATTTGCTCGAATCTACTTTAACTCGGCAAACGTTTCGCTGTGGGGCAATCCTTCGCGCCCAGGATGTCGCAATCGTTACGTCGGTGTGTACTCGAATCCAATTACCAGACAACCGTTCACGGTACGGCTACTGTGTTTTGTCCCTGGCTCGTAGATCACATAATCTCCGGGCCCCAGAACTGTTCCATCGGTTTCGACCAGGTCGCCTTCCAGAATCAGATACTCCTCGCGAACCGTGTGGACGTGCGCGGTCGTTTCTGTACCGGGTTCCATTCGGATCATATATACACCGTGGCCGGTCTCTCGATCGTAGCTAAGGTCAAGCTGGCCAATACCCTCGAGAACCGGGCCACCAAAGTCGTAGATGTCAAACTTCGCCGTCTTCGTGTTAATGATTTGGCGCTGATTGCCGTAGTGGTTCGATTGACTCTTCATTGGCAGACAAGATTCGCATTGGAAACCCGCGGTATTCTTGACTGACCTAATGTTTGGGTCAAGAGCCTCGAGAATCTGCTCGTCTCGTCAGATTAACTATGTCTGTGACCCCGATGTGACACATTGGGTCGAGTTGCTCGGTGGCCTCTCGCTGAGTGAGGACGGCACACCCCCAGTACCCATCCACCGGATTCGTCTTGAGGACGTCTCTGTTACCGCGGAGGGATTTCCTCGAACTGGCTTTAGGTTCGCTCTCCGCTTAGGACTCCTCGAAATTACTTTAAGTGGCGGCAAGCGACTGGCTATGCGGATATACTTTGATACAGATACTCAGGTGCTAAGTCAGCGCCATTTGGCCATGTGAGGGTATGGAGTTCCGGGTCTATTCGAAATTGTCTGAACCGCGCCTGATCCCTCAACGGCTCGAATACTTCTCCCCAAAGTTGGCCCTCTAAATCAACCTCTCCTTCAGTACCGTCCTGAAACCGGAGCCAGAGTCGATATCGGTCAATGTGATGAGCTTCGACAAGCCTCGGTATCATCCTCTTACTCCAATGGTTCTATCTTATTCAGCGGCTTACGCTGCCCAGCGAGACGCCAGTCTTCCACCAGCTCATTCTTATGCAACGCATGCCATTCTAACACCAGGCGTTCTGCCCTAGGCGGGAACCGACCCGCAATGGTCTTTCCTGTCTCGAGGCTGACCTTTATCTCCGAACTCCCGCATTTCGCATGGAAATGTGGTGGGGCGTGATCGTTGTAATACATGGCAATGATGATGCCGAAAAAGCGACTGATTTCGGGCATCCTTGCCCCTCACTTCAATGCATCCGTCTAACAGGTCGTTTTAGTGTTTGTCGTTGAACATATGCTCAAAACCTTCGATTTCGACAAAAGGCGCCGTGCCTTCTTCCTCGATGGCGCTCACCCCAGCGTCCAACGCGGCTTCTCCGCTTTCGAATATCTCCTCCCAGTGCGTCCTTATGCCGTGTTGGTTCTCAATCATGAGCTCCCACTCTCGGTCCCAACCACTCTCCGCAATGACTTTCAACTTGACGCCTTCATGCGCTATGTCCTTTACGAGCACGATCTTTGACATCGTTGTCGCCTCCTTCGGCTCGATCTGTCGATACATCGCAGAGTCCTCGATCGGAGCCCCTCGCGACAATGACTCTTGTTCGCTTGGTGTGTAGGCCGGAGAGCAATGTCTTGTAGGCAAGCGCCGCGTCCGAGTTCGTCAGGTCAACTGGCGTCGAGAATTTTCTTCACGCGCAGAACGGCCCAAGCATCCCAGACGCTACCGCGGAGGGCTTTCCTCGAAACTGCTTTAAGTTCGCCCTCCCCGCTGAAACATTTTCTCGAAGCTACTTTAACGGTCCTCCGCGTATCTGGAGTTGCGTGATAACCGGAGACGAAATGTGCCGAATCCAATTGAAGCACGCGAGGTGTTAACGCGGAGGGATTTGCTCGAAGCTGCTTCAACTCGGCGCACGCGAGTCGGGTCGCTATGCGGCCGACTCCTGCTCAACATCCCAGCCGGGGAACACCAACACAGCGGGATGACACCGCAAAGCTCGCGCAAGCACTTTGGCTCGTTCCACACCTAGTCGAATGCGGTCACGCTCGATGGCTGAGATTGTGGACTGAGAAATACCGGTCAGCTCCGAAAGGTCATTCTGACTGAGTGCCTGCAACTCACGGAGGATTCGGACGGACTCCCCAATCGAAACGTCCACGCGTTTTTTGGCTTTTCGATACTCGCTCATATCATCCTTTCCGATAGTCATGCGCCGTCACACTCACCACCTGCACAAGCACCCTATCCCGCTCGATGCGATATATGATGCGATACTGCTGGCTGAGTCTTGATGAACGATGCCCTTTCCACTCCCCGCGCAACGCCTCATCATTGAAACCTCGAATTTGCCTCAAGCCGAATGGCCCTGAGAGCCGGACCACATCTTTCCATATCTCGTAGCGCTTGAGGATATCTAGGGGGAGGCGCTCGAGCTGCTTCGATGTCCTTCTATGCTCGAATATCTCCCACATACCAAATAGAGTATATAGACTTTTGTGGCATGTGAATTCTAGAAAGGGCATGAATCTGTAGGCTTGCGCCTACACCTCAAGAACGCCGCGAGGGCTCCTTCGGGCAGACGACGCTACCGCGGAGGGCTTTCCTCGAAACTGCTTTAAGTTCGCCCTCTGCGGGGCGTAGTATTCAACGACCTGGGGTAGCAAGCTGCGCCAAGTTGACCTTAGAAGCGGATGGTTGATTCAGCTCAACACCACCGACCTTGGAATACCGTAGCGTGCGTTGTTCCGAGCGGGCGAGGGGGTAAGGAGATTGGTGTCATGTCAGATGCGGTGAAGTGGGTCTACCGGTTCGACGAGGTGCGGGAAGCGGAAGCGCTGGTGGGGGGCGATTGGGACCAGGTACGGGCGCTGCTTGGAGGCAAGGGCGCGAACCTCGGGGATATGACCCGGCTGGAGGTACCGATTCCCCCTGGCTTTACGGTGACCACCGAGGCGTGCAAGGCCTACCTCAAGGCCGGAGAGAATTTCCCCGAGGGTTGTTGGCAGCAGGTCCTCGATGCGCTTGGCGCCATGGAGCGCGCGACCGGCAAGCGCTTTGGCGCGAGCGACGACCCGCTGCTGGTCTCCTGCCGCTCGGGGTCCAAGTTCTCCATGCCCGGAATGATGGATACCATCCTCAATATCGGTCTCAACGACGACGTGGTCGGTGCAATGGCCGAGCGCACCGGTGACCTGCGTTTTGCCTACGACCTTTACCGCCGGCTGATCCACATGTTTGGCAGCGTGGTGCTGGATGTGCCGGATGAGCTTTTCGAGGCGAGGCTCACGGCCCGCCGCGATGCCGTAGGCGCGGCGCGCGACACGGATCTCTCCGGCGAGGACTGGCGCGCGGTGGCGTCAACCTACAAGGACATCGTCGCCAGCTACGCCGGCGCGGAGTTTCCTTCCAACCCCGAGGACCAGCTCCGCTTGGCCACCGTCGCCGTGTTCCGGTCCTGGAACCGCAAGCGTGCCATCGAATACCGGCGTGCCGCGGGTATCCCGGACGGGCTTGGCACCGCGGTAAATATCCAAGCGATGGTGTATGGCAACCTGGGCGCGGACAGCGGTACCGGTGTCGCCATGTCGCGCAACGCTTCCACCGGTGTAAAGGAGCTGGAGGGGGACTTCCTGCAACAGGCACAGGGTGAGGACGTGGTGGCAGGGATCCGCCGAACCCAACCCCTATCCGACCTCGCCAAGGTCATGCCGGATGTGTACTGCGAGTTTCAGCAGATCGCGAACAAGCTTGAAGGCCACTACCGCAACATGCAGGACATGGAGTTCACGGTCGAGCGCGGTCGCTTGTGGCTGCTGCAAACGCGTGACGGCAAACGCACGGCGCAAGCCGAGGTACGGATTGCGGTCGAGATGGTGGAGGAGGGGCTCATCACCAAGGAAGAAGCCCTGAAGCGCGTCAAGCCCGAGCAGATCGAGTTCTTCTTGCACCCGCAGCTTGTTCGTGACAAGAGCGCGGCGGTCAAACCCGTCGCCCGCGGGCTCAACGTGTCGCCCGGGGCGGCCGTGGGCGTGGTCGCGCTCGATGCCGATACCGCCGAGCGTTGGTCACGCAAGGACGGCAAGGACGTCATCATGGTACGCATGGAAACGAAACCCGACGACGTCCACGGCATGTTGGCGGCCAAGGGCATCTTGACCGCGCGGGGTGGGCGCACCAGCCACGCCGCGTTGGTGGCGCGCCAGTTTGGCAAGCCGGCGGTGGTCGGCGTCAGCGAGCTCAACGTCGACTTCGAGGCGCGCGAGATCCACATCGACGGCCTGGTGGTGCAAGAGGGTCAGTGGCTCTCGATCGACGGTACCAACGGCGAGGTCTACGAGGGTAAGTTGGAGACCGTCGTGCCGGACCTGCGCAACCCGCATCTGTTGCAAGTGCTCGAGTGGGCGGACGAGGAGAGCCGTCTGGAGGTGCGGGCCAATGCGGACTATGCACGCGACGCCGAGACCGCGAGAGCCTACGGCGCTAGAGGCATTGGTCTTTGCCGTACCGAGCACATGTTCTTCGAAGCGGACCGATTGCCCATCATGCAGCGCATGATCCTCGCCAAATCCACGAGCGAGCGGAACGACGCCATCGCCGATCTTCTACCACTGCAGCGCAGCGACTTCGACGGGCTGTTTAGAGTTATGGCCGGGCTGCCTGTCATCATCCGTCTACTGGACCCGCCGCTGCACGAGTTCTTGCCGGCGCACGACGAGCTGATGGAGGATCTGGCCAACCTTAAGATGCGTCTACAGCAGCTTCGCACCATGGGTGAGATCGACGATACCCTGGACACCATTCAGCTCAAGCGCGGCTTCCTTGAGCGGGTCAAGGCGCTTCGAGAATCCAACCCCATGCTCGGTACCCGTGGTGTGCGTCTGGGTATTCTCATCCCGGAGCTGACCCGAATGCAGGTACGCGCGGTGTTCGAGGCGGCTTGCGCGTGCTCCAAAGAAGGCATCGATGTGCATCCGGAGATCATGATCCCGCTCGCCGTGGACTACCGGGAGCTGGAACGGCAGCGCGAGACCTTGGAGACGGAGGCGCGCGCCGTCATGTCCGAACAGTCGCGCCAAATCAAGTATCGTTTTGGCACCATGGTCGAGCTGCCGCGGGCGGCGCTCACCGCCGACCAGATGGCAAAGAGCGCCGAGTTCTTCTCCTTTGGCACCAACGATCTTACGCAAACCACATTCGGCATCTCGCGCGACGATGCGGAAGCGGGCTTCTTGAACCACTATGTGGTCAAAGGGATCCTGCCTGACAACCCCTTCGACACCCTCGATGCGGACGGTGTCGGTCAGCTCATCGCCATCGGCGTGGAGAAGGGTCGCCAGGCGCGCCCCGATATCGAGATCGGGATCTGTGGCGAGCACGGTGGCGACCCGCGGAGCATCGCGCTCTGTCACGAGCTTGGTCTGGACTATGTGTCCTGCTCGCCGCTGCGCGTTCCGATTGCGCGATTGGCCGCGGCCCACGTAGCGCTGGAGACGAAGGCGGGTGGAAAAGCCGAGCTTTGAGAGGTCTCAGCGGAGGATTTTCCCCAAAGCTACTTTAAGTTTCCTCCCCCGCGGAAACTGTGCTCGAAAGTACTTTAGCTTGGTATGAGTATCCCTTTAGGTCTCGGCAAAGTGAATCAATGCCTCGCCGGACAAGCGATACTTTACCCACTCCGGGTGAGCTATTGCGCCAAAGGATTCATAGAACTTGATCGTCGGCTCGTTCCAATCGAGCACGGCCCACTCGAATCTGCCGCAACCGCGTTGAACTGCTAGCCGCGCGAGATACTTGAGTAAGGTTTTCCCGGCTCCTGTTCCGCGCGCGGAAGGCGTGATGTACAGGTCTTCCAAGTACAAACCATGTTTCCCCAGCCACGTTGAATAGCTAAAGAAGTAGACCGCAAACCCGATGGGAGAGTCCTCTTTCTCGCAGATCAGCGCGTGGGTCGTAGACCCGGGTCCAAAGAGAGAGCTTCTGATCTGCTCTTCGTCCGCGAGCACTTCATGCTCGGCCTTTTCATATCGGGCTAACTCTCTGATAAATGACAAGATCAACGCTGAATCATCGGCGCTCGCTTTGCGAATCAAGAGCTCTGACATGTTTCTTCTCGCCCTGCACTAGTTGTTCGTAGATCTACGAGCGTTGCGCGGCGGCAATCCCCTTTGAGCTGGCATCTCGGCATAGCAGCGAGCATATGATATCTTGGCAACGCTCGCAGATTCTCGGAGCAGAGCATGAAGAGAATCTGGAAAGTAGTGGCAGTCGTTGCGGCATTCGCCGTAACGTGCTCGTCGGCCTCCGCCGAACGCATTCTCCGCCTCACCCTGCAGCTCCCGATTACAAATGTGCTTGGGCAAAACATTGTCGCGTTCAAAGAGATCGTTGAGCGGGAAAGCGGCGGTGCAATCAAAGTCGAGCTTTATCCCTCCGCCCAGCTTTACAAAGACAGGGAAGTGCCGCAGGCGGTTGCCTCGGGTGCCATCGAGATGGGGATCGCACCGGTGTCGCGTTTCGCGCCATCGCAGCCGGCCGTCAATCTGTTTGGGTTACCGTTTCTTTTTGCCAGCAACGAGGAGGTCGCGGTGGTCACGAAGTCAGGCCACCCGATCCGCGACACCCTGGACGACGAACTTCTAAAGACCGGCGCGCGACCGCTATGGTGGCAACCGTTTGGTCTCACCGTCATGCTAGGCAGGGTGCAGGCACCGGTGCATCCGTCGAGCTTGGAAGCCAAGCGGGTGAGGGTGTTCAGCGACACCATGGGGAAGTTCGTGGAGGCCGTAGGTGGGGTCCCGATCCTGTTGTCGGGGTCGGAGCAATTCGACGCCTACGATCTAGGTATGGTCGATTTCGGGATGACCGGTGTGACTTCGGTGAAGAGCCGTAAGCTGTATGACGTGATGGACCATCTGGTCAATACCAACCATACGGCGTCCGAGTTCGTGGTCGTGATCAACGACGCGTTGTGGCGCCGCTTAAGTGCCGCTGAACAGGCCATCATCGCCGCGGCCGCGGTCCAGGTCGAAACGGATCTTCGAATGTCGTATGGGCAAACGCATCGGCGCACGCTCGACTGGATCGTCGCCAACACGCCGATGCAGGTGCATGACCTCGATGACGAGCAGCGCACGGCTTGGCGTAACGCGTCCGCGCCAGTCTACGAGTGGTATCTGCGGCAAGCCGGGGACACGGGCCAAGAACTCTTGGCCGAGGCGCGCAAGCTCCAATAATCGAAGAGGGTCGGGATGATGTTTTGTCCCCAGACCACCTCGGAAGTCGAGCGGTACTCCATCCATCACTTCTTTCATGACAAAGAAGGTACGCGTTTGGCGAACACCCGGTAGATCGATCGGTCCTTCGTCATGCGGGCTAGCTCGCGCGGGCGCGTCGGAAGATCTGCAGAGACATGTATAAGAAGAAAACACCAAAGACAATCCTCAGCCAGTCTGGTGGCAGCCAGAGCGCGACCCCTGCGCCAAGCACGATACCCCCGAGCGCGGCGGGGAGCATCCGGCGCACATCGGGCCAGAGCACGCGACCGTGGCGGCTGTGGTTTATGGAACCGGCGAGCGCATTGGTGACGTTGACGGCGAGTGCCAGCGGCAGGCCCGCGTGTATGGGCATGCCGTAGAACACCGCGAAACCCAATAGCACCAACGCGCCGCCACCCACGCCAAAAAGCCCGGACAAAACGCCCGACGCCAGACCAAACAGCAAGTACGCCCAGGTCGGGGCGCCGACCCAGACCGGCGACTCGATGCCAAGCTCGAGCCCCTGTGTGACTAGACGCGCGGACATCAAGAAAATAAAGCCGGCAAACAAGAAGAGCATGCGCCGTGAGGTAAGGCGAGCCAACACCCAGCCACCGAGCTGTGCGCCGACGACACCGGCCGCGATAACGCCGGCGAGGTCCAGGACACCTAGCTGAAATCCGGCGAGCGCTACGTGGACCAGGAAGGCCGCCCCGGAAAGCACGACTACCGCCGTGAGCGAGGTGCCCACCGCCACCTGTGGCGTGGCCTGGCGATAGAAGATCAGACCCGGCACCATGACGATACCGCCACCGATCCCGATGAGACCGTTCAATAGTCCGGCGCCGAGCCCGATGCTCATGATGCGGGCATCCGCATGCATTGGCTGCGTCATGCTCGATGAAAGTTGTTTGATGAGAGTCGATTGCCAAGTGGTGACCCGCTGGCAGCGGGTACAATGCGGGGGTTTAGCTCGGAGATCAACCAACACATGAACCATCGGACAAAAGCGCTCGACCGCGTGCTCGTTCTCTCCTTGGAGCAAGCGGTTGCGGCCCCTTACTGCAGCTCGAGGCTTGCCGACGCGGGGGCGCGGGTCATAAAGATCGAACGTGCCGAGGGCGACTTCGCGCGTGGCTACGATAGCGTGGTCAAGGGTGAGAGCGCGTACTTCGTCTGGTTGAACCGCGGTAAAGAGTCGTTGGTCGCAAATATCAAAGACCCGGATGACCTGGCGCTCTTACAGCGTATCGTCTCGCGTGCCGATGTGTTTATCCAGAACCTCGCGCCGGGTGCGGCGGAGCGCGCCGGGCTTGGGAGCGCCGAGCTCCGCGCGCGTTACCCGTCGCTCATCACCTGTGACATCAGCGGCTATGGTCAAACCGGCCCCTACGCGCGGATGAAGGCCTATGACCTGCTGGTGCAGGCCGAGAGCGGTCTGTGCTCGCTCACCGGCGGGCGAAACGAGATGGGGCGGGTCGGTGTTTCCGCCTGCGATATCGCCTGCGGCATGTATGCGTACATGGCGGTGCTGGAAGCGCTGTATCACCGGCAGCGAACGGGGGAGGGCGCGAGTATCGCTTGCTCGCTATTCGAAAGCATGGCGGACTGGATGGCGGTGCCGCTGTTGCACTTCGACTATGCGGGCAAGACGCCGCTGCGTCTGGGGCTCAAGCATCCGTCCATCCATCCGTACGGGGCGTACACGACCAAAGGCGGTCCACCCATTCTCATCTCCATACAAAACGAGCGTGAGTTCGCGCAGTTTTGCGCCGAGGTGCTCGAGCGGCCCGACCTATCAAAGGACGACCGATTCAACAACAATGTGGTGCGCTGCGAGCACGCGGCCGAGCTCGATGCCATTATCAACGCGCGCTTCTGTGCGTTCGAGCGTTCCGAGCTGCTGTCGCGGCTGCGCTCGGCCCGTATTGCCTTTGGTGAGGTCAACGAGGTGGCGGGGCTTGCAAAGCACCCGGCGCTGCGTCGTGCGCCGGTGTGCACACCCTCCGGTGAGGTCGAGCTGCCCGCGCCGCCGGCAAGCGTCGCCGAGCGCGAGGTGGCGCTGGGTGCCGTGCCTGCTCTGGGCCAGCACAGCCGCTCGATCCGAGAGGAGTTTGGCAGCGGAGCCTGAGCCCTATTGACAGGGCCGACGAGTCCATCCATTGTCCGGGCAATTCTGTGCAATAGGAGCAAAAGGGAGATGTCAAACGACGCCGAAGCCGTTCTCATAGACCGCGATACCGCGCATCTCATCCATCCGCTGCATAACCCGGCCGCGCACGCCGCGGGCAAGGTGTGGGCCGGTGGTGAGGGCGCGTTTCTTGTCGACGTCAATGGTGATCGCTATATCGATTGCCTGTCGGGTCTTTGGAACAACACGGCCGGCAACGGGCGCACCGAGCTGATCGAGGCCGCGTACGCGCAACTGCAGCAGCTCGCCTTTGCGTCCGGCTACGCGGGTAGTTCGAACCCGCGCGCGATCGAGCTTGCCGAACGGCTGGCGTCCATGACATACCCAAACATCAACCACTTCTATTTTACGTCGGGTGGCGGCGAGGCCACCGACAGCAACATCAAGATGGCGCGCTATTACTGGAAGCTCAAAGGCAAACCCGAGAAAACAAAGATCATCTCGCGGGTCTGGGGCTACCATGGGGTGACCTTCGCCGCCATGTGCTGCACCGGCATCCCACCCTACTGGCCGATGTTCGAGCCGCGCATGCCGGGGATCGTCCACATACCGAGCCCCTATCCGTACCGTTATGAAGCACCCGAGGGCGCGGCCAGCCAGGGAATCGCCGCCGCCGACGAGCTGGAGAAAGCCATCCTCGCGGAAGGGGCGGACACGGTGGCCATGTTTATCGCCGAGCCGGTGCAAGGCGCCGGCGGTGTGATCGTTCCGCAGGACGATTACTGGCCGCGCATCCGCGAGATCTGCGACAAGTACGAGGTGCTGCTGGTGGCCGACGAGGTGATCACCGGTTTTGGGCGCACCGGCGCCATGTTTGGTCTACAGCACTATGATGTGCAGCCCGACCTATTGCAGTTCGCAAAGGCCATCACCTCGGGCTATTTTCCGCTCGGTGGTATTGGTGTGAGCGACGAGGTCGCCGATGTGATGCACGGTAGCGGTAAGCCCTGGATGCATGCCTATACCTACAGTGCGCATCCAACGGGGTGTGCGATCGCGCTTGCCATGATGGACATCGTCCAGAACGAAGACTTCCCGGGGCAGGCGGCGGCCAAGGGCGAGTATTTGCTAAAGGCGTTGAAGGCCGCGCTGGGCGACCATCCAAATGTCGGCGACGTCCGCGGCAAGGGGCTGATGTGCGCGGTCGAGTACGTCAAGGACAAGGCGACAAAGCAGGAGTTCGACCCGGCCGACGCTATCGGGCCCAAGATCAACGCTGCCGGTATGCAGCGCGGCATGTTCAGCCGTGTACGCGGTGATGTGTACTTTGTTGCACCCCCCATCGTCACCGAACAGCAAACGCTGGACCAGATTGTCGACATCCTGGTTGATGCCACTAAGGCGGTGTTGGGTTAAGCCGTATCAGTGCCCGATATTGAAGTCGTTCTTTCCAGTACGGTCGCGTCCGCGGATGAGGAATAGCGGGCGTCGACCGTAGTCATGCGCCTGGTGTGGCTCCGCCATTTGCTCGCCGAGCGCGTGGTCGTAGAAACAATTCCCCGGCATGATGCGAACCACAAACGCGGCGCGCCGCTTTGCGGTGGTGTTGGCGCGCGACCCGTGGACCATGTAGACGTCGTGGAAAGATACCTGGCCCGCTTTCAACACCAGATCGTGCGCCGTGCTCTCGTCGAAATGCTCGGTGTCGCAGACCTTGTTTATGCTCAAGCCCGCGTTCTTTTCCCAATGATGACTAAAGATCCTTCGCGCCTTGTGCGCCCCGGGGATGAGACGCATGCAGCCGTTGTCGGTCGTTGCATCGTCTAGAGCGACCCACACCGTGATGGTTTCCAGCGGGCGTATCGGGTAGTAGTCGCCGTCTTGATGCCAGGGGGTCTCCTTTCCACACCCGGCGGGCTTACCAAAGATCGTTGTGCCCCAGAGGATCAAGTCTTCACCGGCGAGCTGCGCGGCAATGTCGAGCAACTCGGGCTGGGTCGCAAACTCCAACCACTCGCGCGAACCCTTGACGCCCTGCGCGCCGGGGTTCTCCAGGTGCACACCGACCATGATGTCGGAGGCGATGTCCGCGTTCCTCGCCAAGAGCCGGTCATAGGCCTCGCGCATGTGCTCCAGCGTGCGGGACGGAATACGAAACTCCGGCACCAAGTAGCCTTGCTCGCGGTAGCGGGCGATCTCCTGCTGGCTGAGTTCGACGGCATAGGCCATCGGCGCATTGTACGGCGAACAACTAATTCGGGGTAATTCGGGGACAGTTTACTTATTTCCCCGCACGCCCTTGCTACCGACAGCAGCCGTGGTGGAAATAAGTAAACTGTCCCCGAATTACGGGGCACCGTATTATTGGTGCAGGATGGATTGGACACGTCTTAGATGAAGCTGCCGCTCCCGGTGTGGCCTTATTACGCGCTGGCGCTCATCGCCGGCGTGGTGGGCGGTGTCCTGCTGTACTTCAATCTTGGCTCGGGTTTCCCGAAGCAAGAGGAGCTACAAAAGATAAGCGGTGCCGTA
>CAJHYW010000226.1_pt1 | contig 21288 bp, 23 predicted proteins | sample 9198811 | NCBI WGS metagenome assembly CAJHYW01 (sample SAMEA7708378, study PRJEB35096) | sediment metagenome | biome: marine neritic benthic zone biome [ENVO:01000025]; feature: sediment [ENVO:00002007]; material: shallow marine sediment [ENVO:03000034] sea grass bed [ENVO_01000059] ...
CGCCGCCACTGATACCGGTGAGCACCTTGTCCTTGATCACGACGGGGGCGTTGGTGTTCGTCGAGCCTTTCTTGGGGTCGCCGTTGACCGCCTTCCACAACACCTTCCCGCTACTGGCATCCAACGCGACCAGCGTGGTATCTGCCTGTTGCAAAAAGAGTTTGCCCTCCGCATACGCTAGACCGCGGTTTACGGTGTCGCAGCACATCACGGGGATGGTGTCTGCGTCCTGCTTTGGTGTGTATTGCCAGATAATGCTCTGGTCATCGAGATTGATGGCGAAGACCTTGTTTGGAAACGGGGTGTGAACATACAACGTCTTTCCAATAACCAAGGGCCCGCCCTCGTGTCCGCGCAGCACGCCCGTCGAGAAGGTCCAGGCAACCTGTAAATCCCCAACGTTGTCGCGATTGATCTGCGAGAGCTTGCTGTAGCGCGTGCCGGCATAGTCACCGCCCCAAATCGCCCAGTTGTTGGGATTTTTGGTCAGCGCGAGCACGTCGTCGTTTGCTGTGGCAACGCCCGACATCGCCGATACGCCCAAAGCTGCCAAGAAGCCGACAAGCTTCATTCCGTATACTCTCATGAACCCTCCTCCTGCGAAGTTAACTCAAGTCGAAACCGCGTTTCGCCGAAACCCCCGTCTTCCAGCGCTGCTATTTTTGGTTCTTGGAAAGTTATTGTTTGAACCAACGACGTCTCGCGGACCGACGTAACTTTACAATTATCAGTGGCGAAATTCTACGGTCCTCACGCGCGCGTGCATGCTGCAGTGCAAAAAGAGACAACCCATGCGGATGAGGCATAATCCGCTCTTGCAATCAGGAGAGAAGACGTGCTCAAAACGCACCCACACTTCGTCGGCATCTATTTGTTGGTTTTATTGGTCGCGGCTTCCATACAAAACCCTCGCGCGGAGCAGACGCTGACTCGAACCGATGTCATCGCGCTTTTGGAAAATGCACCAGCGGACCTGTCCGATGCCAACCTCGATGGACTGGACCTCTCCGGGTTGGACTTTGGCGGCTCCAATCTGTTCGGCGCGGAGCTGCGTGGTAGCAACTTAAGTGGTGCCAATCTTCATGGCTGCAACTTAGACGTCGCCATACTCCGCGGTGCGAATCTGAGCGGAGCGGTCCTCACTGACACCAGCATGTTCAACACCGTGCTTGCGGGTGCCGACCTCGGCGGTGCCGACCTTCGCGGCGCCCGGATCATGGGCAACCTAGAGCGCGCCACGCTCGATGGGGCGAATCTATCCGGTGTCCTTGCCGGTGCGGATATGAAGAATCAACCGATGGGTTTGATCCGCGCGAGCTTTGTCAAGGCGACTTTGCGCAACGCAAATTTGCGCGGTGGTGATTTTTCGAGAGCAGACTTCAGCTTCGCCGAGCTCCAAGATGCCGACCTTCGAGGCGCGGATTTCACCAAAGCGGACTTGAGTGGCGCCGATCTGAGCGGCGCTCGGCTTGAAAAAGCGGTGCTCTCGAACGCGACTATCGAGCAGGCCGTCTTCAAAGGCACGTCTGGGCTATCGGCGGTGTCTGGGATGGAGACCACCGAAGGGCGTGAATTTGCCATTTTCGACTGACGGTCCGCCTCTGCTTTCTCGCTTAGTTCGACTTGGCGGTGACGAAGCACGAGCTTTGCGCGGCGTCGACCACCGCGGCCAGATGCTTGATCCGTTTTCGCGAATTGGGCGAGGCATCGCGGAATACGCCGCCACGCTCGCCCGGAGTGCTCCACAAAAAGGTCAAGGTCTCGACCGCCGCGTACTCCTCGAAGCTCACCTGTCCCGCAACCTTGTCGATGCTGCAAATGCAGGGGTACAACGTGTCGTAGCTCTGACCGCCGTGGGCCTCCATACAGCTGAGCACGAATTCAACACGCGCCTGGGTCGGAAAGTCGTTGGCGAAGGCGCCGGACGCGCAAGCACTGCCCAGGAGCAAAACGATGAGTTTTTTCATATGCTGATGGCCACTGACGTTAGAGCCCCGAAATCCTACCAAAGCGGCCCCTGGATGTCAGGCCGGGACCGCGCACGCCATCCGATTGGTGTCAAAGACTCTCGAGCCCGGCTGCACGGACGCGTTCTCGCGCTGCTGCTGTGTGCGGCGCTTGTCTTGTCCGCCCCGCCCGCAAACGCCGGCGAGACGGCCTCGGTGCGCGTGGCCGTCTTGGGGGTCGAGCTCGTCGCCGGTGACCTGAGCGGCGGTGCCGAGCCGACACCCGAGGAGAATCGACGCCGCGCGCTGACCGCGGAGCTGCTGCGCGAGCTGCTAGCCGCTGACGGCTATGTCGTTGTTGACCAGACGGTGACCGATGAGGTCATCGCCCAGGCGCAGGTGGGCCAGTTCTTGCACATGTGCAATGGATGCGAGCTCGACCTGGGTCGGGCCTTGGATGCAGACTGGATCGTCGTCGCTTGGGTACAGCGCGTGAGCAATCTAATCCTGAATTTCAACGTCGTGGTGCGCCAAGTGAGCGATGGCGGCCCCATTGCTCGAAGCTTTGTCGATCTGCGTGGGAATAACGACAAGGCCTGGTTACGCGCCGCGCGCTACGCGTACGAGAACGCGCTTCGCCAACAGCTCGATGGGCGAACGTAGATGGTGCCGGGGTCAATGGTCGCCAAGCGGCACAGGTGTGCTGTCGACCACCGGTAGCCCGGCAGCTGCCCACCCATCGGTGCCCTCGGGAAACCACAGCACCGAGCTGTATCCATAAGCAATCGCGCGTTTCGCCGCGTTCCAGGACATCCAGCATTCGGCGAGACAGTAAAAGATGAGGGGTCGGTCCGGGTCATCGGCGGTGAGTCTCGCCAAGTGCTCCCGGAAATACACCTCTTCCTCGACGGGTAGCACGCCAAAACCCGTATTGGCCAGCCACACGCTTTCGGGGATGTTCTGGCGCGCGCGTGGTTTCCAAACAGTTCCCTCGGGCAGGTTGTCGGGGCGCCGGGGCGAGGGCAGCACATCGATCGGCACCGCCGCGTGCTCCGCGATCAGTCGTTGCACCTGCGTGGTAGATACGACCCGCCCGCCCGCGATAGTGCATGGCGTGGGTGCGCGAAAATCCGTCTCGCGATAGTCCTGCGGCTCTTCAACGCATACCCCGAGCGCCTTGCTCGCGCCGAGCAGGGTACACGTGACGAGAAGCATTACCCGCAAAATTTGCAGCCGCATATTCCTTTCCGGCAAACGCCAAACCTTGCTTGCTACTGTGCCACACGCGACCATGTAGGCCAATTCGAACCCCGACCACGGGTCTTCTACACCCTATACTGTGCGCATGAAAACATGCTTGCAGCGCGTGATCTTTGGGCGCTCGGTCAGCTCAGCACTCTGTTTGGCGTTGAGCATAGGAATATGGTCGACGGCTAGCGCCGTGGAGCTGCAGCAGGTGGCGCCTGGCGTCTTCGTCTACCACGGTCCCTACGCGCAGGCCAAGCCCGAGAACCGTGGTGCCATCTCGAATGTCGGCGTCGTCATCGGGGAAACCAGTATTGCCGTTATCGATACGGGAGGAAGTGTTAGCTTTGCCGAGGGTCTGCGCGCCGCGATACGTGAGCTCAGCGACAAGCCCATTAGCCATGTCATCAACACCCATGTGCACCCGGACCACATCTTCGGAAACGCCGCCTTTGTGGAGGACCAGCCCGAGTTTGTGGGACATGAAAAGCTCACCGCCGCAATGCAGGCGCGGGCCAGATTCTACGCGAGTAGCTCGAGACGGCTCATCGGTCCCAGTTTTGAGGGGACGCGGCCGGTGTTGCCCACGCTCCCGGTGGCTGACCGGCTCGACATCGACTTAGGCGATAGGGTGCTCAAGCTCAAAGCCTACCCGACCGCGCACACCGACAACGACCTGACCGTTCTGGATGTGAAAACGGGTACGCTGTTCGCCGGTGACCTGGTGTTCGTCGAGCGCGTGCCCGTCGTCGACGGGAGCGCGTTGGGCTGGGTGCAAGTGCTGTCTTCCCTGAGCCTGTTGGATGCGCTGCGAGTCGTACCGGGCCACGGCCCGGCGGCCGCGCCGTGGCCCGGCGCTTCCGCCGCCACACAACGCTATCTGAAAAGCTTGGTCACCGAGACGCGAGACATCGTTCGAAGAGGTGGTAGTATTGGCGAGGCGGTCGAGAGCGTCGGTGTCTCGGAGCAGGGTAGGTGGGCGCTCTTCGAGCTCGACCACCCGCGCAACATCACGGCTACATTTGTGGAGCTCGAATGGGAGTAAGCGAAAGAAACGGTCTTACCCGGCAGCGCGCGACGGTGCGCGGCGGTCTTTGGCCGACGGCGTGTCTGCTTGCATTGTCCGCGCTCCTCGTTGCGGGGCCGGCGGTAGCGCAAGACGACGAGGCGCATTGGCTCGCGCTCAAGCAGATGTTCTTTGGTGAGCGCACCCTGCACGATGGCGCCGGCGTCATCAGCCTCGAGGCTCCTTATCGAGCGCACGATGCGGCCGTTGTCCCCGTCACGATCAACGCCGAGATTCCCCAGTCTTCGGAGCGGTACATCGAGTCAATCACAATCCTCATCGAGAAGAATCCGGTGCCGCTTGCGGGGGTTTTTCGTCTTACACCGGACACGGGTCTTGCGACTATCGCGACACGTGTACGAGTCAACGAATATACAAACGTACGCGCAATTGCCGAGACCAACGACGGCCAGCTCTTCATGGCGACAAAGTTTGTAAAGGCTGCCGGTGGTTGCTCGGCGCCGGCGCTAAAGGACCGCGAAGCCGCTCTTGCGCGTCTTGGAAAGGTGAAGCTGCGCCAGATCCAGGAGGCGGTGCTCAACGAGCCCACTCAGGCCCAGCTTCTTATCAGCCATCCGAACAACACCGGCATGCAGATGGACCAGCTGACGCACCATTACATCCGGGCGCACTTTGTAAAGGACATCACCGTGCGTTACGGCGACAAGACCATCCTGTCGGTGGAGACGAACATCTCACTCAGCGAAGACCCGAGCGTGCACTTCTATTATGTCCCCGATGCGCCGGGCGAGATCTCGGTAGAAATCACCGACACCGACGAGCAGACCTTTAGGGGTCAGTGGGCGGTAGTTCCCAAGACCGGCTCCTGAGGCGACCGCGGGCGTTGTTGCCGTGCGTCGGTAGCTTTGTATGATTGTTGTCTTCGCCCTCGGTCGACAAGACATTTTGCGATGCACAAAATCCTGACCTTGCTCGCGGCTCTGCTTGGGGTCGTTTGTATGGTGTCGCCGCAAGCCCAGACCGGGGAACGCGCATCGGTGCGCGTTGCCGTGCTCCAGTTTGGCACCGTGAACTGGGAGCTGGATGTGATTGAAGCTCACGGTCTCGCCGCCAAGGAGGGCGTTGACCTCGAGATCGTCAAGCTCGGCTCCAAGCGGGCGACGTCGGTGGCGCTGCAAGGCGGTGCGGCGGATGTGATCGTGACCGACTGGGTCTGGGTGTCGCGTCAGCGGCACAGCGGTCGGCGGTTTAGCTTTGTCCCTTACTCGACCGCGCTTGGCAGTGTGATGGTGCGCCCGCAGGCGGGCATCACCTCCTTGGAGGCGCTGCGCGGCCAAAAGCTCGGCATTGCCGGCGGGCCGGTCGACAAAAGCTGGCTGTTGCTTCGCGCCGCCACCAAGCGTGATCTCGGGACGGACTTGGCGTCGTGGGTGGAACCCACCTTTGCCGCGCCGCCGCTGCTCAATGAGCTGCTGCTAAGGGACGAGCTCCCCGCCGTGCTGAACTACTGGCACTATAGCGCCCGTCTGCGTGCGGCAGGCATGAACGAGCTGGTCAGCATGGAGGCGGTGCTGCGTACCCTGGGCGTCACGGTCCCGCTGCCGATGATCGGTTGGGTCTTCGATGAGACGTGGGCGGAGTCCAATGTTGCAGCCATTACTGGTTTCTTGCGCGCATCCCTTGCGGCTAAGCGGATCCTGCTCGAATCGGATGCCGAGTGGGTGCGGCTCGAGCCCATGCTCAAGGTGAGCGATGCGCGGGGGCTGCGCGAGTTGCGTGACGCCTACCGGGCGGGCATACCGCGGCGCTTTGATGCAGTGCAGCGACAAGCCGTGGAGCGAGTCTACGAGATATTGGTAAAGCAGGGTGGCGCCGAGCTCGTCGGACCCAACCCAACGTTGGCGCCGGGGACATTTTGGACCGGGTTCGACCTGGCTTCATGGTAGGGCGCCGTCGTTCCTTCGACCCCTGGCTCCGGGTCCTCTCGCTGCTTGGATTCATCGCCCTATGGGAGCTGGCGGCAGCCATTAGCGCAAGCCCGTTGTTGCCTGGACCCATGGCGGTCGCAGCTAATCTGCAAGGTCACTTGCTTTCGGGTGACTTGCTTGCGCATCTTGGCATCACCTTGTGGCGGGTCGCGGTGAGCTTCGTGATCGCCATGGCGATTGGCACCAGCTTGGGTATCTGGATGGGCCACTCGCGGGCCATTGACAGCTTGCTCGACAATTTACTAATCATCGGGCTCAATATTCCCGCGCTGGTCACGATAATCTTGTGCTATATCTGGTTCGGTTTGACGGAAATTGCAGCCGTCCTCGCCGTTGCCGTGAACAAGATACCAACCGTCACCGTCACGGTCCGCGAAGGCGCGCGCGCGGTGGACCAGCAGTTATTGGAAGTCGCTAGGGTCTTCCGGGTCGCGCCCGCACGAACGTTGACGCGCGTTTATCTTCCGCAGCTGTATCCTTACATGATGGCGGCCGCCCGGTCCGGTCTGGCGCTGATCTGGAAGATTGTGCTCGTCGTCGAGCTTCTCGGTCGCAGCAACGGTGTCGGTTTCCAGCTTGGAACCTATTTTCAATTCTTCGACATTGCGAGCATTCTTGCGTACACGCTGGCTTTCGCGGCAGTCATTCTCGCCCTCGAGAGTCTGGCCTTGCGCCCGCTGGAGCGCCGCCTGGCGCGGTGGCGCGCATGAGCCTGGTTGAGATCCGTATCGACCGCAAGCGCTACGCGCAGCCACCGAATACGGTGCTCGAGGCGATCGAGCTCGATATCGAAGAGGGCAGCTTTGTGGCCTTGGTCGGACCGTCGGGCGCCGGAAAGACGACCCTGTTGAACATGATCGCCGGGCTGGACCGGGACTTCGAGGGCGAGCTCGAGGTCGCGGGGCAAAAATGCGCGGACAAGCAGATGCCCGAGCTCCCCGTTGGCTACGTGTTTCAAACCCCGAGGCTCATGCCGTGGTTGAGCCTGTTAGACAATGTGACGCTGGTGATGCCCCAAAAACGGGACGAGGCCCGCGGCGACGCGCTCGGTTTGTTGGAAGAGCTTGGACTCTCGGGTTTCGAGGACGCGTATCCGGCCCAGCTGTCCGGTGGCATGCAACGACGCGCCGGGCTTGCCCGAGCGCTTGCCGCCCAGCCTCGCTTGTTGCTGATGGATGAGCCCTTCGTGTCCCTGGACAATCCGACTGCCTGGCGGATCCGGGCGGAGCTTCTTGCCTGGCGGGCGCGGTCACGCACTACCATCGTGTATGTCACCCACGACCTGCGCGAAGCGCTCGCCATGGCCGACCGTCTGCTGCTCTTGTCCGGAGGCCCCGGGCGAATCGTACTCAATGAGCCGGTGCAGGGCCGCGTGCGGCATGACCCGGACGACCCCGCCGTCTGCGAAATGCATCGACGTTTGGTCGCCCGGCACCCCGACTTGCTCAGTGGTATTGGCGAGGAGCATCCGCACCGCAACCTCACCGGGCAGGTCGGGCGAGTATGACCGAGGTGGCCGCCAACGCCGATGAAGGTCTCGCGCTCGAGGTATCCGCGGTCAGTAAGTCCTATGGGAAGCTAAAGGCCCTGGACCAAGTGTCGATGCAGTTGATGGCTGGTGAGTTTGCGGCATTGCTTGGCCCAAACGGCGCCGGCAAGACCACGCTGTTTCAAATTCTCACCGGGCTTTTTGTGGCCGACACGGGTGAAGTACGGGTCGCGGGCCACGACATCCGCAGCGACGCCGTTCGTTGCTTGGCCACGCTGGGGGTCGTTTTTCAGCAGGCTACGCTCGACCTCGACCTCACGGTACGTGCCAACATGCGGTTTCACGCGCGGCTGCACGGTCTCGGCGGCGCCGTGGCGCGGGCGCGCATCGACGAGCAGCTCGAGCGCTTAGACATACTGGCTGACGCCGAGCGTGCCTGCCGGGAGCTAAGCGGTGGCAATAGACGCAAGGTCGAGCTGGCACGCGCGCTTTTGCACGCACCGCGTATTCTGCTCATGGACGAAGCCACGGTCGGGCTGGACCCGGGCTCGCGGCGAGGTCTGCTCCATTATGTGCACGAGCTTTGTACCGAGCACGGGCAGTCCGTCCTGTGGGCGACTCATCTGGTCGATGAAGCGGAGACGGCGGACAAGGTATTGGTCCTGCACAAAGGCAGCGTGGTCGCGGCAGGGACTCCAGCCGACCTTATCGCTCGAACCGAGGAAGCGACCCTGGCGGATGCCTTTCTGAAGCTGACCGGGTCAACCGAGACAAGGGCGAGCTGAACGCTATGGTACCGGGCCACGCCATGCAAAGCCTCACCGCGCTCGCGAGCCGGGAGATCCAGAAGTTCATCCAACAGCGCGGGCGGTTGATCTCCGCGGTGGTGCGTCCAAGCCTCTGGCTGCTGATCTTCGCGGCCGGGTTTCAGAATGTTTTTGGCGTCTCGATTATCCCACCCTACGAGACCTACATCGAGTACAGCGTGTACATTGTTCCCGGGCTGTTGGGAATGGTGCTGCTGTTCAACGGCATGCAGTCATCGCTGTCGATGGTGTACGACCGCGAGATGGGGATGATGCGCCTCCTGTTGACCGCGCCGCTGCCGCGTTGGTACCTGCTGCTGTGCAAGCTTGTCGCGGGCTCCATACTGTCGGTGTTGCAGGCCTACGCCTTTTTGGTGGTCTGCGCGCTGTTTCGCGTCGACCTGCCGTGGGCGGGGGCCTTGTATGCCCTGCCGGCATTGTTCTTGGCGGCGATGATGCTTGGCGCGCTCGGTTTGCTGCTGTCGGTGTACATAAAGCAGCTCGAAAACTTCGCCGGCACCATGAACTTCGTCATCTTCCCGATGTTCTTCTTGTCATCGGCGCTGTACCCGCTGTGGAAGCTCGAAGAAGCAGGTGCTGCCATCATCCATAGCTTGGCGCTTCTAAACCCCTTCACCCACGTAGTGGAGCTCGTGCGCTTCAGCTTTTACGGGCAGCTCAACTTGACTGCGCTGGCGGTAGTCGTGGGGTGTTTGCTTTTGTTTTTTGTGCTCTCGGTTGTGGGCTATAACCCGCAGCGGGGTCTGGTGCGACGCGTTCAAAGACCGGGCTGACGGCCGCGCTTTGTAGCGTCGAAGCGTATGATCGGGTGTACAAGGTCGACGCGGCGCCGGCCGTCGCTCTGAGGCGAGACCGAACTTGAGCGTGTTTACCCAAGAACGCAGTCTGTCAATCGCGGCCAGAAACCTCGAGTTTCAGGAATTCAGACATGGCCGCACCGGTGCAAGGCATGTCCATCTGGCCTGCGACGACCCGGCCAACGCGTTCTTGGTCGGCTTCTTCACCCCGCCACCTGACTCGAGTGGTGTCGCCCACGTGCTGGAGCATTTGGTGCTGTGCGGCAGCCGACGTTTTCCTATGCGGGATTTGTTCTTTGCGATGCGCCGCCGCTCGCTGGCGACTGGGATGAACGCCTTCTCCAGCGATGACTTCACCGCCTTCCATTTTTGCACTCGCTACCCGTCCGATTTTGCAAATCTGCTCGACGTGTATTTGGATTCCGTTTTTGCCCCTGCGCTGCGGCCGCTTGACTTTGCACGGGAAGCTTGGCGGGTCGAGTTCGAGACGCCCGAGGACACGCGCTCCGCGCTGCGCTACAACGGTATCGTGCTCAACGAGATGCAAGGGGCAATGTGTGTGCCCGAGATTCGCCTGTGGGTCGCACTAAAGCAGCATTTGTTTGCCGGTTCGGCGTATCAGCACAACAGTGGGGGAAACCCCGAATCGCTGGTGGAGCTGGATTATGCACGTGCAGCGAGCTTTCACGCTGTGCACTATCACCCAAGCAACGCCGTGTTCATGACCTATGGCGACATCGCCGTGGAGCAACATCAGGCACGCATCGAGCAAACGCTGGAGGGATTCGGGTATCGGCAGCCCGTCGCAGCCATCGGCGACGCACTTTCTCTAGACCACCCCAAGCGTGTCGATACCCGTTATCCTGCGCGCGACGGCGATGAGTATGCGCAGGTCGCGCTCGCGTGGGTGCTCGGGCGCCGGTCGAATCCCATCGAGTATGTGGAAGCGCGGGTGTTGGAGGCGCTCCTCTTTGGGCATCCACGCGCGCCGCTTCGCCAGGCGCTCGCGAGCACCGAGCTTGGCCGGATGGCTGGCCGCGGGTGTCGGCTCCACGACTCCGCCCACAACCTAGTCATGGTATGCGGGCTGGGGGATTGTGTCGCGAGTCATAGCGCCGAGGTCGAGCAGCTCGTCGAGGCAAGCCTAACTGCGTTGCTGCGGTCCCCGGCACTCAAGCGCGAGCTGGACACCGCTTTCATGCGGGTCGTGTTGGACGAGCAGGAGATCCGTGCGGATAAGGTGCCCTACGGTCTAGCGTTGCTAAAGCGTATGCTACCGGCGCTCATGGATGGCGTGGATGCCGCCGAGCTTTTGGATCTCACACCGAGCTTTGCGCGCTTCGAGGAGCGTCACGCGGACCTCACGCGGGTCGCCGCTTGGGTCGAGCGAGCGCTGCTGGTAAACCCGCGAAGAATCCGTCTGACGCTTGCACCGGACCACGAGCTTGCGCAAGCACGCCAGTCCCGCGAACGCGACCGCTTGGCGGTTCTCGCGCGCGCCCTAGACGATGCGGGGCGCGAGTCGCTTGTCGAGCAGACGCGAAGCCTTCACGAGCAGGACGCGCACCCGGCGGGTACCGAAAGCCTATCGTTTCCCGCCACGGAGGAGCTGCGCAGCCGCGCGGACCAGAGCACTCGCCTGGCGCGACACCACAAGATCCATGTCTACAGCACCTGCACCAATAAGCTGGTCTACTTGCATCTGTTGGTCGCGTTGCCACCCGTGGATGGCGCGCTAGCCAACCTGCTTGGGCTCTATCGGGCATCGCTGCCGCTTCTGGGTGGTGTGTCATCGCAGGCGATGAATCGATTGGACGCGCCGTTGAACGCATCGCTGTCCGTGCAAACACGCGTGTCCCGTTTGGATGCGGTCGACAGCTATCTGATCCTCGCGGGGAAGGTTCTCGACACGCATCTGGCGGACTTGAGCGAAAAGCTGTGGGAAGCTTTCATGAACCCGCGTTTCGAGGCGGCGCGCTTGCGGCAAATTGCCGGACAGCTCTACGCGGATGCCCAGCGCGATCTCGTCTTAAACGGCCATCTCGTGGCGCAGCGTGCGGCCGCCGCGAGCACCGGGCCCTGTGCGACGATTATCGACATCTGTGAAGGTCTCGGTCATGTGCAACGCACCGATGATCTGTACCAGTCGGTCAAGCGCGATGAAGGTGTGGAGAAGCTCGCTCGGCGCCTAAGCGGCGTGAGCGAGCTTCTCAAGCGGTGTCGGTGTCAGGCGTTTTGCATCGCTGAACAACCCAGTCTCGACCTCGCGGTGAGTACCCTCGAACGCGACTGGGTGCTCAAGGACCAGGCGTTGGGGGCACAGCCACAAGGCGGCGAGCTACCCGTCCCGGGTGTCGAAGACACAGTGTGGTTGACTGATTCCCCCGTGGGCTTTTGCGCGCGGGCGTATCGCACGGTTCCGGAAGGACACGAGGACGTCGCAGCGCTGATGGTGTTGGCCGCCTTGCTGGAGAACGTGGTGTTACACCCCGCCATCCGTGGCGCCGGCGGCGCGTACGGTACCGGTGCAAGCTACTGTCGGGACACGGGCGCTCTGCGTCTGTTCTCATACCGCGACCCGCGGCTTGGCGCTACGCTGCGTTGTTTCGACGACGCGGCTACCTTCGCCACCCGCGCGCCGTGCACGGATACCGAGCTGTTGGAAGCGCGGGTGAGCGCGCTCAGAACGCTCGAGAGCGTCGATTCTCCGCCGCAGCTTGCTCTGCGTAGCCTGGTGGACGCGTGTCATGGTCGCTTCAGCCAACACCGGCGCAAGTTGCGGGCACAAATTCTGGTGGTGGAGCGTGACAGATTAGCCGAGGTGGCCGCGCGCTACATGGCGCCAGAGCTGTCGAGCACAGTGGTGATTACAGGACGGCAGACCGCCAAGGCGGACCCGTATCCCGGTCTGCAGACGCGGGAAATGGGTGAGTCTTTGACCAACGCACGCCCCCATGGCTAGCGTGCTGTCGCGATTCGCTTTGCGTTTTTTGGATTCCTGAACACGAGCGGCGCGGGGTTGTCATTCTGCGCCTGCTCCAGGGTCTCCAAAATGGTCCCATGATGAGGTGATAAGGCGCACACGGGGTCGGCGTTTCTTGCATCGCCCGTCAACATGTAAGCTTGGCAGCGGCAGCCGCCAAAGTCTTTGCTGCGTTCCGGGCAATCGCGGCACGGGGCACGCATCCACTGCTCGCCACGGTACTTGTTGAACGCTTCGGAGCGGAACCAGATGTCCTCGATACTGTGCCGGCGCACATTTGGGAACTCGAGCCCCGGAAGCTGTTGAGCGGCCTGGCACGGCAACGCCGTGCCGTCAGGTGCCACGCTCAAGAAGGTGCGGCCCCACCCATTCATACAGGCCTTGGGACGGTCCTCATAGTAGTCCGGGACAACGTAGAGAATCCGAGTGCGGCCTTCATACCGCTCCTGATATTCGTGTGCGATCGCTTCGGCGCGTCTCAACTGGTCGCGTGTCGGCAAGAGCTGCCCCCGGTTCAAAAAGGCCCACCCGTAGTATTGGGTGTTGGCAAGCTCGACCTGGTCTGCTTCCAGCGCTACCGCGAGCTCTAATATCTCGCCTATGGAGTCGATGTTTCTGCGGTGCAGCACAAAGTTGAGCACCATTGGGAATCCGTGCGCTTTGACTTGGCGCGCCATCTCGACTTTGTGCTCAAAGACCTTGGTACCGGCAAACTCATCGTTGGTGGCTGCGTCGCCTGCCTGAAAACTGATCTGGATGTGGTCGAGACCGAGCTCACGTAAGCGTGCGACGCGCTCCGTGTCCATCCCGACCGCGGACGTGATCAGGTTTGTATAAAAACCAAGCTTGCGCGCTTCCGCTACCAAGGTGTCCAGGTCCGGGCGCGCAAGAGGCTCACCGCCGGAGAAACCAAGCTGTACGGCGCCGAGTGCACGCGCTTGTGCGAATACCTCGAGCCAGTCGTCGGTGTCGAGCTCGGCCTTTCGTCCCCCGAGCACAACGGGATTACTGCAGTAGGGGCACTGCAGCGGACACGCATAGGTCAGCTCTGCCAACAGCCAACGTGGCGGAGGTGTTTCAGCCGACACGAATCCAGCCTTTGTCACGCGCGGTCGTCAAGAATTCCACGACATCGTCGCGGAGATCGGACCCCGGGAACTGAGTCTCTAGGGCGCTAACAATGGCTTCGCAGCTCATGGTGCCGTCACAACGCTTGAGGATCTCCGATGCGCTTTGCCCCAATTTGACCATACCCTCCGGGTAGAGCAACACATACGCGTCTTGCGTCTCTTCCCACTGAAAGCGGAAACCCGTTTGCAATGCAATGGTCGCGCTATCGGACAGCAGCTCGGTCATTTCTAGTCTCGATCGTGGATTTCACCTGGGTTATGGTGCCGCTCGCCCTGCATGAGGTTCGGTCTACCAGCCCGTGCACATACTAGCGCGGGAAACGGTGGTGGGGAATACGCGGGGTTAGCACGAGTCGCGGCTGGGCGCTCTGGCTGAAAGAGTCTTGCACACATGGGCCAAAGAATCGAGTCGACGGTCAGCGAAAGAAAACATACAGCATGCCGGTCCCTAGCAAAGAGAGGGTCTACCGGCCCTAGTACCGGTGGGCGATTGAGGGTAACCGTACTCGGCGATGCTGCCGACATAACTTACTTGCGGAGGAAAACTCAGGTGAGCTCAAAACAGAACTTTGGATTTGCGCGTAAACCGCTGTACGCGGCGATAGTAGGAGGACTCGTGGCGGTATCGCCGGTCGCGGTGATCAGCGCGGCCAGCATCGCCAACCCGGCCGCCGAGGCCCGTCCGCTCATGCTTGCGGCGGCGTGTAACCCTTGTAATCCGTGCGCCTGTAACCCCTGTGCGGCCAAATGCAATCCCTGTAATCCCTGCAACCCGTGCGCCGCATCGGCATGCAATCCCTGCAACCCGTGTGCCGCATCGGCATGCAATCCCTGCAACCCGTGTGCCGCATCGGCATGCAATCCCTGTAATCCATGTGCGGGTGGCCGCATCAATCCGTGCACGGTGAAACGGCCGTCGGGTTTGGCTCGGGTCTCCGACTCGCCGTCAATTCTCGCCGAGGGGAAGCGGCTCTGGCAGGACACGTCGCTTAGCAGCAATGGTCTCGCTTGTGCGACCTGTCATACAAACAACATGAACCTCAATGCGACCTTTGCACAGGCTTATCCGCATCGCGTCGCAATGCCCTACCAGCGCTCGGGCCTGGACAAGGTCCATATCGACGAGATGGTGCAGTTCTGCATGCTGGTGCCGATGCAGGCCGACATCCTGCCATGGGATTCCAACGAGCTGCTGGCCTTGAGCTCATACTCGCTGGTGGTGCAGCAAGGCTTTAACCCTTGTGCGGCGAAGAACCCGTGCAACCCGTGCGCGGCGAATCCGTGCGCGGCAAACCCCTGTAACCCGTGTGCGGCGAAGAATCCCTGCAACCCCTGCAACCCCTGCAACCCGTGCAACCCCTGCAGCGCTGGATAGACCAGGGTTTGAACTAGACTCGGCGAGGTTTTGGCGGAAGGCCCGCCGTGGGGGCCTTCCGTTGACCCAACTAGGGGCTCGGAGTATCGAAACCGTGGTGGGTTTCGCCCGTATTGAGGTCGAAGCCGTGGTCCACTTTCTTGGGTTTCCAACCCGGCGGAAACTCCTCTAGCACCAAGGGCCGGACACGCTGGCCCAGGCGCGCTTCGATGACGCTTTGTTCCACATCGAAGTCTTGGCGCTCACGCTCGAGTTCGCCGCGCTTGGCGCGCTTCTCCAGGGCTTTGTGGAAGGGGGTCCGGTCGTAGTACCGGGCCCAGCGCCCAAGTGCGATCCGAAGAAACCGGTAGTCGTTGAGCAGCCCCGGTACTTGGAAAGCGCATTCCGCGACCCAGGAGAGAGGACATCGAAAAAAGTTCTGCTTACGCCGGGACGCGAAACGCCCCAACTCCGTGTGAATCATCTGCTCGGCGGTATGCGAGCTCTCGAGCCAGCCGTAGTAGATAAGCTGGAGCTGTCGAGGATTGAGGCCAAATAGCGCTCGGCACTCTTTTATTAGTTGCTTCGGACCAAGCGTGGTGATGCCGAAGGCAACCCGCGCGGTTACCTGAACTCGTTTTGCTGGTTTGATGATGTACAAGTAACCGAAGTCGGTTACTAGATAGGGGTCCAGACTCGCGCTCTCCGGCGGGGCGTCGGTTTCGTTTTTGGCACCGGGTGCGTCGACAATCTCAACGGAATCCGTCGAAGCTGGGACAGCCCCCGCGGCGTGAAGCTCGGTGTTCGGCGGGGTCTCGGTGTGCGTGTCGGGGGGGGCGTCTTGGTCTCGAGGGGGGCTCTGGTGTCCCGCATCCGGGTCCTCGTTCGCGTCGCCGAGGTGCAACCCGTCGTCGGCGTGTGTGTCCTGTTGCGCTGGTGGGCGTGAGTCGAGGTCCACAAGCACCTCGCGCACGGATTCCACCGCATGCTCCTCGGATACGAGGAAGAAACGGCGCTCGGGTTCAACGCGAAACTCTGATAATGCCTCGTGAACGCGCTCAGTGATGTATTCATGCTCAGCGCTTTGTGCGGTATAGACGACCTCGAAATCGTGTGGGAGTTCATGGCTGAGCGCAAGCAACGCGGACTCGAGCGACTCCTCGGTGTTGCCGATCTGGAGCCAAGGTTCCTTGAAGCACTTGTTCTTTAGAACATAGACGTACCCGGTGGCCCCATTCGTATGTGTGTTTTGTTCCATACGGCTGCTGATTCTGCGGACGCTGCTAGACACTCGGTCGCGAAGCCCCTACGCCGGGTGCTCCACGAATGAAGTGTAGCGCAGCACCACTTCTGCGGATGCACGAACTGTGATCGACTTTGCTACTATCGGCGGAAAATCAGGTTCGTTTGCCACTGAGCGCGCCTTGGCCGGCCGCCGGGAGTGGCTCGCGGCCCTTCGATTGCCGGTGAATCCGATGCGCCAAGCGGGCTGAGTGTGGTGTTCTACGAGAGTTCAAAGCCAATGGTGGGGCAAAAAGGTGATTGAGCGGAGGTCAATGGGGCGGGTGCATGCGCAGGCCTCGGTGGTCGGCATGGGCACGATGACCTTTGGCGGGGCGGCCGATGAGCCCACCGGCCACGAGCTTCTGGACCTGGCGTGGGCTGCCGGTGTGAACTTGGTCGATACCGCTAACATGTACACGGCAGGGCGTAGCGAGGAGATTGTCGGCCGGTGGCTAAAGTCGCGCGGCGTCAGGGAAGAACTCATGCTGGCGAGCAAGGTGTGCTATGCGGTCGGTGACGACCCCAGCAGCGCCGGGCTGAGCCCCGGGACGGTCATCACGCAGCTCGAAGCGTCTCTAGAACGTCTCGGTACCGACTACCTGGACATCTATTATCTGCATCAACCAGACGACGACGTGCCCATCGAGGCGACATTGGGGTGTTTACAAGAGCCGCTGGCCACCGGAACGATAAGGCACCTGGGGCTGTCGAACTTTGCCGCCTGGCAGGTCGTCGAGGCTATCCACGTGTGCCGGCACTTTGGCTGGACAGAGCCCGTCGTCATACAGCCTATGTACAACGCCATTACACGCGCCGTGGAAACCGAGCTGTTACCGATGGCCAGAAGTTATGACTTGGCTGTGTGCGTGTACAACCCGCTCGCGGGTGGTCTGCTCAGCGGAAAACACAAAGACATAGCACGGGCCGGCTCGCGTATGGCCTCGAACGAGAACTACAGGCAACGCTACTGGAGCGAGCGGCAGCGTCGTGCCGTGGCCGCGCTTGACAGGGTTGCTGAAGAGGCGGGCCGGAGTCTGGTCGAGCTCGCACTGCGGTTTATCCTGGAGTCGCCGCACCAGTTGTTTCTGCTCCTGGGGGCGACGAAGCCACTACAGCTCAAAGAGTGTCTGGAGGTGGTCGCGACAGGGAACCCGCTCACAGCGGATGAACAGACGGCCTGCGACCTGGTTTGGAACGAGCTTCGCGGACCGGTGCCGCGCTACAACCGCTCGAACGCCGACCGCTGAGAACGCGCGCCCCGACGGGTTTGGGCCCGACAAAACGAATGACGCTGTTGCACACACACTTGGCGTGCCGGGCCTACTCTCAATCCAGTTGTCGGAGGTATCCTAACTATGAATATGGGCTTTCTGGGATGGAACGTGAGCACCGGAAATCAGTTTGAAGACGATTTGGACGACTTCTTGAGCATTCATGCGCGTTCGGTGGGCGCCTGGAGGTACACAACGGCGGAGCAGGGCATCGAGGCCATTGCCCCGATAATCACCGCGCTTTTGATGGATGGGGTTGCAGAGCCAACCGAACAAGCGATGCGCAAGCTCGAGGAACGCATGGCGTCCCTGTTGGTTCGTGCCTATCTAGCAGGATGGGACCACGCAAGCGATTGTGTGCGCGACGCTGGAAGCGGCGACTTGGCTGACCAGCTCAATCTGCGAGTCTAGCGAAAAGGCGTTCTAAAGCGCGCGTCTTCTCGACCGTCCGCGTGCTTCACGCGCACTTATGCCTTTTCGCTTCTTGTCGGAATGCCCTTTGAACCGTTTTCTTTGCTTGCGCATGAGTTACCCCCCTCGAGCCGATCAATTTAAGTATAGGCGACGATTCGAGAGAGGGCGATCGGCAAGAGCATTAGCGCTCGATAGGGGGCGGGTCTCCAACGGGTGCAATACACGTCTCGTCGTCATTGGCAGGTTTGTTCACAAAGGTACTGACCGGCCAAGCTTCCATGTCAGCCGAGGGATAAGGTCGAATCTCCGCTTCTGCGTTGCGCGAGTCGGGATTGAGCCATGCATCGAAGGACGGGACATCCAGGACCAGCGGCATGCGCTTCTTATCATTGTGGATTTGACACATCAGCTCGTTTGCGGGCAGCGTCACGATCGTTGCTGACTCCACTCGCTCACCGTCTTCGGCAACGCTCGTATCCCAAAGGCCCCCTAGGGCGAACGTCTCTCGTTCGCGGAGCTTCACATACCAGGGCTGCTTCACCCGTTGCCCGGGCACGACTTGCCACTCATAAAAGCCATTGACCACAAAGAGGCATCGCTGCCCGCGCTTCCATGGACCTCGATAAGACGCCGCCGTCTTGACGCCTTCCGCGCGCGCGTTGATGGTGCTGTACTTGGGTGGCTTGCCCTTGGCCCAAAAAGGGATCAAACCCCAACGCATCAACAGCGGATGGCGCTGCCCGTCGTGTAGTCGGACGACGGGAACATTGGTCCCAGGGGCGACGTTGAAGCTCCAAAAGAGCGGTGGAGGCCGGCTGAGATGCCAGGCGCGCTCCAGGGCAGCATCCGCTCTACTGACATATCGACCACACATGCCCGCCGATTCTAGCAGTAGCGACGCGTGAGGCGCAGTTTGCGCATTAGCGTTTCGGTGAACTCGACAGAGAGCAATATCGGTGCAAAATTGTCTGTATGGGGTGAGGCCCGCCTCGGTAAGGGGTATTACTCGTCTCAGGCTTGCGCGGACGCCCCATTCCTTCAAGGAAGGTGTCCTTCATTTGTGTTTTCGGGAGGGTTGGACCAGACGCTATGACAAAACGAAAGGGTAAACGCTCAGCAAGGGCCAACGAGCGCAAACGAGCACAAAAGAAAACGCAAGCCACGAGCGCGAGCGAGCACGGACAGCCTCAGCAGAGGGCGGACACCGCGGCGCCGAGCAAACGACCACCCAAGAAGGCCCGGTCCTCGGGTTCCACTCCGCGCGCGACGACGTCTCCACTGGTCTGGGTCGCAGTCGGTTTGTCGGTTGCGGGTTTGTTCCTGACGGCCTATCTCACATTGACCAAATGGTTTGGTCAGCACGCAGCCTACTGCGGCGCGGGCTCCGACTGCGATCTCGTGCAGGACAGCCGCTGGTCGACGCTTCTCGGGTTACCTATTGCCTTTTGGGGGTTTTTGCTATACGCGGCGTTGCTCGTTTATGTCTGGCGACTGCGGCGGCGTCCTTCGGCGTGGGTACGAGCAGTGAGTATCGCCGCGTTCGGTTTTGGTCTGAGCGTCTATTTGACGGCTATCTCGGTTTTTGTCATCCAGGCCGTATGCGTGTACTGCCTCAGCTCTTTCGCGCTGATTACCGCTATGCTTGGCGTGCTCATAGCGGCGCGCCCCGCGACTCTTCAAGGTTTCCGATGGAGCCCCTGGGCGGCGAGCACGGTCGGCGCAACAGCGGTGATGATAACGGTCATGCACCTTCACTACAGTGGCGTGTTCGACCCGAGCGCGGGTCCCGAGCAGCCGTTCTTGAAAAACTTGGCCAGCCATTTGGAGGCAACCGGCGCGGAGTTCTACGGGGCGTCTTGGTGCGTGCGTTGCGAAGATCAAAAGTCGATGTTCGAAGCTTCGGCACATCGCTTGCCTTACGTGGAGTGTTCGCCGGACGGTCGCCGCGGTTTGCAAGCGCTGGCCTGTGTGACCCGCAATATTGAACGCTACCCGACGTGGATTATCGAGGGCCAGCGTCATGAGGGCCTATTGACGCCGCAAGCCCTTGCACGCTTGAGCGATTTTCGATGGCAGGACGCACAATAGGCGTCTCGCAACCATCCTTGGCTAGCCGTGTACCTTGAAGTCTTTCCAGCCGGCATTGACGATGCTGGCGGTTAGGCGGAGCTCCAAGACAGTCCCATCCGACAGCGACGCTTGACCGACAAGCCAGGACGCCTCGGTGTGTCCCTGCCGCATCTCCATGGCAAGCTCAGCGACTTTTGCGCTGACCAAACGACCCGCAAGCTGCTCGATTTTTTGCTGGTCGGTGTGGCGAAGCTTCATGACACCAGATTACTGTATTTATATTCAGGTTGCCAGCCTCTGGCGGAGTCCCGTGACAGCCGGGATAGGCTTAGAGATCTACGAAGCGTTGCAGCAGCGCAGCCAGCCAAGCACCCGAACAATCGGTTATGATGCCGAAATCGGATGCGCGGTCGGGTTGCCCCGACAATAACGACAATCTGACTATAGAAAATCGATGTCGACGGTCAGAAGCTCGAGGATGTGTAGCCGGTTGGATCGCCGACAACCAGACGACGTGGCAGCACTGGGTGGAGAAGGCGACACACTGACGCCTGTGTTGCGGAAGCGCATCAGTGCTCACGCCTCGCGACAAACCGCCTACCCGCGGGCTAGTCGATGTGGTTCTCGGCGACCGGGTGTTGCGATGTTCACACCCGTAGCTTGGGGCCCGCTGCTGTTGGCGGTCTGTGCCGTGGCGCATGCCGGTGACGCGCTTGTCGGGAAAGTCATCCATATCGCGGATGGCGATACGCTCACGTTGCTCTCACAGGGCGAGCGGTTCCAGGTGACGTTGCTCGGCATAGACGCGCCAGAGCGGGGGCAGCCCTATGGGGCCGAGTCCAAGAGGTGTCTGGGCGAGCTGGCCCTCGGCAAGACGGCCCATGTGGTCGAGACAGAGCGAAACACACACGGCGCTCTGGTCGGACGCGTGCGTGTCGGTGGGTTGGATCTCGGCGCGGCGATGGTCGAACGTGGGTGTGCTTGGGTGCATCGAGATCATCGGCACGACGCCGTCGCAGTCGGCGAAGAAGGCCGTGCCAGGCGCCGGCAATTGGGTTTGTGGGCGAACGCGGGTGCAATTTCACCTTGGGATTGGCGCGACGGTGTACGCACTATGCCACGCGAAGCGGGCGATGTCCGCGGACTTGTAGTGGGAAACTCGCGCACGCGTCTATACCACCCGCCAGGGTGTGCACACTCCGCCGAGGTCGCGGGAAGCGAGCGGGTGTTGTTTCTGAGTACGCGAGCCGCCGAAGCGGATGGCTACCGTTTGGCGGCGAGTTGCCGGTAGAGATGCTCAGCGTGACGCTGTGACCCATCGCTCAGAAAGACGCGTGTCGGTGTCGAAGCGAACCTGTCTGGTCCATGATTGAAACAGTGTCCGTCACGGCGTAATTTCGGGCCAGGAAGAACTCCCGATTTGAGGTCGAGCGAGCGACTGATTCATAAGGACGAGTCGAGCG
>CAJHYW010000272.1_pt1 | contig 20831 bp, 19 predicted proteins | sample 9198811 | NCBI WGS metagenome assembly CAJHYW01 (sample SAMEA7708378, study PRJEB35096) | sediment metagenome | biome: marine neritic benthic zone biome [ENVO:01000025]; feature: sediment [ENVO:00002007]; material: shallow marine sediment [ENVO:03000034] sea grass bed [ENVO_01000059] ...
CACACTGAGGAGAAACGCGACGCAATGGAGGCAAACGCTGACCAAACACTTCGCCCTGCGTGGGATGCGCCCGCTCATGATCCGTGACGTGTTTTGCGCCGACGATGTCACCCGGCATTTCTTCCAATAGCGCGTGCAGCCGAGGAGTAGCTCGGCTGCTCGTTGGGCTGCTCATGACGCTCTCGGCGACGGCGAGCGCCAATGTCGCTGTGCTGGACAGCCGGTTCTCGACGCCGAGACCCTTTGGCTACTTTATCGGCGATCTCATCGAGCACCGGCTTCACGTGCGACTCGCGCCCGGCTACTACGTGGACCAGAGCGTGCTACCGTCGCCGGGTCGTGTGAACACATGGCTCGAGCTTCGTCCACCGCAAGTGGACCAGCGTATCGAGCGCGACGGTGTCGTCTACGACATCAACCTCGTGTACCAGCTAATCAACACCCTCACACATACCTATGGTCTTGCGACGCCACCGGTGGTCATCGGCGTCACGGGCGAGAACGGCGAGTCGTTTCCCCTTGTGTTCCCGGCGTGGGGTTTCTCTATCTCACCTATCGATTTCGCCGAAGCCGTGCCCAAAGGGATGCTGCCAACGCTAAAGCCAGACAAGCTGCCGCCGTCCATCCCCGTGGCGCCACAAAGGCTTCGTCTGACCCTTTGGCTCGCGGGACTCGCGGCTGTCCTGCTTTATCTGGGCTACCTCTACGGCGTGCTACCCCTGTTTCAGCGACGGAAAAAGCCGTTCTCACGCGCGTACAAGGACCTGCGGCGTCTCACACGTAGCCCGCCAACTCTGGAGTGCGAGCAGCGTGCCTTTCGCGAAGTTCACCGCGCCTTTGACCAGACCGCCACGCGTAGTCTCTTCCAACCCGGTCTTACGCGATTCTTTCAGGAGCATCCAAGCTATGGCGCGCTAAGAGAGCCGATCGAGCAGTTCTTTGCCGACTCACGCGAAGTCTTTTTCGAGCACAGACAAGGCGCCGTTGACGGCGAGGTCTTGGTTCGTCTACTGGCCCTGTGTAGGTCGTGCCGTGAGATCGAGCGGGGAGCCGCCTGATGCTTGGGGTCCTACACCCCTGGGCGCTTGCGCTGCTCGTCTTGTGTCCACTCCCCTTACTTAAACACGTGCACCATCGCGTTGGCCACTCAAAGCTCGCGGCGTTTCCCCGCGACCCGGTCGGCACATGTCTCGAGCTTTCGCTGCGTGCGCTGGGTGCACTCGCTATAGCGGCGCTCGCCCTTGGCATCAGCGGACTTCATCGACCGGCCTATGAAGTACAGCGGATCGGGCAGGGTGCGCAGATCGTTCTTCTGCTCGACCGCAGCCTGAGCATGGACCAGCCCTTTGCGGGCGCGGGCACGAAGATTCATGCGTTGGAAGGCGCCCAAGGCTCGAAGGCACAGGTCGCACGCGAACTGCTCGCGGAATTCGTGGCGCAACGCGACAACGACATGTTTGGCATGCTGATATTCAGCACCTTTCCGATCTCCGTACTACCGCTCACACAGAAGCAAGACATCGTCAAAGCCGCTATCGATGCGGGGCGGGTGGGACGCGGTCTTGCCGAAACCGATATAGGCCGCGGGCTCGAGCAGGCGGCAGCCTTGTTTCACGACCGCGCGTACACGGGCTCGCGCGTGGTCGTGCTTGTCTCCGACGGTGCCGCGGAGCTGGACCTCGGGGCCCAGCTTCGCGTCACGCAGCTCATGGCCCAGCACAGGATCTCTCTGTACTGGATATACATTCGCACACCGCGCAGCCCCGGAATCTTCGAGGCTCCATGGGGTCACGAAGAAAGCGCGCCCGAGCGTGAGCTGCACGAGTTCTTCTCGGCCATGGGTACGCCCTACCGCGCCTATACGGCCGAGAACCCATCCGACCTGGAGCGAGCAATCAGCGATGTGGGCCGGCTACAGAACTTACCGATTCGATACCAGGAAACCATCCCCAGACGCAGTCTCAGTCGCTATTGCTACTGGGCCGCCCTGGCAGCGCTGTCGCTGCTGGTTCTTGCAAAGCTGTTGGAGGTGCAAAGCTGGACCGGCACGGAGCGCGAGCGATGAAATCTCCACGTCCTAGCGCGCTCAAGCGTCGCACTCTTGCCGCCGTCAGCCTGGCGCTTGTATTTGCCGTGCTTGCCGTCATCGAGAGTCTGCGTCTACACGACGCACACCGGTTCAACATCGCCCTTGCGGAGGGCGACTACGCGACCGCGGCGCATCAGGCGGGACACCACGGGATGCTGGCAGGCGCCTTCGCGCTGCAGCTTGCCGGTGAGACGGAGGCCGCGATCGCCGCGTACGAAGAACTAGAGCGCGGTGCGGCACCGAGCTTGCGGACGATCGCCAAGTACAACCTCGGGAACATGTTCATGCGTCAGGCGGCCGAAGCCGGTGAGACCCCCGGTATGCTTAGTGTCCCGCTGGTCGAGCTCGCAAAGGAGAATTACCGGGGCGTCCTGCGTGTCGACAGCGCCGACTGGGACGCACGTTTCAACCTCGCGCGCGCCCTGCAAGTCCTGCCGGACCCGGAATCACCGGAAGCCAGCGACCGACTGCCACGCAGCCCGCGCGCCGAGCAGACGCTACCCGCCTACGAGCGGCTGCCATGAGCGTAAACCGAGCCTGGCGTGCAACACCAGTACGGTTTAGAGACCGAAGCCTCTGGCTACTACTAGCTAGCATAGGCTTACTCATAGGCGCATTGTTCTCACCCGCCTTCGACGTCGAGCAACGCCTCTTCAGGCACTTGCTGGTCTTTGACATAACGCAGAGCATGAACGTGCCTGACATGGGAGACGGTTACGCACCGATTTCGCGGCTCGAATTCAGCAAGCAGGCGGCACGCAAGGCTTTGACGGCGCTCCCTTGTGGGTCCGAGGTGGGCGTGGGGCTGTTTACAGGTCACCGGAGTCTGCTCTTGTTCGCACCCGTCGAGGTGTGCGCGCACTACGAGGAGATCGGCACCGTGGTCGACAACATCGATTGGCGGATGGCATGGGTCGCACGGAGCGAAGTCGCAAAAGGCCTGCACTCGGCGCTCGCCGTAGCACGAAGTTTGGGCGCGCGAACAACGACCGTGTTCTTGACCGATGGGCACGAGGCGCCTCCCATCAACCCGAACTACCCGCCGACATTTCGCGGTGTGGTCGGCGAAGTTGACGGCATATTGGCCGGGGTGGGCGGTGCAGTGCCTACGCCAATCCCCAAGCTTGACGCGCGCGGCGCGCTTGCCGGTTACTGGGGTCGCGACGAAGTTATGCAAATCGATGTATTCAGTATGGGTCGACGCGGGAGTGTTACCTCCGAATCCATGACCGGCGTTGATGAGACCGGGCTCGAGAGCCGCATCGCCAACGGCACCGAGCACTTGTCATCCTTGCGAGAGGATTATTTGAAGACGCTGGCCGCCGGGCTGGGTCTCGAGTACAGACCGATCGCAACGCTTGATGGTTTAGGCGATGTGGTCTCAAACCCGAGCTTTGCATTCACGGTCGCCACCCGCGGCGACCTGCGCTCAGTGTTTGCGACCCTGGCCTTGCTTTGTCTTGTCGCCGGGTACCTTTGGACGCCAGCGCTCCATAGAGGAGGACGTGCTTGAACACGGGCGCCGGCGTGGCGCTGACGACTTATTTGACCAAGAGTAAGGGCTGCTTAGAGGACGGGTCGTCGACGGACACCGCTTCCTGGTCCTCGTAGGTGTCAATATGTCCACGAAACTTGCAGCCACTGTCGAGCGCCACGCGAGGTGCGTGCAGATTGCCCTCCAGCTCGCCGACACGCCGCACGACGATCGCCTGCGAGGCATAAACATCACCCTCGACTCTTCCACGCACTTCAATCTCTTTGCCGCAGATATCCGCACGTATCTCGGCTCCGGCTGCGACCTCTAGGCGGTGTGCGGGTAATGACACGCGGCCTTCGATTCGGCCTTCCACCCGAAGGTCGCCCTCGCCGTTGACCTCTCCCCGGATAACAATGCTCTTCCCCACCAGGCTGCTCGCGTCCACGCTGATTTCCCTCATTAAGCGATTGCTTCTAGCCTAGCTCGCGGAGACGAAACAACAAGAGCAACACTGCGACACGGCCGGGCATTCTAGGCATAAGTTGCCATTCACAGGCGCCCGAGCAGCCTTCTGGACTGGAAGCGTAGGCCAAGACATCCGGGTTCGACGCCGGTCAAAGCTGTCAACGCCGCGCCCAATCTATCGCGTCAGTGCCTGGCGGGAAGGCCTTTCATCGAGCGAATGGGTGGATACTAGACTCGAGCTTGTCTGTTGCAAGGATTGCTCCGCAAGCCTGTCGTGATTTCGTGTCCATTCTCCAACAACATCAGCCAGGGGCTTGGCACTGCTAGGTAGCCAAGTGGTCAGCACGCCCTCGTCTGTTCGCATGAGTGTCATATGGGCGCACGCAAACGGATGAAATCGATGGACAAACGAGGAAGCATCAAGGTTTGCTGGCTTGGTGCCCCGAGACGGAATCGAACCGCCAATAGCTGATTACAAATCAGCTGTTATACCGTTTAACTATCGGGGCATGGTTTGGAGGCTAGTCGTTATTGTACGGGGCCTACCGCGCGTAGAAAACCGGCGGCCAAGCGATAGGCTGTCACCTCATGCGCAATCGATGCGCGACGCCTCGCTATCGGGAAATCTCACGCCAAATTCGTCGTGAGGAAACTTGAAACCCCGGGGGAACTGCACGTCGAACCACGATGCTTTCAGGGTTTTGAACCGCGGCACCAGCGACGGGTCGTGTCCAAGGTCATGAAGCTCCTCAAGCCGGCGGTCCAGCGACGCGCGTCGAGAGTACACACCGAGTGAGATCGCGTTGGCCATGTCCCCACCCGGGATCACGGCGATATCGTCTATACCTTGGGCACGTAGCTTGTTCGCTTGCTCATTGGCCTCGGCTGCCGTCTCGAAGGGCGGCATGAAAATCCAGTACAGCGTGATCTCGCGTCGCTCGCCCACCCGAAGCTCAAAAATGCCACCCTCGCGGCGCAACCAGTCGCCGATCTCCTCGATTTCCTTGTCGCTGCGGAGCGGACCGACGCTAAAGCAAAGCGGTCCTGGCACAGGCATCGCGCTGCTAGCATCGATACGTGTTGTCGACGAGTCGACGGCGGGCTTGGGTGGACCGGCAATCTCGACCACACGACGCTCGCGCAGCGAGCCAACATCCACTTCCGAGAGCATTGCGAGACGCTTCGCGCCCGCGGGTAGGCTGAGAGCGGCCAGCGGCGGCACGGGGGACTCGACCCGCGTGTACTGCCAGCCGAAATAGCCGATGTTGGCCAAGACCATCAGATAGAAGATCCACTTCATGACGGGGAGCAAGCAAAAATGCCAAGCCCACGCAGCACGAGATGGGGCTCCAACACGGCCGGCACCTTCAGCGCTTGCATGACAGGCTGCGCATCCCCCCCCGTCAACACACAACGCACCTCACCGAACTCCTTTGCACACCGCGCGTGCACACGTTCCACGGCCCCGGCCACGGCGTTTAATGTACCCGATACGACGGCATGCGTCGTGGAGCGCGCAAGAAAGTCGCCTTGTGTGGGCGCGTCGGGTAATCGAATCTCGCCGGTACCGGCCCGCAGGCTGACGCGCATTAGCTCGAGCCCAGGGAGGATCAGCCCACCCGCGTGCACACCATCCTTTTGCAAGACGTCCACGGTAACTGCCGTGCCGCAATCCACGATACACGCGGTTCCGGGGTACAGAGCCCGAGCGGCAACCAACGCCACCCAGCGGTCCGCACCCAGCGTGTGCGGTTCCGCGTAGGCATTTTTCACACCATGTCCCTCGGCCTCGGACAGTACGAACTCTACCCCGCAACGCCAGGCTTGTGCTGCCCAGCAGCGCAGTGTCTCGCGCTGCGTGAACCCCGCCACGCAGCAACAGAGCACGCCGTGGGGGGGACCAAACTCCCTCCAGTGCGCGTCTAGCAGTTGCTCGAAGCTCGCCGTATTTGCGCCGGCGTCTCGGTGCACGAAGCTCCCGTAACCGCTCAGCGTGCGACCATCGAAGCATGCCCACTTGGCTCGCGAGTTACCGACGTCTACCAAGAGTTTCATGGCACCATTCGAAGGCTGACGTCACCGGATACAACGGTTTGGACCGAACCCTCGACCTCGAGCAGCAGCCTGCCGTGCGCATCGACCCCGCGGGCAACACCCTGGCTATGACCCTTTGGCGTGCGCACGACGACGCGCCTGTCCCGGCAACAATCGTATCCCGCCCAAGCCGCGCAAAACGCCGAGAAACCGCCATCGCGCTCAAACACGTGCAGCGTGCGCAAGAGCTCGGCCAACAACCGCCCGGCCACCGCGTTCTTGTTCAAGCGTCGCCTCATCAGTCGTGACATGTCGGTCCAAGGCTGGTCGATACGCAGCCCCGGCGACTCGGTCATCGCGACATTCAAACCCACACCGACGACGACCCGGCACGAGCGCTCGCCACTGCTCGCGATGTCTATGAGAATGCCTCCAAGCTTGCCGGACCCGCAGACGACGTCATTTGGCCACTTGAGCCTGACACCCGCAATACCAAAGCCGTGGACGACCCGCGCGGCCGCGACACCGGCGGCAAGGCTCAAACCCTGGAGCTCCGCGGGCGCCAACCCAAAGCTCCACGAGACCGACAGGTACACGTTACCAAGCGGCGCCACCCAGGGCCGCCCACACCGGCCCTGACCGGCGGTTTGGCGGTCCGCGAGACAGGCGCGGGCACCCGTCGAAGAAGCGGTCGCTTGGTCGCGAAGAAAGCGATTAGTGGAGTCCAGCTCGAAGACGACATCTAGACGGTCGAGCAGCGCACGCTCTTGTGGGCCTAGCGACGCAAGCACGGACGACGTGTCAAAAAGCTCTGTCGGTGGCGCATCCATATCTCGCCGGAGTTTGCCTGGCCGACTACCAGCGGGCAAGAAACTAACGCGACCCACTGTCGTCGGCGTCATAGCCACCGCGCGGCTCATTGCGCAGCGTCAATCCGAGGTGAATTTGTGCTTGCGTCCTCCGGCACAGACCTCTTATCGTGCCCGGCTGTGTGTACCACCACCCGCCCACCGGACAAAGACTCAACGACCCCGATGTCACAAACGCCCACGCTGCTCCGCAATCTTTGGTACCTGGTATCGCCGGGCAAGCGATTGCGCGCGCGCCGGCTGATGCACAAGACCGTGTTGGGTCAGCCGCTGGTGCTCGGCCGCACGCAGGACGACCGGGTCTTTGCGCTACGCGACATCTGCCCGCACCGGGGAATGCCGCTTTGCTATGGCCGTTTCGACGGGTTCGAGGTGGAATGCAGCTATCACGGATGGCGCTTTGGCCCCGATGGTCAATGCACGCACATCCCGTCGCTGTTAGACGATCAGAGACGGGATATCTCGCGGATCCGAGTCGATGCTTTCCCATGTCACGAGGTGCAAGGCAACATCTGGGTGTTCTTTGGGCGCGATGCAAAAAGCATCGCTGACGCGGACCCGAGCAACATCCCCCGCGTACCGGGCTTTGGCGATGTTGGCTACCAGCTCGCGCACAGCATGCTGTTCCCGTGCAGCATCGACCATGCAGTCGTGGGTTTGATGGACCCCGCGCATGGGCCCTTCGTGCATCGGGCGTGGTGGTGGCGTTCAGGGTCCTCGATCCATGAGAAGTCCAAACGCTTCAAGCCCTCACCGCTGGGTTTTCAAATGGTCCGGCACCGGCCATCGAAGAACTCCCGTGCCTATGTGGTGCTCGGGGGGGTCCCGGAAACCGAAATCACTTTCCGGCTACCAGGTGTGCGCATCGAGCACGTGAAGACCGGCCCTCATCAGCTCTGTGGGTTGACCGCCGTGACCCCGGTCGACGAAGAACGCACCGTGGTTCACCACGTGATGTACTGGACCCAACCTTGGTTGAGCGCACTAAAGCCTCTGGTCAAACCCTTTGCCCGCGCATTTCTAAACCAAGACCGGCGGGTCGTGGAGCTTCAGCAACAAGGGCTGGCGCATAAACCCAGACTAATGTTGATCAACGACGCCGATATGCAGGCGCGCTGGTACTACAAGCTCAAGCGAGAGTTCGCCGCCGCTCAAGAAGAGAAGCGGGCGTTTAGCAACCCCGTCACCGAGCAAGTGCTGCGTTGGCGTAGCTAAGGGGTGCCCGAGCGCCCACACCACCCGCGTGCGCTACCAGCCGTTGACGCGTTCCCAGGTATCCGTCACCAAGGCGCCGTCGAGCACCCGATACTCAGCGTGCGCGGCCGCGGTAATGCAGGCGTGATTGGGTAAGACTCTCAGCTTGGTGCCCACCGGCAAACGTTCGAACCAGGCGGCATCCGGCACCGGGACGATGCCATGCTCCTGTGAGACGTGCTTGACGTGCAGCGACCCGAGCGACGCCAGGCTTTGCGCATCACAGACCTCCCCATAACCCGTCTCCGGGTGTGTATGGTTGGCGCTCAAGTCCTTGGACAAGGCGAGGGCGCCTGCGTCGAGCACGAGATGACCAACGTGACGATTGTGACCGATGACGCTTGTCAGAACCGAGAGGGCGAGGTCCTCGCGTGCGCAGGAGCCAATGGCGAGCTGTGCGAGGTCGAAGAACACGTAAACGCCCGGGCGCATCTCGGTCACACCGTCGAGGTCATCGGCGTAGACGGCGGTCGGTGTGGAGCCACCGCTGACAACCGAACACGCGTGCCCAGCCGCGCGCAGACGTTCGGCGGCGTGCACGATACTGTCGCGCTCGCATTTGGCGACGTCGCGTATGGCCTGTGGGTCGCGGCACCCGTAAGACTGCCCCGCGTGCGTCATCACACCGAGAAGCCGCACCTTGCCGGCCGCGACTAGAGCGTTCGCGATCTCGACCAGCGCGCGGCTGTCCGGAAGCACTCCGGCACGCCCGTCCCCGCTGTCGATCTCTATATAGACCTCAATCGGCGCATGTGCGCCGGGCGCAAAGGACGCGATGGCGCCCGCGACGTCGGTGTTATCAGTCACGATCTTCAGCGATGCACCACGCGCGGCTAAGGCATCCACATGTGGGAGCTTCGCCGGGACGATCCCCACCGCGTAGAAGAGATCGTCAAAACCATGCTCGAAGAAGTACTCGGCCTCGCGCAAAGTGGACACCGTCACCGGACCGCTCGCGCCGCCGACGGCAAGTCGGGCGACATCGACGGACTTTGCTGTCTTCAGATGCGGTCTCAGGGTCACTCCATGGCGCTGCATCCGCGCGCGCATTCGCTCGGTGTTGCGTTTGACCAACTCGCGGTCGAGCAGCAGACACGGTGTGTCCAGGGTCAAGATCTCGTCAGTCTGCATTCGTGTTCTCGTACGCTTAAGTGCACTGCGGAGGTGCTTCTAGGGTATGAAGTAGGTCTTGCGCACAGTTTGCACCACCTCGCACTCGCCCCGCCAGCCGGCGGGGAAAAAAGCGGTGTCTCCCGGTGCTACTTCAAAACGAGCTCCGTCATCGTGGGTATAGATGCTATGACCGGATACGAAGTGGCAGAACTCGCTGCGCTCGACATGGCAGCGCCACCGTCCCGGGCTGCACTCCCAGACACCGGATTCGTCCCGCCCGTCCTCGCGCTTGTGTAACAGGCGGCCCCAGGTGTGGGACACCGGCCGACCGAGGGGCTCGGAAACGGGGCCCCAGTCGCTTAGCTCATCGCGCGCGATGCTCGCTGCCTGGTTCAACACACACGCCCTCACCATCCACCCTGCCGTAACAAGTCGTCCAAGAGTCGTGCCGCCTTGGCGGTGCCATCTTGTGCGCGCATGTGCGCGCTCGTGCGTGCGAGCCTAGCGCGCATGTGCTGGTCGCTCACAAGCGTGCTCAGCGCCTCCGCCAACTCGGCGTCAGTCCAATTGGAGCGATGCATCTTGAACCCGTGTCCAGTCTCTTGAACGCGCGTGGCGTTGTCGTGCCCATCCCACACGTAAGGCATGATCAACGCCGGTTTGCCAAAATACAAACACTCGGTAAAGCTGTTGTTACCACCATGGTGTATCACCGCATCGGCCTGCTCGATGACGGATGGTTGCGGATACCACGACTCCAGATGTACGTTGGATGGTGGCGCTGCGTACGCATCCGCATAGTCGCCGACATTGACCAGCGCTCTGTATGGCATCTCGCCAAGCACCTTGATGATTCGTTTCAGCAGCTCGGTGTCGCCCGAGCCCAAGCTGCCAAAGCTCACATAGAGCAAAGGTTTGTCCGCGTTCGCCGCAAACGATGGTAGCTGGTAGGGCGCCTCGGCACGCACACAGCCCTCCAGATACTGGTATCGCCCGGGGTCCAGAGGATTGCGGCGTTTGAACTTGACCGGCTCGGGATAAAGCAGAAGGTTCAAATAGGGCGAGGACTCGAAGAACACACCGAGCGGATAATCTTGCTCACCGCACTCGCGCAAAAAGTCATTGAACTGCGCGTGGATCGGCGCAATCACCTCCTTGAAGCGTTTGTCGAAACGTTCAAAGCAGTCGTGGTCATGCTCCCCGCATCCAGACAGATGCGGTGGAATATCGGGGTCCGGTATCTCGTTCTCGCTACACGAGATGATTCGCACCCAGGGCACTCCGTAGCGCTTCGCGGCTGGAAACAAAACGACATTGTCAATGCAAATGAGGTCGGGCTTTAGCTCCGCCAACGCCTCGGGCAGCTCCTTCTCCGCCCAAACCGCGGTAGAGACGATTGCCTCCCAGCACTCTTTCACATAGTTGTCGAGCTGCTGGTAGGGGCTCTTTGTGAAATTGGGGATGTGTCCATTGATGAAGTCCGTCCAATACCTCGCCATCTCCTCGGGTGGCATCGGCTCCGAGAGATTCACCAAACGTTCCTCGAAGCCATAGCCCTTGAATACGCCCGTAAACCCGGGGTCGGTCAGGAACACCGCCCGATGACCCAGCTTCTGACAAGCCTGCGCGATGCCCACCGAGTTCAGCGCGGGCCCAAATGCGCCTTCAGGAAAGAACACTATAGTTTTCTGCTCCGCCATGACTCTGCCCCCTTGACGATACACTCGACGGCGCACCTCGTTTGCGATGCGGTGCCTCGTCGATGACCGGGTCAGTTTAAAGCGATATGCTTATGCGCGCTTCAACCAACAACGGCCGAGACGCGTTAGACTGTAAAGGTGGCCTCTGCGTCGCTCGCGTCGGCGTGGCGAGGTGAACTAAAGCTGCGCCGCTGGCGAATTTCGCCAAGGAGTGTAAAGGCGCGCCGTCAAACGACACAACAGGAAAGCACATATGGCCCAAGAACTCGCGACCGCCAAGTCCGCTGACACGCGCGCAGGCGTCGGCAAACGCAAGCATGCAAAAAAGTCTCTCACACTAGCGGAGCGCGCCGACCGGCACACGCTCTATGAACAGGCCGTGCAGTGCGTGGAGGCGGAGGTCGATTTTATCGACGAGACCTTCAAAGCAGTCCGCGGTCGCACACCCGAGGTGCTACGCGAAGACTTCTGCGGCACGGCGAATACGGCCTGCGAGTGGGTCCGACGCCGCCGCAAGAATAAGGCTATCGGTGTGGATCTGGACGAATCGGTATTGGCCTGGGGCCGGGCCCACAACGTTGCCGCTCTGGGCCAGGCCGCTAACCGTATCACACTGGTTTCAGAAAACGTCATCAAAGTCGATACGCTGCCACCGGATGTGATCATCGCGATGAATTTCAGTTACTGGATATTCAAAAAGCGACAACAGTTGCGCCGCTACTTTCGACGGGTGCGCCAGGCGCTGGGCAGTGACGGTATCTTCATTCTCGATGCCTTCGGCGGTTACGATTCGTTTCGGGTGACCAAGGACAAGACCAAGAACGAAGGCTTTACCTACATCTGGGACCAGGCCTATTACAACCCCATCACGGGGGACATGCGCTGCCACATCCACTTCAAGTTCCCCGACGGCTCCAGGATCAAGAACGCCTTTAGCTATGACTGGCGCCTGTGGACGCTGCCCGAGGTTCAAGAGCTGCTCGCGGAGGCCGGATTCGACCGGATTACCGTTTACTGGCAAGGGACGGATGAGGAGACGGGGGAGGCCAACGGAGAGTTCGAGCCGGCGACTGTCGGGGAGCCGGATGCGGCGTGGATCGTCTACATCGTCGCCCAAAAATAGTACCCGCGGAGCGCCCCGCCGGCCGGCGCTCCGGCAACTCTTGATCTCGATGCCGATTTTGGCCGGGTGGCGCCTATAACGAATTGACTTGCGCCGTTGGGTCAGTATGGTATCGGCTGATGCTCGGGCCCCGCACGTAGCGCAAGCTCCCGAGCTTTACCGCAAGAGCCGGCAACGCTTCGCGCGACACGCGAGCGCACCCTTAGGTTACGAGGCAGAGCAGCAAGGACGGGTCGGCTGACAAAAAAGAGGAGAGGAGTTCATGTCTGACGTCCATGTATACGATGTTGCACCAGAGATCGCCGCGAGGGCGCACTTAAACGATGAGAAGTATCAAGCCATGTATCAGCGCTCGGTCGCCGAGCCCGAGGCGTTCTGGGCCGAGCAGGCAGAGCAGTTCGTAGACTGGTTCAAGAAATGGGATTCGGTTTGGGACTGGGACTTCAACAAAGGGCTCATCCGCTGGTTTGACGGTGCAACACTCAACGTTGCGTACAACTGTCTAGACCGACACCTCGAGACGCGCGGTGACCAGACCGCTATCATCTGGGAGAGCGACGACCCCACCGTAGACAGGAAAATCAGCTACCGCGAGCTGCACGAAGAGGTTTGCAAGTTCGCAAACGTATTGAAGTCCCGGGACGTTGCCAAGGGCGACCGTGTATCCATCTACATGCCCATGATCCCGGAAGTCGTCGTTGCAATGTTGGGTTGTGCGCGTATTGGGGCCGTCCACTCGATCGTGTTTGGTGGCTTCTCCCCAGAATCTCTGAAGGATCGAATCCTCGATTCCGACTGCCGGGTGGTGATCACCGCGGACAGCGGACCGCGTGCCGGCAAGAACGTGCCGCTAAAGAGCAATGCGGATAAAGCGCTTGAGGCGTGTCCGGACGTACACACGGTGATCGTGGTCAAGCGCACGGGCGACGACGTTGCCTGGCACGAGGAAAGGGACGTCTGGTATCAGGATCTCATGGCGGAGGCCTCTGCCGATTGTCCAGCCGAGGAGATGGCTGCCGAGGACCCGCTGTTTATTCTCTACACGTCCGGGTCGACCGGCCAGCCAAAGGGCGTACTGCACACGACCGGCGGGTACCTGCTCTTCGCCGCCATGACACACAAGTACGTCTTTGACTATCACGATGGGGACATCTATTGGTGCACCGCCGATGTAGGCTGGGTCACCGGTCACTCGTACATCGTCTACGGGCCGCTTGCAAACGGCGCGACCACGCTGGTCTTCGAGGGTGTTCCGACCTATCCCGACGCGGGACGCTGCTGGCAAGTCGTGGACAAGCACGAGGTCAATATTTTCTATACGGCGCCGACGGCTATCCGGGCCCTGATGGGTCAAGGCGACGAGCCGGTGACCCGTGCCAAGCGCAGCACACTCAGGATCCTTGGCACGGTAGGCGAGCCGATCAATCCAGAGGCCTGGGAGTGGTATTACCGGGTGGTCGGCGATGGGCGGTGCCCCATCGTAGACACCTGGTGGCAAACGGAGACCGGTGGCATCTTGATCACGCCGCTGCCGGGTGCGACCAAGCTCAAGCCGGGGTCCGCGACGCGCCCGTTTTTTGGCGTTGTGCCGGAGATCGTCGATGGCGAAGGCAACGTACTGGAGGGGGCAACGGAGGGCAATCTGTGCATCAGCCGACCGTGGCCCGGACTGATGCGCACGGTGTACGGAGACCACCAGCGCTTCATCGATACCTACTTCAAGACCTTTCCCGGGAAATACTTTACGGGTGACGGCGCCCGCCGCGATGAAGACGGCTACTACTGGATCACGGGCCGTGTGGATGACGTGATCAACGTCTCCGGGCATCGTATGGGCACCGCCGAGGTAGAGAGCGCACTGGTCCTGCACGAAAGCGTCGCGGAAGCCGCGGTGGTCGGCTACCCGCATGACATCAAGGGACAAGGGATCTATGCTTACGTCACGCTGATGACCGGGGTCGACCCGTCGGACGAGGTGCGCAAGGAGCTGGTCAAGCTGGTGCGCAGCGAGATCGGTCCCATTGCCAGCCCGGACGTCATTCAGTTTGCACCCGGGTTGCCAAAGACACGCTCTGGCAAGATCATGCGGCGCATTCTGCGCAAGGTGGCCGCCAACGAGCTCGACACCCTGGGTGACACGACCACCTTGGCGGACCCGAGCGTCGTGGACGATCTCATAGAAAACCGCGCGAGCAAGTAGCTCAATCGAGCCACGCTCGACCCAGGCGTGACCACGCTTCGTGGTCACGCTTGGGCTTTTTGTCGGGCATGATACGACCCAGCTCATGCCCACTCGCCCACCTTCAATGTCTTCACGGTCCAGCCTCGATAACCGCGCCTGCAAGACCATCTTGGACGACTGGTCGGCGGCGCTGGACGAAATAGAGGAAAAGAGCCGAGCGACGCTAGACCAGCCGAGTCTGGATTTCTTTGTCCGCGTCGTTGGTCAGCTACGCTCCAGCGCCCACATGAGCCGTCATCTCGTCGGGCCCACCGGGCGCGATGGACATCGGGCCGGCGCCGCCGAGGAAGCGGACCCGATCGCCTTGTTGTGGCAGCCCACCTTGGATGCCTGGCAAGTCTGTCTGGACGCGTGCCGCGGCGCCACACCGCCCTCGGATACGGACCCGTCAAGCGCCGACGCGCTACGCGCCTACGCCGATACCCTGGCGGAAATTGGACGAAACGCGCTTTCGGAGCTCGAGCACCGGGTCGGCCAGCGCGCCCACCGTGGCGAGCCCGAGATGAGCTTGCGCGAGCTATACGAGCTTTGGGTTGGCTGCGGCGAGGATGCGTATCGCCGAGCGGTTTCCACCGATGACTTCGCGAGGCAATTTGCGGCACTCTTGGATGCGGCACTCCGGACCAGGCACGGCGAGTTGCTCGGCGTGCCGACACAGGTGCTCGGGACGTTGAGCGCACAGCCTGGCCCGCGCGCCCGGTTCGACGCGCTCCGCGGCTTGCTCACATTGGAAGGGATTCAAGGCGAGCTCGGCGCGCTGCAAGTGACGCTCGCGCGCGGGATGGAGACCCTACGCGGACTGGGCGAGATCGATGTGGGCAGCACACCAAAAGCGGAGGTGCTCGAGTACGAGGGGGTAAGGCTCTACCGTTTCGAACCCATAACGCCGCCGTGCGTACGCAATCCACTACTCATTGTCTACTCGCTCACCAATAGACACTACATGACCGACCTGCAGAAGGACCGCTCGATGATTCGCGGTCTCTTGGCATCGGGTGTGGTCGTTTATCTCATCGACTGGGATAGCGCTAACGTGTCGGAGACTCCGCGCGGGCTCGACGACTACGCAGACCGCTATCTGGACCGCTGCGTGGAGCACCTACGCCACGAGCACAAGGTCGAGCGGGTCAGCCTACTCGGCATCTGTCAGGGCGGCACTTTCGCGCTCTGCTACGCGAGCCTGTACCCGCACAAGGTCCATGCCCTCGTGACCATGGTCACACCGGTCGACTTTCACACGGATGATGACTTGCTAAGCCAGTGGGTTCGATACGTGGACATGGACGCGCTTGCCGGGCAGCTAGGAGCCGTGGTGCCGGGGGAGCTATTGAACTGGGTCTTTCTCTCGCTAAAGCCCTTGCAGCTCATGGGTAAGAAGTACATCGACATGGTAGACCTTTTCGATGACGCGGATGCGCTCAAGAATTTCTTGCGCATGGAAAAATGGATTTACGACAACCCAGCCCAATGGGCCCGCGTATTCAAGGAATTCGTTCAACGCTTTTATCAACGTAACGAGCTGGTTGCGGGACGTGTAGAGATTCGCGGGCGCTGTGTCGAGCTCGCGAACATCACTATGCCGGTGTTGAACATATACGCGACACGCGACCACATCGTTCCACCCGCGTCGAGCACGGCACTGGGCCGCTATATCTCTTCCGCGGACTATGAGACGCTCGCGTTCCCCGGCGGCCACGTAGGCATTTACGTAAGTCGCAAAGCATGCTCGGTCGTACCCCCGCACATTGGGCGCTGGCTGGCACGCCACGCGTGCTGATGAGATGCCCGAAGTGAAAAAGGTTTATAGCACGCAGCTCATCCCCTTGGCTGGCCACGTCAAGGCCATTCTCGAAGCACAAGGCATCGAGTGCATCTTGAAGAATGATTTCTTGGCCGGCGCGGCTGGAGAGTTGCCCCCTATCGAGTGTTGGCCAGAAGTCTGGATCTTGGAAGACGACGATTACGATGAAGCCAAGGCGATCGTTGCGGCAAGCACCTTGAGCGCATCGGCGTCGGGTGAGACCTGGACCTGCCCGCGTTGTGAGGAGGAGTTGGAAGCTCAGTTCACCAATTGTTGGAAGTGCGGCGCCGCCCAGGGAGATGTGTAGAAAGCGGGAAGGACAAGCGCACCCAGCTCACTGGTGTTCGGACACATAAAAGCCCTGCCCCAGTATCACCGGGGCAGGGCTGTGTACGGCAAAGGCGAACCTGCTTAGGCGACCTTTTTCGCGGCTGCACGCGGCGCCTTTTCACCGGCGACCGCTTGCGCGCTCTTCAAGCTTTGCTCAGCCCAGACCTGGAACTCATCGCGGGCTTCAGAGACAATCTTCGCGGTCTCTTTGGCATGCGCCATGGCTTTGTCGTTCCAATCCGACACCAAACGTGCCTGGTTGGCGAACATATCCTGCACGCCTTCTACGCTACCAAGCTTCTCCATGTGCTTCACACTGCCGCTGACGTACTCGTTGGCTACCTCGAGCTGCTGCTCGCCCAAGCGCTGAATCATACGGGCATTGATCTCACTGAGACGCTTCACCGACTCCAGAGATGCCTTGTTGAACTGCGCGAACCCGTCGACGAAATCTTTTTGCATTTCCGATACTCCCTTCAAAATTAGACCCAAACCTCATATTGTTGCGACGCAACAATTGTTGCAATGCATCATAGTCATACAGATTGCACATGTCAACTCATTAAGAGGAACGAACACGTCCGTGTCAGCCAAAGCAAATCGCGGTTCTTGAGTGCACTTTCGGGGAATGCTAGAGCCGCTCGGGTGACGCTGACGCGACGGTGCGCTCGACCCCGGTTGATTTGGATCAATTTGTGTCTCATGCTTATTGTGCAGCGCACCAACGTTGCGCAAAATAACTAATCATCGTTCGTAGGCATATTCAGTTCCGTGGTGATGGGGCCGACGGGACCAGCATTTGTGGAGACAAGACATGCAAATCGAAGACAAGGTAGCCGTGGTCACCGGGGGCGCCAGCGGTATCGGCAGGGCGGTCTGCACCGAGCTTGCGAACCGTGGTGCAAACTACATCGGCATCGTCGACGCCAGCGAGTCGGTGAGCGAAGCCGCTGAGGAGATAAACGCGAATACCGGCACCACGGTGGTGCACCCTTTTCTCGGCGACGTCACCGAGTGCGGGTTCAGAGAGCGTGTTTACGACGAGATTTGTAGCCGACACCAAGTCGTCAACATCTGTGTTCCGGCAGCGGGCATCGTGCGCGACGCGCTGGCCATCAAGATCGACAAGCAAACGGGACGCGCGCGCAAGTATCCGATCGAAACGTTCCGGCAGGTTACCGAGATCAACTACATCGCCCCGATCTACTGGGCAATAGAAATGGTCGCACGAGTAGCCGAGGAGCGGCACCGCCTCGGTCTGAAGCGCTGGGGACCCGAAGAGGAAATGCAGGGCGCCATCATTTTTATCGGCTCGGTCGCCTCACAAGGTAACAAGGGCCAGATCTCGTACTCCTCGGCCAAGGCCGGTCTGGAGGGCGCGGCAGCGACCCTCATGAAGGAGGCTATCTACTACGGGGTGCGTTGCGGAGTGATCCACCCAGGCTTCACGGATACACCCATTCTCAGCGCCATGGGTGAAGAGTATCTGCGCGAGCACGTGCTCCCCGAAACACAGCTTGGCCGGCTCATCCGTCCGCAAGAGATCGCGGATGCCATCTGTTTCATGATCACGAATCAGGCCGTAAGCGGTGAGCTCTGGGCCGATGCGGGCTGGCATCCCGCCGCCGCCTAGGATACCCGGCGGACCTTTTTAGGTCGGCGCGAGCCAGAATCACCCGCGAGGATAAACCCGCGGGGTGGAGTTTGCCGGGATGTCTAGAGACATGCCGATGGGCTTTTGCGTGCCGCAGGGCTTACCCCGCCCAACCGAGCGCAATCCCAAAATAGTCTGCGTATAGGCACCCGAATACCCTACCCTTCTGACTAGCTGGCTTCGCAGGCGTTGATCGATTGACCCTGACCAAAGGTGCGGGCTAGACGTCATGACGACTGTCATGCGAATCTTGCAGACACACCGAGTCTAAAAGACGAATAAGAAGCGGGCGCCCGGGCGCGGGTGCGCGCGACAGGCTGGGCTCACCGCGCCGGCCGCACCCCAAGGAGGAAAGCGATGAGCGACAAGCTGCGCGAAAGTGCAATCGAGTATCACCGTCTGCCAACACCCGGAAAGCTCGAGATCCGCGCAACAAAGCCATTGGCGAACCAGCGCGACCTCTCGCTTGCATACTCGCCCGGTGTCGCCGCGGCCTGTGAAGCCATCGCCGCCGACGAGAGCGAGTCTCAAGCCCTCACCGCGCGCGGGAATCTCGTCGCTGTTATTACCAACGGCACCGCCGTGCTTGGTCTTGGCGCTATTGGGCCGCTCGCGGCCAAGCCGGTGATGGAGGGGAAGGCATGTTTGTTCAAGAAGTTTGCCGGTATCGATGTCTTCGACATCGAGGTCGATGAGCGCGACCCCGACAAGTTGGTCGAGATTGTCGCAAGCCTCGAGCCGACCTTTGGCGGTATCAATCTCGAAGACATAAAGGCGCCGGAATGCTTCGAAGTCGAGCGCAAGCTCAAGGAGCGGATGCGGATACCCGTGTTCCACGACGACCAGCACGGCACCGCCATCATTGTCGGCGCCGCGATCATCAACGGTTTGCGCGTCGTCGGCAAAACGATAGAGGAAGTAAAGCTGGTGACGAGTGGCGCAGGCGCAGCAGGACTCGCCTGTTTGGACCTGCTCGTGCAGCTTGGTCTGCCGCTGGAGAACATTATGGCGGTCGACCGCATGGGCGTTGTTTACACGGGTCGCACCGAAGATATGGACGCGAAGAAGGCACTTTATGCTCAAGACACTCCAAAGCGCACGCTCGCCGAGGCAGTCGAAGGCACGGACGTTTTCCTGGGCCTCTCGGCGCCCGGGATCTTGACCGCGGAGATGGCCACGAGCATGGCGGACAAACCGCTCATCCTCGCGCTCGCCAACCCGGTGCCGGAGATTGACCCAGCGCTTGCGCGAAAGACTCGGCCCGATGCGGTGGTGTGCACCGGGCGCTCTGACTACCCGAATCAGGTCAACAACGTGCTCTGTTTTCCGTTTCTCTTTCGCGGTGCGCTGGATGCTGGCGCGACAACAATCAACGACTCAATGAAGCTCGCCTGTGTGCGGGCACTCGCGAACCTGGCCATGGCGGAGCAATCCGAGATCACGGAGGCCGCTTACGAAGACCAGCAGCAAAGCTTCGGTCCAGAGTACGTAATCCCAAAGCCTTTCGACCCGCGCCTGATCGTGGAGCTTGCGCCGGCGGTTGCCCAGGCTGCCATGGACAGCGGCGTAGCCACACGGCCGATCGAGGATATCGCAGCCTATCGTCAGCGCCTCACCCAGTTCGTCTATAAGACCGGGCTGGTGATGAAACCCATCTTCGAACGCGCCAAGAAAGAGCCAAAGCGCATTGCTTATGCCGATGGGGAGTTGGAGACCGTTTTGCGTGCCGTGCAACAAGTCATCGACGAAGGCTTGGCCAAGCCTATTCTGATTGGACGACCCGAGGTCATCGATATGCGGATCGAATCGCTTGGACTAAGGATCAAAGCCGGTGACGATTTCGAGTTGTGCAACCCACATCAAGACGTGCGCTACCGCGAGTATTGGCAACACTACCATACGGCCATGGCGCGCAAGGGCGTCACGGCGGAAGACGCACGCGAGACGGTGCGCACAAACGCAACCGTGATCGGCTGCATTATGCTGGAGCGCGGCGAAGCCGATGCGCTGATCTGCGGCGTCGCGGGTCACTACCTAGGTCATTTGCAGCATGTGCGCGACATCATTGGTTTGCGCGAGGACGTGGGCGACGCGTCCGCACTCACGGCGATTATTGGGCCGCAAGGCTCGCTGTTCATGACCGATACAAACGTCACCGCCTACCCCACTGCGGCGCAAGTCGCGGAAACGGCCGTCATGGCGGCCTCCGTAGTCCGACGCTTTGGGGTTGAGCCAAAGGTCGCGCTACTGTCACACTCCAACTTTGGCGACGCGCAAACCGGGACGGCGCTCACTATGCGCGAAGCGCTGGGCCTCATAAACGAACTCGCCCCCGACCTGATGGTAGAGGGCGAGATGCATGCCGACGTCGCTCTATCCGAGCATATGCGTGAGCGCATCTTCCCGGGCTCGACGCTCAAGGGCGCAGCAAATCTGCTCGTGTTCCCGACGCTGGATGCGGCCAATATCGCCTACGATCTGCTCAAGGTGGTCACTAACTCTGTGACCATCGGACCCATACTTCTGGGGGTCGCCAAGCCGGTGCATATACTCGTACCAGCAGCAACCGTGCGACGTATTATCAACATGACGGCGCTCGCGGTCGCCGACGCGCAGTTATACGCGGAGCAGCGCTAGCGCGCGCAGACGCCCCCCGACTACGGGCCTCGCCCCGGCCGGC
>CAJHYW010000178.1_pt1 | contig 20718 bp, 28 predicted proteins | sample 9198811 | NCBI WGS metagenome assembly CAJHYW01 (sample SAMEA7708378, study PRJEB35096) | sediment metagenome | biome: marine neritic benthic zone biome [ENVO:01000025]; feature: sediment [ENVO:00002007]; material: shallow marine sediment [ENVO:03000034] sea grass bed [ENVO_01000059] ...
ATTCCATCCGCTTCCCCTCCGCATCAGCTTATACAAACGGGATTGGGATTCTAAGCAGAATCGGACGTCATACAAGGAGATTGAGCGGAACACCGCACGAAGCGTAAACTGCCAGGACTCAATTGGTTCCAATATTTTGGCCCCACGGGTACATCGATCCAACACGACGTAGTTTCTTTGCCCGCTCCACGACTTCGCGCAGTTCATCATCCCATGCGAACAGCAAGACCTTTCCTGTCTTCGCGGTCTCAACATGTATCCCCTGTTCTGTCAGGTTTTTCCGTTGAAGCTTGAATAGGTCCCCGGGCCGGAGACCAAGCATCAGGTCGAATTCCATCGCCTAGAATGATTGGCTGGCCCTTGTCAAAGGACCTAAGGTCGCTGAGGATCGCCCTCATCTGTGCCGAGCGCTCCCGCGGGGAGCTATGCGCCTCGAGGTGCGTGCTAACAACGGTGGCGTGTCGGCCCCCGAGCTCCACGTCCGCGGTGATGGCAACCCTGCTGCCAATCCGGGCCATGAAGCGCCTCGCGGTTCTCCCCGGCGATTCTGCGCTCACGGCGGTTGCTCTTGGTGAGCTCATGGAACTCCACCGCATAGGCCCAGGAGTAGCCGATGGCTTGATCAAATTCCTTGGCGACGTGACGATTCTCGCTTCTGGCCATTCCCCAGTCGGCTTCGCTGACCAGGATCACATCGTTGTGCCGCGCGGGGCAACGTTTCCACAAATCGATGATTGCATCGAGGTGCCGACCACGCTCAATGTTTTGTACGCAGCAACGCGAAAAGTCGCTGGCGGAACCGGTGGAGTCGTCTGCTCCCGATTCGGGGTATCGTTGAGCCCGCTCATGATCAATGGGGCCTCGGGCGGTATCCGGGGCGGGCTCGTCGCATGACTAACAAATTTCTCCATGCTCAGCGCCCCCTCTTTTCTCCCTGATGAAGGGTGAGATCTATCAGCTATTGTGGGGCAAGATTAGGCGGACGAAGTCCCACTACCTATCAAGCGCGAATCTTGAGCAAAGCCTAGTTTAACGTGCACGTACCTACTGTTCTTGCTTACTCGGTAGGTTCGAGCGACGTGTGCTGCTTGAGAAGTTCACTCACTGCGCTGTGTTGAGCTTGCTCGGCTAACATCAATGGCGTATTTCCCTCGCCATCACGCGCCTGCGTGTCAGCGCCATGAGCGAGCAAGCGACGTGTAAGACTGATGTCTCCCAGTGCCGCAGCGACGTGAAGCGCGCTTAGGCCACCCGGGTCAGAGGCATTGACGTCAATCCGCTCAGACGTTAACAGAATTTCCACGGTGCGCGTCCGTTGGTCGGCGACCGCGCGCATCAGCGGTGTCCAGCCGTGCATGTCACGTACGTTTGGATCCGCACCTTGCTCCAGTAGCAGCTCGGTTACGGCCTCTCGGCCCTTGAGCACCGCGATCATCATCGCAGTCCAACCTTTTCCTCCCTGAATGTCGGCCGTTGCGTCGTTAGCAAGCAAGATGCCCGCGGCCTCTTTTTGACCGTATTGAGCGGCATACATGAGCGCGGTGCCACCGCCGCGATTGCGTTGGTCGACGTCGGCTTCGAGCTCCAACAAGCGATGCATTAGCGCTACGTCGCCCTGTGAGGCGGCGACCATCAGGGCAGTTTTTCCCTTTGGCCCACTCAGATTGACGTCAAGGTTCGGGGAAGCGAGCTCTGTCAAGGTAACCAAATCGCCCTTTCGAATCGCCTCCTGCCACGCAGTGTCGAGATCCGCGGCAATGAATTCAACGGGGGCCAACCACAAGAACGAAACCACAAGGAACAAGTAACCGCCAGAGCGCAAGCCCCCACGGGCTCGTCTGGCAGTAAACATAGAAGGGACAATCTTTAAAGTGAGTCCGTAAGTCTCGTCTTTCTTGTGCCCCACTTATGCGCCCCTCCAGACATCCCCATGAAATAGCGAACGTCGTCGCTCTCCGTGTCAATGCGACGATGGATTCGTCGACTTCCCGCTTGCCACGCCTGGGGGAGGTGGCGGCACTGCCGAGCAGAAGCCTTGAGGTTGAACCCTGAGGGCGGCATTGAACTTGCTCGATAGATTTTGAAACGCGATCAGCGCCGTCAGCTCAATGATGGCGTTATCATCGAAGTGAGCGTGGAGGCGCTCGACGTGCGTTGCGCTTGGTTGCTGGCTCGAATGCGTGACGGCTTCGGCGTATGCGAGCGCCGCCTTTTCCCGTTGCGTATAGAGCGTGCTGCCTTCGAAATCAGCCAGCTCTGCAAGTTTTGCCTCGTCGACACCACGTTTGATCAGCGTAGCGGCGTTGATGTCCACACAGAAGGCGCACCAGTTAATCTGTGATACCCGCACCGTGACGAGGGAACGCAATGCGGGCTCAAGCGGTGAGGAGCGTCGGTCAAGCGCACCGTAAAGCAGTGCGAGCGCCGCGAATACCCTTGGTGTGCGGCCCCACAGCCGAGCCGGCTCCAGCACGACGCCATAACGCCGCCTTTGGTTCCAGAAGAACAGCTTCGCGTACCAAGGGAAACGGTGATGTTGGGGTGTTTCGATCAAGGACATAGTTCGCTACTCATTGCGCAGGTAAGCCAGTAAATCTTGCCAGTCCCGCTCGCTCATGTTCCATCGTGGCATGACCTCGTCGAGCCGTTCGCCGGAAGGGTGCATTACGTGAAAACGTTCCGCGAAGTTTGGCATAAATGACGTCAAGGTGTGTCTTGCTTCGAGTGCTTCGACACGCGCCTGCAGTGTCTTGACCTGATGCTGGAGCGCGTCGATTGTCACTGCGTCGCTGCCGGCCGTTGCCGGCGCTGACAGCGCCGCGACCATTGACGCCATCAAGACCGTACCCAACCGTGTGTTCATCGATCTCTCCTTCTCAAGCTCATTCAGAGCTCGAGGTCACGTCTTTTCTGCTCGAACTCATCGCGTTCGAGCTCCCCGCGCGCGTAACGTTCCTTGAGAATCTCCAACGGCGCTTTGTCTCGTGGCGCATTGGTTTCGGGGTTCTTGCCAAATAGCCATTTCGCGAGCACCAGGATGGCGAGTATGAGGAACCCCCAAAACAGCACCATATGTACGGCCCCGAGACCCACCCATCCCCAGTGCATGTTCCCCATGTCACTCCACATGTCGATCTCCTTCGAAACACCGATACCGTTGCGAAGAAAGCGCGTCGCTGTTCGGAATTCGGCGCACGCTTAGTCGCCCGGATTTGGTCCGGTCCGTCATACGTTTCAACCTTGTCGACCGCTCGAGTTTCATAGATCCACCCGATTCAGCCGTAGCGCGTTTGCGATCACCGACACCGAGCTAAAGCTCATGGCGGCAGCCGCGATGATCGGGCTCAGCAGGATGCCAAAGGCCGGGTACAAGACACCGGCTGCGATCGGCACACCGAGGCTGTTATAAACGAAGGCGAAGAACAGGTTTTGGCGGATGTTGCGCATGGTCGCTCGGCTCAAACGGCGCGCTCGCACGATGCCGCGCAGATCGCCTTTGACAAGTGTCACGCCCGCGCTTTCCATAGCAACGTCCGTGCCGGTACCCATGGCAATGCCGACATGCGCTTGGGCCAGCGCCGGGGCGTCGTTGATGCCGTCACCGGCCATGGCGACAACCCGCCCGTGGTCCTGCAGCTGCTTAATCTTGTCGGCCTTCTGGTCGGGAAGCACCCCAGCGATGGTATCGTCGAGGCCAAGCTTGCTTGCCACCGCCTTTGCGGTCGTCTCGTTGTCACCCGTCAGCATGACGATGTGTAGGCCTTCCTCATGGAGCGCCTCAATGGCGTCTGGCGTCGTTTCCTTGATGGGGTCGGCGACCCCGATGGTCCCCGCCATCTTTCCGTTCACGGCGAGTAACATCACCGTCAAACCCTCGGCACGGTGGGCATCAGCGTCCTCAGCCATGCTTCCCTTGTCGACGACCTCAAGTGCTTCCATGAGCTTGGCGTTGCCCAGTGCCACCTTTCGACCGTCGACGACCCCGGTCACGCCCTTGCCGGTGATCGATTCGAACGCATTCGGTTTGGTCAGCGCGACTCCCCGCGCCTCGGCACCTCTGACGATCGCCTGAGCGAGCGGGTGCTCGCTGACACGCTCCAGGCTCGCTGCAAGCCGCAGGACTTCACTGTCATCGAACCCTTCAGCGTTGACGAGTGAAACCAGCTCCGGCCGGCCCTCGGTCAAGGTGCCCGTTTTGTCCACGACCAGGGTGTCGACTTTTCGCAACACCTCGATGGCCTCGGCGTCCTTGAACAGCACGCCGGCCGTGGCGCCCTTGCCTGTCGCAGTCATGATGGACATCGGCGTTGCCAGCCCCAGCGCGCACGGGCAGGCAATGATCAAGACCGCTACGGCATTAATGAGTGCGTAAGCCATCGCCGGCGCTGGGCCCACGAGCCCCCAGATGATGAAGGTGAGGACGGCTACTAATACCACGACCGGTACAAAGTAACCGGCGACGATATCCGCGAGCTTCTGGATGGGTGCGCGGCTACGTTGCGCCGCCGCCACCATCTGAATGATCTGCGCGAGCAGCGTGTCCGCACCGATCCGTTTTGCCTCGATAACGAGGGCTCCGGTGCCATTTACCGTGGCGCCGATGACCTGTTCACCGGCAGACTTCGCGACCGGGATGGGTTCGCCGCTGATCATCGACTCGTCGACCGCGCTATGGCCCTCCAGCACCTCACCGTCGACGGGCACCTTTTCGCCCGGTCGAACGCGAAGGCGGTCGCCGACCCGCACATGCTCGAGCGGCACATCCTCCTCGCTGCCGTCCTCGTTTAGGCGTCGCGCGGTTTTGGGGGCAAGCCCCAGAAGCGCCTTGATGGCGGCCCCAGTGCGGCTACGCGCCCGCAATTCCATGACTTGACCAAGCAGGACGAGCGTGACGATCACGGCGGCCGCCTCGAAATAGACCGCCACCTCCCCGAGCTGGTCCCGAAACGATGCTGGGAAGATTGCCGGGGCGAGGGTTGCCACCACGCTGTAGGCGTAGGCGACACCGGTGCCCAATCCAATCAGGGTGAACATGTTCAGGCTTCGGTTCACAATGGATTGCCAGCCTCGCACAAAGAAGGGCCAACCTCCCCAGAGCACGACGAGCGTTCCAAGCGCAAGCTCGACCCATCCCAAGACCTGGGGAGGCGCCAACCATGCAAAGCTCACCCCCGGAACGATTTCGCCCATGGCGATGATCACCAGCGGTACAGTCAGGGCTGCGCTCATCCGGAAACGTCGTGTCATGTCGACAAGCTCGGGATTCTCCTCTTCCTCGAGCGTCACGCTCATGGGCTCGAGCGCCATGCCGCAAATGGGGCAGTCGCCCGGCGCGTCCCGCACGATCTCCGGGTGCATCGGACAGGTGTACTGGGTTCGCGTTGTCGAAACGGGTATGCCCTCTGGTTCTAGCGCCATGCCACACTTCGGACAGGAACCGTGGCCTGACTGTCGGACCTCCGGGTGCATTGGACAGGTATACATCGTGCCCGCCGGCGTGCTCGCCATCGTGGGTGCGGATTCTCTTCGCAGGTAATCATCTGGCGCACCGCGAAACTTGGCTAGGCAACCCGCGCTGCAGAAGTAGTAGACCGTTGTGTCATGAGTGTGGACGTGCTCCGACGCTTCATCCACGGCCATGCCGCAAACCGGGTCGCGGTGTGTCTGCTCGCCGACAACAGTCATGGGGTCGCACGTATGCTCGTGTTTCATTGAGGCGTGTCTCTGTCTGATGTCGTGGGGCCGTTGTTGTATGCACGTCCTGAGGCCGCGCTGCAACGCCGCAAGATAAGCGCCCGCGAGGGCTACGCACTGGGGGCCGGGTCTAGATGCGCAGTCGAAGGGTCGTGAGATAGATGGGGGAGGGGACGGAAGCGGATAGTGTCCAGTTTCGCGCATCGGCGAACCGAACGTCGCCTAGTGACGGTGCCAGCAATGCAACAAGCGTTGCATCAGGCGACGAAGCCCGAAGGTCGCTGCCGGTGTATACCGCGAGCGGCATCTCCTCATGGTCGTTTAGGCCGACCTGAGTGAAGCAGCAAACTTCGACCGTTGAATTCGTGGTCGTAAGGTGGTGCGTCGTTAGGTCGCCTTTGTCCATGGAGGAGAGCGCAGGTTGGCTGACGCTGTTATGACCCGCCGCATGGAGCATCGGCCAGCATGTGCTTAGGGCTAACGAGAGGACAAAAACACTACAAACGACACTGATCCAGCCAGGATGTCGCTCTATCAAAGATCTCATGTAAGAAATGTTACCGACCATAAGATGTTGACCGTCACAAAAAATGTTGGTTCATCTCCTACGCTAGCGTCATTGATCTGAATCAATTCGCCTAGCTACCGTGTGTTCTCATAGCGGTCTCAATTATCTGAGCATCCGCACATCAGCCCAACTCCTGCATAATGGTTCTTCGTTGCTTTTCGTCAAGCACAAGAATGAGGCGCGCGAGATGGGCCGGGTCGACGTTAGACCAGCCCGCGGTCACGCTCCCATCCTTCCACAGAACAGCCGCGACAACGGCCTCGATGCCATCCAAATGCTCAAGACCGCTCTCGAAGATCTCGGCAGGTGTCGTACCGTACAGACTTTGAACCTTTGTCACAATCTATCTCCTTCGCAGCTCCCATTCGCTCGTAAAGTTTAAACGTGGAGGAATGAGCCAATGAATGTCTTCGTGGTGTTCGTCTGGGATGGTGACTATACGCCGCTGACGGAGACTGCGTGTGGCCATCGCGGACTGATTTATAGCACATCCTAAGAGAGCCGAAGAAGGCGTTTTATTGCAACATACCCAAGTGTTCTTGCAGCCAGCGCACAAACTCGGTGATCTGCTGGGCATCCTTCGGGGTTGCCCCCTCCACGGGTGGCATGTTGCCAAAGTCCCAGTGGTGCTGTGCCGAACCCTTTAGAATTGCACGATCGAATGCTGCGTCCGAATGGTGACCCGGGAGATAATAGGGATGCCTCAGCGGAGGGCCTGGTCAGTCCCCTCTGCCCACTGTCCGTGGCATTCGGCGCACTGAGTCTTGAATTTATCCATTCCGAGCGCATGGCGAAACGGCACCGTCGGCGCCTCGCTAACCTCGGCTATGGCTCGACCCTCCGCAAGATTACGAGCAATTGGCCCAACGCATGACTGAAGTGGAGTTGGCTAGCGCGCCGAGGCTTTACGATGATTTGCAGACAGAGGTTGTTCACGACAGCGCGCCTGGAACTTTATACTCGCGCCAGGCTCAGAATTAGAGCAGGGGTGCGTCGTCCCGCGAACGGGCTAGTATTTACAGCATGATGCTTTTTCGACTCTTGACAGTCCTTTTGTTGCTCTCGGTCGCTGGGGCCAGTGGTTTGAGCCTCCTGTTGGACATTCAGTCGGGCGCCGCTGCCTCGACGAGTCATGTCGTAAACCCCGAGTCGCAAACGAACATGACAGTGCAGACTGCCAATCACGAACACTGTGTGAGGCATCAGATGAGCGATAGCTGCTCGGGGTGTCCGGGCTGTTCCGGATTCGTCACCTATGTAGTGTTTTCCCCTCTCCACATTTCCAACGACTGGTTACCGCTTCTTGAAATCGGTCGGAAAGACCCTGTCTCTGGCGATCGGTTTCGACCTCCAATCGCTTAATACCCCCAGCGTAGAAACGCTACGCGCCCGTGCGAGGCAGGGCGGCCGGTCATACCCGTACGCTATACTGGGCTGCCGCCGCTCCCACTACTGAGAAACACCGCTCGGTTTGGGGCAACCCAACACACAGAACTGCGAACAGATGAAGAAAGTGTGTTATCCGATACCTGGATTGAGACCCGCGCCAATGCCTACTGATTGCGCCAGGGCGACTGCTAGTGGCAGCCGTGGAGACACGCACAACCACTGAGGAGAAGTTCATGCGAAACGCAATCATATTGTTCTTAACTAGCGGGTCAGTGTGAAAACCCGGTCGACGAGCACATGGCGATCGCGCGAACTCTGGGTCTTCAGGGGACCCCAATGACGGTCACGGACACGGGCGAGCGACTCATGGGGTATGTGCCGGCTGCCGAATTGAATCAGCTGATGGAATCGACGAAGCAAGCGCAGCAGCCATAGCACAGGGCTAGCTGCCAAAAGGTGAAAGCATGATGTGCAGAAGAGATATAGCGGGATGAACCCCGCATGACGACACGATCTCTCATCGTGTGGATAGCGACCGTTCTCTGCATTACTCCCCTGGTGGGGAAAGCGCACCATGGCGAGGAAGATATCCCATCGAGTTCCGGTCAGCCGGCTGCCAGCATCGCGCCCGCGCAGCCTTCGAGAATACTCGAGGCGCTGGGTAATCTGGGGATCGGTTCCTCGATCAGCGGACAGCAAGAGTTTCTCGACCCCGATGTTGCCTATGTGCTGAGCGCGGATGTTCGTGGTCCGAGCACATTGAGCATTCGTTTTGATATTGCGGATGAGTACTACCTCTATCGTGACAAATTCCGCTTCGCTGTCAGTCAGCCCCCTGATGTCGCCGTCGGTTCGGTTGAGATGCCACGAGGGGTCGAGAAGGTCGACGAGTTTTTTGGACGCATGGAGGTGTTCTATGACCACGTCGAGGTGGCGATACCCGTCAAACGCGAGTTTGGCGCTCCGACCACGATAGCGTTGGATATTGGATATCAGGGGTGTGCCGACGCGGGCTTATGTTATCCGCCGATGACCAAGACGATGGAGCTGTTGCTGCCGGCCTCATTCGATACCCAGGGTGGTAGTGAGAGGCGCTCATACGTCGAGCCTGCGTTCCAAGCATCCATAGGGGAACTTCCCGAGCAAGACCGCATCGCGCAGGCCCTCATGACGGGAAGCACCGCTTTTGTGCTGCTCACGTTCTTCGGGTTCGGTTTGCTGCTCGCCTTTACACCCTGCATGTTTCCGATGATGCCCATTCTATCGAGCATCATCGTTGGCTATGGCGCGAACCTCACGACCATCAAAGCGTTTTCGTTGTCGTTGACATACGTGCTGGCAATGGCCGTGACCTATACCGCCGCCGGGGTAATGGCGGGGCTGTTTGGCGGTAATCTTCAGGCGCTGTTCCAGGAGGCGTGGATCCTGATCATGTTCAGCGTCGTGTTCGTTCTGCTTGCCGCATCGATGTTTGGGCTCTATGAGCTGCAGGTTCCCGTCAGCTGGCAGAAAAAGCTCACACATATGAGTAACCGCCAACAAGGCGGCACTTACCTTGGCGTCGCCATCATGGGATTCTTGTCCGCGCTCATCGTGGGGCCATGCGTGGCGGCGCCACTCGCCGGCGCACTCATTTATATCGGCCAGACCGGGGACGCGCTGCTTGGCGGTCTTGCCTTGTTCGCGCTCAGTCTAGGCATGGGCGCACCACTGCTCGCGCTCGGCACCTCCGCAGCCAAGTTGTTACCTAAGGCGGGGCCCTGGATGAAAGCGGTTCGCGCGGCATTTGGGGTGCTACTTTTGGCAGTCGCCATCTATCTGCTCGAGCGCATCATCCCGGGCTGGGTGACCATGTTGCTATGGGCGGGCTTACTTATCCTGACTGCCGTGTATGTAGGTGCCTTGGATCGGTTGTCATCCGGCGCCACCAATTGCCGCAGGCTTGGAAAAGGCGCTGGGCTCGCAATGATGGCCTACGGCGTGCTGCTGATGGTTGGCGCAGCAGGCGGCGGTGAGGATCCGCTCCGGCCGTTACGGGGCGTGACATTGATTGGCGTTGATTCGGAAGAACTACGCCCACTCCGATTCCAGCGCGTAAAAGGACTCGAAGGTCTCGAAGCCCAGCTTCAAACGGCGAGCGCGCAAGGCCGGCCGGTCATGCTCGACTTCTATGCGGACTGGTGCGTTTCCTGTAAGGAGCTAGAGCGCTACACGTTTGCCGACCCAGGTGTGCAACAGGCACTCGCAGACGCCGTCTTGTTGCAGGCCGACGTGACGGAAAACGATGCACTTGACCAAGCACTGCTCAGGCACCTGGGACTGTTCGGGCCACCCGCCATCCTGTTTTTTGGTGCGGATGGCCAGGAGAAAGCGCGCAGTAGGGTGATCGGTTTCGTCGATGCCGAGAAGTTTCGTGACCATGTCGAGCTGACGCTTGGTCCGTCACAAACTGCTGGCAGGTTGCGAAATGCTGGCGTATGACGCTCACTCCAGACAATTGTGTCATCTGGACCCATGATTCGGTAGCCCAGCATGCCTGAGGCGATCACACTGGGTCCCTTGCTGTTGCCGACGATGCCGCTGCTGGTGCTCGCGTGTATCGTTTCGGCACCGTGGGTCGCGGGTCGGCTTGGTCAGCGCATGCGCTTGAATACGCAGTGGACCCGACGCGTTGCCGAGCATGCCGTCTGGTTGGGGCTGGTCGGTGCGCGGCTCGGGTTTGTCGTCCTCAACTGGTCAGCATACGAAAACGAGCCATGGACGGCGCTCTACGTCTGGCAGCCGGGTTACAGCCCCTATGTGGGGTTGGTAGTTGGGGTTGGGTACGTAGTGATCCGGTTGCAGGGGCGGTCGCTAAAGCATCGGTTTCACTACGTTGGCGCGCTGGGCGGAGGCTTTGCGCTGCCAGCGTCTATTGCGCTGCTGACGGTGTTATTGCTGTCGGTTGTCAGTGGGCGTACCAATCCCGACGTGCTACGCAAGGGCGCCCCGGTGCCCGACTTCGTTCTCGCGAGCCTGAATGGAGCGGCCGTACGCTTCTCCGATCTGAGTGGTCACGTCGTGGTGCTCAACTTCTGGGCGACATGGTGCCCACCGTGTCGCCGCGAGATGCCGACGCTCGATGCCGTCTACAAGAAATATTCCGAGATGCACGTTGCTATCGTAGGAATCGATCTGGGTGAGCCGCCGGAGGTCGTTAAAACATACATCGATACAGTCCGCGTTGGTTATCCGATATGGGTTGACGCACCGTCGGCCTCAATCACGACGGAAGCCCTGCATCGGCTCCTGGGCGGCGTTGGATTGCCGACTACGGTATTCATTGGTCCCGACGGCATGATCGACAGTGCCCATGTGGGCGAATTGAGTAAGGGTCTGCTTGTGAATCGTATCGAGGCGCTGTTAAAGGAGGGGTGATGGCGACACCTGGTAGCAAAATGAGAGGACTGAGCGCTTCCAGCTCGGGCGTCCACATCCATGACGTAAGGCAACTCACCCATGTGGCGTGGGTCTGCCTGCTGTTAGTAGTTGTCGAGTCGGTCGGCGCGACGACTCACACACAGTTGCGTGACGGTTTGGGTGTCGCATACGGGAGCCCGCCCGCGCCCGCGCTCGAATTGCAGGGATTGGACGGCAAACACTACCGCCTGAAGGATTTCCGTGGCCGTGTCGTCGTGATCAATTATTGGGCGACCTGGTGTCTGCCCTGTATTGAAGAAATGCCGGCCATTCAGCGGATGTGGGAGCAGCTTAACCCCGCTGAGCTCGAAGTGCTCGCGGTCAATGCCGGCGAACGAGAGGAAACCATCGAGAGATTCCTCGGTGAGTTCGAGCCGGCACTTCGGTTTCCCATACTAATCGACAAGACCAGTGAAACCTTTGAGGCGTGGGGTGTGATGGGTCTGCCTGCAACCTTTGTGGTCGACAAGGAAGGCGACATCATTTACTCGGCAGAGGGTGGTCGTCAAATGGATTCAGACCACGTCCTCGAACTATTGCGGCGTTTGATAGAGGAATGAGTTGTGGTCAATATTTGCAACGTTTATTGGTGAAATATAATGAAAAGATTCATCCCACTTCCTGTGACTAGCATTCTTGCGCTCTGTGCTCTCGGGCTTCTCGGGTTCGTGGTCTATCCACACTTGAAGAGTCCGGCAGGTGCAGACCCATTTGACTCGGAGCAGGTTGAGATGGGGCGGAAGGTATACGCTACCGCGTGCGCCTCATGTCATGGCGTTAACCTAGAAGGCCAACCCAATTGGCGTACCCGTTTGGCCACCGGTGGTCTCCCTGCACCGCCTCACGATGATTCGGGTCACACATGGCACCATCCTGACGAGCTTCTATTCAAGCTTACAAAGCTCGGCCCAAAGGCTTACAACGACCCGAGTATAGTCAGCAACATGCCCGCGTTTGGTGCTCAATTGTCCGACGACGAAATTTGGGCCGTACTTGCTTACATCAAAAGCCGGTGGCCGGCGGAGATCCGTGATCGGCAGGCGAAGCTAAACCGAAGGACCTCAGGTTAGAATTCGATTCGAGAGCTAGGTTTCGTCATTGGCGCCAAGGGAGATCGGGCTAAGGGTACCGACGTCGAAAACCCTAATAATCATTGTTTTGTGCCGGTTGGAAAGAGCTTATCTTGAACAGAAATTCTGAGAGGATGTACCTAAGGTTCGTTCATGTGTTTTGCTAGATTTTTAGCATTGAGTTATATACTATTTGCTGATGAGCGTAATGTTCCGATCAACCATAGCATTACTGATCGCCGTTGGCCTATCGCTAGCGGCACAGTATGCTCACGCGCATGCAGCGCCCGACACAGGCGGTGTTCAACCGGTAGGAGGCGTCGCTGATAGTGTGTTCAATGCCGAGAATCTTGCGCCTGGGCCCGTAACGCCCGATCATGATGAAAGGCATGTTCAATGTTGCCACGGGGCCAGTTGCGGTGAAGTAGTGGAGCAGGCTCGCGCTCACCAGATTACCCCGAGACTTTGGTTAGCTTTTGCCCCTCATCAGGACCACTTAACTTTAGATCGATCCGAACCGCCTCCTCGCCGACCCCCTCGTCTCATCGCCTGAACGCTGGAGTCACTGGCTCTAGCAGCACTCTAGGGTCCGCATGATGTCTCGGCATCGCCGGTCCGCATTAATGAGTCTCAACATCTAAACATTTTCACCGCGCTAACGCTCGGTGCTGTATTGCTGAGCGCACACGTTGTGTGCCCGGCGCATCCGCAGTTTCTAATTGATGTCATGCTAGGAGTTCGATTCAATGAAAGCTTTTTGCTCGAAGAAATTCGTCGCTTCAGTTGCACTCTCGATTAGTGTCGCTGTTATAAACGTTCCCTTGACGTTGGCCAATGGGGGTGCAGAGTATCGGGCTTTTGGGAAGCCGGGGGACGCATCGGACGTCACGCGTACTTTCGAGATCGATGTGTATGACAACTACTATGAGCCTGAAACGGTCGAGGTAAAGGCGGGTGAAACCGTGAAGTTCATCGTGAAGAATGACGGTGCGCTCCTGCACGAGTTCAATCTCGGCACACCTCATATGCACATGGCGCATCAGAAGGAAATGCGCATGATGATGGAGCACGGGATGCTCACACCCACGGGTATGAATCACGAAATGATGAACATGGACCATTCCGCGATGGGCATGCCGGCAATGAAGCACGACGACCCCAACAGCGTGCTCGTCGAGCCAGGTGAGACCAAGGAGCTGGTCTGGCACTTCCACAAACCTACGATGGTGGAATTCGCTTGCAATATCCCGGGTCATTATGAAGCGGGGATGGTAGGTGAGCTCGAGGTCAAGCAATAGCTGTGTCGTCTATGCCTGGAGGAGTACGCTATGAATAGGCTAATTGCTTGGCTGGCACCGCTGGCAATCGTGTTCGGATCTACTGTGGCTGCGCCGATGGTTGCCTACGCGGGAAGCTACGAGCTCACGATTGGCGAGAGCACAATCAATGTCTCTGGCAGCGAGAAGACAGCGCTGACCGTCAATGGCTCGGTACCGGGTCCGATACTTCGCTTTAAGGAGGGGGAAGACCTCACGCTCAAGGTCACAAATACGCTCGACGTCGACACCTCGATACACTGGCACGGGCTCATTCTTCCTTTCCAGCAGGATGGTGTGCCCGGAATCAGTTTTGAAGGGATCAAGCCCGGCACCACGCACACCTACCGCTTTCCTGCGCAACAGACGGGAACCTATTGGTATCACAGCCATTCTGGGTTACAGGAACAGGCGGGCGTTTACGGAGCGATCGTGATCGAGCCAAAGGGACGCGAGCCGTTTAGATTTGACCGCGAGTACGTGGTCGTGTTGTCTGACTGGTCTGACGAGAAGCCGGAGGCGATCTTTGCCAACCTAAAGAGGCAGTCGGACTACTACAACTACAGCCAGCGTACGGTCTTCGACTTCTTCCGCGATGTGTCCTTGAAGGGTTGGAAGAAGACGGTATCAGACCGCCTCGACTGGGGTGAGATGCGCATGACCCCGACCGACATCGCCGATGTCGGTGGTTACACGTTCTTGGTCAACGGAAAGAACCCAGAGCAGAATTGGACGGCTCTTTTCGAACCGGGTGAGCGTGTGCGGCTTCGCTTTATCAATGCATCCGCGATGACGTTTTTCGATGTACGGATACCGGGGTTGAAATTGACGGTGGTCCAGGCCGATGGCCAAAACGTGCAGCCTGTCCCCGTGGATGAGTTCAGAATAGCCGTTGCTGAGACCTATGATGTCATCGTTCGCCCTCGAGAGGAGAAGGCATTTACCATTTTTGCCGAGAACATGGCACGCACGGGTTACGCGCGCGGCAGCTTGGCGCCGCGATCAGGGATGTCCGGCGAGGTACCCGAGCTACGCAAGTCTCCGCTACTTACAATGGCCGATATGGGGCATGCACATGGAGCCATGGACCATGGCTCCATGGAGGGCATGGACCATAGCTCGATGCAGGGCATGGACCATGGCTCGATGCAGGGCATGGACCATGGCTCGATGGAAGGCATGGACCATGGCTCGATGGAAGGCATGGACCATGGCTCGATGGAAGGCATGGACCATGGCTCGATGCCGGGCATGGACCCGTCAGCGGCGGGAAGCGACCCCTTCTATGCGCCTGGCAGTGGTCTCTTGCCCACTGCCGCAGAGGGTGGAAAGTTCTTGTCCTACGCGGACCTCAAGGCCCAGAAACCACTCTATGAAGACCGTGAGCCTACTCGGGAGATCGAGGTTCGCCTGACCGGCAACATGGAGCGCTACATCTGGTCCATCGATGGCATCAAGTTTTCAGATGCTGAGCCGATTCGGTTGAAATACGGCGAGCGTGTGCGTTTTACGTTCGTCAACGAAACGATGATGACTCACCCGATGCACCTGCATGGCATGTGGAGCATCCTCGATAACGGCAACGATAAATGGAACCCGGCGATGCATGTGGTGAGCGTTTCGCCCGGCACGACGGTGCACATGGAAACTGAGGTTGATGCGCCTGGCGCATGGGCTTTTCACTGCCATCTGCTTTACCACATGGCTGCGGGAATGTTTCGCAAGGTCATCGTAGAGGGCGGTCCTCAGAGTGCTCAACTGAACGGAGGCGCGCTCGATGAGCAGGCAAGCTTATAGTGCCCTCCTAGCAGCGGTCTTCGCCACGTTTACGCTCGCTAGTCCCTCGGAGGCGGAAGAACTCGACAAAAAGGCGCACCTGTTCTTCCAGGCAGACGAGTTCGAGTACCGGGTCAACGACGGGGCGGACACCTTCTATTGGGAAGCGCAAGGCTGGCTTGGCGGGGACACGAACAAGGCTTGGTTGAAGACGCGAGGTGAGCAAGTCATCGACGGGGCCCTCGAGCAAGCTGAGGTGCAGCTGCTCTATAGTCGCAACGTCGCCGACTTCTGGGATTTCCAGGTAGGCGTGCGACACGACTTCGAACCTCAGCCAAACCGAACCTTTGGTGCGATTGGTTTCCATGGGCTTGCCCCGTATTTCTTCGAAGTCGACACAGCAATGTTCGTGAGTGAAAAAGGCGAAGTCTCGTTTCGCCTCGAAGGTGAGTACGAGCTCCTATTGACTCAAAGATTGATTCTTCAGCCGAAGTTCGAGACAAACCTGGCGGTGCAAGAGGTTAGGGAGCGTGGCATCGGTTCTGGTTTTAACGACGTTGAGCTGGGATTGCGCTTACGCTACGAGATCACACGCAAGTTCGCTCCCTATATTGGTGTTTCCTGGGAAAAAGCTCTGGGTCAAACGGCCGACTTTGTCCGCGATGAGGGAGAGGACACAAGTGTGCTTGGGTTCGTCGGCGGTATCCGGTTTTGGTTCTAGATGGTAGAAATGCCATCACGGGAGCGCCAATTTTTGCGCAATTGAGTACGCATATGCATTTCTCCTGTTCCCGCCGAGTCGTCGTGGTCGGCTAATTCCCGGCCACGACCATCTGATGCCCAATCCCGCCGATCACCACTTCACCGCGCCGCGCGAGGCTGATCTGGTCGATCACCCAAATGCGTTTCTCGGCGCGGCTCGAGACATAAAGCGTGCCGCTGCCGCGTACGGCGGTTATGTGGTAGGGAGCCGGTGCCAGTTCAATGTGTCGCGTTTTGGCGGTCGCGAGTTCGATGGCAACGAGCGTGTTCTCTCCCTTAGTGCTTGCAAACAGCGTGGCGCCGTCGTCGGACGATCGATGCCGTGCGGCGTAGTGCCAATCGGGTCGCCGCTGGTACACCGCGTAATCGTTTCAGACGGGTTGATGTCAGTGCTATAGCGGAGAATGTTGCCGAAGCATTTAGCGCGGTCGCAGAGGACGATGGTAAGCGCATCGTCGCACGGATTCAGCCGGATATCGTAGCCTTCGGTGATCAAGAGCTGCTCACCCAGATGCTTTTGAATCTCGTCGAGAACTCGCTGAGCCACGCACCTAGGGGCACAGCCATCTTGATTCAGCTCGAACAAGCGGCGGGCGGACCGTGTCTCACGGTGAGTGATGATGGCCCCGGAATCCCCAGTGGTGAGCGCGAGCGCGTTTTCCACCGCTTCTACCGCCTCGATGCCAGTCGCTCGACTCCAGGCAGCGGACTGCACCTGAGCTTCGTCGCCGCGGTGACTAAGCTGCACGATGCCACCGTATCGCTCGAGGATAATAAGCGCGGGTTGCGCGTTGTCATCGCGTTTCCGTAACAGCACGACAGAGTACCGTCTTTAGTTGGCACTGATTGCATCCTCCACGATAGTCGTTTGACCCGCTCTATCCCTAAACTCGATGGCCTCAGGGTGGGAGACAGCACTACCTGCATACGCAACTCAAACGTAGGTGGCGGTGAAACCGACAAACGCGTGTGCTGGCCTAGTGATTCTAGGACCGTTTTGTCAGGCTGTTGGCGCGGTCGAGCTCGCCGAGAAAACACCCAGGCTCCCAATCACTAGACGCACATCACCTTATTGCGCGTTTTGAACGCTGACCAGTGGAGTAAACGATAGTGCGCTGCTCGAAACTTAGTCGACGAAACAAGCTCGAACATATATTCAAGAACTGACTTTAGGTGCCATGAACAGCCCGAAGAGCAAGCCGACCCCGTTGGGGAGGAGACTACTGAGCTGGCTGGAAATCAGTCTTGGCTTGGTATCAGTCAGCGTCGGGGGTTGGCAGTACGCTTCAGTATTCATCGATTCCTTTGGGGATCCGCATGGCCTGGCGGCGGTGATTGGAGGAATATTGACCGCTCTAGGTATCACGCTCTTGGTGGCTGGGCTGTGTCTACGATTGCGTGGACACTGGCCTTGGCTACTTCAGTGCCTTCCCTTGTTAGTCGCGGGGTCTGTTTTTCTACTGCTGGATTAGCTTCCGGCAGGTTACAAATGGACAATTCGCTTGTGTTTGTTACGGATGTACCCTAACAAAAGTGATTCAATGACCTCTTTCACCGACGATTATCTAGGAAACAAAGGCGTACGCGCACCGTTATTACCAAGCGGCTATGCCTAGGAGTTTTGCAGTTGTGACCCTCGCCTCGCTCGCTTTGATAATGGGCAACATCGTGGGGGCACAAGTACCAGGTGCAGCGAAAGATAGTCGCTGGAAGGCGGCCGGTTGTTTCATACCCACTTCCGATGGAGTGGTGTTAACGATAGATAGCCGCACGGTACGCATCCAGCTCCCAATGGGGCGCCGCCAACCCGAAGAATCGGCAAAGCAAACAGCGGCGCGAGAGACCTGGGAGGAAACCGGCATCGATGTCATCGTGGAAACGCTCGTGACGACCTTCCAAGAAAGTACAGTCTTGCTGTTCTTATGTATCCCGGCTCAACCGCTCCAAGACTATAGCCGACTCAAGTCGGGCGATGGAGATGAAGTAGCCGAGATCATCGTGGTTGATCCGCTGACGATGATGTCTCACGACGGAAGGCACATCACGGCGCGCTGGCGATTCGTCGGCGACAGGGAGATTGTGATTGCACTCTACGACAAGTGGAAGAATCCGTGACCGGGAAGGGTAAAGGATTCGTAGGGCTGAGTTCGTAGACCATCGCCACGGCATCCGTGGCTGGGACGTTCGGAAACCCGGGCGAAGCTTTCGTGATTGCTTCCCACTCTGCGTCTGTGCATCCTGTCGGGGTGGGATCAGGATCTGGGGCGGCGGGCCCGGTACATGAGCCTCAATCGCGGCGTAGACAGATGACGTGTCGTAGGCGCCGTCAGCCATCGCGCAGCCCAACGGGTCGTCAACTTGAGCGAGTAACACAGGCACTTGCCCCGCATCGCGAGCGCGATGGGTTGTCAGCGCAGAGACGGGAATATCACCGGTGTCGGCGTTAACAATAAAGTGCAGCTTTCGCCATGCGCGGCGCTTTGGTGGAATGGAGCCTGGAACGTTCCCGCTATGGACGCGGAGACCGGTGCTGTCGATCACTATGTGAACGGGTCCTTCCTGAACCATAAGTCCAGAAATGGCGCTGCGTTTGTCCAAGGCACTCGGCCGCTCTCCGGAGAGCTTGCGATGCAGCACAATTATGACCTGTATCAGGCAAAGAAGGTGGCAGACCTTTCAGAGGTCCAAAAGTTTGAGTTCGACGTTGCCTAAGCGTATCCGGAGATTTAGCGATGAGCATTGAGCTACTTGACACCGTCGTATTAGAAGAGCCCCTTCCGGATCACGGGTTGGGGCCCAGGCTTTGGGCGAGCACGGCCAGCCTGCCGGTCGGTACGTGCCGGTATTCTAGTGACTCGACCATCGACTTCACCGTAAAGATCTCCTCAGCCGTCAGCTGGGTCGGTGTCGACCGCGGACAGCTCGGTTGGTCGTCGAGTGCGCAGAATGGCCGTGTAATCAGCTCGGGATGACCGTGGGCCACCGGCGCGCGGCATGCCTGACCGGCAAGCTTTCTATGACTTTGTGACGGACGCGATACACCACAATGTACCGGGTCTTTGAATCAATCAGTTCTCGGGTGCCGGCCATGTGTTCGCCTATTCGACCGATGTACGGATTATCTGGAAGCTGACGGTCGACGAGGTCCATTAGCCGCTCTGTCGTCTCATATGCCCAATCGGATTGTCCTGTGCGATATGGTCGGCAATCTCCTCAAGGTCGTTCAGGGCATCGGTCAACCACCGTACCTTCATCCTGCCTTTGGCTGGTACTTCGTACGGACCCGCTCAATATCTGCAGCGCTTGCGAATTCTTGACGATCGGCTTGAGCTGCTGGCTCCGCTACAAGCGTCCGACGCACTGGCACCGACAGGTGGCGGGCGATGAGAGGGTGGATTGATATTGTTGGGTCGCTACGCGATACTATGCACATGACCAGCACATGATTATCTCGGAGGAATAACAATGGCCACCGCAACTGAGCGTGTCCCGGTGCTTATGACACCGACGGAGAAAAAGCGGATCACGGCCAAAGCCAAGAAGGCCGGTCTGAGCACAGGGGAGTACATGCGCCGAGCAGCGGCCACTTACCGCCCGACGGACGACGATGCCACCATGGGTGTCATGGTCGATGCCATGAATAAGGCGACGGATAAGGCCGAGCACGCGATTGACGATGCCCTCGCCTTCGTCGCCGCCTCCAACAAACGGATCAAGACCATGGAAGCCAAAGCGAGGAGAGGGGCGCGTTAATGGGTGTCACCGACAAGATGTTGGAGGGGATCACCCGTGTGATTCGTATGGACGCCAAAGTCGAGGGGATGGCGGCAACCATCAAGGAGCAACAAGCACGGATTGAGGATTTGACAGGACGGGTGATTCGGTTAGAAACGGCCTTGGAAATCGCATTGGCCTCCAAGAGCGGTAGCACCAGCAGGAAGCGAGTTACCAAACAATAAAGGGGAGAGGTGAACTCAGTAATGATGCGGCTTTGCGGCCGATTGTCCGGATGACGGGCTCTTAGACTGCCGCTCCACGTTCACCGATTTCATCCGCGGCCACTGCGGCAAAGTGACAACAAGGGCGCTCACCCTGGGCCGAGAGGCCGAAGATGAGACGTATGCGTCGAAGGACTGCGAGACGACGCATCGACCGACGTCTGGGTCGACAGTCCACAGCGAGCCGCCAGTCATAATGCGTGGCATCGTTAGGCGGGCTCGCGACCGGCGGGGTGATCACGGCCTCGGCACTCTTCTCCGTAACAATGACCGCCGTATTGCAGGCCCTACCGATAGTTCAGGTGCTACTGCTGCTCGGCATTTACGCATTGCTGCCCATGATCGTCGTCCTGTCCCGCTACTCGCTCTCGATGATGGTCGTTGGCGCCATGGCGATTTTCACCGTCAAGTTCTGGAGCGTGCGGAGCAATGCCTCGATGTCTTCGACGGTGGTTGCCTTGGGTAACTCGGCGTGAAGACATGCGCCCCGCAACTCCACGCCGAACTCCACGACACAGCCGTTGGCCAAGCGAACACGACACAACCCTACCTGCTCGCGCTCCGGCGCCACGTGCGCACGAACGAAACGCCGCGAGAGCGCTTCGCCTTCGCGATACACTCCTTTATCGGTGAGCAGACGTCGGAAACGATACAGCCGGCGGTGGTCTAACCCTTCACGCTGCGCA
>CAJHYW010000138.1_pt1 | contig 20374 bp, 21 predicted proteins | sample 9198811 | NCBI WGS metagenome assembly CAJHYW01 (sample SAMEA7708378, study PRJEB35096) | sediment metagenome | biome: marine neritic benthic zone biome [ENVO:01000025]; feature: sediment [ENVO:00002007]; material: shallow marine sediment [ENVO:03000034] sea grass bed [ENVO_01000059] ...
GGACTTTCACCTGCTCTACACGTGGCACCGGCTTGGGATCAAACATGTACGTTTCAACCACGCGTGGGTAGCCGAACGCTTGGCCGAGGGAGAGAGCGGACACGATGCCCCATAACATGATGATGGACTCGGCCATGGGTATGGCGGCGGGTACGCTGCTCGTGGTCTGTGTGGTCCTATGGGCAACACGCGCCCACGGAATGATACCGAGCGTACGCCTCGCGGTGGCAGGCATCGTTTGCGTCGTGCTCTGGCTACCTTTGGCGGGTGTGCAGCTCATAAGCTATGTGCGCGGCACAATTGGCGACCTCAGCGTCACCACACTGTGCTTGCTTGTGCTTGGCTGCTGGAACGTGCTCGGGGGGCGCACACCGCAACCCCGCCGGCAAATTCGTTTGCTTCTGCTCGGGGTGCTCGCTGCCGGGTTGACGCTGTACCCATGGTCCCTCGGTGTGACCATGGTTGACCCGTATAGCTGGGGTTATGGGAGCTATGTGCTTGTCGGTGTATTGTCTCTCTTGGCCCTGTTTTGCTGGCTGCGCGAGGCCTACATGGTGGTCACCGTGTTGTTGCTTGCCTTGAGCGCGTATCTGCTCGAGCTGGGGGAGTCCACGAACCTATGGGACTATCTCGTCGACCCGCTCATCATGCTCTTCGCATTGGCGCGGCTCGGTGTGGAAATGCTAGCGCGTGCTCGTGGCTACCTGAGCCGGCGCGTGACGTGAGCTCAGCGGGCGACCAAATACACGCTTTCTTGCAGGTCCTCCTCGATACGGTCCGCGCGCAACGCCTGGAACGCATCCCGAAACCGTAGCCGGCGCTTCCAACGCTTCCACTCGAGCAGCACCGCGACGTTCTCGCCAAGCGCCTCATCCACCTCGTCAAAGTAGGGTTGGGTGATGATGACGACGCCACGCTCGTTCAAGGCATGGCGCAGCGCCTGCGTGTCGCGCACCTCGCGGATCGGACGCCCCAGCGAGTGGGAGAACTTGAGCGGCGCCAATCTGTAGCTGAACAGCGGCCGGTCTTGGCTGGCCTCCAGCGCGCGCTGCACCGGGATGACCTCGAGATTGATCCCTGGCACCACCGAAAGATAAAACGGGACGGTCGCGAGCCCGAACACGACCGGGGCCAGTATGCGCGAGCGCCATAACAACAATAGAAATGCCGCGAGCACGAGCAGCGCAATGCAGACAAAGCTCCCCACGGTGCCCAGATAAATCGCCGGCAAGGCAAGCACGCTCGCCAAGCCAAGAAGCACGACCGCCGTGAGCGCGTCGGCGAGCGGGGCGGGCTTGCTCATGGTCATGAGGATACCGCCCGTGAGCAGACCACAATACGGCAGCATCGGTATGGCGTAGTAGTGCCCGGTCGCTCTTGGCAGCATGAAGATGAGCACGTAGCACGCGATGCAAACCAACAACAGCTTGACCGGCCACTCCCGGTAGCGTTGCTCGGTGATGCTCTTGAGAAACGCATACAAAAACAATAGCGACCATGGCATCAGGTAAAAGAGCGCCCCAAGAGGGATCTTGAACGGATGCTGGCGCTCCGCCGTGAGCTTCGCGACATGCTCTTGTGTATAGAAGTCGAAGAACGCGTTTCCATGCTTGGCCAACATTACCGCAAACCAGGGCAGCACGGTCGCGCCGAGCATGAGTAAGAAGACAAACAGATGTCTGACACTAAAACGTTTGTACGCGCGGTCAAGAAGGAGGAATACAACAAGCGTTCCACCCCCGATAAGCGAATAGATTGGGCTCTTCCAAAGACCCGAAAGACCAAGAAATACCGCGCACAAACCCAGCCATAGGAGGCGCTCATCGCGATAGAACCGCGCAAAGTAATAAAAGCTCAGCAGCAAGGTGAGGGTCAAAGGACCCTCCATGAGCACAATCTTCGAGAACTTGACCAAACCCAAGCAGGTGGCGGTGAGGAGCGCCGACACCAATGCCGCCTCGCGCTCAAACAGCAGCACACCAAAGCGGAATACAAACACCACTGTCAGCACACCCATCAACACAACGGGCAGGCGCGCGGAGAAGAAAGACACGCCGAAGAGATCGTACGACGCGACGACCGCCCAGTAGAGCAGCGGGGGCTTTGTAAAGCGCAGCTCGTCGCGCAGGGTTGGTGAGAGCAGCTCGCCGCTGGCGAGCATCTCCTGCGACGAGCGTATGTAGTCGGACTCGTCCCCTTGCGTCAGCAGGTCCGCGCTCCAAATCCCGGCGAGGAATATCGCGGTGGCGTAACACGCCAGCAAAGCTTGCAAGCGCGCATTGCTGGGCAGAGACATGGACGGCCGGCTACGCAGTCAACGGCACGCTAGCGGTCGACGACGGGCTCGGAGCGCCGCGCACCATGGGAGCGTTCCAGACCAAAGGTCCAGACATCGTTTATCAGATAGTTTAGAACCGCCGCCAACGCGATCGCGATGACATTGGCGAGGAGGTAGTGGATATACGCCGCGAGGACATTGGTAAACACGATCTGGAGCACAATCGCCAACCAGCACGAAACGCCGTATTGCGCAAACTGCGTTAACAGGTGCTTTTTCGTGGACCGGCTTCGGTCGCGCCAGGTCCAGAGCCGGTTCCAGATGAAGTTGTTTATGGTGGCGCAGAATATGGCGAGCGAGAGCGATAGGTTTATTCGCAGCGGCTGCGCTTCGACCGCGTCGAAGATGTACTCCTGCGCTGCAAACAAGACCGCGATGTTGATCAGCGTGCCGGATAACCCAACCGAACCGAATTTGACGAAGCGATGCCGGAGCACGGCACCCACCAGCGGCAGTCGAAGCAGCGAGTCGCGCAGATGGCGGGCGCGTGTTTTGAGCACCTTAGTCACGAGCCGTCGTTCTGAGAATCTCGCATGCCTTTGCGTAAACCTCTCCGGGCGCTATCTGTTTGAGACACTGGTTGTCACCGTCGCACGGCGAGGAGCGGTGATTATAGGCGGTTAAGCACGGGGAGCAAGAAAAAGACAGATAGAAGAAATGCGCGTTACGTGTGTTCGAACCATATAGAACCGGTGTCTCCGGGCCAAATAAAATGATACTAGGCATCGGGGTCAAAGCGGCAAATTGACCCGGCCCGCCGTCGTTTGTGATCAGGAGCGCGGCATGATGAAACAGGGCGAGCAGCTCGCGCACCGACTTCGTGTAGCCGGTGAGGTCGACGCAATCGTCGCTCTGACAATGGTCTTGGACCCGCGCCGCGACCGGTTTGTCCGCGGCCAAGCCGACGATGGCGACAGCATAACCATCGGCGAGCAAGCTTTGGGTCAGCCGGCAATAGTGCTCGACCGGCCACGCCCGTATCGGCAGCACCCCGCCGCTTGGGTAAATCAACACCAGCGTCTTGTCACCTAGCTGCGGAAAATCGGCGAGCAATCGCTGTTTGAGCCTGGCCAGCTCATCGTCGGCGAACCGTACTTGCGGGGCATCGATGGGGTCGCCGCCGACCAGCCGCTTTGCAGTCGGCGAGGCGCTCGAATCCATGGCTTCTACAAGGGTCAAGAACTGACGCGAGAGATGCTGGTAGGGGTTGTAAGCTACGGGTCTGTTTATAAATGAGCCACGGTACAAGCCTTCTTGCTCGTAGGGCGAAAACCCAACCCGTAGGCGCGCGCCCGACAAGTACGAAAAGATACTGCTGACCCTGGCGAACAGCTCGCAATCGATGACCGTGTCGATACCGATACGGCGCATAGAACGCAGCGCGCGCAGGCTGTCACGCGCGAAACGCGACAAGGTAGCGTCATCCAAGGTCAAGATATTCTCTTTGGGTGTAACCTCCAAAAGCTCCAGCACCTCGGCGTTCTTTGCAAACAAAAGCACGTGGATGCTGGCACCAGGATACTTGTGCTTGATCGCTTCAAACATCGGGTGTGCTAACACGAGGCTCCCCATCTCGGAGAGCAGTATCACGAGCACACGCCGGGGCTCGGGCACAGGGCGTTTGACACGCAACTGATGGATTACGGACAAAAACGCGCAGATCGCGATGCCAAGGTAGCGATCGATCCGTTTCTGGGTCTCAATCTTCATCCGACGCTCATCGAGGCCATGGTGCCCGGGGTGATTAGGGGGCTCGTGATTCTAACCGAACTCGGGCCAGGTCTATTTGTTCCACCCGCCCTAGCGTGTGCCCACGCTGATAAGCGTGACACCGCCGACCACCATGAGCACCCCCAGCGACAGCTTTAGGCTGATGCGTTCTTGCCCCAGCACCAGGGCCCCGAGCAGCGTAAAAAGCGGATAGCTGGCAATAATGGGCGAGACCACCACGACGGGGCCGGAACCGAGCGCACCGTACATGCAAAGTATCGCGAACGCGATCAGCGTCCCGGTGACCACGAAATACCCCATACCAATGCGTGGTATCGCCCGGGGCAGCTCCCCGCGGTGCAGGCGATAGATTACGACGGACCCGACCAACGACACGCCGAACGAGACAAAGCCCGCCATAAAGACATTGGGCAAGTACCCGAGCCCCCATGCCCCCATGGTATGGCTGAGCCCTCGGATAACGGCGGCACCGCTGGCAAACAGCAGCGCCGCCTTGACCAGCTTGCTGACACCACCCGGTGCCCACGACAAGGTCGCGACACCCACCACCGTGCCCAGCGTCCCCAGCGCGACCACGATGGAAACGGACTCGTGCAAAAAGACAACGGCGGTGAGTGTCGCAAACAGCGGCGACGTGGATGAAAAGGTGGCGGCTACCGTCGGCCCGGTCCGTGCCGTGGCTTCCAAGGAGAGATACATGGATAGCAATGGATGCATCAGGCCGTTTAGCACGAAGATCCAGAAACCAACGTTGAACCAGTCGCTGGCGTGCATCCAAAATGGCGCGCCCAGCGCGTACCAAACCATGCTGGTGCCTATGGACACGAGGGAGCCCGTTTGCGCGTCGACATGGGCGAGCCCGCGTTTGGCGCTGATGCTGCACAGCCCGAACAAACAGGCCGCAGTCACCGCCAAAACAATGGGCAGCACGGTTGGGTCCACCAAGCCCTGCATTTGCACCCACTCCTGAAAGTACCAGGCTTGGCGGCTACTCGTGGTCCGAGACTGCCTCGTGCACCAAGCGCTGAAAACCCGCGACATGTGTCTCGCGCGCGGGCGACAACGGACCCGAGGTGTACACGCCGGCTTCGAGATTACGCTGCACACCCTCGCACAGTTCGAGGTCTTCGCGAACGATCTGCCGGCCCCAGTCAAAGGCGTCGCGACGCTGCGCCGCGCTCAAGCGGCCGAACCAGGCCCAGTTCGTCGACTTGAGCGCGCGAGGCCCATCTGGCTCGACGCGCTCCGCCTTGAACAGGTGCGGACCGGCGACAAGTTGAAACCCCGGAAAGCGGTACACCCAAAGACCCCGCTCGCCGCGCAGCTCGGAGCCATCGCTGCCCCCGGCGTAGGTGACGTGAAAAGCCACCACGGCACCCGCGTCATACGCGCGAATATCGACCCCATCGCGCGCCAGCGAACACGATAAGCGAGGGTGGACGAGATGCAAATGGTAACCCTCCACGGTGTTGTCGCAGTAGGTCTTCCAATTCGCCCGGCCTTCGAGCTGGTACTCGCCGTAAAGCTCGAGCTCGTCCGGCCCCGGGAAGGACTCGCACAGCGTGTCCACCGACCCGAGCCAGGCGCTCAAGCCCGGTGCCTGGTCAGACAGGCACACGAAGACCAAGCCTCTCCACACCGCCACGCGTAGCGCAAACAAGCCAAGCCCCGCGGTATCCAGCACACCCTCCCGGATGAAGTTTGGCGCGTTCCGGAGCTCGCCCGTGTCGCTGTAAAGCCAACCATGATAGGGGCATCTGAGCTGGCTGCAGTGTCCGGCGCCCGCCGCCAACAGGGGGGCCGCGCGATGGCGGCAAACATTGTGAAAACCGCGTAGCTCGCCATCCGCGCCGCGCAGCACGAACACGGGCCACCCCGCGACGCTCGAAGCCCGGTACGCACCGGGGTTTGTTAGCTCGCTAAGCGGGCACAACAGCCACCACGCGTTCGAGAAGATGGTCTCGCGCTCGCGTTGGTAGACCGCCTCGTCAACGTACCAGCGTGCTGGTAGCGTCCGCGCCGGTGTCAACCTTCGAACACCGTCGAGCGGGACCGTATCGGGCGGACCATGCCTGGGTCAGGCGGCTTTGGCTGAGTCGCGGCGCAACGGCTGCGCCAGGCAGTGTATGCCCCCGCCGCCCTTTATAAACATCGAAATGTCGGGGTCGTAAACCTCGAAACCCAAGGCGCGTAAGCGCCCGTTGAGCTCCTTGCTCGACGCCGTCGAGAGCACCTTGTCGTTACCCAGCGCCATGACGTTGCACCCCAAACCCATGGTGTCGCGAAAGCTCACGGGGACGACCTCGATATTCTTGGAGCGCAACCAGTCGACGATGTCCGTATCGGTCGTATCCAGGCAGACCGCGGCGAGGTTCTCGGCCAACATACAAACCATGAGGTCGATGTGCACGTAGAACTCGTCGATGGGTGCGTAGCGGATCTCCCAGCCCTCGCGCTCGAACCAACCGCCCACCTGCCTGGCCGCCACCTCCTCGGTGCGCAGCCCAGTATAGCCGATGAGCGCGCAGCCAGGACGGATCGTGTTGAAATCGCCGCCTTCGAAGTTGCCGGCGCTGACAAGCTCGTACAGCGGTACTTCGTTCGCCAGATAAAAGCGCAACACCTCGGCATATTCCCCGCGCCGTCGCGGGTTTGCGAGCTGGCACACGACGCCACCGTAGGGCGTCATGAAGTTCGAGTCGCGAGCAAACACTTGGAGCGGGAGCGACTGGTTCACACCCATCGTGTGAACACGCACCCCCGCATCCTCGTAGCACTCGACCATCTCGCGGTGCTGACGCATGGCAAGCTGCTGGTCGAACTGCTCGCCGCTACGCAGGGCGGCGCGCGCCAAAGCGCTAAACTGTGCGTTGCCGGTCGTCCAGCGGAAACTCTCTGCTGGCCCAAGCAATACATCGCGCAAAACACCGTACTCGGAGTCCGCCCCCCAAGCGCTCGCTTCCGGCGTCTCCCCGGCATCGCGCCGCGTACAAAGTGTCCCGTTGCCCGTGCTCATCTCATACCCTCTTGTGCTCATGCGCTTCCTAGAACCCGGCCGCATCGAGACGCCCGGACGTGGAGTCCAAATTTGGCGCACCGGTGCGAGCTATGACCGTAGCCTACGGTCTCGCAAATGTTTGCACCATACCCCAATTGCGGTATCCGGCAGCAGCCGCTTCGGCCCGACGGAGCAAACGGTGGGCCGGTCAAAGCACTAGCTGGACAAGGTGGCGATAAACAACGCAAACAAGTCCCCTTGCGTGGAAACGCCAAGCTTGGCGTAGATGTTCTTGCGATGCACACGCACGGTCTCCACGGCGATAGCAAGCTCCAATGCGACAGATTTGGACGAGTGCCCGCGCAGCAGCAGTCTGACCACCTCGTTCTCTCGTTGTGTGAGAGCGGGTCGCCCAAAGGATTCGAAGCAGCCTTGAAAGTGCTGGTGAAGACGCCGGCTCGTCGGCGCCGCGTGCTCGGATGCGCCCGATTCGGTCAAGGCGTGGCTAGACACAAGCGCAGCTATGACCGGCTCGACGCGTCTCAGCGCCGACAGCTCTCGCCGTGCGAAGGGGGTGTTCGACCCGCGCCGTCCGATGGAGATGAGCACCGCCTGCCCGTCGGCCAAGGGGGTCAAGTAGCCGGCCAAGTCCGCTGCCCCGATATGCGCGTAGTAGCGTCGGTAGTACTGGCTTAGCTGGAAGCGGTCCGGGGCCAGCTCACGGATCGTATACAAGCCCGGCGGGCAACGGTCGTAGAAAGCCTTGTAGAATGGACTCACGAGATACGCGCCACGCAACCATGTTTCATAAAAGCTTTGGCGCTCGTCGGGGAGAAGCTTATCGAACAGAATCGTTGGCACGTCGCGTCGCCGGTAGACGCACACGACGGCGCTGTCGATGGGCGCGATGGTAGACACCGCATCGAGTAGGCGTGACCAAAACGCGTCCGACCCCAAAGACCGGATTGTCGTTGCCAGTCTCTGTTGCCAGGCCGGGTCGGCGGTTGCGCTTGCCACTGTCGGCTCCGAGTGACGCGGAATACACGCGTCCCGCAGCATACCAAGAACCGGCCCGGCCGACGTGTCACGGTGATTGATTCAACGCAACGCAGCTAGGAGAAACCCATGCAATACCTGCATACCATGGTCCGCATCAGCGATATCGACGAATCGCTCGATTTTTTTTGCAACAAGCTGGGGTTGGTGGAAACACAACGCTACGAGAGCGAGAAGGGACGCTTTACGCTCATCTTTCTTGCGGCACCGGCCGATGTGGACCGCGCCAAGGAGGACCGCGCACCACTGGTGGAGCTTACCTACAACTGGGACCCGGAACAGTACGACGGGGGACGCAACTTCGGCCATCTCGCCTACCGGGTCGACGACATTTACGCGACCTGCCAGCGTCTGTTGGACCATGGGGTGACTATCAACCGCCCGCCCCGTGACGGTCACATGGCCTTCGTACGCTCACCGGACGACATCTCTGTCGAGCTACTACAAGCGGGCGAGGCGCTCGAGCCACGCGAGCCCTGGGCTTCCATGCCAAACGTGGGCGAGTGGTAGCCAAGCATTTCGGGGACAGTTTACTGATTACTGAATACGAGCTGCGGCAGTTGGTCGGGGCCGTAGGCGGTCTCACGCACGACGTCCAGCAACTACGAACTACAGCACATGCTCACCCAAAAAAGTAAACTGTCCCCGAAATACGAAATAGAATGGAGAGGACGGGCCGTGCAGATCGACCACTGGATGAACCGCGCCGCCGAACACCATGGGCGTGGCGAGCTTCGCGAAGCGATGGACGCATGCCAACGCGTCTTATCGGCCGACCCCGTAAACCCGCACGCGCTATTTCAACTCGGGGTGCTCGAGCTCGAGAGCCGCGAGTACCGGAACGCCGAGCTGCACCTGCGTGCCGCGCTGACCCATTGGGAAGACGTCCCGGAGGTGTACGCCAATCTCGGCGTGGCGCTCAGATACTCGGGCGAGCTGGCAGAAGCCGACGCGATGTTGGACAAGGCGACCGCGCTCGCACCCGACTATGCGGAGGCCTACTATCAGCGGGCAAAGGTGCTTGGCGAGAGCGGGGACCTGGACAGGGCGGTCGAGCAATGCCGCCACGCGTTGTCGCTGTCACCGGAGTCCATGTCCTGGATGGTGGACCTAGCCGCCCTGGTACGCGAGCAAGGTGACTATGGGCGTGCGCTCGACACAATACGGGTCGTGGTGAAGGCTCGGCCGGACGATGCGCGAGGCCAGTGCGAGCTCGCCAACTGTTTGTTGGCGGCAGGGCATAGCGATGAGGCGGAAGCCGCCTTTGAGACGGCCACGCAACTCGACCGAGGCTGTGTCCCAGCGCTGGAAGAGCTGGCCAAGCTCTGGTCTGCAAAAGCCGACTGGCGCGCGGTGCGCGCCCAAAACGACCTCTACGAAGCCTTGCTGGAACACGGTCAGGCGCAGGAAGCCCTGACGCGTGCGAACAAGAAACTCGAGACAAACCAGCACAAGACCTGCGAGCTTGCAACCCAAGTTGTCGCCTACCTGCAGCTCGGTGAGGTAGCGGCGGCCGACGCGCTGTTGAACTACGACGCGCTCGTCAGCGCCTCGACCATAGAAACACCGGGGGGCTACGCGTCGCTAGAGGATTTCAACACACATCTTGCAAGCTACTTGGTCGAACGATCATCGTTTCAGACCGCGCCGATGGCCGACCGGCACTTGGTATACAAACAATCGCCAGAGCTACTCCAATACGACGAACCACCGATCGGCGGGCTCAAGAACGCGATTAGAGCAGCTGTCGAGCGCTATAAACACCGCGTGGCGGATAAGCTAGAGCACTTTCCACCGGGCTCGGTCGACGATTACTGGCTGCAAGGATGGGCCGTGGTGATGGATGGTCAAGGCTACAAGGAAAGCCACTGCCACCCGCCGAGCTGGATCAGCGGGGTGTACTACGTCAGCGTACCAAGTGTGGTTGCGGATAGCGGCACCGAGCACGCCGGTTGGCTGGAGCTTGGTCAACCACCCGCGGGACGCTTCGGGCTATCGTGCAAGGTGACGGTGATGGATTACCAGCCCAAGCCCGGTCGGTTGGTGATTTTTCCTTCTTATATCTACCACCGCACCCTACCCTTCGAATCGAGTGAGAAACGCATCAGCTTCGCCTTCAACGCGATTCCATCAACTTCGCAAGGCGTAGGGGGTTTCTTCACCAAACGCCTGTAGCGGGGACAGTTTACTTATTTCGGGACTTGAGAGGCCTTGGGGCAGATGTTTCTTGCGACTGTGCTCGCTATGGCTTCATGCTGATGTGAGAGTGAAACCATCCCCTTTTCCCTCATGAGCGTAGATACGACGCGCCGTTGACGTCGACGATGCAGCCCGTCATAAACTCGGGCGCCCGTGTCCCCAAGTAGACGACCGTCTGCGCCACTTCCCCGGGCTCCGCCACACGTCCCAGCGGGCTTTGCGCTCGGATCTCCGGACCCTTTGGTCCGCTCAGTATGTTCTCGGCCATGCGCGTGCGCACAAAGCCGGGCGCAACCGTGAATACAAATACCTTGTGTTCGGCAAGCGCCTGCGCCATCGATTGCCCCATCGCGTTGAGCCCGGCCTTGCTCGCCCCGTACCAGGGCTGCTCGGGCTCGCCGCGGAAAGCACCGCGCGAGGAGACGTTGACGATGCGCCCGCCGCCGCGCGACATCATGTGCTTGGCCGCGCAGAAGCATAGGTTCGCGGGGCCGACTAGATTGGTGCTCAACACGCGCGCCCAAGCCTTACCCCAGGTCTGATAGTCGCACTGGGCAAAGTCGTGCCGCTCACCCACGCCGGCATTGTTGACCAGCACGTCGATGGCGCCCATCACCTCGAGCACCTCCGACACAATCCCGAATGCCTGCTCCTGATCCGCGATATCACCCCTGACGAGGTGATGCCCGTCTCCAACGAGCGCCGCCATGGTTTGCTCGGCACGTTCGCGGTTGCCGTGGTAGTGAACGGCGACGCGTGCCCCGCCTTGCGCAAACTGCACCGCCACCTCACGACCGATACCACCGGAAGCGCCTGTAACGAGTACGACTGGTGTGGATTGGCTACTCATGGGGATTTAGGGGCTATTTCGGGGGACAGTTTACTTATTTGAGTGCCGACCCGCTCGCCTCGTGGAGCCTTTCGAACCGTGCAGAAACCCGCACCTTACCCGGCCTGATAAATACCTATACTGTCCCCCGCACACGCGTGCCCGCGCGTAGGCGTGCGACTATCAGAAGTGGTCGCTGTATTGACGCTCCAAACGCTCCCGGCGTTGCTGAGCTTCGATGCTGAGCGTCGCGACGGGTCTCGCCTCAAGGCGTTCCAAACCGATTGGCTCCCCGGTCTCCTCGCAGTAACCGTAGCTGCCGTCCTCGATGCGGTTGAGCGCCTGGTCTATCTTGCTCAACAGCTTGCGGTACCGGTCACGAGTGCGTAGCTCGAAGCTGATCTCTGCCTCACGACTCGCACGTTCCGCTTCGTCGCTCACGTCACGCGCCGCATTTCGCATCTCGTCGATGGTGTTCTGCGATTCTTCCAGTAGATCTCGCTGCCAGTCGAGCAACTTCTGGCGGAAGAACTCCAACTGCATGGGGCTCATGTAAGGCTCGCTGGCCGACGGCCTATACCCGGCGGCGAGCTTGACCGGCTGTCGCTTCTGGGCCGGCTTGCGTTTTGGCAACGCCTGTATAGCGGGAGCCGGCGCGGGTGACGCTTGCCCGATACGCGCGCTCTTCTTGACGGCGGTCTTGCTTACGGCTTTCTTCGCGACCTTTTTGGCGGGCTTTGCCGGCGTTTTTCTTGCGTCTTTCTTTGCCGCGGTGGGTGCGGCTTTGACCTTGCTCGCGGGCGACTTTTTCTTTGCCAAAGGTGCTTCTGCAACCTTTTTCTTTGCAGTGGTTGTCTTTGGCAGTGTCTTCTTCTTGGCGGGTGCCTTCTTGGCGGGTGCCTTCTTGGCGGGTGCCTTCTTGGCGGGTGCCTTCTTGGCGGCTGCCTTTTTCGAGCTTGGCTTTTTCGTCGCGGGCTTCTTGCTGATCGCCTTCTTGATGGGCGATTTCTTCTTTACAGGGGTTTTCTTGGCCTTTGCCTTGGCTGTCGCTTTGGACGCGACTTTCTTCTTGGTGGCACCCCGCCCAACGTTTAGCTTCGACTTGGCCGTCCCAGCCTTACTAGCTGTTGCACGCTTCGCTGACTTTTTCTTTGCTGCCAACTTCTTCCTAACCACTGCTACCCGCACCTCATGTTCCTACAGTACTCCGTTGCAGCCACGTCAAAACCGACCAGGCTGCGTGAAGCGTGGGATATATATAGACTACGCTTGCGCGCGTCAAGACCACGCAAACAAAGCAAGCCCGCGGCCGGGCAGACTTCCAGTCGCTCGTTGGACAATTGCCAAGCCGCGAGATATACAGCAAAGTTATGGACTTAGAAAACGCCTGTTGGCCGTAGCGCAAACATGAGTATCGACCGCCATTTACTGGAAATTCTGGTGTGCCCGGTTACGAAAGTACCGATGAAGCTCTTGTCCAAGGACCGCATAGCCATCCTCAACACCGAGGTTGAAAAGGGCGCTGTTCGCTACCAAGACGGGAAGCCCGTTAGCGGTGCGCTGAAGGAAGCGCTGATCACGGAGGACGGCAGGACGATTTACCCGATCGACGACGGAATCCCGGTGATGCTAGAGGACCATGGCATTGCGGCGAGTCAGGTACCAGGCTGGTAGTTGGGCTCGAGTTTCCTCACGACCCCACCAGACCAGGCATCCCTACTGAGATATTCGCCCGCCTATCGACGCGCTAGCCAAGCAGCCGAGACGTATAGATTAGGTTGATTTATATATCTCAGCACGTGCCCAAAGCACGATGCGTTGTCGGTGATGAACCCTCCTTGGTGGGAAAAAAAGTGCCCGCCGGTAGTAAGGGGAGGGAGGGTGGGGTCGGCGGGCAATTACCAAAAGGAGGAAAGTGTATGTATGGTGCACTGCAACGGACGAGTTGTCACATGATCTTTGTTATCAAACGTATTAGAAAAACTAATTTTATGTACTACGACAAGCAAGACAGGCGGCAGGCGCGCCGGGGGTCGATGTGTGGGTGGCCGCCTGGCACGGTGGCATCATGTCGGTTGCCCTAGTCACCGGCGCCAACCGCGGGATCGGTCTCGAGCTGTGCCGGCAGCTAATGGCGCACGGCGACCGGGTCATCGCGGTTTGCCGCGCCTCCTCCGAGCAGCTCGACGCGCTCGGTGCCCAGGTCGAGAGCGGTGTGGATGTGTCATCCGACGCGAACGTGACGGCGCTCGCCGAGCGCTTGAGCGGCACGCCTATCGATTTGCTTATCAACAATGCCGGTATCCTCACGCGAGAGCCTTTGGACGACCTGGACTTCGACCGCATCCGCCGGCAGCTAGAGGTCAACAGCCTCGGGCCCTTGCGCGTCACCGCGGCACTGGCGGCACAGCTCGTCGACGGTGGCAAGGTCGCGATCGTCACCAGCCGCATGGGTTCGCTCAGCGACAACGGCTCCGGCGGTATGTATGGCTACAGGATGTCGAAGGCCGCCGTGAACATTGCCGGCGTGTCGCTCGCACATGACCTACGCACACGCAAAATCGCGGTCGCGCTGCTGCACCCGGGTTATGTGAGCACCGACATGACGGCGCACGCCGGCAACGTTGAGCCCGCCGATGCGGCGAGGGGTCTGCTCGAGCGTATCGATGCGCTCACCATGGAAACCACCGGCACCTTCTGGCATGCGAACGGTGAACGCCTGCCGTGGTAAACGCAGTGCCCGACTTCGACGCCCAGGTCACCTTTTGCTATACCTCTGACCTGACGGCGACGACGCGATTCTACGAGGACATCCTGGGGTTAGGGCTCTCGCTGGACCAAGGACGCTGCCGAATCTACCGCGTCGCACCGGGCGCGCATCTTGGCTTTTGCACCGCCTCCGAGGCGCGTCCCACTGACGGTGTGATCCTCACGCTGGTCAGCGACGATGTGGATGGCTGGTTCGAGCGCCTGCGCGCGCGCGGCGTCGAGTTTGAGCGTCCGCCAACGCTGAACCCGGACTTCAATATCTACCACTGCTTCTTGCGCGACCCCAACGGATACCTGGTCGAGATACAGCGTTTTTGCGACGCGAGCTGGAGAGCCTGAAAGCGACGCTGAGTACCGCGAGCGGCCTCCCACCACCCGCGTTGCTTTTTTCAGGCGGGCGCCGGAATCACATAGTCCACACGCGATAAGAACCATTGGGGCATGGCGTCGAAGGCGGCGCGCGTGATGATCGCGTCCTTGTCCGACGCATGGTCCACCGCGACCACGCCGTCCAGATGGTCGATCTCATGCTGGAACAGCTCCGAGGTGGTTTGGTCTAGGGCCTCGCGGTGTTGCTCGCTCCCTCCGGCGTCCGTGTAGCGCAACGAGATGGACGCGTGGCGCCGCACCCGCACCAGCAAAGATGGGAAGCTCATACAGTCATCCCACATGCTAAAGGTCTGGTCGCTCTTCCAAGTGATCTCGGGATTGATGACAAGCTCTGGCCCATCGCCGAGATTGACGGCGATGAAACGGCGCGCAATCCCCACCTGGGGTGCCGCGATGGCGCGGCCAAAGCCATGCAAGCGACGAAAGGCCTCGAGAACGCGTTGCAAGGCACGACCCTGGGCGACAAACTCGCCACAGCTGACATCACCAACCGGCTCACTCAGCTCGCGTAAGCCGGGATGACCGAGCTGCAACACGTCGTCAGGTGTTTGAATTTCACTCACCGAACGGCTCATAAGCGAACACCAGAGGTTAGAGGTCATCCAAGCAGACTATCGCGGCCGCGAACACGCAGCAACGCTACCCATCGCAAAGCGGACGTCTCGCAAAGCGCGTCGGGGACCGTACGACGATACCATGCCCGAGCGATTACAGGTCCAACACCACGCGAGCGTCATCACCAGCACCGTCGGCGCGCGGGAAGCCCGAGCAGATCAGCGCCATACCCTCTTCCACATCGCCCATCGGGGGCTCGTCATACTCCACGCCCCCGGTGACCACCCTGGCGGCACAGGTCTGACAGACCCCGGAGCGGCAGCTATACGCCGGTCGCAGCCCCTCGGCTTCGGCGAGGTCCAGCAAGGTTCCCTTGGCGGGCTCCCAACGCGTCTCGATACCGGAGCGTGCAAATTCCACCGTAACGGGACCCCGCGGGCTTGCCGAAACAGCACTCGCCGACCGCGGCTCGAGCAGCGATGAGCCCTTGCCAAAAAACTCGTAGTGGATACGGTCGTCGCCGATGTTCAATGCCCTGAGACCGCTGTAGAGCACCTCCATAAAACCCACCGGACCGCAGATATAAAATTCGTAGTCATCGAAGGGCAGCAGAGCACGCAGCAGGTCGACATCCACACGCCCGACGCTGTCATAGTCTTGACCTGCTATGTCGCCCGGCGAAGGTCGGCTGTAGCGAAAATGCGCGTGCACCTGCGGTTGGCCGTCGGCAAGCGCGCGCACATGCTCGCCAAAGGCGTGCACCTTCCCGTTGATGGCCCCATGCACAAACCACACCTCGCGCACCACACCGCAGGTCTTGCTGTCGTTGACTAGCTGCTCGAGCATGCTGACCATCGGTGTGACCCCGACACCGCCGCTGATGAGGACCACCGGACGCGTGCTCTTGGCCCGCAAGCCAAAACGGCCGCGCGGCGACATCGCGCGAATGGTCGTGCCCACTGCGACGTGGTCATGGAAAAAGTTTGATGACACACCGGCGGGGACGCCGGGGGTCGGTGGCGGCTCACGCTTTATGGATAAGCGAAAGTAGTCGCCGTTGGGCGCGTTCGAGATCGTGTAGGTGCGAGGGACCGGGGTCGAGGCACCAGGCGGTTGGACCTCTAAAGGCAGAAACTGCCCCGCCTTGTGACATGGCAGGTGCTCGTCCTCCTCGGGGCGCAGAAAAAACGAGCAAATGCTCTCGCTCTCCTTTTGCACCCCCGAGACACGATAACGACGGTATACATTACCGGCCTCGCGCGCCGCCAGCTTCTCGGCCACTTCTTCCCAGGAACCGGTCTTGTCCAGAATCGCTGAGTACTCGCCAAAGCGCCAGCGCAGCGGCATCGCGCTCTCGATGAGATACCCTTGGTCCAGCGTCAGCCGGACCAGCCTCTGGGCACCGGTAAAGGCCTGCATCTCGTCGCCATCCCATAGCACCTCGGCCGTGCAGGTGAGATACAACACATCGCCTCTGTCGAAGTCGATAAACAATAGTCCCGCGCGCGGATTCAGCATGATGTTGCCGATCGTGTTGAAGTGGTAGTTGCCCACGAAATCGGGAAAGGTGAGCGTACGGTCGTTCTCGATGCGCACGAACCCGGGCTTGCCGCCCCGGTGTGATACATCGGCGCCGTGGCTATCGTCCTGCGAAGACTCGGAGAAATGCGTCGCGATATAGAAGTTGTCGGCGTTCGAGATGATGACGCGCGCGCGTTCGTCCAACCGGTCAAACATCGTCACCGCGCGCGGCTCGCCTACCGTATCGACCTCCGGCAACACCTCGAACTCCCGGGTCTGGATGTACTGCGGACAGTTGCCAAAGGTTTGGTCCACGCCGATCTCGATGCGACCGTCGGCAAGACCCGTGACCTTACCGGTCAACCGGTTGCGTCGCCGCGCGTCGTATTGAATGCCGAGCAATCCAAGCTGAGCGCCGTCGGAGAGATTCGCTACAAGCGGGTCGCCGTGTATCGGCCGCGCATCGATGCGCAGCCGTCGCGGCTCGGGCGAGCGGACAAAACCGGGGCGCCCGACCAGCACGGAGGCCCAAGGACGCCCCGCCCCGTCCACGGAGCCCACAAAAACCAGGGGCAGCTCGGCATAGAAATCGCGATGCTCGTCGGGCAGATAATCGCGGATAAAGCGCCGCCCGACATCCTCGATCTTCTCGCGCACACCAAGGATTTCCTGGACCTGGCGCTCACCCCGGTGGAACGGCGAGTCGACTTGCGTAGCAGACATGATGCTATTGCCTCCCGATGTTTGTGGCTTATTCGTTTTGCGTATGCGCTCAACCGGCGGGGGCGATGAACTCGACCCGGATACCACTGGGTATGTAGCACATCATGTGCCGGGTCGCGCCGCCGCCGAGTGACTCGGGCGCAAACTCGATCTCGACATCGGTTGCGCCCCGAAAACGTTCGTGCAACGCATCCAGCGCATCGCTGCCATCCACGGTCAGCGCCAAATGATGTAAGCCAATGACATTCTTGCGGTCAAAGGCTACCGCAGTGGCCGGGTCTGCCGCTTGCCACAAGGTGATCATGAGGGTGCCGTCGCTCAAGAAGGCCGCGGGGTAGTCGGGCACTTCACCGACTTGTTCGAATCCCAGGGTCTCTATGAAGAAGCCTCGGGTGCTGTCGAGGTCCGGCACCGTCAAACCAACGTGGTGGGCGCCTCGGGTCAGGGGGTGGGTCGGGCTGCTCATGGTTGCCTCCTCTTGGTCATGCCGAAATCGAAACGTGTGGCAGAGCCTAACTTATTGCTTACAAGGTATTAATATGTTATCCGGTTGAATCATCTTTGCTGGATAGCAATAATGTCGAACCAAGCGGGGCTCCGTGAGTTTGTTGCGGTAGTGGAGCACGGCGGCTTCACGGCCTCGGCCGAGGTCCTCGGTGTGTCTACGTCCTTTGTCAGCCGCCAGGTCAAACGTCTCGAGGAGCGCCTCAACGCGCGTCTTTTGCACCGCACGACACGCGCTGTGCGGCTGACCGACATGGGGCGCATCTACTACGAGCGCAGCCGCGAGATCCTGGACCGGCTCGATGCGCTCGAGCAGGACATGGCGGACTTGCAGCAACAGCCCAAGGGGTTGGTACGCATCACGGCTGCCGGCGTTTATGCCGAGCGTTTTGTTGCCCCCGCCTTGGCCGAGTTTGTCGTCACATACCCGGAGGTCTCGGTTGATCTCGACACCAGCATGCGGGTCGTCGACATCGTCGCCGAGGGCTATGACCTCGCCGTGCGGATGAGCGCGCTCGCCGATAGCTCGCTGGTCGCACGCCGGGTCGCTGCAAGACGTTTGATGGTTTGCGCAAGCCCCACGTATCTCGCCCAGCATGGGCGGCCAAAAACACCCGACGCGCTACGCACGCACAACTGTCTTACCTTACCCCATATGAGCTGGCGCTTTGCCTACCCCGATGGCGTACGCAGCGTGAGCGTGCGCGGGCGCTGGCGAAGCGACAACGGCCGCGCGCTGGTCGCGGCCGCGCTGCGCGGGCTCGGTGTAGTCCGATTGACCGACTACTACGTAGACGTGGAGCTTGCCAGGGGCGAGTTGGAGGTCCTGCTCGAAGACTACGAAGTCCAAGACGCAGCCACATGGATCGTTTACCCGGAACGACAGCACCTGCCAACCCGGGTACGGTTTCTGGTCGACTTTCTTGCCGAGCGCTTGAGAGTAAGCACGCATAGCGGCTAACGTTTCGCCTTCTCGAGAAGGCGTGGACCAAGATTTCACGCAAACACAAACCGATGCCCAGGGGACTTGGGGAATGACCAAAACCGAACCATCGCTTCTCGCCCAGGCCGACCACTACATAGACATGGCGACGAGCGCCATCGTGCCACCCGTACATGCTTCTACGACCTACGCGCGCGACGAGCACTATGCGCTGATCGGCGACTACAGCTACAGCCGCAGTCAAAATCCCACCTACGACCACGTCGAGTCACTGCTGACAAGGCTGGAAGGTGGCGCCGACGCCAAGCTGTTCGCCTCGGGTCTGGCCGCGGTTGCCGCCGTGTTCGAAACCGTCGACACCGGCGCACACATCGTCGCGCCACGCATCATGTATCACGGCGCGCAAGACTGGTTGCGGAGGATCGCCAAGAAACGCGGGGTCGAGCTCAGCCTGTTCGATGCAACTGACCCGGGTGCCGCGGCGCGTGCCATACAACCCGGCAAGACCGATATCGTCTGGGTAGAGAGTCTCACCAACCCCACCTGGGACGTGGTCGACATCGCCGCGACCGCGGCGGCCGCGCACGAGGCGGGCGCCATCCTCGGTGTCGACTGCACGGTGAGCCCGCCGGTGACAACAAAGGCGTTGGCGCTTGGCGCCGACATCGTTTTTCACTCGGCCACCAAGTATCTGAACGGGCACAGCGATGTCACCGCGGGTGTGCTGGTCACACGGCAAGAAGACGCGCGATGGGATGAGATCAAGCTCGTGCGCTACCACAGCGGCGGAGTGCTTGGTCCCTTCGAAGCCTGGCTGCTGCTGCGCGGGATGCGCACCCTGGCGTTGCGCTTCGAGCGTGCGTCGGAAAACGCCATGCGCATCGCCACGCACCTCGCGCAGCATCCTCGTCTTTTGGCGGTGCTGTACCCTGGTCTCGCCTCGCATCCCGGACACCAAATCGCAAAGCGACAGATGACAAACGGCTTTGGCGGGATGCTCTCGGTGCGCGTGCGTGGTGACGCCGAGGACGCGAAGGCGGTTGCCAACCGCATGAAGCTTTTTGTCAGAGCCACGTCGCTCGGCGGTGTGGAAAGCCTGGTCGAGCACCGCGCCACCATCGAGGGCCCAAACAGCGTGGTGCCCCCCGACCTGCTCCGGCTGTCCGTCGGCATAGAGGACGCAGACGAGCTGGTGGAGGACCTGGAGCAGGCGCTGGAACCGACGGGTTAAACCGTTGCTCGAGCACGCACCTCGGTCGTTGAGGACACGAGACCACACCCATGCCCGCTGACATAACGACGTGGTTGGAGGAATTAGGGCTCGGGGAGTACGCCGCGGTCTTCAGCGAGCAGGCGATCGACGATGAGGTGCTGCCCGACCTCAGCGATGCCGACCTGGAAAAGCTCGGGCTCAAGCTCGGTCATCGAAAAAAGCTGCTCAAGGCGATCGCGGCACTAGGTACCGAGCACCCGTCTGTTGCTACCGTTACTCAGCCAAGCCCGCGCAGTCATCGCTTGGAAGCACACCTGGCGGCCTGGGAGCGGCATCCCGGCGAGCGAAAACCGGTGACGCTGCTCTTCGCGGACATCACGGGCTCGACCGCGCTGACCGAGAAACTCGATGCCGAAGAGACACACGACCTGCTCTATGGCGCGACCCAGAGGATGTGTGAAGCCGTGGAGAACAACCGTGGGACCGTGTGCCGCTTCATGGGCGACGGGGTCATGGCGATGTTTGGCGCGCCCATGGCAAGCGAGCAGCATGCGGTGGACGGCTGCGAGGCTGCGGTCCAGATGCAACGCGCGGTCGCAGAGTAC
>CAJHYW010000060.1_pt1 | contig 20207 bp, 16 predicted proteins | sample 9198811 | NCBI WGS metagenome assembly CAJHYW01 (sample SAMEA7708378, study PRJEB35096) | sediment metagenome | biome: marine neritic benthic zone biome [ENVO:01000025]; feature: sediment [ENVO:00002007]; material: shallow marine sediment [ENVO:03000034] sea grass bed [ENVO_01000059] ...
CGGCTTCTGGTCGCTCATGAACGAGCGTTTCGACCCTCACACGGCCAAGCGTAATATCGCGCAGATCGCGGCGGCCGCCACCCTGGGCGGGGTGCTCGGCGGTGTCTTGGCGGAACGCGTGAGCGCGCTGCTCGATGTGCAGACAATGCTTTTAGTGCTCGGCGCCATGAATCTGTTGTGCGCCGCCAGCGTGGTCGGGATCGGCGCACCCGAGAGAAGCGCCGCCCCGCCGCCGGTCACACGGATGCGCTCGGGTCTCGCGATCCTTCGAAGCGACTCCTACCTGCTGCGGATGGGCGTGCTTATCGCCCTGGTCGCCGCCATGGGTGCATTGCTCGATTACGCGCTCAAGGCGGCCGCCGCGGCACAGTTCACCGATAAAGAGTCGTTGGTCGCCTTCTTCGCCACCTTTTACGCGAGCCTCGGTGTGCTGACCTTCATCATGCAAACCGCGTTCGGGCAAAAAATGCTCCAGCGCTTTGGTATCGGCTACACCGTCGCCACGCTCCCCGCGGCGGTGCTCGTTGGCGGGGTCGTCGGGGTCGTGTTCGCGGCCTTGTGGAGCGTCGCACTCGCGCGCGGCAGCGCAAGCGTGTTGACCAACTCCTTCTTCCGTTCAGGCTTCGAGCTGCTCTACACACCGGTGCGGCCGAATCGAAAACGACCGACCAAGACCATTATCGACGTGGCCTTCGACCGGTTGGGTGACATGCTCGGCGGTGGGCTGATCTTGCTCCTGCTCGGCGTGCTCAAGGACCTTCCCAACGAGTTTGTGCTAACCCTGGCCGCGGTGGTGGCGCTCGGTGCGTTGTTGCTCACGCGTCGATTGCACAGAGGCTACATCGACCAGCTGGAAACGAATTTGCGCAAGGGCTCGGTCTCCCTGAAATACGACCAGGTCGTGGATGCGACGACCCAGCACATACTGGCCGAGGCCGATGTCTCCCGCGAGCGCGAGATCCTCGCCTCGCAGCTACAGCTGCGCAAGGAGGCAAAGACGGCCGGGACGGCGAAAGTGCGGGACCTGTACGAACGCGAGGGGGGCGAGACACGCGACGGTGCGCTGAGCGAAGCAGGCCTCGCTCGAACCTTGGAATCGGAGCAGTGCGCACGAGTGATCGCGCACCTGACGTCGGGCGACCCGCAGCACATCCGCCACGCGCTCATCAGCGATGCGATGGACATTCGCCTCGTGTCCTATGCAATCCCCTTGCTCGCCGACGACGAGGTCGCCGAAGACGTCCGTACGGCGCTGCGTTGGATGGCCCCGCGTATCATCGGTCAGCTCACGGATGCATTGTTCGACCCGGAGCTGGCACTTCGAGCACGCCAACGCATTCCAGGCGTGTTGGAGGTATCGCACAGCACACGCTGCATCGATTCGCTGGTCCGCGGGCTGGGCGATGAGGAGTTCAACGTGCGCTATAGCTGCGCGCGCACACTTTCGCGGATGCGCTCGCGTAGCGACGAGTTCCAGCTACCGCGCCATGTCGTGTTCACGACGGTGCGCCGCGAGCTGTCGGTCAACGCCGAGGAGTGGACTGCGCGCAAGCTCTTGGGCGATGACACGTTAGCGGGAGAGACACCAAAACAAAGCGGCGAGACCGATGGTCTACCCATGAACACCAGTCTGGACCACGTGTTCACCTTGCTCAGCCTGGTGATGGACCGTCGCGCCGTCACCTTGTCGCTGCCCGCGGTGTTTGGCACGGACCCAAATCTGCGTGGCACGGCGCTCGAGTACCTCGAGAACGTGCTCCCGGACGATATCCGCAATGGCCTGTGGCCGCATCTCGGGTCCCCCGCGCCGCGCAAAAAACGCGCGACCCGAGAGTCGCGCGACATCGTGGAGGAGCTGGAACGCAGCGTGCGCGGACCAAGCCCCCAGGGCTAACTCAGCTTTTTGTCCAGAGCCAAAAGCACGCCAGTCGATGTGCTTCGAGCGTATCGATGCGACGCCTGCGGGCTTGCTAGGTGCCTTTGTATAACTCTCCTACCCAGATTCGGAACCAGGGCGGTCGAACCAACAACACATATGCGGCGAACAAACCGGTGATCGGCAGGACAAATACCGCGACATCCAGAACCAGAATGACAAGGGCGAGGACGATTCGCTCCGAAGCACTATTCATGGGTAGACCCGTAACGCTAGAACTAGCGCTATTGTGCCAGACTGCGTTTGGAGGCTGAGGTCGGAATCGAACCGGCGTCCACGGCTTTGCAGGCCGCTGCATAACCACTCTGCCACTCAGCCTTTAGGACGGCGACCCCCAGGCTGCGGGGCTCGCCAGATGAGCCACGACCCGCCGAGTCGCAGTGCTGGAGCGGGAAACGAGACTCGAACTCGCGACCCCAACCTTGGCAAGGTTGTGCTCTACCAACTGAGCTATTCCCGCTTTTCAGAACCCGGTATTCTATCCTCGGATAGATCACTGTCAAGCAAGCCGCCGGCGCCCTCCAGATCGCGCGCCATCACCGGCCAAGCGGCCTGCAAGTAAACGACCATCGACCACAAGGTGAGAAGGACGGCGAGGTAGAGCAGGACCAAGCCGACCTCGTAGGTCGGGAATTCCGCGATCGGCGCCCGATACAGCAAGAACACCAACGCGACCATCTGCACTACCGTCTTGATCTTCCCAACGACGGCCACGGCGACCTTTGTGCGCTGACCTAGACCCGCCATCCATTCGCGCAGCGCGGAGATCGCAATCTCACGCCCGATGATGACGGCCGCGGGGATTGCCAGCCACGGTGTCGGGTCGGCCTGCACGAGCAGCACCAGCACCACGGTGACCATTAGCTTATCGGCGACCGGGTCCAAGAAGGCGCCAAATGCCGAGGTCTGACCGAGCTTGCGCGCCAAATAGCCGTCCAGCCAATCGGTGATACCGGCGACCGCGAAGATCCCGGCTGTTGCCGCATCGGACCAGGACACCGGCAAGTAGAACACCGCCACGAACAGCGGAATCGCGGCGAGGCGTATCAACGTCAATGTGTTGGGGATGTTGATCATTCGTCCCTAAAGCTCTCATAGATCATCTGCGCTAACCCACGGCTGATGCCTTTGACCCGGCACAGGTCCTCTACCCCGGCCCGTGCAATGCCCTGGAGCCCGCCGAACTCGAGCAACAAGCGCTGCCGCCGCCGTGCGCCAACGCCCGGGATATCCTCCAAGGCAGAGGTCGTACGCGCACGCTGGCGCCGCCTCCGATGCCCGGTGACCGCAAAACGATGCGCCTCGTCGCGGACCTGCTGGATCAAGTGTAGCGCTGAAGACGTGGCTTCGAGCACGATCGGAAGCTCGCGTCCATGCACATAGACCGTCTCGAGACCGGGTTTGCGCGAGGTGCCCTTGGCCACGGAGGCAACCAAAGTCTCGTTTATCTGGAGCTCTTCCAGTACCTCGCTCGCAACGCTGAGCTGCCCTTTTCCGCCGTCTACAAGCAGAAGGTCCGGCAGCTTCGCCTCCTCGCGACGCATCCGAGTATAGCGGCGTTGCAGCGCCTGGCGCATCGCCCCGTAGTCATCTCCAGCGGCAACGTCCTTGATATTGAAACGCCGGTAGTTACTCTTCACGGCGCCATCCGCATCGAAAACCACACACGAGGCGACGGTCGCTTCACCCTGCGTGTGGCTAATGTCAAAACACTCGATACGCGTCGGCGGCTCGTCCAGCTCCAGCACTTCCGACAGCGCTTCGAAGCGCGCCGCGAGGTTGCTCCGGTCGGTGAGCCGCTGCCCGAGCACGAGTTCTGCGTTGCGCTCCGCCATCTCCACCCAGCGTGCACGCTCACCGCGAACACGGTGGTGGATGACGACACGACGTTTTGCGCGGTCGCTCAATACTTGCATCAGCGGTTCCATGTCTTCCAAAGGCTGATTGACCAGGACCTCGGCCGGTATTTGTCGGTCGCTTGGACCGGACAGGTAATACTGTGGCAAAAAGGCCTCCAGAACCTGGCACTCGTTCTCCTTTTGCACGTGCGTGGGAACGTACGACTTGCTGCCAAGATTCTGACCATCGCGAATATAGAACACCTGCACCACCGCGACACCGTCTCTGGCACAAGCGGCGATGACATCGATGTTTCCCTTCGCTCCGCTGATGTATTGTTTCTCTTGAACGCGCCGCACCTTGGTGATCTGGTCGCGGTAGCGAGCGGCAAGCTCATACTCCAACTTCTCGGCCGCGCCGCTCATGCGCGTGACCAGCTCGGCGATCATCTCCTCGCTCTTGCCTTCCAAAAACATCACGGCGTGGCGCACGTCGTCCGCATAGGTCTCGGCGTCCACCAAATCCACACAAGGCGCAGTACAACGCTTGATTTGATACTGCAGACACGGTCTGGAGCGGTTTCGAAAAAAGCTATCCGAGCACTGGCGAATTCGAAACAGCTTCTGTAACAGATTCAAGGTTTCGCGCACCGAACCGGCGCTTGGATAGGGACCGAAATAGCGCCCTGCCCCGCTTCGCGCGCCCCGGTGGAACGCCAAACGCGGATATGACTCCTGGGTGGTGAGGTAGATATAAGGAAAACTCTTGTCGTCACGAAGAACGATGTTGTAGCGCGGCCGAAACTCCTTGATCAGATTGTTCTCGAGCAGCAGAGCTTCCGTCTCGGTGTGCGTGACCGTTATCTGCACGTCGTGCATGTTTCGCATAAGGGCACGCGTTTTGTCTTCCAGCTGTGACGGCCCCCGGAAATAGCTGGCGACCCGGCGACGTAGATTCCGCGCTTTGCCGACGTACAGGACCTGCCCGCCGCTATCGAGCATCTGATAGACCCCGGGTTTTCCCGGCAGAGTCTTGACAAAAGCAGAAGGGGCTAGCTGCGGTTTCTGTGTGTTCATCGGCGCGAGTATGATCCAGCCCACGCGACGGCAAATGCAAGAACAGCGGGCGCACCGGCGGCCCGAGCAGCTCGCGCGCAGTGCTCCAAAGGGCTAACGAAACGTTTTCGCGAGCGCCAACGCCACTCCAAGCGCGTCTTTGAACATCGAAGGCGTCAACCGCTTTGTTTGCGTGTTGTACCGGCTGCAATGGTAGCTGTCGACGAGCCATTGACCGCTGGGAAGCCTATGTTGCGCACCATGCGCAAAGCGGAACTGTGTTTGCTTCACGCCCGCCGCCTGCAACACGGCGCGGTGTGCGACCCCGCCGAGCGCGACGATCACAAGCTGGGTGGGAAGTGCTGCCAGCTCTGCGACGAGATAGCCATTGCAGTTCTTTACCTCGGCGCCGCTGGGCTTGTTTTGCGGCGGCACGCACTTCACCGCGTTTGCGATCCTGCAGTGTGCCAGCAACAGCGCATCGTCACAGGCGGTTGACTCGGGCTGATTGCTCAGCCCGAGTTCGTAGAGGGTTTGATAGAGCAAAATGCCGGCGTGGTCGCCCGTGAATGGGCGACCCGTGCGGTTCGCACCATGCAGCCCCGGCGCCAAACCGACAATCAGTAGTTGCGGGCGCTCGGCGCCAAAGGATGGGACAGGGCGCGAATAATAGCCCGGATGCCGCGCGCGCATGTCATCCAAGTAGCGTGCTAGGCGTACGCACTTGCGGCAGTCCGGGTCAAATGCCAACCGGTCCAGTGCTTATGCTTCCGTTGCCTACACGAGGCGCTAGCGACGCAGACCCGCGGCTTGTTATCGCTCGATAACCGGTTGCGCGGGGATTAACCCGTGCCGGTACGCCAAGTGTGTAATGGCGACATCGGTTGTCGTGCCAAGCTTGCGCATGACGCGTGAGCGAAGTGTACTCACCGTCTTTGGGCTAATGCACAACCTGTCCGACATCTCCTGCAAGTTGTGCCCTTGACTGACCAGCAGCATGACTTCGAGCTCCCGGGGCGAGAGCTCGTCCACGGGAGAATGACGCCCGTCGATTTGGTCGAGCGCCATCGAGCGCGCCACATCGGCGCTGATGTAACGCCGCCCGGTATGCACCTGCCTGATTGCATGCACCATCTCATCGGCGGGGGCACCCTTGGTGAGATAACCCAGCGCGCCCGCCTCGAGCATGCATCCCGGCAACGAACCCGCGTCGTGCACGCTGACGATCACGATCTTGAAGGATTTATTGATGCGTAACAGCTTGCGGGTCGCTTCCAGGCCACCCATGCCCGGCATGATGAGGTCCAACAAAATAACTTCCGGCTCGCATTCCCGGGCGACCCGCAGCGCCTCCCTACCGGTTGCAGCTTCGCCGACGACCTGTATGCCGACCTCGTCTGCCAACAGACGCTTCATACCCGTGCGAACTAGATTGTGGTCATCGACCAGTAGTACTCGAATCATGGTTTCCTCTCCTTTGTCACGTATTCCCTTACGCTATGACTCGGTGTCACACACACTTGAGATTTTCCGCACGTGCCGACGTGCAGCCACCCCTCCCCGAGCTTGCAAAGACTCTACCATAACGGCAGACCTAGATCATGGCAGCCCGCCGGCACATGGCTTACTGCGTCGTGACAATCAGCGACTGGATCGCGGCGACCTTGCGGATCCACGGCGAGGCGCTGCGTAACGCTTCCGGCAAGCTTGCGATACTCGCTTTGGCGGCATCGGTATCGGGAAAGACGCCATAGACCAGCGCGTACCAGGCTTCACCATCTCGCAGAAAGCGAAAATAGGCTACCTCCCCGCGTAGGTCGTGTTGGTCGATAAAAAGCTGGATGCGCGTTGGCTCTCTAACCGCTGCGAGCTGTACCATGAAGTGCTCGGGGTTCTGCTCGAGCAGCCATTCCTCTCGCTTGAGCTCTAAACCGGGTCCGCCCAAGCCCGCATCCGGCGATGTCGAAAGCTCGGAGGTGTCGAACAGCTGCTGGGCCCGCTCATGCCCGTTGTCGGCCGCGAGCCGGTACCAACGGATTCCCTCCGCCCGGTCCTGCGCTACACCGCGCCCAAAGTAATATTGGGTGCCGATGTTGAACTGTGCCGGTGCGAAATCCTGCTCGGCCGCGAGACGCCACCACCGCGTGGCCTCGGCGTCGCTCTGCGCTACGCCTTGGCCATGCTTGTAGGCGTTGCCCAGATTGAACTGGGCCGGTGCAAACCCTTGCTCGGCGGCCGCGCGAAACCACCGGAAGGATTGATCGTAGTCCTGCTCCACGCCTGCGCCTTCGTAGTACAGCGCTCCGACGCTGAATTGAGCACGCACGTCACCCGCTTCGGCCAACGGTAACCACAACCGGAGCGACTCCTCGTAGTTGCGCTTTATGTATGCTTCGCGACCAAGTGTGTAACTGTCCTCGTCGGCAAGCAAAGGCGCGAGAAAGACACTCGTCGCGATGACCACCGTCAGCAAGAATGCTCGGCGGCGAAGGCCGTGTGGAATGCTAAACCTGCGCGACACGCGAGTCTCCGTTAGGGTCGACGCGCAATCATATCAATTTCGACTCGAGCATCTCGCGCGAGCGCGGTGACTCCAATGCAGGTGCGGGCGGGTCGCCGCTCTGCATGAAAGTAGCTCGCATAAATCCTGTTCATGGTTTCGTAGTCTTCGTTGAAATGGGTCAGAAATACCCGTGCTGCGACCACGTGACTCAGCTCCAGGCTCAATTCCCCTAGAACGATGACCAAGTTGTCCATAACACGCTTCGTCTGGCCCTCGATCTCGGGGGGCAGGGGCGCCGAGTCGTCGTCGGGGCTGGTCGGCATCTGCCCCGTCAAGAACACCCATCCATCCACTTCGACCGCATGGCTAAATGGCGCCACCGGTTTGGGCGCTGCATCAAAGAAATGGAATAGAGGCGCAGTCACCGTCAGTCTCTCCTCTTTTTGGCTCAGGGTTCGACGTCCGGTTGCGGTTGGCGGTTCAACACCAATATAGCGCGACTCAGCTCCTAACGCCTCGAAACAGTGGTATCAGGACACCCGCAAAATCGAGTAAGCCCATCCACAGCTTCTACACCGGTGGTAACAGACGCGTCCAACGGTACCGAGGAAGGAGGATGTCTGAGTGTTGGTGGTTTCACAATGCGGGCAGCAAGTATCGGTGTCTTCGGCGGCCTTATCCAAGGCGCTCTTACACTCTTGCTCGAGCGTTTGCTCAAGCGGTTCAGTCATTACTTCCCCCTAACCGAGAACCTTGGTCTCGGCACGCACGGCTTGCCTTGCCCTCGCTCTCGTATACCCTCTCCACTCGGACAAAAGTATATCAGTCTTTGCTAAATAGGTGATACATCCGCGTGCCGCAACACTCGCTCCAGCTACGCCGGTGCAATTCGATAACCGATACGCGGGAAGTGCACCACGACCTCACCAAGCCGAGGGTCGGTTCGCAAGAGCGCAACGCGTTCGCGGTCGAGGTGCATCAAAGAGCCAGCGACGCTGGGTCCACCCTCGCTGGGGGTGACCGTGACCGTTTGCCCGGCACCAAATCCCTGGGGGTCCTTGGGGTCGACCTCGCCGTGGAAGTCCGACACTGCGCGGGCGGCGGTCTGCAGCGCGCCCTGCGCGCTCAAGTTTCGCGGGCGCCCGTGGCCGATGTCCACCATCACCTGCTCCCACGACCGGAGCGCAGCGTACGGTGCTAGCAGGTCCTCAGCGTGTGTGAAACGGCCGCGCACAAACCAGACCAGACAATAAACCAAGACATCGAGATAACCGGGGGTCTCACCCAGCATGTATGCGCCTTCCGACTCACGAAGCTGCGCGTCGACCCAAGAAAACTGGGTGGCCAGCTGCCCGAGAACATGGGGCACGTCTCGATGCATCGCCGCGAGATCGAAATCTGCACCGAAGTAAAGCCTGCCACGATCCTTGGCAAAAGCAGGGTCTAGACTGTCCGCCTGCGCGCCGAGCACTAGCGCGATCGTTTCCTTGAAGAGCAACTCATCGGTCCAACGCGCCAAACCGAATAGCAGCGCTCCGCCCTGTGCCGGCCATAGCGAGGGCGCGGGATAGCGACACTCTAACTCGGTGATAATGCAGCGACTGTCGCAGTAGACGTTCGCACCGATTTGCAAGACCGGTGTCTTACGGTAGCCACCCGTCAACGGCATCAGTTCGGGTTTTGGTGGCAAGCGAGGAATCTGTACAGATTTCCACTCCAAGTCTTTGATCCCCAGCACAACCCGCACCTTCTCCGCGACCGGAGATTGGGGATAGTGATGCAATATAGGGACATTCATGGTCGCGCGGAGTTTGTCTTCGCACGGTCCGAAGGTCAACGGTGCTGGCGTCGTTCTCCCTCCGGGGCAAGCAGAAGGTGCGCTAGTCCAGCGTGTCGCTGCGGTACTTGCCCTCGTAGACCCTAACCTCTACCACCCTCGCGGTCGGATACTCGAAGACGGTGGCGGCGTAGTAGCCATCGGCCTGCTCAAGGGAATCGAAGCTGGCAAGGCGGCCTTCGAGACGGACACCATCAGGTGTTTCGATTGCCTTTTCAAACACGACGAACACACGCTGGTAGCGTCGCACTCGGCTTTCGTGGGCCGCGCCGGTGTCCCGCTCCGATATCTCGCTGCGCTCCTTGTTGTTGGAGGAAGCTCTTCTCCCGGGCGGGCGAAACTTAATCACGTTGTCAGTCATCCACACTCCTCCGACACGACATAGGGCGGACGATACCAGCAGGAAATAAGGCGCTATGGGACAAGGTTCACAACAAGAGCAATGTAGGAACGCGACCCCGCAACGGGGCGGCCTTGACCGCGCCTACACCCGAAAGCCGGCGCGAAACTGGGTCCTTAACTACATGAAGTAAGCTCTATACTCTGTTGATTATCAGCGTCTTTAAATCGCCTAACCGAAGATCACGACGCACTCGGTCGGGCGCATTTCGGGTACCGAGCAGCGGCGAACGCGTGGGGAAGTTGTTCGATTGAATGGAGCTAGAGCACGCCGGCAAGCAGGCCACAAGCCACCGCGAGACCGAGGCCGCTAGCGGCCGGAACCGCGATCCGCCATAAGGTCACCAGCAAAGATGTGTGGTGAACGCGTGTTGGCTCGGGTTGACCGCTCATGATTTATCCCCAACCGAAACTGTTGCCACAAGGTCATGATTCGGCGGGTAGCTTCTCGCGCGGCGCGAGCGGATGCAGTGCGAATGCGCACAAACGTGGGCGTATGCGGCGGGACACCGTTTGGCGCCCCCGGCATGCGCGAGTTCGATAGATTGGAGTCCGCTGCCCCTTTGGCGACGCGGTGACAGGTCAGCTCAACGCTGCCGAGCGCTCCCGCAGTTGCCTGTTTGCGAGATCTCCGACAACGACGACAAGCTGGTCGCGCTCGATGCCGAGGTCACGCAGCATTCGATCATCCAGAGCGCCAAGCTCGGTTCGCGCCCGGCGCCGATGCCGGTCGGCCGTCCAGCGGAGCAACATCTTACGCACACGGCGCAGCAGCGAGTCACCCAAGGGGCGCGTGGACCGCGTCGGCCATAGCTGCCCGTCCAAGGTATACATGACTGAGCCGGGAATCCCAGCGACGACCACTCGTACACCGCCCAACTGCGTCACTCCGGTTTTCATCACTTTATCCTTGTAAATAAGGGGTTACAGGCTTTTGTGCACAGCAACAATGCGGCGGAGTCTGCAGAAAATCTGGGGTCACGTCAATAGCTTCTAGTGCCCATTTTCAAACCGATTTGAACACACGGAGCCATCACCAGGTCCGGTGTCGATGCTAGCGGCTGGGAGCGACATTTCGGCACACATTTTGACCACGCCGATTTACCGAGCAGAACCACATTTGCCCGGGCCGCACGCCTCCACTGGTGAGGGCACGCGCCGGGAGAAACATGAGTACGGCCCCACCTGCGACGACGCCGGCCGGCTTAAAACAGGTATCAGACCCTGGTATACAGGCGGAGAGCAGGGTCGCGAGGGGTACCGTGGAGGCACCCGCCAACTCATTGAACAAATTGTCGGCCGCATGAGCACTCGAGCCGGCCACGGCTGCCATCAGAACGACTGCGAAATAGACGCTGCGCATTGCGTGTTCTCCCACGTTTGGTGTTGGTCCAAAGACCGGATATTAACAGGGGACGCCGACAACCTGCGGGCAATCAGCAGCACGCCCAACGAATGGCGCAGTCATTCGATGAGCCCCCCGACCTATGGGGCAAGAACCACGAAAGGCCCCGCACCGTTCGAGAAAGCTTGGTACGGCCGCCGTTGAGTACCGCTGAGTCTTTGAGGGGTGCGAAATCGGTGTCAGCGCGCGTCGTGCAAACACTCTTCCGCATCGCGTAGCGCGTGTCGGCGGGTGGAGAAAGGCCCAACAGGTACCGTACGCGGCAGCTCTTTTGGCCCACGTAGCCAGTAGTACCACCCAGGCGCGCAGAAACAGTGGTTCCAGCGCAACCCAAACGGCTTATGAAACACTTCGAGCATGCGGGTTGTATTCATTGCGTCATCCTCCCCTACTTCAGCGCGTCTTATTGCAGGCGTTTGGGGACGGCTTCTACGGCCGAATGCTCATGTGGGTTTTGCAACGCCACCCGCCTGTTCTTTGTCTGGACTAATGCTAGCACGGCTTACGGGGTTACGCGCACCTTTGCTGTGCGAATTGGGCAGCCTGTCCGAACCTAGAACGCGGCGGGCAATCTTACCAATATATTACTTTATATAACGTCTATAACTTACTGTTTATTAGCACTGTTACGGTATCTGGTCGGTTAACCCAGACAACGCGGAGGCGGCGCATTGCACGCTATATTGGACTCACCATTGACCGTCTGACAACCCGCACCGAATGTTCCGCGAGCAGGATGGAAAGAGACGCGTCACCCTCTCCCAGGTTCCACGTTCCGAAGTCCCACGCGGGCCCAACCTCGCCACTGAGGGCCATCGGAGCATCCAGCACACCGTGTACTCTGTCGCCGAACAGCGTCACCCGCACCACCGAGCCGATACGCCCTTGGTCGCATTTGGACGTGAGTGGTTGTCTCGCAATTGAGCGAGCTCGGATGCTCGGGCCGTCATCCGGTACTGTCTGACATGGCCATTTTGTTAACATTCCCCATCGGAGCCCAAACTCCAAAAGGTGAGTGTGTCTTGTGAGTGCGTTTGTCGATTTGCTTTTTGGAGCGGTCGGTGCCGTCATCGCGTGGGCGGTGTACGAGAAAACCGAAAGCCCAATGTGGGTGTTGCTGCTTCTGGCCGGTTATACGCTGGTGTTCTTGTGGTTTAGAAACCGCGATACGGACCGGCGCGGATAAAGGATCTGCCCACCGAGCCAGTGAACAAGGCAGCATTGATTTGCGCCCGAACCAGCCCCGCTGAACCACAGAATCAACGGCGAGCGAGAGAATCCAAGACGATCAACCCCTCGGGGGTCGGTGGGATGGAAGCAGGCTCCAGCAGTGCAACGTACACCACGGAGCTCTCGCCGCATACCAATCTAGCGTTGAATCGGAGGGAAAGCTTAGACATGCGCTTTCGGCCTTCGAACAGTGTCTGAACCCCCAACATCGAGCTACTCACCCGTGCTGTGGTGATCTCAGCCGCGAAGACGTCGGACAGGCGGTCGCGTAGATAGGCGAGAAGCGCACTACGCCTTGCTACACGCTCCCCAGCAGTGCTCCGTGCAAACGCGTTGCAATGGCGCTTGAGCTCACCCGACAAAGAACCACAACCCGTCAAAAACGACGTCTGCTCGGTTTCGGCTCGCGCTACTGCAACCTCGCCGATGGGCGTCGCCTCGTGTGTCCAACGCGGCTCTTGGAGTAAGTTGACCGTAAACTCGCAGCCTGGCCAGCTGATCTGCATGCCGGGCATCAGCGGGCTGCCAACCTCCGTATGTGCAGTGACTGCCGCCAGCCAGCGCCGTACATCCGACCAATATTCGCGTGCCAAGAAGCTTGCTATTCGCAATTCAGAATCGGTGAGCTCTCGGGCCACTCGCTCACGTGTTCGGATCGCATCGGACCATCCCGACATGCCATGAGACACCGCGATATCGAGCCACATATAGCCAAACATCGGGTCTGCAGTCACACCGTCATCGTAGGCGTGTGCAATCCCAAGATACAGTTGCGCCCGTGCGTCACCGCGTATGGCGAGCGGCGTACATTCAGTGACCACCCGCGCGTAGTCGTCCAACTCGTACGCTTCGTAACACGATGGTGGAGGTGCGGGCTGCGTCAACCCCGGCGACACCGAGAGAAGCAGCAAAGCCGCGACAGCAAGGAGCATGCTAGTCAGGAACGGCGACACACTCGAGCGATGGCATCCGGAGGTCGACATGGAGAACCCATGGTAACGGAATCCACGTGCACCCTCGTCACGCAACTTGCCGGTCGCTTATGCAAAGCCGGCAGTGCGGCTGCAATGCATTGAAGGATCAGCTCCGCAGTCGCACCCCGGCAGGGTCGAAGAGCGGCTCGGCTAGCAGAATCGCGCGATGCGGCTGACCGAGTACGGCGATCTCAAACTCCGCCCCGGGCACGGCGTACTCGCACTCTATCGACCCCATGGCAAGCGACGCGCCCACGGTGTGCCCGTAGGCGCCCGAGCTAACCGCACCAATGGCCTTGCCATCGAGAGCAAAAATCGGCTCGCCACCGGCGGCATCGGCCGTTTTTGCCTCAACGGTGAACGACACAAGCTGATAGCGTGGCGCTTTTTCCTTCACCGCGAGATAGGCATCGCGGCCCAAGAACTCGGGCTTGTCGAGTTTGACCAAGCGGTCGAGCCCGACCTCGTGTGGCCAATACTCGGGCGAGTACTCGCGGCCCCAGCTACCATAACCTTTCTCGAGACGCAGCGACAGCAATGCGCGAGAACCGACCGGCGCGATGCCAAGGTCGCTCCCAGCCTCGAGCAGCGCATCGTAAAGCGCCACCTGCTCGGACTCGGGCGCATAAAGCTCCCAGCCAAGGTCACCGGTAAACGAAACCCTCAGCGCCAGCACATCGACGCCCGCCACCATCATCTGCCGCGAGCGCATGAATTTAAACGTGTCGTTCGACACATCGTCATTGGTCAAGCGTTCGAGCAGCTCACGCGCCTTTGGCCCGGCGACGTTGAAACCCACCCACTTTTCGGTCATGGAGCGAAACGTCGTCCCGTCCGCCAAGGGTACTTTGTCGAAGAAGCGCTTGTGGTAGCGCTCGGCCATCCCGGACCCAAACATCATGTAGTGGTCGTCGGTAAGACAGGTAATCGTGAAATCCCCCGCAACGCCGCCGCGCACGCCCAGCAGGGGTGCAAGGCAGGAACGTCCGACCTCGGTCGGCGTCTTGTTTGCCACCACCCGGTCAAGCCATGCGCGAGCATCCGGGCCCTTGACCTCGTACTTCGCGAAGTTAGAGATATCGATCAATCCCACCCCGTCGCGCAGTGTCCGACACTCCTCACCGACGGTCTCGAACCACGCCTGTCGCTCGAAGCCGATGGTCTCGTCGACCGTGACACCGTTTTTCGAGAACCACAGTGGATGCTCCCACCCATAGTTCAGACCGAACACGCCGCCGAGCTCTTGCTGGCGGTCGAACAGGGGGCGTTTGCGCACGGGCCGCCCCGCCTCGCGTTCCTCGTAAGGGAAGTGGACACGGAAGCGGTTGGTATAACAGTCGAACGCCCGCGCCTTGGCAAAGGACTTGTCTGCCCAAGCGCCAAAACGGGCGAGGTCCCAGGGGAACAGGTCCAGCTCGGGCTCACCGTCGATCATCCATTGTGCGAGGAGTAGACCCAGCCCGCCCGATTGGCTAAACCCCGGGATGATCCCGGTGCAACAGTAGTAATTCTCGAGCTCCGGCACCGGGCCGAACAGCGCCGCGCTGTCAGGGGACCAGATCATCGGTCCGTTGATGACGCGCTTGATACCGGCCGTGTTTAGCACCGGCATACGCTCGCAAGCACACATCAGGTTTGGAGTAATGCGCTCGAGATCGTCTTCCAACAAGTCGTGGCCAAAATTCATGGGCGTGCCCTCCTCCGCCCAGAACCGTCCGTCGCGCTCGTAAGCACCGACGAGCAAGCCCAAACCCTCCTGGCGTAGGTAGTACTCCCCATCGCGGTCGGCCAGCGAAGGCAAGCGGCGCCCGAGCGCCTCGATCTCCGGGATAGTCTCGGTGACAAAGTACTGATGCTCCATGGTCATCAGCGGCAGCTCGATACCTGCCATCTTGCCAACCTCACGGCCCCACAGACCAGCGGCGTTGACCACCGCATCCGCTTGGATTTGGCCCTTTGGCGTAGTCACCACCCAGCCGCCATCGGCACGCTGCTCGAGCGCGGTAACGGGGGTGAAGCGGTGGATCTCCGCCCCCAACATGCGTGCACCCTTGGCATAGGCGTGGGTCACCCCGTTGGGGTCGACGTTACCGCCATCGGGCTCGTACATGACACAGCGTACACCGCTAAAATCGATGAGTGGATGCATCGCCTGTGCTTCCTCGACCGAGACCTCATGGAACTCGACCCCGAAGTACTTTGCCTTGGCAGCCTGCAGGCGAAGCTGGTGCTCACGATCCATTGACTGCGCCAAGTAGAGAATGCCCGGGCGGAAAATTCCGCACCCCTGACCTGTCTCTTGCTCCAGCTCCCCGTAGAGCTGCATGGTGTAGTACTGCAGCTTTGAGATATTGTTATTGTCGTGCAGACCGTGGATCCCGGCCGCAGCGTGCCAGGTCGAACCGGAGGTCAGCTCGTCTCGCTCCAGCAGAACAACATCCTTCCAACCAAGCTTCGCCAGGTGATACAGGACGGAGCACCCGACCAGGCCTCCCCCGACCACCACCGCTTGTGCATGTGTCTTCATTGCTTATCCTCTGGTGCCACGGTAGGCGCCCAGACAGAACTTGCCCTATGCAAGATGGTCATCCTGGGACCGGTGCGGCTCCTACTTATGCCGCCGCCCAATATACAACAGGACACAGTATGCCAAATGGCTGAGTCTATCTTGAAGCGGTGAACGCGCCCACCCGATACCCTCGGCCCTGTGTGCCCCAGCCGCCTCCCCACCACTACGTCATATAGAGCCTCATGGGTTGAGATCAAGTCTGTGGCCTCCAACCGCCGGCAAGCAAGCGCCGGCAATCCGAATGGCTTGCCATCGCCCGTGGCGACTAACGCACTTTTTTACGGATAGGTTGCCAGTTGCACTCTTCGCTTTCGAAAGGGCACAAGTCATCCGTCATGTGCGGGTGAAGTATGCGTGCGCGTGCTGTGAGCAACACGTGGTGAGCGCGCCGCTACCGGCGCAGCCGATCGCTAAGAGTCTCGCATCGCCGGGGCTGTTAGCGCACGTGGTGACCGGGCGATCCAACCTCGCTAACTGCCAGCGGAATCGCACACTGGCTTGCCGAATGCTAGGCAACTCCTGCCGACGGCCTACTTCTGCGCCACATTCACTTGTTTCGTAGCAAGAAGAGGCGGTGGTCTTAGTTTGGTCTGATGGAATTGCCTAAAGGACCAAGCCGGGAGACCACCGTGAAAAAAATACCACGAACACATTGAGGAGAGTTATTCGCATTGTCCGTACACGGGGCTTGGCTTAGGTGAGTTCCAAAGGTCCGGCGACGGGGATCGCAAGTTTGCTCGAAATTGACTTGGGCTTTATTCCACCGCACACTTTTCATGCGCACATCGCAGACCCCTCAGAGCCGGTCATAAGGAAGCCTGCCATGAATGATCCTGATCCTAAAAAAGCGACGGTGGGCACCTCCCGACGGAACGCCCTCAAAGCTCTCGGTCTCGGTACCGCCGCGCTAGCCACCCGTGGATTGTTGCAAAGCGCCCCTGCCTTAGCCGAATCCATGGACATCGTGGTGAAGCCGATCCCCCGCACGGGTGAAATGGTGCCGCCCATTGGTCTAGGCACCCACATGGCCTTCGATGTGAAGCCCGGAAAACCGCGCGAACACCTGTGTGAGGTGATGAAGATTTTCTACGACGGCGGCGGTCGGGTCATCGACACATCCCCGCTCTATGGCATGGCCGAGGTGAACATTGGTGACTGTGCAACGGCACTGGGGATCACACGGCAACTATTCATTGCGGACAAAATCTGGGTCACTGGCGAATGGCTCGGTGACGATAGCCATGCACAACAACAATTTCGGCGCTCGATGGAGCGGCTCTGGCGTGACCAAATCGATCTCATGCAGTGCCACAGCTTGGTGAACGCGCGAACGGTCGTGCGAGTGATGGAAGAGTGGAAAAAGGATGGCCGCATCCGTTACCTCGGCGTGACCCATCATCAGCCTTCGTACTTCGACCTGATCGCCCCATGGGTGGAGAAGGGCGCTCTCGATTTTGTGCAAGTACGCTACACGCTGGCCACACGAGTGGCGGAGGAACGAATCTTGCCAGCCGCGATCGATACCGGGACGGCTGTGATGGTTAACATGCCGTTCGAGAAGGCGCGATTGTTTCAGATCGTCAAGGGGCAACCACTCCCAGACTTCGCCAGCGAGATCGGCTGCGAGACGTGGGCGCAATTTTTTCTCAAGTGGATTATCTCGCACCCGGCGGTGACCTGCGCCATTCCCGCGACCACCAATCCAAAGCATCAAGCGGATAACATCGGGGCGCTGAAGGAACCCTTGCCTGACAAAGAAATGCGGATGCGGATGCTCAAGCATATGGAGACGATTCCTGAGTTTGACAAGGTGACTACGATGCCCGCTTACCCTGGCAAAACGTTTGACGGCGTAGTGCAGCGGGGCCCACGCACATCGACCAAGGCTAACTAGGATACGTGCTGGAAAGCCTAGCCCGCACATTGCACCAAACGCACGTCCAGACACGCCCATGCGTCGCGGTCATCCGGGATGCTGATGCACTATGCGCACTAGTAAGACTGCGCTATTGAGACATGAGCCTACGCTCGCCGCGTGGGCGCGCAGACTGGTCGACGTGCAGGCGAGCGAGGTCAAGGCGCTGATCTGGTCCTTTGTCTACTTCTTCAGCCTGCTGTGTGGTTATTACATCGTGCGTCCGCTACGCGACGAGATGGGAATTGCGGGTGGTGTGGAGAATCTGCAATGGCTGTTCACCGGTACGTTCCTCGCCATGCTCGCCGCGGTGCCGCTTTTCGGATGGGTGAGCTCGCGCTATCCTCACAAACGTTTCCTCCCCTACGTTTACTTATTCTTCCTCGCCAATCTCCTTATCTTCTTTGTGCTGTTCCGCTCGGGGCTCACCCACGCCTACGTGGCGCGGGCCTTTTTCATCTGGGTAAGCGTATACAACCTGTTCGTGATATCGGTCTTCTGGAGTTTCATGACGGACATCTACAGCCCCACCCAGGCGAAGCGACTGTTCGCGTTCATTGCAGCCGGGGGTACCGCAGGGGCTTTGATTGGACCCATACTGACCGCCGTGTTGGCGTCGCCTATTGGGCCCACAAACCTGCTGCTGGTGTCGGCGGTTTTTCTCATGGTGTGTGTCTTTTGTATACGGCAGCTTGCCGACTGGGAGGAGAACAGCGAAGGCCCCAGGCTCGATGGAAACGCGCTTTCCGAGAAGCACTCCAGAGCCGTCATAGGCGGAAGCATGTGGGCGGGATTCAAGCTGGTGCTTAGCTCACCGTACCTGCTTGGCATTTGTCTGCTCATGCTGTTTCTCACCACCCTCGCGACCTTTCTTTATTTCCAACAGGCTCAGATCATCCGCGACAATTTTGCGGACCCATCGCAACGCACGACGGTTTTCGCCGCCATGGACCTCGCGGTCAACGTACTCACGATCACCTTTCAGCTATTTGTGACCGGACGGCTCGTGAAAGGCATCGGACTGCCGTGGACGCTCGCCCTGATCCCCGTGCTGCTGGGTCTGGGATTTCTAGCGCTTGGAGTCGCCCCCGTGCTTGCGGCTTTGGTCGTCGTTCAGGTGCTACGGCGTGCGGGCAACTACGCCATCATGCGTCCGGCTCGCGAGATGCTTTACTCCGTGCTCAGCAAAGAGGAAAAGTACAAGGCCAAGAATCTCATCGATACCGCCGTGTATCGTGGAGGCGATGCCGTCAGTGCTTGGGTCTATGCGGGCTTGACCGGTTTGGGGCTGGGTTTGTCCGCCATCGCATTGATCGCCGTTCCGCTGTCCGGCCTGTGGGCCTGGACTGCCTTTGCCCTTGGCAGGCAGCGCGACGCGCTAGCCACGGATAAGAAAAAGCCGTCGTAGCCGGCGGCCGCTAGCCTGCGGGTATTTTGATGAGCGGCACTCCAATCGGCGCTTGCGGCGCCTGCAATTGAAAATGATAGGGCGACACGGTCGCTAGTAAAATGGCGGAGAGGGAGGGATTCGAAGCTTCGGTATTTGCTTGTATTTCAACAAGGTACAAAGCCACCGTGTCCAAATCGCGTCTAGTAGCACTCTGGCACAACTTTCCTGTAGCGAACGACCGGAAGCCCGCTGTTGTAGCACACGGTGAACATTCCCACGGAGGACGTTCGGCATGGTCGTCGCCACCTCAGAGTCGTTTTAACTGGCTGACACAATAATAAAGGGCGACGAGGCAGATTGGGCATGCAGTTTGGACCGAGGCAATATGCGCTGCGGTCGGGTTCGCGGAGCAAGCACTTCCTCGTCTTCCCTCAGTTTTGACGAGGACTTGGGCAGGACACTACTGTCTTGGTGGGGTGTCGCGACCGCCCGATCTTAGAACCGCTGTAATCTTCACAATGCGGTTCTCGGCTTGTCGCGGCATAGTTGAACCAAGTCTGCGATCCTTGCTGTTCCGACACACATGACAGTGTCTGCAGCGCCCCAATAGATCTTGAGAGTACCATCGTCCTCGGCGACGGCCCCACAGCTAAAGACAACGTTATGCACGTAGCCTGTCAACTCCCAGCAATCCTGTGGTGACACTATCCAATCGTCGGCGACACCCAACACGGTCGCCGGACTAGCAATATCGTGAAGCGCCACACCGAGCCGATAAACAGAACCGTCCATGGTGGGGAAGACACCGTGAAAGAGATTGAGCCATCCGTCCGATGTTCTTACGGGCGTCGCGCCGGGACCTATCTTCATTTGATCCCAATGATAGGTCACGGGGTTAATCACCGGCTCTGATTCTCCCCAGTGCACCAGATCCGGAGACCAGGATAACCAGATGGACCAAGAGTTAATCTCCGAGTGCGGCCGGTCCAACCGCGCATAACGACCGTTGAAAGTTTCCGGGAATATCACCGCATTGCGCATGTCCGGCTCAGTGATTAGCGATATTCTCTCAACGGTCTCGAAATCGTGGGTTCTTGCAAGACCGATGCGCACACCGAATCTGGAATAAGCACTATAGGTAATGTAATAGACGCC
>CAJHYW010000346.1_pt1 | contig 20094 bp, 18 predicted proteins | sample 9198811 | NCBI WGS metagenome assembly CAJHYW01 (sample SAMEA7708378, study PRJEB35096) | sediment metagenome | biome: marine neritic benthic zone biome [ENVO:01000025]; feature: sediment [ENVO:00002007]; material: shallow marine sediment [ENVO:03000034] sea grass bed [ENVO_01000059] ...
CCGCCGCGCCAGGCCTCTCCGTGACGATTGCGGTAAAAGGACTGCTCGGGAAGTCCGGGTGCACACGCATGGTTCAAGGCGGTTACAACGTGGCGCTGGCAGAGGGCGACTCCGTCGAACGACACTTTCGCGACACGATCGAGGGGGGCAAATGGTTGAACGACCAGGAGCTCGCTTGGAAGCTCGTCAACGGTGCCTTGGAGCGCGTGAAGGAGCTGGAGAACCGACACGGCTGTTTTTTCGACCGCAACGAGGATGGAACGCTGCATCAAAAAGCGTTTGCCGGTCAGTCCTTTGACCGCACGGTGCACAAAGGTGACCTTACCGGTATAGAGATCATCAACCGGCTTGCCGAGCAGGTCTGGCGCAGTGACGTCCACCGCTTGGAGGACTGTCGCGCGGTCGAGCTCATCCGCACTCGCTTGGGCGATACGGTGGCCGGCGTGCTGATGATCGATATTCGTCGCGGTGAGTTTGTCTTCGTGCAGGCGAAGGCGGTGCTGCTCGCCACCGGGGGCGGCCCGACCATGTACAAATACCACACGCCTTCCGGTGACAAGAGCTGTGATGGGATGGCGATGGCATTGCGGGCGGGGCTTTGTCTGCGCGACATGGAGATGGTGCAGTTCCATCCGACCGGGCTCCTGGTCGGCGCCGAGACGCGCATCACGGGCACTATTATCGAAGAGGGATTGCGCGGGGCGGGTGGTTATCTGCTCGGGGGCGACGGCGAAAGATTCATGCAGAAGTACGATGCGCGCGGCGAGCGTGCCACACGCGACATCGTGAGCCGCGCGATGATGGAGGAAATCGAGCGACGCAATACATCACCCCTCGGTGGACTGTTTATCCAAATGAGTCATCTTGGCGCGGACAAGGTGCGCGCGCAGTTCAAAGGTATGGTCGAGCGTTGCGCCGATTATGGCTTCGACCTCGCCGGTGGCCGGGTTGAGGTCGTACCGACGGCGCACTATATGATGGGCGGGGTCGAGTTTAGGCCAGACACCTCGACGAGCCTGCCAAATGTCTTCGCCGCCGGCGAGGACACCGGCGGGGTGCACGGCGCGAACAGGCTGGGTGGCAACGGTGTCGCGAACTCGACGGTCTTCGGCGGCATCGCGGGCGACACCTTGGCGAGCTGGACCACCGAGTTTGGCGAGTTCAGGAATCCGGACGAGGAGTCGATACGCGAGGCGATCGCAGCCTGTCGGCGCCCTCTGGTCTATCCGCCCGGCGATCTAGAAGCCATCCGTGCGCGTCTGCATGACATTATGTGGAACGATGTGGGCGTCATCCGTGATGACGAGAGCTTGTCACGCGCCGAATCGGAGCTGGTCACTCTGGAGGACGAGCTCAGAAACACGGGCGTGCCTGCGGCGACGCTCGAATACAATCTCACCTGGCATGATTGGCTCAACTTGAAGAATCTTCTGTTGGTGAGCCGTACCATCGCCGCCGCAGCCGCAACGCGTAAGGACTCCCGCGGCGCGCATTTTCGAAGGGACCTGCCTGAAACCGGAGACATCTATGTCTCGGCGTTTACGCGCGCGCGTCTTGTGGGCAAACGGCTGGTCGTCGAGAGCGAGCCCGTGCGATTCACGCGTATACGCCCGGCGGAAACCCCGCACGTATGAACCGGGGGTTCGACGGTATAGCGCCATGTTCCGTGTTTGCGCCCGGTCTCGAGACGCTACGCCACCTCGGCCGTCAATGCCTCGACCGCATGCTCGAGAATCTCCAGCCCCTCATCGACGATGGCATCGCTTGCGGTAATCGGGACAAGAATTCGGATGACGTTCCCGTACACACCACACGATAGAAGAATGAGGCCGTTCTGCGCCGCGCTCTCCACAATGGATGCCGTCAGCGCCGCGGCAGGTTTGCTCCGCTTTTCGTCCTCGAACAGCTCTATTGCCACCATTGAGCCAAGACCACGTACGTCTCCGATGCTCGGGACGCGTCCGGCGAGCTCGTTCAGACGTGCCTTCATGCGTGCGCCAAGCGCCGCGCTACGCTCGACAAGCCGCTCTTGCTCGAAAGCATCCAAGACGGCGAGCGCCGCGACACACGCAACCGGGTTGCCGCCGTAGGTCCCGCCCAACCCGCCGGGGGCCACGGCGTCCATGATATCCGCTCGACCAACCACCGCAGAGAGCGGGAAGCCACCGCCCAGGCTCTTGGCTAGGGTCATGATGTCCGGGGAGACGCCGGAATGCTCTATGGCGAACATCTTACCCGTGCGACCCATACCGGTTTGAACCTCATCGACGACGAACAGGATCTCGTGCTCGTCGCAAATGCTACGCAAGGCCTTGAGGAACTCTGGCGGGGCGATGTAGAACCCGCCCTCACCTTGCACGGGCTCGATGACGATGGCCGCCACGCGCTGTGCTTCGACATCAGCTTTGAACAGCGTGTCGAGCGCATTCAAGGAGTCCTCCACACTGACGCCGTGTAATGCATTTGGAAACGGAACGTGGTAGATGTCTGCCGGGAAGGGGCCGAAGCCGGCCTTGTAGGGGATGATCTTGCCGGTCAACCCCATCGCCATCATCGTGCGCCCGTGGAAGCCTCCGCTGAACGCGATGACTGCCGGGCGACCCGTGTAGGCGCGCGCGATTTTGACGGCATTCTCGAGGGCCTCGGCGCCCGCGCTGAACAATGCGGTTTTCTTTGATTGCTCTCCGGGCACGAGTGCGTTGAGCCGTTCGGCCAGCTGCACGTAGGGCTCGTAAGGCATGACGTGAAAACAGGTGTGGGTAAAGCGATTAAGCTGCTCCTCCACCGCTTTCAATACCTTGGGGTGCCGGTGCCCGGTGTTGAGCACCGCGATCCCGCCGGCGAAGTCGATGTAGCGCCTGCCCTCCACGTCCCAGACCTCGGCGTTCTCGGCGCGGGCGGCGAACAGACGGTGGATGTTTGCCACACCACGCGGAATTGCTTGGTTGCGTCGCTTAGCGAGTTCGGCATTAGATGACATGCTTCTACCTCCTCAATACAAATCTCAAAAGAATCCGTTAACGGGTCCGTATTCAAACGACTCTATGCGAGCGGAGCTCATCCACCTCACCAGCGCTGAGTTGCAGAAGCTCGTGCAAGACTTCCTCGGTGTGCTCTCCCAGCATGGGTGGTGGACGCTGGTATTGCACCGCTGACTCCGAAAACTTCAGTGGGCTGCCGGGCATGGCAACACTCGACCCGGCAGCGTGGGTCATAGTTATCCGCATCTGCCTGTGTTCGACCTGCGGGTCGGCGAACACGTCGGCGATTGAGTTGATCGGGCCACACGGGATATTGGCGTTCTCGAGCATGCGCAGCCAATCGTGGCTCGAACGCGTGGACATGACCTCCTCGATTCGAGGGATCAGCTCTTCGCGACGCTGCACCCGCGCCGAGTTGCTCGCGTAGCGTTCGTCGTTCGCCAACGACGTGAGGCCGGCCACCTCGCAAAAGCGCGCGAACTGCTCGTCGTTGCCCACCGCCAGGATGATGTGCCCATCGGCGGTGGCGAAGGCCTGATAGGGCACGATGTTTGGATGCGCATTGCCCATCCGGGTCGGGACCTTGCCGCCGACCAGGTAATTCATCGCTTGATTGGCCAAGCACGCGACCTGTACATCAAACAGCGCAAGGTCGATATGCTGGCCCTTGCCGGTGCGCTCCCGATGTGCAAGCGCAGCCAGGACCCCAATGCTTGCGTACAATCCAGTAAGAATATCGGCCATCGCGACCCCGACTTTCTGTGGGCCCGCGCCCGGCTTGTTGTCGCTCTCGCCGGTGATACTCATCAGCCCGCCCAAGGCCTGGATCATGAAATCATAACCTGGGCGCTGGCGATACGGTCCTGTTTGACCAAACCCCGTGATAGAGCAGTAGATCAAGCCTTCGTTGACGGCGCGCAGCCGGTGATAGTCCAGACCGTATTTGGCGAGACCATCGGCTTTGAAGTTCTCGAGCACAATATCGCATTGCGCGACCAGCTTGCGTAGCAGCGCTTGGCCCTTTGGGTTGGTGATGTCCACGGTCACAGAACGCTTGCCGCGGTTGGCCGACAAATAGTAGGCGGCGTCGCGCGTATCGTTTCCGTCGGCGTCTTGCAAGAACGGCGGCCCCCAGCCGCGTGTATCGTCACCCCGCCCTGGGCGTTCGACCTTGATCACATCGGCGCCGAGGTCGGCCAGTATCTGCGCGCACCAGGGGCCGGCCAGAATACGGCTCAGGTCGAGCACGCGTACGTTAGCGAGTGGTCCTGCCATAGTGGTCGCGATTAGCCGGTGAACGCTTGCAAACCCGTCTGCGCGCGTCCGAGGATGAGCGCGTGGACGTCGTGCGTGCCCTCATAGGTATTCACGGCTTCGAGATTCATCATGTGTCGAATAACGTGATACTCGTCGGAGATGCCGTTTCCACCGTGCATGTCGCGCGACATACGCGCGATCTCCAAGGCTTTGCCACAGTTGTTGCGTTTGAGCAGCGAAACGGCTTCGGGGGCGGCCTGGCCAAGGTCGAAGAGACGACCGAGCTGTAGACAGCTTTGTAAGCCCAAGGTGATCTCGGTCTGCATATCGGCCAGCTTCTTTTGTACGAGCTGGTTCGCGGCGAGCGGTCGACCGAACTGCTTTCGTTCCAGGGTGTAGGTGCGTGCCGCGTGCCAGCAAAACTCGGCGGCACCCAGCGCGCCCCAGGCGATACCATAGCGAGCACGGTTTAGACAGCCGAATGGCCCCTTGAGCCCTTTAACATTGGGTAGCAGGTTCGCTTCCGGGACAAAGACCTCATCCATGACGATTTCACCCGTCACCGATGCTCGTAGCGAGAACTTTCCTTCGATCTTTGGGGTGGTCAAGCCTTGCATGCCACGCTCGAGAATAAAGCCGCGAATGACCCGCGTGTCATCCTTTGCCCAAACGATGAACACGTCGGCGATTGGGGAGTTGGTAATCCACATCTTCGCGCCGCTCAACACGTAGCCACCGTCGACGCTTCGCGCGCGCGTTTTCATGCCGGCGGGGTCCGAGCCGTGGTCGGGCTCGGTAAGCCCAAAGCAGCCCACCAGCTCACCCGTCGCCAGCTTTGGCAAGTATTTCTCACGCTGCTCGGTTGTTCCGTAAGCGTTTATTGGATGCATGACCAAACTGGACTGCACGCTCATCACGGACCGGTAGCCGCTATCGACACGTTCAACCTCGCGCGCCGTCAACCCGTAGCATACGTAGCTCAAGCCGGCACACCCGTATCCGTCGATGGTGGACCCGAGCAGTCCCAGCTCCCCCATCTCGCGCAGTATTTGCGGGTCGTAGTTCTCGTGACGGTTCGCCTCGAGCACACGCGGCATGAGCTTGTCATCGCAGTATTTGCGAACGCTGTCCTGGACCAGCAGCTCGTCTTCGGATAGCTGCCTTTGAAGCTGCAGGGGGTCGTCCCACTGGAACGCGGCACGCGTATCACCACTCGTCATGGAGCTCTCCTCAACGCTAGATAGGGTCTTGATCGACACGCCGGCGAAACTCTATCATTGTTAATAATTTTCAACAATATGTGGCGCGATAGGCACTATGCATCGATATGATGTTAGAAAAATCAAACCTCTTGGCGGGTCAAGCTGACGATGTCACACGGCGAGGATGACGCTGTACAGCTCGGTTTTGACTTGGGCACGCGGCTTCGCCGGGTGCGCGAGCAACGCAACTTGTCGCAGCGCGAGCTGGCCCGCCGAGCCGGGGTGACAAACGCGACCATATCGCTCATCGAAAAGAACAAGAACAGCCCATCGGTGGCGTCGCTAAAGAAGGTGCTCGACGGGTTGCCGATGTCGCTGGCAGAGTTCTTCGCCCTGGACTTGCCACCCCGCGACCAGGTCTTCTTCAAGGCAGCCGAGCTGGTCGAGCTCACCGACGGTGCGGTTAGCTTTCGCCAGGTCGGCGGTGACTTGCGGGGCCGCAGTCTTCAGATCCTGCATGAACGCTACGATGCGGGTGCGGATACGGGTGAAGACATGCTGACACATATTGCAGAAGAGGGCGGTATCGTGCTCCGCGGCCGCGTGGAGGTGACCGTCGGCGACGAACAGCGCATTTTGGTGCCTGGTGATGCGTACTACTTCGATAGCCGTCTGCCGCACCGCTTCCGCAACCTCGCCGACGAGGAGTGTGAGATCATAAGTGCTTGCACGCCGCCGTACTTGTAAGCGCGAAGCGTCGGTGAACCGCTCGCCGACTATCCATGCACGGGGTACGTAAAGCGCATGGACAAATCTATTGCGGTGACGTTCTTCGTCAATGCCCCGACCGAGATGAAGTCGACGCCAAAACCAGCGAGCGCGGCGACCGTTTGCAAATCCATATTACCCGACACCTCCAATCGGGCGCGACCGCCGGTGATGTCCACGGCCTCGCGTATAGTGCTGGGCTGGAAATTGTCCAGCATCACCGTGTCTGCACCGGCGCGGAGCGCCTCCTCGAGCTGATCGATGCGTTCTACTTCAACCTCGACCGGCAGCCCGGGGTGGGCCTTTCTCGCATGTCCGACGGCCGCGGCAATGGAGCCGGCGGCGAGAAGATGATTCTCCTTGATGAGAAACCCGTCGAAGAGACCCATACGGTGGTTCTTGCAGCCACCGCAGCGGACTGCATATTTCTGTGCGGCGCGCAGTCCCGGCAAGGTCTTGCGTGAATCGAGAACCTGCGTGCGCGTATCGGCAACGGCTTCGGCGTAAGTCCGCGACGTGGTTGCAACGCCCGAGAGAAGCTGTAAGAAGTTCAGCGCTGTGCGCTCGCCGCTGAGTATGCCTCGAGCCGGTCCTTCAAGCGTGCACAGCGTTTGTCCAGGCTTGACACTGGTGCCGTCCGCGCTGAGCCAGCTCGTCTGGATGCGCGGGTCCAGCTCGGCGAAGACCTGGTCAAACCATGGCGCACCGCATTGGATGGCGCCTTCGCGCGCGACAACGTATGCATGGGTCGCGCGTTCTACCGGTACCACCTCTGCCGTTACGTCACCGGGCCCTATGTCTTCGGCCAGCGCGCGGCGCACGTCTTCGGCAATGACTTCTGCCGGTGGGGGCGCCGCGGAAACGGTTTGCGTGCTCATGTCTAAGCTTGCGTCACTTCCAGATACGACCAGACCGCTGAATGCGTTGTGTGCGATACTCCGGCGCCTCACCCGGCAGGGGGTTGTCGGATAGTGAGCGTACCGTCGCGCTGCGTGAACTCCAGGCCGCGCAAGAAGCTCATGCCGAGCAGCACCTCGTCGCCATCCATGCGCGGATTGATATGCGCGTACACATCATGCAAGACGATATTGCCGAGGTCCACGCGGTTCAACCGAGTCGAGTAGGTTGTGATCACACCGTTAGCGGTTTGCACACTTTGAGCGACGCCTCGTTGCAGACCTAGGCGCAGCGCAAGATTCTCGGGCACGGACACCGAGGTCGCGCCCGTGTCGAGCATAAACTGCACGGGCTGTTGGTTTATCGCTCCAGTAGCTACGTAATGACCATAGCGGTTCTGGCGTAGCGCGACTTCGTGCACGCCGTCGATGACCTGTCCGGCAACGTACTGGTTAGGGTTATGCTGCTGATCGAGCCAGCCGCCAAAGTAGACCGTAAGCAGCCCGAGCACGAGCACCCAAGCAAGCGCTATCATCCCTTTGCCAAGTCGGCGTGGGGAAACGCTGTGTTGTTCATCCATGTTGCTCATCGACACCGCTACACTGTGTTCTAATACACCACGCAGTCCTGATCATTTAGTATCTATGGGCACTGAAGAAGTTCATCAAGAGAGCATGCGCAAAGCCGGCTATCGTCTCGACTCACAGCATAACTGGCTACAGCCGGCCCGTCACTTGCCCTCACCGAACTGTGACTCGCGACCGGCCGGCACGCGAATCGAACTGCTCGTCATACACGGCATCAGCCTGCCGCCCGGTCAGTTTGGCGGAGCCGATATCGACGCGCTGTTTACGAATCGGCTGGACCCGGATGCGCACCCGTACTTCCGGCAAGTCGCGGCGCTTCGTGTGTCCTCTCACGTGCTCATCCGGCGCGACGGCGAGCTTGTGCAATACGTACCATTGTCAAAACGCGCCTGGCACGCCGGCTCATCGAGATTTTGCGGTCGTTCGCGCTGTAACGATTTCTCGGTTGGCATCGAGCTCGAGGGCACGGACTGTTTACCCTACGAAGAGGTGCAGTATCATCGGCTGGCGGAGCTGACATCGCTGTTGATGCGTGTTTGGCCGGCGGTGACAAAGGCGCGCATCGTTGGTCATCAATACATCGCCCCGGGACGCAAGACCGACCCGGGGCCCGCCTTTGATTGGGGACACCTCTTTGCGCTGGTCGATTAGGGCGCGTAGCTAGGCTCGTTCCCGGGGCGCCATTTGATATTGCATCCGACACTCGGGGTCTGGTCTTGCGCGATCTCCATCCCGGCCAATAACGCATCCGCCGCCGTTCGAAGCGATGACCCGGTCACCGCCTTCCCATTACCCGGTCGGCTGTCGTCGAACTGGCCTCTGTATACCAAGGTCAGGCTCGCATCGTAGAGGAAGAAGTCGGGCGTGCAGGTGGCGCCATACGCTTTGGCGACCTCTTGAGATTGGTCGTACAGATACGGGAAGGTATAGCCGGCGTCGGCGGCTTCGATTGTCATCTGCTCTGGACTGTCCTCGGGGTGGGTGGTGATGTCGTTGGCATTTATTGCTACGACGCCCAGCCCGCGCGCTTGGTAATCCCGAGCGAACTCCGCGAGGCCTTCCCGGATCAGCTTTACGAATGGACAGTGATTGCAAATGAATGCCACGAGCAAACCCCTCTCTCCACGAACCTGGGAGATGCTCCACACCGTGCCGTGACCATCGGGTAACGAGAAATGCTCTGCCTCGGTGCCAAGGTCTGTCATTTTTGACGACGTACGTGCCATCGCAAATTCTCCACTTGATTTTTTTGCCACCGCATTGTAACGGGTGCATGGCTGCAAGTAATGCGCGTGCTGCGAGCAGGCGCTGGGCGCAAAAAATGGGATTTTGGTCACAGTCTTTCGACATCATTTTCCAGCGGGGCCGAAGGGGCGCGGCGACGCCAACCCCGATTTCACGTGGGGGAACACCGTCCTCGGGTGTGTCGATCGCCAAACAAAAAACCGATATCTTACTCACCACGACGCTGGTTTCAAGCACTCTCCCGGAGGTTCAAGTACCCGTGGTTCTGTGTGCTAATATGGATGACATGTACGCGGCGCAGCTCACACATCTCGCTCCAACTAGGTATCGAACCATTGGGTCGTTGATCGCGATCTACGAGAGTAACTTTGTGCGCTTGTTGCGCTTGGCCCCGGAGCTTGAAAGGATGGAAGGCATGTTCGTCTCACGCGTAGCGGGCGCGTTGGACTTACATCTCACTGTCTTGGAACGCTATAAGTACACCACGCTAATCGGGTTGACTTATCGATTTTTTGAACCGTCTCATGTGGACGTTGATGTTGATGCGCAAGCGGCGTACGTGTTCGAGCCCGATGCGAAAATATGCATTTACCACGACGCGCGCAGTGCCGAAATCGTCAGTCATTGCCGACGCAAAGCTACTCGTAAGGTACACCCTTGGCGCCGTGGTCACATGCCGGAGCTGGACAGGAAGTGGGAGCTCAATCGATTTCTGCAGAAATGGCTGGGCTTTTGCTTGCGCCAAGGCCATTTGTTTCTATCGTATACGGCGGAGACAACCACCCCGAGTCGACGGCTCGAGACCCGCGAGCCGCGGGCGCCTTGGTACGAGTCTCCCTAGATCGCGCAACGCTTGACTAAGATCGTCTCCGGTGGGCAGACGGGTGTCGACCGCGCCGCCCTGGACGCCGCACGACGCCTCAACATGCCGTGCGGCGGCTGGTGCCCCCGCGGGCGGCGAGCGGAAGACGGCCGCATACCGGCGGAGTATCCGCTAAAGGAAACATCCTCGTACCAGTATCAGCAACGTACCCGATACAACGTGCGCGATTCGGATGGGACGCTGATCCTCACGCAAGGCGAACCGCGCGGCGGGACACGGTTAACGGCAAATCTTGCGGCTGAATTGGCACGACCGCTGCTGGTGGTCGATGTCAGGCACCCGGACTTTGCTGCGGTTGATGCGTGGTTAAGCGCAAACGAGATTCGAACCCTCAATGTGGCGGGACCGCGAGAGAGCCAAATACCCGGTGTTTACACGCTCGCTTACCCCATCGTTAGCAGAGTCTTGAACACGTCCAGTCGTTGACGGGCGCACTATCGCGTGCAGTGATGCGTCAGCTACCGAGCTTTACCACCGAGGCGGGTCGACTTGGCGGCACCGGGAGCAAGCGGTCGCTCAAGCGCTTGACGCGTATGCCCAAACGCTGCTCATAGATGACTGTATAGGCGAAAACGCGGCGCACATACTCTCGCGTCTCCCCGAAGGGGACGGTCTCCACCCATATGTCGCCGGGCATGGTAATGGTGCTTGGCACCCAGCGTTCCACCCGATGTGGTCCCGCATTGTAAGCGGCCGTGGCAAGGGCGGGATGCCCGCCGAACTCATCGAGCAGAGTGCGCAAGTATTGGCTCCCAAAGCGAATACTCGTAGAAGGTTCCAGCAACTGGCGCGACGTTCGCAGCGGGATGTTCAAAGACCGCGCGATGGTCTTTCCGGTCTGCGGCATGATCTGCATGAGCCCAAGCGCCCCGACCGGCGACCGCGCATCGGGCATAAATGCGCTCTCCTGGCGAACCACCGCGAATACCCAAGCCGGGTTCAACGCAGCCGCGGTCGCTTGCTTGGTGATGTAGTCCCGGTAAGCAAGCGGAAAGCGTAGCTCCAAATCGTCCAGATAGGGTGTGCTCGCCACGGTAATGATGGCGCGTCCATGCCAACCCAGGCTGTGGGCGAGCTGCGCGGCATGCGCCTTCTCCGTCGAATTCATTTTTTGCACGGCGCTGTACCACTCCCGCCGCGCATCAAAGCGCCGGTCCAAAATGTAGAGCTCGCGTGCTCGGGCAAGCCCCGGGTGGCCGGTGACGGTCGCCTCTACCTCGGGCACGGAAAACTCGAGTGGTCGTTCGTTGAAGCTATACCCGGCGCCGCTTCTATCCGCAGCTAGAAAGCCATAGTAGTTGCGCTCTTTGGCCAGACCCGCGTAGATGGCGGTAGCCTCGGGAGCCTGCTCAAGCACTTCCAAGCCTCTTGCCGACCAGTACTGCCACTGTGGGTCAGCTTGCTCCTCCGGCAGCAGCCGCTCGATGGCGTCCAATGTCGCTCGCCAATCCTCGACCCGTATTGCGCTCAAGACGCGCCAACGGCGAATGGTCGACGAACTGTACTGGTCATCGATCTTGGCCAGCCAGCTGGCGGCTTGTGGTTCATGCTTGAGGGCAAAACCCATCCCGATGGCGCCAACTGCCGTCGCGACCTCGACATCGCTCAGGGCGTAACCGTCGCGCAAAGACGTCCAGAGCTGGGCCGCATCGTCCGGCTTACGCTTTGCCTGGCGTTTGATGCCGTGCAGAAAGATCTTGACGCCGAGCGGTTGCGAGCTGAGTTGTCTCTCGCTTTGCAATCGAGAGGGGTTGCGGTGAACCGCCAGCCAGGTATCGAGCCAGCGTCGTTCCTCGACCGGGAGAAAGCGCCGCAGGTATTTTGCTAAACGCGTTTGCCCGGCGTCCATGGCCAAATCGATGCGTTGCCAGACGAGGTCGCGTGTTTGGTAACCGGCGGTGCGCCAAGCATCGAACAACGGGTCGCACGCCTTTGGCTGAGAGCGGCTCGATAACCATAGCTGCTCGACTTGAGACAGGGCCACTTCGGTCTCACCGGCCGCCAGCAGCGCCCGCAGGTGACGGCATTGCAACTGGGTGTTTTGTAGCGGGTCCCAGACGGCTAGGAAACCCGCCCAGTCATGTTTCCGCCAGAGCAGGTCCAGCCACTTTCTGCGTAGACTGCGGGCAAGAGGGGTGTCACCGTAGGTGTTCAAGAATGCGTTGAGCTCGTCGGCGCTCGCTGTCCCCAAACGTTCGCGCAGGTCTGCGTAGAGCAGGTAAGGATAAAGAACGTAGCTCTCGAGCTCTGCGTTCAGACGCGAGAAGGTATCGCGGTCTCCTGCGGCCAGCGCACGCTCGGCGTCGAGGAACAGGGTGCGGTCGCGGGTCAGGCTCTCAGCGCTGTCGGCCGCCCAAGACGAGCAGACAAGGAGTGTCAATATCAGCCCGCTTACAGCAGACCGCGCGCCGAGGCCAATCGGTGATAGAGCAATCACGGTCCGCATGGCAAACGCGAGCCTTATTATCGTATAACCCACTGTATAGTGCCCGGTGAATCCTATGGGTGTTCCAAAGCGTGCGGTATTAGAACCAAGGAAGCGATGTCAATGCAAAAGATAGAACATCTTCTCGATATCATGCGTCAGCTACGCGACCCGGATGGCGGTTGTCCATGGGACAAGGAGCAGAGTTTTGCGAGTATCGCACCCTACACCATAGAAGAAGCCTATGAAGTTGCCGATGCAATCGAACGTGGCGCAATGGACGAGCTCTTGGACGAATTGGGCGACTTGTTGTTTCAGGTCGTATTCCACGCCCAGATGGCCAGCGAAACCGGCTTGTTTGACTTTGACGACGTCGTTCGCGCAATCATCGACAAGATGGTTCGCCGGCATCCGCACGTGTTCGCACGAAGCGAGGTCAATAGCAGCGAGGAGCAGACCATCGCCTGGGAAGAACACAAGCACAATGAGCGTTTGCGGCGAGGCGAGGGGGTTCCAACAAGCGCTCTTGATAACGTCGGCACGGGGTTGCCCGCCATCAACCGAGCGGAGAAGCTCCAGCGCCGGGCCGCGAGAATTGGTTTCGACTGGGACGGAGCCGAGCAGCTGGTGCCGGTACTGGAGGCCGAGCTGCGGGAGCTTGACGCGGTCATCGAAGGCGAGCAGGGCGCGGATGCGATCGCTGACGAGTACGGCGACCTGGTGTTTAGCTGCATCAATTTGGCCAGACACCTCGGGGTAGACACCGAGATGGCGTTACGGCGTGCGACAAACAAGTTCGAGCGGCGTTTCCGCCGGCTGGAGCGTATTTTGGAGACGCGTGGAGTTAGGCCGGGCCCGGACCAAGGGCCGACCATGGAGCAGGCCTGGGAGCAGGCCAAGCGAGAAGGTCTTTAGCAGACGTGAGTCGCGGACGCGTTTGGAGCCGAGGGAGAAATAGATGACTAGCGTTAACGTGTACAAGGCGGCGCATGCAGAATCGGGCGACCCGGAGTCCGCCCTGGAGGCATGTCTGCAACAATTGTTGCAGATGGACGGTGAGTACACGCTGGGTTTCGTTTATGTGACCGACCCCATGGCGAGCGAGCTGCCGAGAATTCTGGAACGGCTCCGTCAAGCCACGCGGGTGGTGAACTGGGCGGGAAGCGTCGGGACGGCGATTTGTGGAGGCCGGGAGGAGAGCTATCATCAGCCCGCCATTTCGGTCCTGCTCTGTGCCTTCCCGGTCGACTGCTTCAGAGTCTTCGGCCCGGTCACCGACGATTGGTCAGCGTTTGAAAGGGAGCACGGAAGCTGGCTCGAAACCCATCAGCCGTACGTCGGTATCGTGCATGGCGACCCTCGCGTGCCGTGGCTGCAATCGATCATTTCGGGGCTGAGTGACCGGATGGGCGATGGCTTTCTCGTCGGCGGCTTGAGCAGCTCGAACACGCCGAAAAACCAAATTGCCAACGATGTGCTTCAGGGCGGTTTGTCCGGAGTCCTGTTCGGTCGCGAAATTGCTTTGGCGACCCGCGTTTCGCAAGGTTGCGAAGCCGCGAGCGAGCGTCATGAGGTGACGCGTTGCGAAGGCAATGTCGTATTCGAGCTCGACGGCCGGCCGGCAACGGACGTATTTGTGGAGGTGGCGGGCGCGCACTTTGGTGACAAACTTCATCAGGCGGCAACAAGCCTGCTTGTGGGGCTACCCGTGCGAGGCAGCGACACCGGCGACTATGTCGTACGCAATCTGCTCGCGCTCGACCCCGACGAGGAGGCGCTTGTGGTCGGCGAGAACCTAAACCCTGGCGACCCGCTTTTCTTTTGTTTACGGAACGCCGAGGTGGCCAGCCGAGACCTGAAAAGAGCGCTGGACGAGCTGACGCGCGGTGGTGAGATGCGCCCGCGCGCCGGAGTATATTTTTCGTGCATTGCGCGCGGCGCGCATCTATTTGGCGCCAAGTCGATTGAAACGGGGCTGATTCAGCAAGCCTTGGGTGACATTCCGCTGACTGGTTTCTACGCCAACGGAGAGATCTCCTCCACCCGCGTCTACACCTACACCGGTGTGCTATCCGTTTTCCGCTGACGCGGGCTCACTCTCCGCTTCGGCGCGTTTGTCCTTCTCAATCAGCGCATAAGCCGAATGGTTGTGGATGGACTCGAAATTCTCCGACTCGACCGTGTACGCCATCACCCGGTCGTCTTCGTTTAGCAGCGCTGCTACATCGCGCACCATGTCCTCGACGAATTTTGGATTGTCATAGGCTCGCTCGGTGACATATTTCTCGTCCGGGCGCTTCAGCAGACCATAAAGCTCGCACGACGACTCGCGCTCGACCATGTCGATCAGCTCTTCAATCCAAATGAACTCGCGTGTCAGAACGCTAACGGTCACGTGCGAACGCTGATTGTGCGCGCCGTAGTCCGAGATTTGCTTGGAGCACGGACAGAGGCTGGTCACGGGAACCACCACCGACACCTGCATGCAGGGTGTGCCGTCGTCTAGACGACCTGTCAAGGTAACCTCGTAGTCCATAAGACTGCGAACCGCGCTAACCGGTGCCGCTTTCTCGATGAAGTATGGAAACGACATTTCGATGTGACCCGACTGCGCCTCGAGCTGGTCGGTCATCTCCCGGAGCATACGCCGGAATGACTCCACGGTGATCTCGTATTCGTGGTCGTTTAGAACTTCGACGAAGCGCGACATGTGGGTCCCCTTGAAGCGATGGGGCAAACCGACATACATATTGAAATTGGCAACAGTGTGCTGCTCGCCGCCCGACCGGTCACGAACGCGGACCGGGTGGCGGATTCCCTTGATGCCCACTTTGTCGATGGATATCCTGCGGGTGTCCTCGCGGCTTTGTACGTCCTCCATCGAGGCGTGGTCCTGCAATTCTACGATGGCACCCAATGTTCGATTCATCATTCCGATTCCTTTGTGTTCACAGTGCCGATAAGCGAGGGCATCTGCTGTATTGAGGAAGAGCTGCTAAGCAAGCCAAGCATTCTACTTGGGGGATTCCCGCCGCGCCATGGGAGTTAGTACGCGGCTAGCGGGGAGACCGCGTCGCGTGCTAGCTGACGCGGCTCACGATGTACTGTGACAGCCATCGCAGCGGGTCGGCCGCCTCGTCAAACTCGGAAAGGCTTTGCAAGGCATCGTCGTGAAGCTCCGCCGCCATTTGCTTGGCGTCAGCGAGCCCAACGAGTGCGGGATACGTCGGTTTGTTTTTGGCGGTGTCTGACCCGCGTTGCTTGCCCAAGGTCTCCGTGTCGCCTTCCACGTCCAGCACATCGTCGCGTATTTGAAACGCAAGCCCGATACATTTTGCGTAATGGTCCAAGCAGTCGAGCCGCTTGCTATCGATATCCGACCGGCAGACCGCACCGAGGCGCACGCTCGCACGGATCAGGGCTCCTGTCTTGTGGATATGCATGTTCTCGAGCTCCGGCAGCGTGAGCTCTTTGCCGACCGCGGCCAGGTCGATGGCTTGACCGCCCGCCATTCCTCTAGACCCACTCGCCAGCGCTAGTGCTTCCACCATGCGCAAGCGCTGCCCCGTGTCGTTGCGCCCATCGTGGGCCAACACGTGGAAAGCAAGCGTTTGCAGTGCATCGCCGGCGAGCAGTGCAGTGGCCTCGTCAAAGGCTTTGTGGCACGAGGGCTTCCCGCGGCGCAGGTCGTCATCGTCCATACAGGGCAAATCGTCGTGAACGAGCGAGTAGGCGTGGATGAACTCGACCGCAGACGCCGGTGCGTCCAACGCCTCGTCCGGGGCAGCCACGGCTCGGCCGCTCGCATAGACGAGGATTGCCCTGACACGTTTGCCGCCGTTGAGAACGGCATAGCGCATCGCCTCATGCAGGGCAGTGGGCTGAACACTTGGGTCCGGCAAGTAGCCTTGCAAAGCCCGCTCCGCCCGTTCGCGCAGACCGGTCATGAGGTCTGTAAGTACGTTGGACCCTTCAAGCATCGTCGTCATTATCCGGCTCGGTAGCCCCAGTGCTCGTTTGCCGCTCGCCGATAGTCTGAACCCGTTGCTGCGCATCCTCGAGCGCCGCTTGGCACTGGCGACTCAGGGTCATGCCGCGTTCGTAGGCCTTGAGCGACTCTTCCAAGCTGAGATTCCCTTCTTCCATGCGGGCTACCAACTGCTCGAACTCTTCTAACGCACGCTCAAAGCTCGCCGTGCCGCGTTTACGAGCCAAGATGTGGATCCTCCGGTTGAGATATGTCGCGACCAAGCGACCAATGAGGTTGCACGCGCCCCCCGCCGCGTCCACGAACCTCCCGGATAAAGTACCGCAGCGCCCCGAGTCGGTCAATTTGACGACCTGCAGCGGTCGCTCGTGCGTGGCCCCGCGGGCGGGGCCCCATGTGGCTCAACACCGCCAATACTGACAAGGATACGAGATGTGCTTGTCACCGCGATGCGGGTCGGCGGGAGCATTGACAGCCGCCCACGCGTACGATAACTTACGTCACGGTTTAGACTTAGTCTAAATCTAAATCTTAGGGCGCAGCCCCAAGGGCAATTGTGGTTTTATTAGGAGGAGCAGTAATGGAACTCAAGGGCAGCAAGACGGAGCAGAATCTGAAGGATGCCTTCGCGGGCGAGTCGATGGCGAACCGGCGTTATCTGTACTTTGCATCGAAGGCCGATGTGGAAGGGTACAACGATGTATCCGCGGTATTTCGTTCGACGGCCGAGGGTGAGACCGGTCACGCGCATGGGCACCTGGAATACCTCGAGGCCGTGGGTGACCCTGCCACGGGGCTGCCGATGGGGGCCACTGGTGATAACCTGAAAGCGGCCATCGCCGGTGAGACGCACGAATACACCGATATGTACCCGGGTATGGCGAAGTCCGCACGCGAGGAGGGCTTCGATGAGATTGCTGATTGGTTCGAGACGCTTGCAAAGGCCGAGCGTTCACACGCGAATCGTTTCCAGAAGGCATTCGATAACCTAGACGGCTAGACGCGCGCCATCGTCTGCCAAACCTCGGCGGTTCACCCAAAGCGTAACGCCCGCTTCCCGTGGAAGCGGGCGTGTGGCACAGGAAGCCAGGTCCAATGACGACCACCACTGTGAAGACACCCGGGCGCGAGGGAAGCCTTGAGGCACCGGAGCGCCATCCCATCGATTGGAAGGACCCCGATTTTTACGACGCGGCGAAGCTCCTCGCCGAGATGGACCGCGTATTCGACATCTGCCACGGCTGCCGGCGCTGCTTTAACTTATGCAACGCGTTTCCAACGCTGTTCGACCTGATCGACGAGAGCGAAACGATGGAGCTGGATGGTGTCGATAAGAAAAATTACTCGCACGTCGTAGACCATTGTTATCTCTGCGATATGTGCTTTATGACGAAGTGCCCTTACGTCCCGCCACACGAGTGGAATGTTGACTTCCCGCACTTGATGCTGCGGGCCAAAGCCGTCAAGCATCGCCAGGGCAGAGATAAGCTGCGGGACAAAGTGCTCAGCTCGACCGACCTGGTCGGGAGCCTTGCGGGGATCCCTGTCGTGGCGCAAACCGTCAACGCTGTGAACCGTTCGCCGTTGATGCGTGCTGGGCTCGAGAAGGTGTTGGGTGTTGACCGCGACGCGCTCCTACCAGAGTACCAGGCGAGGCCGCTGCGGCGTCGCCTTGGGTCGCTCGGCGGCGATACGGCGTCTGCGGAGCCGACCGAAGAAACGCGCGGACGCGTGATTCTGTTCACGACCTGTTACGGGAACTACAACGACCCTGCCATCGGCGAAGACCTGGTTGCCGTGTTCCTGCACAACGCAATCCCGGTTCGGTTGACGCCGAAGGAACGTTGTTGTGGCATGCCAAAGCTCGAGCTGGGAGACCTCGAAGCCGTCGAGCGCGCGAAAGAGACGAATGTTCCGATGCTCGCCAAGCTCGTCGACCAGGGTTGGGATATCGTCGCACCGATACCGTCATGTGTCCTGATGTTCCGGCAAGAGTTGCCACTGATGTTTCCGGACGACCCCGACGTGCAAAAGGTACGCGACGCGATTTACGACCCCTACGAGTATTTGATGCTAAGGCACCGGGCGGGAAAACTCAGGACGGATTTCAAGACCTCGCTTGGCAAAGTCGCGTACCACGTGGCCTGCCATCAGCGGGTGCAAAACATCGGTCTAAAGACGCGAGACGTCCTCGCGCTGGTGCCCGACACGACCGTCACCCCAATCGAGCGCTGCTCCGGTCATGACGGCACATACGCGGTCAAAAAGGAGTTTCATGCTGTCTCGATGAAAATAGTCAAGCCCGTCGTCAAGCGCGTAAGGGATGCCGGCGCCGACCACTACACCAGCGATTGCGCGATGGCGGGGCGACACATACAGAACGGTTTAAACGACGGTTCTAGACCAGAGAATCCGATGACCTTGCTGCGCAAGGCGTATGCGGTCTAAACCGCATCGAGCCACGCGGCCTGCCAGATAACGAGGATCAAAGCACCATGCAAAAGCTGACTCGCGAGGACTTGTACAGCCTCGAGGATTATGCCGAGGCGCGTCGGGCGTTTCGGGCGCGGGTCCTGGAGCACAAAAAGGACCGCCAGGTAGCGTTGGGGCCAAACGCGACCTTGTATTTCGAAGACCGGCTTACGATTCAATACCAAGTCCAAGAGATCCTCCGCGTCGAGCGGATCTTCGAACGCGACGGCATCGAGGACGAGCTTGGGGCGTACAACGGACTCATTCCGGACGGCCACAACTTCAAAGCAACCTTTATGCTCGAATATGTCGACGTCGAGGAGCGGCGGCAAGCGTTGTCACAGCTTATCGATATCGAAGACATGGTTTGGGTTCGAATCGAAGGGTTCGACCGGGTTTTTGCGGTTGCTGACGAAGACCTGGAGCGGGAAACGGCGGAAAAGACATCCGCGGTTCATTTTCTACGCTTCGAGCTGTCACAGGCCATGGTCGGGGCGCTCAAGTCGGGCGCGGTGCTAAGTGTTGGCGTCGACCACCCCAACTACCCGCACAGTGTAGAGCCGGTGTCGCCGTCGACCCGCGAGTCCTTAGCCGCAGACCTCGATGCGCAGCTGCAGTAAGCGCCAAAACAGCGCGCCTTCTACGTTGACTTAATCGTAGAGCCATCTGTTTTTTCGAGACTTTTATCTGAAGTTAAGACTTCGCTTAAGCTTGAGCGACGATGTTTTTACTCCCATCTTGTTGCGGACTTCATTACACTATCGGCGGTTCGAACACCTTGTTCCCGCAAAATAGATTATGCAGCGCGCTGTCCTGGTATTGTTGTTACTCGTGCCGGCGTTGGCCGGGGCGCAGTCCGCCCAAGAAAACAAACCTTCCCGTGTAATCGACACGTGGGTTGCACCCACGGAATGGAAGGAGAAGGGGGCCGTTTTGCCCGACCCACCGCGGGAAAGCGCCTTGGTGCCGATGCGCACGTGGTCCATCGATACACGGCACGATTACTATCTGGACCGAGACTCCCTGGCCGTCCGCGAGGATGGTGTTTTTGTCTACACGGTCGTTATTCGGTCGGAGACGGGGGCTAGCAACGCGTTTTACGAGGGACTGCGCTGCCAGACGAAAAAGGTGAAGACCTACGGTTATCTCTCCGGTGACCAGTTTTATGAGAGTGTCGGGGCGAAGTGGGAGCCTGTCGTCGAGCGTGGAATGTATTCGTACCGCACCGTACTTCTCAAAGAGTACGTGTGTTCGAGGGATACCCACGGGCAGGTCGAGAACGTGCTTTCAAACTACGCGCGGCCTATAGACCAGATCCTCGCCTATCTGGACGAGCACTCGGAAACACAAAAGTTCGGGTTGAACAAAAGAACCGAGAGAGTGGGGCGC
>CAJHYW010000318.1_pt1 | contig 19889 bp, 22 predicted proteins | sample 9198811 | NCBI WGS metagenome assembly CAJHYW01 (sample SAMEA7708378, study PRJEB35096) | sediment metagenome | biome: marine neritic benthic zone biome [ENVO:01000025]; feature: sediment [ENVO:00002007]; material: shallow marine sediment [ENVO:03000034] sea grass bed [ENVO_01000059] ...
GCTTGTCTTTGGTGTCTTTCGCAATTCTCGGTTTGTTCCTGTTTTCGCCGCTGTACTCATTTCCGCACTCCTCTCTGCCGCATCTATTCAGATGTTCGTTATCTCCGTTTATACAATTATTAGATACCAAGCAATTACTGTAACCAAGCTCGACACTTCTCCTGCCAAGTTAAAGAATTGTGAAACTAATATCAGAACCATCGACACTGTCAGAGGTTTTGTGTTTACACCGTACAAATATCATTACTGAATTGCGCTTTGTAGTATATAAGCTACTGTTTTTTTTAGACTTAATATTGTACTACCTCAGCAGTCATGCTATCTTGCCAAGCCTCGGAGTGGAAATCCAGGTGTCCATAAGTTTGAAACTCAAAACATGACGAGTAATTTTAATACAAATTGTACAACGTGCTAAACAACGTATCACAGGCGCCCACTTCAGTCGACAAGAAAGATCGACCCAGTCAGACGCTCTATCTGATCTCGGAACCTGGGCCAGCGGTCAACGGCGTGGCCCCAAGGCTCAGGGCAATCGAGTTACCGCGCGACCTGCGCTACTTGCGCGTCAAGAATTCCGGCATACCCGAGCTTGACAAGGAAGCTACGCGACCTGGCGCCGGCATCGCCATCGAGGTAGTGGACACCGGAGCACGGTTGGCTCTATTGGTCCTGCGATTGTCGCGGAATGCTATTGCACCACGGGTCAACGGGTTCCCCGTTGCCCCGCTCAGTCTTCTACGAAGCGGGGACCAAATTCTCATCGACGGGCACCTGTTTTACATCGCCACATATTGCAGGCCGCCAATTGTGCACGCCACTGACGATCACATCGGCAAAGAGTGCCCTCTCTGTCGGGGGCCGGTCGACCACGACGATCTGGTGTATGTCTGCCCGTGCGGCTGCGGGCCCGTTCACTCGAAGTCCGCCGTCCGACCGAGCCCCGAGCAAACGCTGGAGTGCGTGACGCTGCTCCGCGAGTGTGCCGCCTGTAAACGTCCACTAATACTCGTCGAGCGCTGGGAACATGTACCCACTGTCGAGTGACATCGGCGCAACGGCGGCCCCCAAGGTGGAAACCGTGGCCGGCCATGCTCGCAGTTTGATGCCAGCACGCAACGCTCGCATGCCGGCTCTCATGTCCACCAGCCATGCTGACGTCGATGCGAAGATCGGCGGCCTCGCAATCGCCCACATCGGTCTCGGTGCAGTCGGTCGTGCTGCCGCCATTCATGCAGCGCGCATGAGCGTCGCCCGGCAGGTCATGGTGGACCCGGGGGTCTTCAAGCCTGAGAGCCTGCTGACGCAACCGATTGAACCGGGTGACGTGGGCCAGCCAAAGGCGCGCAACGCCGGACAGCTGTGTAAACGGTTGAGCCCGGAGACGCAGGTGCACTTCTACGACGGCCTGCTGGAGGACCTAGACCCTGTCTCCTTCGTGGGGATTGATGCACTGGTGGTCGCCACCGACAACTTGCGTGCGGAGGTGCAAGCCGGACAGCTTGCCGCTCACCTCGGCAAGCCCTTGGTCCAAGCCGCGGTCCATGGTGAATCGCTTACGCTCCAGGTACGTTTCTTCTCGAATTCTTCCCCCCAGTCGCCGTGCCCGGTGTGTCTGTTTGGGGCGCAGGACTGGGGTCTGCTGAACAGCGAGACCCGCTTTAGTTGCGACGGCGCCACGGACGGCCGACCGGTAGCCAGCACCTCGTCTCAACCCACGACGAGTCTAAGCGCCCTGTGCTCTCTCGCGGGCGAGTTCGCGATCATTCAGCTCGTGCGCGATGTTGCCGAGCTTGGGGCACCGGTTGCCGACACTGTGCTGGAGTACAACGGCTACACACACCGGACGGTGGTCTCGCCAATGGCGCGAAACCCCCTGTGTCCCGTCGATCATCTGCCCTGGACCAGCGAAAGCCCGTCCGCGCCACTGCGCGACTGCACACTTTACGCTCTGCTCCGCGATGCGGGCTTCGAGCCGAACGGACGTACCACCTTCCTGGTCAGGGAGATGCAGTTTGTCACTCGCGGCGTCTGCGAGCGCGGGCATGTTCGGCAGGTCGACCGTTTCGTACCGCTGAGCGGCGCAATCGGGCGCTGCCGCGCCTGCGAGGCCCCAGTCCGGCCACACCCACTGTACGCCTACCGTTCAGCCCCGGAGGAGATCCTTATGCCGCATTTTAACCGATCGCTCGGCAGTCTCTGCACCGAGACACCCCGCTGGGTCGTAGTCCAGCAGCACGAACGTGCCGTGCTGTTTGCAACCGAATGAACTGGAGGACCGACGATGCAAGTTGAAAGTGAAAAACGATACGACCCGAGCGCAGCCAAGGGCGGCTACAGCCGCGAAGGGCTCGCGGCATTGGACGACCAGCGCTTGAACTCTCGCCATCGACGGATGCTACAGCTGGCCTGCCAAACCGCCGGAGGCTCACCGGTATGGGTGAGGCGAAAAACTGCCGAAGCCCGCGACTTGCTGGCTCTGAGCGAGCTCGCGCCACAGCGCCTGCATGTGGACTCGCTCTCGCTGGGAGAAGAGCTCAAGGCCATCTGCCGTGTACGGGTGCGCGTAGCGACGCGGGGGTCGAATGACCAAGAGGTTGAAATCGCCGAACGGGCACTGCTCGGTCTCAGCTATCCCCGGCAAGCGCTGCTGGAACCGCAGCCCGGTTACGCGTTCTTTTCCATATTGGAACCCGATGGGGTATGGCACGCCCAGGTTTCGAGGTTTCCCGTTCAGCGTCTATGCCTCGGCGACACCCTTCCAGCCGGTATCCGCATCAAGGAGCTGGTGCTGATGGCGTACTACGCACTCTCGATGCAGGCGTTTCAGATCAATGCCGCCGACCCCGCGGGCGTCCTGAACATGGAGGCTGCCCAGTGGTGGCAGCGCAACGTCGAGCGGATCCCACTCAGCCGTGCTCCTTTCCTTAGCGACCCGGAGTTCGACGCCGAGGTCGCGACATGAACGAAGCGATGCGCACTCCACGAGGACGCTGGCACCGCGAAATGGCGGCGCTTGGTTTTCTCCCCAACCGCGGCAAGCCTGGCTATCGTGCAGAGGACCTGCTGCTCGGGTACGCGGCCGGCTGGGGAGTGCTCTGGCCTACGCGTTCCGGCGCGACTCGTGACCCCCTGCACGCCGACTTAGGCGAACCGGGGCTGTGGCGATGGACAACGACCATAGACAGCAAGCACCCGCGCCGAATTTTCGAGCTACCGCAGATTCTCTTGCCCGGCGGCCATCCAAACTGGGACCAAAACCATCAAGAGACGGTTTTCCAACAGACCGTAGCGTGGGCCCGGGCCACGCGCATCAGGGACACCGCGGCACTGGTCTGGACGCCCCCGCCGCTAGAACTCGTCCAGGGCTGGCTGCCCGAAGGCTGCCTGACCGTTCGAACCGGCACGCTCGCGCGCCAGGGGGCGCTGGTTCATTCGGCGCGGCGTCTTGCCCTCGAGTTTTCCGTCGTTTCCTGTCCTGACGACCTTCCTTCAGAACGGCGGCAGTGGCTTCGCGAGCTTCTCGTCGATGCACGGATGCGCTGGCACCTGGCGCGAGTCGGGTTTGCCCGGCAAAAGGTCTTGGCGGAAGTCGATTTGACGGGTGCTCCGCCGTGCGTACTGGAGCCCCTGCTGCCGGTAGCGCTCGAATGCTTGCGCTGGCTGGTTGGCTGGGTGCTCGAGTCGGCTCAATTTCTCGTGGACGGCACGGCCGAGTGCCGTGCTCTCACGCTTCAACCAGGCCGGGGCTAACCCGGTATCGACAACCAAGGAGAAATCCAACATGACAATGAATCAAACCGCCAGCGCTGTCGGGTCGTTCGCGAACGAGTTCATCCGTTTTCTTGCCACCGATGTAACCGGGACTCACGAGCTCGAGGTCGAAGACCTCCAGCGCACGCTGCCCGCCTCCGAGGTCGCCCGCACCTTAGCGAGCCGCATGTCGCTGCCGGACAACGTGCCCTGGGCCCTGCGCGACGAGGCGACCAGCGCGTATCTCGACGACAAGGTCGCCATCGGCGATCAGATCGCCACTGATGCGCGGGTCTCGATCACACCTCGTACGCACCTTGGCTAAGCAACGAGCCGTGAAATCCGCATCCTCCGTGGTCTCATCAGCCGGCGACGCGCGCGCGGCCTCGTGTGAGCTGTCGATTGCCATACGCCTGGCACACGATGGTCCCGAGGCGGCGCGCGAGCCGGTTGTGCCCGACGACCTGATTGATGTGAAAAGCGAAACCTGGCTCGAGGATATGCTACGCAAGGGTCGCACCAGCGTCACCCTCGACGACTACGAGGTTCGGGTGTCGCCAAACTGGTCCGAGCGGGACCGGGCGTACACCGGTTACACGCTAGAGGGCCAGGATCGCGCCGGAAATATCTCTCGGCGGAGGTTCTCGCTGAGCAGCCTGGAACACGTTGCAACGCGGGCCGCTCAGAACTTGATTTCGGAGGGCGCCCTACAACCGCACGATGTCTACTACTACGAACTCCTCGCCGAGCAGTCGGCCTCGGTGACCGGCGCGCTCGCCGGCGTCCGTCAAGCCACAATGCGGACGCGACCCCTCGCGCCGCTCAAGAGCGAGATCGGCCCGCTCTTGCGGCGCGCCACACCAAACGGTCCCACAGTCGAGCAGGCGGGTCCGTTCGAAGTTTTCTACACCGAGGCGGCCTTGGCGGATGCGGAGCGTTGCGCCCGCATGGGTGTGCAACTGTACCCCCCCGTAGAGACAGGTGGCCTACTGGTCGGGTTCTTGTGTACCTGCCCCGTGAGCGGCGAGTTCTTTGCGGTGGTGGTCGAGGTTCTCGAAGCGCATGCTGCCGAGCAGGCAGAGTTCTCTCTCGCCTATTCTTCGCAGACCTGGGCCCGCATCCAGGCTGTGATGGACGCCCGACAGCGGCACCGTAAGACACGCGGGTTGCGCATCCTTGGCCAATGCCACGGCCACAACTTCATCCCCGGCGACGGAACGCCGCCTTGCGAGGTCTGCGACCGGGTACCGGTCTGCACCCGAAGCTCGGTCTTTGTCTCCAGAGACGATTGGAACTGGAGCCGGGCGGTGTTCCGCCGTCAACCCTGGCAGCTTTGCCATATCTTCGGACTCAATGCGCGCCGCGAGCAGGTGCAGGGGCTCTTCGGGCTGCGCGACGGCCGACTGTTGGAGCGCGGCTTTCGCGTGCTCCCGGATTTTGACTTGGAGGTACGCTGACGATGGTCAAGAGCAAATCCAAAATGTTGAACCTGATCACCGACGGCGATGTGCCGCTCGAGCATCGCAGGCAGCTGCTGGCGCAACTGTGCCTGGACGAAGGGGAGGCGGCGACGGCGATCCTCTCGAAGGTATTGAACGCGGCGTCGGCCGGGAACAGCGCTTCGGTCTGCGAAGCCAAGCTTGCGGAGTTGGAGGAAGCCAGGAAAGAGTTGGAGCAGGGCCCGCTGCGGTCGGCTACCTATGTGAGACCGCTCGAATCGAAGGGCGCTGGCCGGCGCGCCCGGGTGCTGTTCGAGGACGGTTCTGCCGCTGTAGTCCCGATGCTGGATGATGGATTGGCGAACACCTTACAGCGTGGCGATACCGTGCTCCTGGAAGCGCAGGGCAAAGCCCTTCTGTTTCGCGACCCCGACCCACCGGATACCGGTGAAGAAGCCCGCCTCGAGCGTATACTTGCCGATGGTCGCGTCGAGGTCACGGTCCGCGGCGACGAGCGCGCGGTCTACGTGGCGTCGGCCGCGCTCACGGGCCTAATCGAAGCTGGGGAAGTTGACGCCGGCGCCACGTTGCTGGTCTGCCCGCGGCGGATGATGGCATTCGAGGCGTTGCCGGGCGGCGACGGTCTATCGCACTACCGCTTTCTAGCACGCGAGCCGGCGCCGAACGTCGTCATAGAACGGGATGTGGGCGCGCCACCGTCCTACATCCAGGAACTTCTCGACATCGTCCGTCAAGAGCTTGAACAGCCCCGTCTGCGCCGGCGCTGGCGGTTGCGCCGTTGTGTCACGAGGCTGCTTGCTGGTGTGAGCGGTTCGGGTAAGACGCTCAGTATCCTCGCGCTGTGGCGTGGACTCTACGAGCTCATGTCGGAGATAACCGACGTACCGGTGGACGAGCTACCGCCGCGCGTGATGCGGCTGCGGCCCTCGGAGATCCTCAGCAAGTGGCTTGGCGAGGCCGACAAGAACCTCGACCGCTTCTTCGACGAGGCCGAGCAGCTTGCCAACGAAGCGTTCGTCACCCCGAACGGGCGCCGATTCGACCTACCGGTTCTGGTTCTGATCGAGGAAATCGACAGCGTCGGCCGCAGCCGCGGTGACGAACCTGTCTACGATCGGATACTGACGACCGCGCTGCAGCGTCTGGATACCACGGTCGAGTCACTGCAGAGCAAGATGATCTTGTTCGTTGCCACGACCAATGTGGCTCAGCTGGTCGACCCGGCGCTATTGCGACGCATCGGCGGCGGCGTCGAGAGGTTCGGGCGCCTCACCCGCCGGGCGTTCATGGCGGTACTCGACAAACAGCTTGCCGGGCGTCCGCTGGAAAACACGGCCGGTTGCACCGATGCAGATAACCGTCGAAGGTTGGTTGCCGAGGTCGCGAGCTGGCTATACGGGCCGGCGCACACCAGGCCGAACCTGGTTGAGCTGACATACGCGGGTTCCACCACGCGGGTACCCAAGAATGCCTCCGACTTCCTGACCGCGGCCACCGTGGACCTGGCCGTGCAACGGGCCGCCGAAGCTGCCTGCCTGCAAGAAGCGTCGGCTAACCAGGAAACAGCGTTGAATCGAGCGACGCTGATCGCCGCTATCGAGAAGCAAATACGCAGTACCATCGACCAACTGCACGAGGCCAACGTGCACCATTACGTGGACCTGCCCGATGGCGTACGGGTAGCGAGCTTGCACCGTCCCGAGCAGCCCGCGATCCAGTCCTATGAGATCGAACGGGTAGCCTGCAACCCATAACGAGGAAAGACCAAATGAACGAGCGCGTCCGACGCAGACCCCGAGATGACCAGGCGAACCCGCCGGGCCTGGGTGACCTTTTCCCCTCTGACGGCGGGGTGCCGGGTACGGTGACCGTGACCCATGGTCCCTACGCCGAGTCCCTGTCGGTGGCCGGCATGAGAGTGCAGGCCGTCCGCGACCGATATCGGGACCGGTTTGACATCGACCCCCGAAGTCAGGCGATCCTCGATGGGAATCCGGTCGGCGACGACACCCTAATCGCCACGGGGCAAACGTTGTCGTTCATCACACGCGCCGGCGAGAAAGGCGCATTTCCCTCGACACGACGCGCCTACTGTCCGCGGGTGCTGCTGTGCAAACCGTAGCGATCGAAGAAAATGAGGTTCTCGCCTCCTCGCCGGAAGGCCAGACCGCGTCGCTCGACCTCGCGCGCCTGGTGGAACTGTTGAGCCCGCCGCCGCCCGACGCCGTGTACCCCGACGGGCTCAAGCGCGAGATTCGCCAGGGTGCGCTCACCCTCTGGGTTCACCAGACGCCGCCCCGCGTACACAACCTGAAATGGATCGCCGATGACTCCCCTTCACGCTACGGCGAGGGTACCCACTATCGCGACGTTCGGATCGCCCTGCCCTACGTCGTCGTGTTCGCAGTCTTCGTGTCCGACCGCCAGGGCCGCCCCCAGCTCACGGGCGCCAACGAGTGCTTCTTTCGCAATGAGCCGCTGCGGAGCCTGGACGACACGTTGTTTTACCCGGCGCTGCTCAATTGCTCGAAGTTCGCACCTACACAAAGAAACAGACCATTGTCTTGGATATGTACCCAGCACCTGGAGCTCGAGAAGCTTCAGTGCATAGCGGACGACAACGAACGTATGCGTCACGGACTCCGCGACCTGCTCGCCTGCCTTTTCGAAAGCGGATTCAACTACAGCAGCGAGCACCACGAACTTACCAGCTGGTTTAGCGAATCACGACGGGTCGACCCCCGAGTGAGCACTATCGAGAGCTGGGAAGCGGCCACTGGGGAAGCTTCGATGTTTGCGATCGACGTCCCCTGGTTGCCGGTCGGGAAGAGCGTCAGGCAAGTCGCTGTGCGTATTTCCAAGCGCCTGTCGATGGAGTGCCCACATATCGCATCGGCGAACGATATTGCACGACTCGTATTCAATCACGGTAAGACACTGAAATAGAGAGCAGCAATGAAACATCCCGATGCCAGACTACTCACGCCCCTCTATGTCAAGGTGGACGACGACATGCCGATGCCCGACAACGAGCCCGCTTACTACGTGCTCAGTTCGAGCGGCCTCTTCTTGTGCCGCAGCCACCCTTTCTTCACGAGTTGCGTGGATGCACGGACCTGGCCCACGGAACTGGCACCGCATGATCAGGCATTGCAACTCCGTTATCCGAAGATCCGGCAATCACGGTTTGAGCGAATTATCGGATTCTTCGCACGGGTCTTCGAGACGCATGGCGCGGAAGCAGCTGTCATCTTGCTTTGGGACAACGACGCGAAACGCCTGCGCATTCGCGTACCGCCACAACGAGCGAAGGTCTGGGAAGGCTGGGCGGGCCAACGTAATCCGATTGACGTGCATTACGACCTGCCGGAGGACCTCGACGGGAATCTGAACCCAATCGGCACTATTCACAGTCACGGCGACGGCGCCGCTTACGCGTCCCATACCGATAAGCAAGACGAGGACTACCGCGCAGGGCTGCACATCGTCGTCGGTCGGATCTCAAACGAGCCGCCCGAGTTTCACTGCGAATTCGTAGTCGATGGCGTGCGTTTCCGGGTCGACCCGGCAGCGGTCACGGAAGGCTACCGCAAACGGCGTTGTCGATTCCCGCGCGGCTGGCTGCGGTGCGTCGAGGTCGAAGTCGAGTGTCCCCGAAACACTTCTCCAAGCTACTACAGCGAGTGGGGGAACGGGCCGGCACACGGAAGCTATTGACCATGGCATCGGCAGTCGAGACTCGCGACACAACGGGCGCCATAGGCCCAACCAGAACACCCGAATTGGTGCCTCGCCTTGCGCAGAACAGCACCATCAAGCTCATCGGCCTCGGTGGAGTGGGTGGAATCGTTGCGCGCTACGGTGCATTGTTCATTTCATCTCTCGACCAGAGTGCACGGTTCGTATTGATCGATGGTGACGGCTTCGAGCCAGGTAACACCGGACGCATGGTGTTTACCACATACGCGAACAAGGCGGTCGTCATCCGCGACGAGTTACTCGGTTTCCTGGCCCAATCGAAACTCACACTGACCGCTATCGAGGAACATGTTGACGAGTCGAACATCGAACGACTCGTCAACGATAGGGAGACGATCATCCTAGCCGTGGACAATCATGCTACGCGCAAGCTTGTAAGCGACTACTGCGCGAGCCTTAGCAATGTCTGTCTCATTTCCGGCGGAAACGACGGCGTCGAAGAACGCGCCGACGGCAGGCTCCTGCGGGGTACCTATGGCAACTGCCAGGTCCATGTTCGCCGTGCGGGTGTCGACATCACCCCTTCACTGTCCCAATACCACGCCGAGATACGCGAGCCAGCCGACCGCTTACCGACTGACCTGAGCTGCATCGAAGCCGCGGCCGACTCCGCGCCGCAGATTCTGTTTGCAAACCTACAGACGGCCTCCGCTATCTTGAACACACTTTGGTTGTATCTGTGTGACGGATTGCACTACTCGGAGGTCTGCTTCGATATAGCCGATGGACTGATGCGTCCGGTGAAACACCATCGGGAGTGACACCTCTAATTTCGCGTACTTCGTGCAGGGCGAGTTCGGACCTCGTGGGGCCAAAATATTCCAACCTATTGAGTCATGGCAGTTTACGCTTCGTGCGGTGTGCCGCTCAATCTCCTTGTATGACGTCTGATTCTGCTTAGCATCCCAACCCCGTTCGAATAACGCTGATGCAGAGGAAGAAGCGGACGGAACGGGCGCGCATACTGGCCTACATCACGCGGAGCGTCGACGAGGACCTCCTGTTGCGTAACGAATACCTCGCCACCGAGAACCGGCTCCTAAAGGCACAGATCAAGGGTCGACTCCTGCTTTCGGATGCTGAGAGAAAGACGCTCACCGAAATTGCTCATCGGCTCGGGCGCAAGGCACTCGAGGATGTCGCGAACGCCGCGAAGCCGGACACGGTCCTAGGCTGGTATCGAACGCTGATCGCCCGCAAGCTCGATGGTTCAAAGGCACGACGCTACCCTGGACGGTCCCGGGTTGACTGTGAAATCGAATCTTCGAGCCAGCGTAGATCAACAGATAACGACGGAAGTACCCCTTCATCGTAAACCGCCCATCACTTCATGCTGAACGGATCTCTGATGGTGAGTTGGTCGTCGATGCGTTGGCCGTCATTAAGGTCCTCGGAATACAGCACTCGACAGCTGGCCAGGAGTGCCGAGGCAACAATCATCGAATCGTAGATCGAGAACCGGTATCGCTCGCACACGGCGAGCCCGAGGTCGTGGGTTGCTTCGGATATCGACTCAACATCGCAGACTGCCCGCACGACATCCAGCATTTCCCGAATCTCGACCAGCGACACCCCAAGCTTTCGCGACGCGACGGATGCGAACTCGTTGAGCACCTGAACGCTGATAATCCCGCCACCACCGATGAGAGCCTCCGCGCGGTCGGCTTTCGTGGAATCCGCCGACAGGAGATAGAGGACAACGTTGGTGTCGAAAAATGCATCACCCGCGCTCATGGGCTTCCAGTCGGTCGAATCGGAATCCTTCCGGCATGCGCCCGCGGAACTTCCGCAACCGTGCTAACAGCTCCTCCTTGCTCGGCGACTTGCTGATTTCGAAGGTCCGACTGCCGATAATATGGATCTCGATGTCGTCGCCTTCGTGCAGCTTCAGGGCTTCGACCACGGCCGCGGGGAGGCGCACCGCAAGACTGTTTCCCCACCGAGACACCTGCATGCCCGTTCTCCGGATAATAGATATACACATAATAGTGTATATCTATCTTGGCCTACGACCAAGCACGCCAGCCTCCTGACGCCCGTGCTGGCGACGGCAGCTGAGGGGCCGGCGGGGAGTGGCCTCTGGGAGCCAACGTCCAAGGACGGGGCGTGACCGGGTCGTGACGTACTCCGTTCACGTCCTGTCATTGCCAGTCCGTTTGAGTCACGTCAGCGCGGGGCCGGGTGCGCTCAGTGGTTGAAATTACGGGACTAAGAGCTCACACGATGGACTGAAGATCCGCGTGTCGGTGGTTCGATTCCGCCCCTGGCCACCGTTTCAAGCACGTCGGAAAACATGCGATTGGGTGACCGGCCCTGCCCCTTCAATAGTCTGCGGAAGAACCGTTTCGCAGCGCGTTTGTCTTTGCGGTGACGGACAACCTGCCGAGCTACCGGGCGGCGAGAAATGAGATGATGCCCGCCGTGCCGCACTGTCGCGATCGGTATTCAAACAACTGAGCTGAGGTGTCTCATGAGCACAGCCGCGCTCAGGCGCGGCAAATGCGTGGATTCCGCTCGCCGGGACACACGCAGCGGTTTCTCGGCGTCCACAGCCAAGTCCACAATCTGTTTCGCGTTGGGCGACATCTTCTGCGCGCCGAGAACTATCGAATATTGCGCGGGCGCGCGTTCCCGATGTCGCGAGAAGTGACGTGCATCTGCTGATAGGGCGGTAGGTCTCCCCCCACATAATTTTGCCTCGTACGCCGACAACGTGACAGGACGATCGAAGGCACTTACTGCGACGTCAGCAGTAAGTAGCCACCGGGGGGGCGGCGCTAGAGTAGACCCTCATATGCGCGGGTGAGCACGCCAACCAGGCGCGCATCGCCATCGAGTACGAACAACACGCGTTTGTAGCGGCCGTCGAAGGGCACGAACACGTAGTCCTCCCGTTGAGCACCCCGGGCGTCCAGGAAGGCCCTGAGCTCCTCGTCGAAGTGCGGTCGCCCCGCCAGTTGCGCCACGTCCTCTTGGCGTGACGCCACCTCGTCCAGGTGCGGCGCAAGCGGTGCGTGCAGCTGCGCTAGGTTGTGCGGCCGCAGGCCGGTCTCGGCGACCCGCGCGAGCGCGTCGCCGGAGGGTAGCGTGGTGAACACCAAGGGCGGACGCTCCGGCCCGAGCGCGCGCGGCGCACCGGCCGAGACGCCTTGGTCACGCAAGACCTGCGCCGTCACCGGCGTGAAAGCACCGTCGCGGTAGGCGATCGCAGCCGGGCGCTGTCCCTCCACCAGGTGCAAACCCCACGCGAGCGCGGAGACCTGGATAAGTGCGATCACCGTGAGGTCGAAGCGCAACTTCGCGGTGGGTTTGCGCGGGTCGTACACAATGAGCGTGAGCATCGGCCCCAGCACGAGGTCGACGCCGACCATGATCATGGTGCCGCGCCAGCCGCCGTCATACGAGAAATACGGCTCGGGGTACCAGTGGAAGACGATCATGTACATCAGCCCCGCGAAGATTAGAAGGCTGATGCCGAGGTGGACGAGGAACGCCCGCCCCCGGGTGGCGTGCCGCCTTCGTGGCGCCGTAACAGCGCCTGTGAGGATGTTCGATTTCATGAGTTCTATCGACATCGTCGCATCTCCTAAAGAACAGCGTCTCGCGGCATCAAGTATAGCCACGGTGTCAAGGCACGCCACGTCTCGACCGGCACCGGGGGTCGTGGGTAAGCTCTTATAAAGCTGGGAAATAAAGTCGGGCCGGTTTGAGAGCTTAGAGGTATCGAGTGGTCGTTGAAGGGGCACGTTAACTCAGTGGCCGAAAAGGGTCGTGCGGTGGTCATGTGCGCATTCGAAAAGCCGCTGGCAACGCATTCCTCACCCGTGTGCTCGCGGGCGAGCACTTGGTTTTGATCGGGGATAGCTCGTAAGCCATCCACAGCTTGACAACCTAGTTCGTATCGGCCGGCTGAAGACTGAGCCGGCTGCGGAGGCAGAGTTCCGCTCTCGCTGCGGTTTCTCATGCTGCTCGTCGCAGTCGCGGCCTGGGTCTGGTGCACTCCTTCGCTTAGAAAACAGGGCGACGATCTTCGCTACGACGCTCGCCCGCTGGCGCGAAATTCGAAAGCTTTCCACTTTCGCGACCAGGTCTAGGACAACATGTCCGGCGTCACTGATCGACCATGGGCACCGGTGTGTGTCGTCGGCGAAGTTCAGGACGGGTGACCCGTTCCTTCGACTTAATGGGATTTCGAGGAGTGTCCAAGTCTCTCGAGTGGATTCGGGACCTATGGAACGATACTCGAAGCGGGCCCGGCATTCGCCGGGCCCACCGTTTACAGCGGATTACTTCTGCAGTTCGGTCCAGATGGCGGTGTACATCTCGCGCGCCTCCGCCGAACAGGGTAACGTGAACTTGCCAGCGCCCGCGAGTTCCGCGGGGATGATGAGTTCCGGCGCATCCTTCATGTCGTCGGGCATGTACTTCTCGGAACCCGTGATACCGTTGGCATAGCGGGCAAAGGCCGATATTAGGGCCGCGTTCTCCGGATCCATTATGAAATTCTGAAACAGCTTGGCGTTCTCGACGTTCTTGGCGTCTTTCAGGACGGCCACGCTGTCCATCCACAGCAGGAACCCCTCCTTCGGGTAGCCGTAGCGGACGTCCGGGTTCTTTTCCCGCGCTCGAAAGGCCGCGCCGTTCCAGTACAGCGACGCGGCAACATCGCGGCCAGCGAATTTCTCGACCATGCCGTAGTCCATTGACAGCCAGTTAGGCTTGGCCTCGAGCAGCTTGTCGCGCACCTTCTTTAGCACCTCCTTATCAGTGGTGCAGGGCTCGCCGCCTAGGTACATGACGGCCGTGTGCATCACGTCATTCATCTCGGGCGCCACGTTGATCTTGCCGATCAACTCCTTGGGCGGGTCGAGGAAGATGGCGGATGTGTTGATGTCACCGGAATAGACCGAGGTATCGACGATCATGCCGACACTGCCCCACTGCCACGGCGCGGTGTAATGCCGGCCCGGGTCCCAACTGGGGTCGGCGAACTCGGGGGCAACGTGCTTGAAGTTCTCCATCTGATCCGGTCGGGTCTCGAGCAGCAGCCCTTGGCTTATCCAGATCGGCACGTAGTTGGCGGACGGCACCACGAGGTCGAAGCCATGACCGCCGGCCTTTACCTTGGCTAGGGCAGTGTCGTTGGAATCGTAATCTGTCAGGGTGACCTTGACGTTGTACTGCTGCTCGAACTTAGCGATCAATTCGGGATTGGTGTAGTTTCCCCAGTTGAAAAGATTGAGCTCCCCTTCCGCCAAGGCCGGGCCGGTAGCGGCCAGTAGTGAGATGCCGGCGAGGGTTGTAACCAGCTTTTTGTTCATTGATTGTATCTCCTCGTGTGGGTGGTTCGGTAAGCGCGCACTAAGTCTTCTTCCGGTTTAGTAGAAAGAAGGCCGACACCATGATAATCGATATCGAGAGCAGCGCGGTGGAAATCGCGTGCATTTCGGGGGTGATAACCCGGCGCAGCTGACCGAGCATATAGGTGGGCAGCGTATCCTGACCGGGTGCTTTCACGAATTCAGTAATCACTACGTCGTCCAGGGAAATCACGAACGCCAGCATCAGACCCGCGATGATGCCGGGCCATAACAGAGGCAGCGTGACCCGCCTGAACGTTCGCAGCGGCGTGGCGTACAGGTCGGCCGCCGCCACCTCCAGCGACAGATCCATGCCTTCGAGCCGAGCGCGTATAGGGAGGTAGGCGAACGGGATGCAGAACGCGGTGTGGGCACTGACCAGGTAAACCAACCCATGGTAACCGGTAGCAGTCTTGATGATGGCGAAGAAGATCAACAGGGCCACCGCGGTTACGATTTCGGGCACCATCAGCGGCTGATTGATCATCGCGTAGATCACGGTCTGCCCGCGAAAGGGCCGGATGCGGGTGGTACCCAGGGCGGCCATCGTGGCAAGGATGGTCGCCGAGATGGACGCGATGGTGGCGACCAGCAAAGACAGCAGCGTGGCCTGCTGGACCTTTTCGTTCTGCCACGCCGCTTCATACCAACGCCAAGAGAACCCTTCCCACAGCGCGATCGACGTACCGGCGTTGAACGAGTAGGTGATAAGCGCCATGAGCGGCGCGTACAGCATGGCGAAGCACACTAGCGCTATAGCGGTGAAACCTGGAAGCCGGCGGACCGAAAAGCCGGAGCGGCCGACGTCGCCGTTAACCATACTGCACCATTGATCTTTGCACGCCGCGCACGTAGACGATCAGTGCGACCATGACGATGGCAAGCAGCGTAATGGACAGGGCGGCGCCGAGCGGCCAGTTCTGGCCCTGGCCGAATTGAAGCTCGATCAGGTTGCCAAGCATCATCTTCTTGCCACCGCCGAGCACCCGCGGGGTGACATAGGCGCCGAGGGATGGGATGAACACCAGAATCGAGCCGGCGACCAGCCCCGGCTTGACCAGCGGCAGGATCACCCGGCGCAACACCCGGAACCGGGTAGCGTAAAGATCGTAGCCGGCCTCGACCAGCCGGAAGTCCAGCTTTTCCATGGAGGCGTAGAGCGGCAGGATCATTAGGGGCAGGTACACGTAGGTCATCCCGACCATGATGGCGAAGTCCGTATAGAGCATCTGGACCGGCGCCTCGATCGCGCCAAACGACATCAGCAGATTGTTGACTATGCCTTCGTTACGGATCACTTCCATGATCGCGAAGGTGCGAATCAGCAAGTTCGTCCAGAACGGAATGGTGATCAGGAACAACCACAGGTTGCGGCTTTGTTCCGAACGGGTCGCGATGAAGTAGGCAGTGGGGAACCCAAACAATACGCACAGGACCGTAGTCATCGTGGACAACTTGATCGAGCGCCAGAATATGCTGAGATGGGCATCCTGCAGCGTCAGCGTCTCATCGAAAATGTCGCGGTGCAGGAACACCTTGAACCAGCCCTCGATGGAGGGCTTCCACACCACCCCGCCGAAGTCGCCCGGGGCGAGGAACGAGTAGAGCAACATGATTAGCAGGGGGCCCGAGGCGGCCAGGGCCAGCACGAGCAGCGCTGGGAGAGACAGCATGACGTTTCGGCGGACTTCGCTCCTGCGGCCCGCGGTTTCGTAGCCCGATACCGCCAGCGCTCCCGATCGCTTCTTATCGACCGCCGTTGACAACGCTTTGGTGCTGGCCGACATGCTAGTCCCTCAGCACGTGCATAGTCTCGGGCGCGAACACGATGCCGAGTTCCCTGCCCGACTGGAACAGTTCCCGGCGGCCCTGGGTGTTTTGCACTCGGGCCGTGAAATGTCCTCCATCCGGCAGGCGCAGGTGATAGTGGGTGTCAGTACCGAAATAGACGATGTTCTCGAGCACACCTCGTAGCGGCGAGGCCGCCGAGTCGACGTTAAGCGTCACCTGCTCCGGTCTCACGGTTAGGGTAACCTGGCGCGCCTGACCGGGTGGCTGATCGGATGGAAGCGTGATTTCCCGGCCGGAGGCCAGTCTCACCGTCACCGTGCCGTTGCTGGCGTCTACCAGATCCGCGGTGATGAAATTGGTATCGCCGATGAAATCGGCAACGAACCTTTCGGCGGGACGATCATAGACTTCATGGGGAGCACCGACCTGTCGCACCCTGCCGCCGTTCATAACCGCCACGCGGTCGGACATTGTCAGCGCCTCTTCCTGGTCATGGGTCACGAACACGAAGGTGATGCCGGTTTCGTTCTGCAGCCGCTTCAGCTCGATCTGCATGTCCTTGCGCAGTTTGTAGTCGAGGGCGGACAACGGCTCGTCGAGCAGCAGGACCTTGGGGTGAGGGGCCAACGCCCGCGCCAGCGCCACGCGCTGTTGCTGACCGCCGGATATCTGGTCGGTACGGCGGTTCTTCAGCTCTTCCATCTTCACCAGGCGCAGCATGCTGTTGACGGTGGACTCGATCTCGGCCCTCGGTTTGTCCAGCATCTCAAGCCCGAAGCCGATGTTCTCAGCCACCGTCATGTGGGGAAACAGCGCGTAGCTCTGGAAAACGGTGTTGACAGGGCGTTTGAAGGGCGGAAGCAGTGAAATGTCCTCGCCGTACAGCAGGATGCGCCCAGCGGTCTGATGCTCGAAGCCGGCGATCAGACGCAACAGCGTGGTCTTGCCGCACCCAGAAGGACCAAGCAGGGTAAAGAATTCGTTCTCGCGAATCTGTATCGAAACGTCATCTAAGGCGAGCACGCCGTCGCTGCCGTGGCCAAAGACTTTGGAGACCCCCCTGGCTTCGACCGCGATAGAGGCCGTTTTCCCGGTCGGGGCTTTATTCTCCGCTATTGAGGGTGATGCATTCATCGGTTCGGTTTATCGTAAAGCCTCTTCCTAGGCATCATGCTTTGACCTGCCCGTCCTCAACGCGCGTGGGTTATGTTAAGGACCGCGAAGGCCATCAACACAGAGCCATATTGAGGCCGGCAGGCCATGAGTGAGTTTACCGGAGAAATTCGGGTTGCGCGTAGGGCGAGCGGCGAGGTTCTCGCAGTGGTGCGGCTTGGTACATCATGCGCCTCGGATATCGATGTCTTATAGATCTCGACGCGGAAGCATCCGCACCGCAGTAAGACCGTCAGTCGACCCTATCTGTTATCGTGGCACGGGGAAAGTGTGTGTGTCGTCGGCGAAGTTCAGGACGGGTGACCCGTTCTTTCGACTTAATGTGATTTCGAGGAAATCCCTCCGCGGGGTGTGCAAGTCTCTCGAGTCGATTCGGGACCTTGTTGGGCCGCGCAGGTGCCCTATGCAGGGTCGTGCTCTGCGATGCGTTTTATGTTGGCCGCTTGTTGCACATGTTCGATCTCGCCTCAAACCTTGTGGCGAGCCCCCTTCGTTGATGAACATGCCTATTCATACCAACCTTCCGTAGAGTGGCGCAGGCTCATGCATTGAGTCACGTCATGACCACACCAAACTTGTGCCGAGATGCGCTCCTTGGAACTTGTCCGCACCAGTTGATGTTGATGACATCCAGGCCTCATGTGCTTGATGTCGTGAGACTCCCCGGATTGTCACCTCAATCATGATTGGCCAAGGTGGCAGCGCGACACCTGTATTCAGGCTGCGACGGGAAGAAACTCCGAGGCGATCTCGTTGGCCAGGTCTTCGGCGTCGTTTTTCAGAACCAGCAGCGTTTCTTGGTCGAGCCCCAGTGCCAGCCAGGCGGTCTCGTCCAGACGGCCGATAAGCTCATCGGCGTCCATATCAATCCCACGTGTATCTGCTATCACCGAAGCGGCATGCACAATAGCCGTCCTCAAACCATCCTCCTGCGGCTCGCTTGCGGGGTGGGTATGACGCGTCACGGGAGTTACGATGCTGTCGGGTAACTCCCAGATCGAGAGCAGCTCACCCGCCACGGCCGCATCGTCGAAGCCCAGTTTTCTCTCGAGCGCCTGCGGTAAAGAAATACTTTCTTCCGATACCTCTGTCTGAGCCTCGTGCATGGCGGTGGGCAACTTCAGGTAAAGAACCATCCGACCGACATGAGCCAGAAGACCAGTGGTGAACATGCTATCGCTGTTACGAACATTGCAGTGGTCCGCGATCACCTTCGCCTGTACGCCGCACAAAACGTTGGTACGCCAGAACTGCTCCATGTTGACGACATTCTTGGGAATGCTGGAAAACGAGCGCGCAACCGAGGTGGCTAACACGAGGTCGTGAACGAGTTGCGTACCTAGCAGGCTCATCGCATGTGGAACTGTCTGAATCGTCGCCGCGAAACCGCAGAAGGGACTGTTGGCAAGTCGCAGAATGCGCCCGGTTAAGCTTAGGTCGACACAGATAGCGTCGGCGATGTCCACCATTGAGGACTCGGGGTCGTCCAGCAGATCCCTGACTCTGAGATAGACCTCTGGCAGGGTCACGAGATCGACCGTATCGCGTACTAAGGTTGCCGGTGTTGCTTGTGAACTCACGCTTAGGAACCTGTGGCTGGCTAAAAGGGTTATCGGCCGCAAAGGGATTTGCTTTACTCAAAGTTGGCATGGGCCGCGGCTATATCGGCCATTCATCACGTACTCCGGCGATTACGTCCATATACATGCCAGAAATGGGTTCTGACCCCGTTTTTTTTGCCACCACCGAGAGCAAGGGTTATAGGGAGGGGGTATCCGGCGCGTGTGCGCTGGGTGCGTCGGAGTCGGGGCTGCGGTATGCTGCGCGCGCGTTGCCTTGGTCACACTAGTGAGCCTATCCGGGATGATGACTCAATGTTCGAGGCCGTGGTCTGCCTCACCCAATCTACTGGAGCATCGGCCACCACCGTCAACTTCGTCGACTGTCCCGCAAAACCCAACGGCTTCATCAAGTCTTGAAGGGCGTGGCCGACCTACCTCAGAGGAGTTGAATGTCCACGATTCAGCAGGGAATGCGGCGCATGTCACCCAAGGCATTCCTAGCATTGGTGAGTAATCTCCGCCGGTTGGTCTGCGTCGGCGCGGTCGCCGTCTTGTCAGCGTGTTCGGGTAACGAACACGACACCTCGCTTGGCGCCGTTCACATCGGAGTTCTACCCGATCAGAGCGACGAGCTTTTGCGCAAGCGTTACGCGCCGCTACTTGGGTTTTTGTCAATCGAAACCGGGGCCGTGGTCGAGTTGGTGGTCCCGGGGAGTTACGAGGAGCTGGTAAGGCTCTTCGGTGAGGCAAAGATTGACCTGGCCCTTTTCGGGGGTGCTACGTTTGTGAACGCAAATGCGTTGCATGGTGCCGTGCCGCTCGTCATGCGGACCTGGACACCCGTTTCACCAGCGTCTTAATCGTGGCCGCCGACGGGCCGAAGTCGATTGAGGAGCTCCAGGGAAAACGATTCAGTTTTGGTTCGCGGCTATCCCCACCTCTGGACACCTCATGCCGCGCTATTTCTTGCAGTCGGAGTACCGCATAAAGGCCGAAGACTATTTCGGTGATGTCCAGTATTCCGGAAAGCACGA
>CAJHYW010000103.1_pt1 | contig 19558 bp, 21 predicted proteins | sample 9198811 | NCBI WGS metagenome assembly CAJHYW01 (sample SAMEA7708378, study PRJEB35096) | sediment metagenome | biome: marine neritic benthic zone biome [ENVO:01000025]; feature: sediment [ENVO:00002007]; material: shallow marine sediment [ENVO:03000034] sea grass bed [ENVO_01000059] ...
CTTTACCTCCCCTTCATGTCCCGCGAGCACACGCGGTGCACTCGCCAAATCGTTCAGCGCCCACAATCTCAAGGTGTTATCACCTTCGGCAGAGGAAGCCAGCCAATTTCCTGTAGGGTCGACCGCCAGTACCTTTACGGCTTCTTCGTGTCTTGCTATGGGAATGCCACCAACAGAAGAAATCACTTTTCTAAATGAACTCTCTGCCTCGGGAACGACAGTTTCTGTTTGAGAAAGGCTCTCTACCGCCAACAACAAGCTTCGTTGCGGCCGGGATTCCATACCCAACTCCGCCTTCGCCCCTAACTCTCTCGCCAGAGCCACTCTAAAACGCTCGTCAGCCAGGTTCTTTTGCTTTGTGGCATAAACCGCGGCGATCACCGAAACGACAAACAGGACAAACAAGACAATCACACCGGACCACGCCACTCGTTTTGTCCGCCTGTGCTGTCGCACGTCTTCACCGGCCAACTCATCCACGGGTATGCCGTGGAGTGTTGCTGCAAGACTAGCGACCCCTTCGCGGAAGCGGGGCTGGTGCGGCGATACGTGCTTCTCCTTCTTGGCCCAGCTCAGGTCCAGAAACAAAGGCTCTTGCTTGAAGGCAGCCCGTAGGGTTTCCGGTAGTGCGGTCGTTCTTTTCCAATCGAAATCATTGGCCGCCGAGTCCCAGAGTATCTCGCCCTCAGTGAGGACGATGAGCAACTTCTCGAGAGACTTGTGCGCCATCCAATATTGAATTTCCTGCCGGACCCAATGAGATGCTGCCGATTCTGGTGCGGCCAGGAGAATGAAGTAGTCAGAGTCATCGAGAGCGCTTTGGATAGTCGGCCAAAGGGCCGGGGTCAGGGAAAGGCTGGTCTTATCGCGAAAGACCCGAATCGCCCGCAACCGGTACCAGGGCTTGGCAAGACCGTGCAATGCGGACTGCAGTGCCGGCGCAAGCTTACCGTCGGCAGCATGGCTATACGAAATGAAAGCTTTGTAAGGCGTGGGATTGGCCCCCCGCTCACTGCCGTAGGGCCTTTTCCCAGACTGATCCTCAGGCATAGGGTTGAACGGCGATGTCGTGTTTACAGTACCAAATCACGTGAGACTAGCTCTGCCGCTGTCTCATGGTGACCTCTGGAGATCTTTCGCATCAGCCTTCTCACACGCTCTATGACTCTCGGAAAGACGCGATACAAGGCGATTACATTTAAGCGCTTCTCGCTCGACCTCTGATCAATGCGAACACGGCAACAATGACGAGAATCACGACAAGTGTGAAGAGTAGAAGCTTCCAGTAAGACGGCGCGACGACTGTAGCGATCTCCGGTCGAGTCGCCATGGGCAGGTCGTCCACCATCACCGTGACACGGCCCGCGCCTTCCGTGCCAGTCGAGGCGACGGCCTGAAAATAAAACCCATCGCCGTTGTCGTGGAGATCGCCTAGCAACGTGCCGTGAGTGGTGGACATAGCGATGCGTGACGCCTGCCCAGGCCCCCAAACGTTGCCATAACGATCTTTGGGCACAATAGTCACAAGAGCCCGGTTGTTTTCTTTTGCACCCATCACCGCCGGCTCTACCGCAACGACGGTGTTGCTTGCATCCACTTGCCCAGGTGTGACCGTGCCCGTAGCCAAGGCGGCACGTTCGAAGTGCGCACCTGCCGTCACGCCAGAGATTTCGAAGCGGATATTGTACCCGCCGGCGATCTGGGTCGTATCAATGCAATTGGCATAGAGGCCATCGTTTTCGCCATCGTCGTGGTGACTGCCATCGTCAAGCAGGATCTTTTCAACCGTATCGTACTGGAATATGGATTGACCGGTGTCAGCCAGGCTTTGCTGATTGTGAGCCAACAGATTAGCAGCCCATACTGGTGCCACATCGGTCACCTGGTCGGCGACTTTTGATGTCTTCGCATCAGCTTTTGTTACCATGCCGCCTTGTGGTTCCCATTGATAACCTTTGGTCATGACGTAATCGTAGTTCAGCGTGTATTTGGAGCTTGTGGGGGATGTTACCAACGCCTTCACACTAGCGCCGGTGATGGCGTGGCCCGTTGTCTTATCAAACAAACGTACCTGCGGAATCAGGCACTCGCCAGCAAAGCTAAACTCCGGCACGAATGCCCAAAATTTGGAAGCCCCATTTATCAATGCTGCATAGGTGTAGTCAATTGCAAACGCGTGCTGGTCGGTGCGCACCAGCCGCACACGCCAATCGCCAGCCTCTGGGTTTTTGACGCGCACGTAATGATGGTTGTCACCGCTTATGCTTTCCACTCCAGGGGCGGTCGGTTCGAGTGGGGCGCCGTCAGGCGTTTCCAGCTCGAGTAGCAACTGCCCTTCGGGCTGCAGCCAACCGACCACAAACGTCACTTCGCTGGCACCGTTGTCCACGGTTGTCGCACGGGTGTCGTTGCCCGCGCTTTTGGAGCCGGATTCCAAACCAGTGAGCTCGGCCAAAGCGATATCGCCGTGAATCTGGTAATAGATGGCGAGCAAGCCCAAGATCGTCGGCGCTTCGTAGTATTTGCCCCCGGTCGTCGTGGCGATGTCCTGCATCAACCCAGTGTCGGCGTGAGGCCCCAGGGCGACCGTATAAATGTCGGTTTCGACCGGAATGCCGTCGATCACGTTATTGGGTGTTGCCGGCTGCCAACTGAACTCGGCAGGACGCTCTCGAACCCAGGGCGGCGTGTTTTCAAAACCGTCCGTGAGCAACACCATCGCATGGGGCTGGTCTGCGCTCGCAGCATCCAAAAAGCCAGGACCATCCTGAGCAAGTTCCATGCCAGCGCCGATGGACGTGCAACCGCGGTCAGTGAGGGGATCGATCGAGTCCACCGCGTTGCTGCGGACGGTGGCATCGCTCAGTTCCACGAGTCCGAAAACGTTCTCCGCCTTGTCGCCGGCGTTGTCACAGCCCAAGTCATCGAAAGCAACGACACCGACTTCGTCACCCATGTGCATCAATCCGATGAAATTCTGCGCTGCAACTTTGGCCGATTCCATATAGGTTGGATCAGTCGGGTCGTCGCGTTGATCCATGCTGCCGGTACGGTCGATGACCTGCACCACGCTGACGCTGTCCTCCTGATAAAACGGCAGGCTCGACACCAGCGAGTAGCGCTGTTCCGGGTCAGCAACCGGTTCATTGATGGCGAACGCATCCACTTGAATCATCCAGCGCCCGCTCGCCGGTGCGTTGACGAAGACCTGCTCGCAATTGTTGTTGCGGTCGACCCCGGTGACGGCGTTATCGTCCCAATGGGCGGAATCGGGGTCTAAAACCCAGGGCAAATGAGCGATGCCGCCAGGGGCCACCAAGCGGAGATCGAGGTCGTTGACAAGATGATCGGCGGCGACATCATCCCAACAGATGGAGACGCGCAAATGCGGCTCGCCGGCCGGGACATCCACCACGAAGAGATCCAGCTCGCCTGTCTCTCTGAATTCGGATTCGATGACTCGCCGATCACGGACCAACTCATAGGCAGCCATGGCGTCGACGCCACCCCAGCCGAATTGGTAATCAGGCCCGGGGTTGCCGAGATCTTGCGCAGAATGAATGACCAAGGTCTTGACCGTTGACGGCAATGGCGTACGTTCGCTGTTGACATCGCCGAAGAATTCATCGCGGTAGGCCTGCATCAATAATCCTGCGATACCGGTGACGGCGGGTGCCGCCATGGAAGTGCCCCAGTAGGTCGTGTAACCATCGTCAGGGTCATCGTCGCAGGAATTGATGGCCACTCCAGGCGCGACCACGTCGGGCTTGATACGGCCGTCGTCAGTAGGGCCCCAGCCACTTTCCGCGTACATTGCGCTATTGGCGTCGTTGATAGCGCCAACGGAGATAATATTCTTGGCGGAGGCAGGAGGGGCGACGGTATCGTATCCGCCGTTGCCTGTGCCTTGGTCGGCATCGGAAGGTTGGGCCGGGGTCTCGCTGTCGTCTGCGGGGTCGTCGCGATTGTTGCCAACGGCGTGGGCGATAACCACGCCTTCGTTTCGTACAAGATCATCAAAATCCAAGGCTTCAGCGACGTAGTCGCCAAATAGGCCGAAGTCGTCGTGGTAGACCCAGCCTCCCCCACTAAACCGCCAGCCAACAGGCCAGTTCCAGGAGTTGTTGACGGCTACGAGGTCGTGATCTTGGACACCTTCCTCGGTCTCACCGGCGATGTCACCGACAAAATCAAAAGAAACGATGGTCGGTGCCTGGGGCGCATGGCCGCGCCGGGCGGGAGTGACTGTGCCATTTCCCGCCATGGTGCAGGCCACGTGAGTCGAGTGTTCCCATGTCGTAAAGGTCCGTGGCACTTCGCCGTAGACCACGCGGCCAGTCAGATCGTGATGGGCATCGTCGATCTCGTTGGTATCCCACATACCCAGGATGACACCAGCCCCTTCGATGTAGACAGTGGGATCGCTAACAGCAGTTTCCCCATGTACCGCGTCGGTATTGGTCCACGCCCGCGAACCGTCGTTGGATTCCACCCGAGGCGGCGGGTACAGATCGATCGATTCCACAGCGTCTTCCGCGGCAAGCGCATCGAGCACGTTTGGTTCTACCACGATATAAAAGCTGACGCGTCGGCTACGTTCGCTTTCAATTACCGCACCATGACTATCGAGGATTTGGCGCGCCCGTTCCCGCAAGACATCGGCGTGGAAGTCGACAGACACTTTTATGGTGCCATCTGGGTTGGTTGCCCAGGGTCCGGGCCCCGCCTCCTTCAGGACGGCATGGATCTTGTCCTCCGGCGCCACCTCCCCGATCCAGCGGATGGTCCCCAAGACCGGATATCGCTTTTGTTGCATCGGTTCCAAGAACAGCAGCACGGTGGGATCGCTCAATGTGGCATACCACGCATTACCCCCTGCATGGGAGAGTAGACGAATCCCACGTGCCTTTAAGGCCACTCGCTCATCGCGACTCGGTGTTCGCTCGAGTTGAACAAGGACATGCGGCGTCTGATCTTCTTCGATAATGGCCGACCGTAAGCGCTCTAACGTGCTCGCCTCGATGCCCGGGGAAGGCGTCAAGCTCCGTGCTGGAAGCCGTATCAGATAGGGACCGGTTTGACCGCTCTCTCTGTCAGCGGTAAACACCGTAAACGGAAGTGCAAACAGCGCTGCACTCAACGAGACGATTACAAGTCGCCACCCTGGCCGGTTCGCACGTATCAAACCTCCCTGAGTCATGGGTTCTCCTTCTGGATCTTTCCAACCGATTTGTCGAGCCCCACGTCACCTTATTTGAAGCAAGACTCTTATTATCAAACACGCGCCGAGCAGACTTCTATTTATAGAATCTACACAGCTCGAAGTGACCGTCTTTGATCGGGGTCAGATACTCCTCGATAGTGGTGCGGGTTGACCCGACCCTCGGTGTGATTGGCTCGTCGGCGACGTTGATTGTCGGTCAGATGTAAACGGCGTTCCCAAGGCTGTTCCTCCTTGACGCTATCGGGAACGCTCAGGCACGACTCTGCAGGGGTGGATACCTGGGGTAGGGGTCCGGTCGGCCCGGAAGGGCGGTGGGGGAGCGAACTTAACTGGCAGCTTCGCCAGTCATAAGCCTAGGTCATCAACTACCACATAGAATTTGGCGTCGCGCCGCGAGACTGTGCAGTTTTTTGTTGTGAACACTACTGGCTTGTCTCGCCTAAGGATTCGAAACTAATCTTGAGTCGCGTCCCTGTGGCACGGGCCACTTTTTCCAGAGTCTTGGTTGAAGGACACACGCGCCCACTCTCTAGCCGTGCGACGACCGACTGGGTTGTCTTCATGCGTCTCGCTAGCTGCGCCTGCGTGAGTCCGGCTCGCGAACGCGCTTCTATCAGCGAACGTGCCAGCTCGAACTCCGGGCCAAGCTCGTCATAGGCCTCCTGGTAGTCCTTATCGCGGCTCCACTTCTTGCGCAGGTCATGTACCTTGCTCATCCCAAAACCTCCTTGGCGCGTTGCAGCGCCACCTCAATCTCTCTGCGGGGCATCTTTTGGGTCTTCTTCGCGAAAACAGGTACCACGACAACCTTCTTCTCACGTGCTGTAACGTAGAGCGCCCGGGATAATCCGTCCCTGCCTTCATACGCATCTCCCAGAGCGGGCTGGTCAGATGCGTTACATATGGCGCGCCGACTCTTTCCAGCCCGACCGCTCCGATAACTCGGGTGACGCGTGTCCGCGCGATCCGCGAATGCGATGAGTACCGAGGTGTCGACGTACCGATCATTCCTCGTCGCTATATCGATATCGTTTGCCGGCCGTACCTACCGAATAATCAACTTCCCTTGAGATATGCATATTATATACATACACTACCTCACATGGATGTCCGTTGGTACCCACCAAGGCCAAGGCGAATCTTAAGAAGCACAGGGTCCGCTTCTCTGACGCTGAGTCGGTACTCTTCGACCCGTTGAGTCTTTCGATGGAAGATACGAGCGCGGAGGGTGAACAGCGATTTATCAGCATCGGTCTCGATGCCAGCGGTAGAGTGGTCGTCGTGGTGTACACACGCCGCGACGACGAAATCCGGCTTATCTCCGCTCGCCTCGCGAAACGCAGTGAAATCCAAGCCTATGAAAAAGGAATATGACTTCAGTAAGGCTAAACGCGGTGCCGTCATTCCCCAGCGCGGTAAAACCCGAATTACCATCTATCTCGACGATGAGGTCATCGAGGAATTTCGTCAGAGAGCTGACGAGGCTGGCTCCGGTTATCAGACGATGATCAATGAAGCGCTCCGGGAATACTTGTCCAAGTCCCCTAAACCGCTCGATGAAGACTCTCTTCGTAAAATAATTCGCGAAGAGCTTCAGTCGGCGTCTTGTTCTCGCGCGAGCTGACCATCTAATCCTCATCGCCTGATGGAGGAACTCTCGCTTATCGCTGTCGCGCAGCACGACGCAGAGACGCGGTTTCGTACGCTGGCTTCCCGCGGCTCACTGGAAGCAGGTCTCCGCGTCCTCGATAAACTCGATGATGCGCTCGGCGGAGTGGATAGTCGCTAAGGCCATCTCGAAATCTGAGGTGTCTTGGCCGCGCACCTCCGACGACGCGTCGATGAGATCGTCAACGTGCGCATCGAGCTCGGTGGTCTCGCCCGCGTGCCACACCCCAAGCCTGCGCATGCGAGCTTGCAGCTTGGGAATAGTGGCGATGCAACAAGGCTGCCCAAACGCGGAGATACGATATGTCCTTAGCCATGACCCAAGCCGAGTGCCAAGATTTTCTGGTCGAGCCACACGTCGGCGTAATCTGTGTCGTCAATCTTCAATCATTTGCTTCACGCGGAAATGGTGCTGGCAACTTGGGAGAGTTCACGTGCGATTTCTGCTTTCGCAAACGACTACCGACAATGTTCGTGCGGTGAATTCTCGGAGACGACACCAGGGTGACCCGACCTCCAGTGCGATTGACGATTGTTCCAATAGCGCTCAGTGCTCGTGAATGACGAGCGGCACACCGGTAAGACCTAGGTGGAAATCGGTCGACCAACAACTTTGCACGCTGCGAGCCTCCATCACATGAAGACCAACCGCGTCCGCGAGTGTCAAATCCTGGTCGGCGAAGCGACGCAATAGTTGCGTCGCTTCGCCGAGTTCGCGGGCGTCAACGGAGAGCACCCTGAGCGGCTGCATGGCCTCGAGCATTCCCAGAAACTGCAACGCCTTAGTCCGATCGTAGCGCTTCAGAAACCACCCGTGCCCCTCTGCGACTACGAGCGTTGTTGTGACCAGCCGAGGAGGCTCGGAGAAGAGCCGGCGGAACAAGGGGTGATGCGTGTCGGAACGATCCGCGAATGCGATCAGCGCCGAAGTGTCGACGTAGGAATCAGTCCTTGTCGCCATACACGATGTCGTCGATGCGTTGGCTCGAACGGAAATCGCCTGTCTCCACCATGCCCGCGTAACGCATCCAGGGTTTTGACTCGTCGGCGGGGAGCATTGAACGCAGCGACCGCCGCAACAGCTCAGCGAGGGAGATGCCTAGCCTCTCCGCCTCGCGCTTGGCCGCATCGTACTCCTCTTCTGAGAGACTAATTTGCGTTCGAATCATGATAACATTGTATAGTTAACTGTTATCATAATCAATTTCAGTATCGCACACGTGACCAAATCGTGACTCACTCCAGTCACTTCCTTTCCACTCCTGTCACTTCCAGTCACGTTTGCGCGGGACCGGTGCGCATAACCTTCTTATTTATAATGACTCTTGAACCGGGCGCTGGATTCGCAATGCGAAGGTCGGGAGTTCGATCCTCCTCGGCTCCACCAATTCAATGATTCAATTATTTGATTGACTGGTTTTGACGGAGGTCGACGTCAACACTTCTCGCGCCAGCCCCCTTCCTGATGGGTAAAGATCCACGCGACGGTTTCACCCACCTCCAGCTCGTCCTCCGCGGGACACCACTCTCGAGCCGCGGCAAACGCACGGTCGTGACGCGACGAGGAATCGCCCGCCAGTTCTACCTGTATCTGGTCTCGCAGCGCGGCCAGACGTTTGCGCCACTCCAGCATATTCGCACTCGTGAGATCCACCCATCCGTGTCGATCTTGGGCCTTGATCAAAGGCCCCCTTAGCAACCGCTCACCGTCGGGAAGCAGAATGGGGATGCCTACAGAGATAATCCGTTGTCGGATATCCGCATCCTGCTCAAGCACCGCCTCTAAGCTTGCACCGAGCGCCTCCGGGGGATTCGCCAGTACCTCACTGATGGTCCCGTGTGCGCGCTTCAACAAATGCGCTTCGAACAGAAGCTTCGATAAGCGGGGCGGTCCGAGAATCTCAAAGGCTACGGATGTGCCGTGTGCGGCTTCAAGCTGACGTAGTCGGTTAAGGGCGGCCTGTCGCAGATAGCCGCCACGGTAGGTGGGCGTCATCACCGCGCTGTCTAGAGCGGCAATCACGTCTCGGCCCGTATTGGCGCCATGAAGCTCTCTCACCACATTGATTGCGATCTCCTCGGGCGTCAGTAGCTGCATTTGGCCCGGAGACGTGATGACCGCGAACTCATCGGCGGTGAACACGCCGTTTTCTCCCGTATCGATATAGACGCCCTCGAGCGCCGCGCCGGTGAACGTGCCGAAATCCCCTTGGGTAACAAGGTTTGTCGGATCGCGACGGGAGACCGCACGCTCGGGTGGGCAGTCGACTCGTCTTATTTCCGTATCTCGTCGCCGGATCGGTCCGCAGGCGATTTCACGCCACGCGATAGTCGCCGTCGGTTTGAGTTCCTTAACAATGCTCGGTCCGTCGGGGGTCCGTGCCATCAAAAACGTCAATGCAGTCTGTGCGCCGGCAACTGCGGCCTTCGACAACAGCAAACGCGAGGGCTTCTCCTCTCCGTGGGTATAGGGGATGTTGAATCCCATACCGCCAGTGCCGGAGGTCCCAACTTTGATATACGCTTCCGTGCCGACCCGACGCATACCCTCGTAGAGCAGCTGGACGTGACGAACCAACTGTGGAATATACAAGGCGGCGAGCAGGCCTTCGGCCTCCTCGCCCCAGTCGGCTCCGCCGCTGCATTCGGATGCCAGCGAGGCAAGCCGCTTAGCACCCGCATACACGTTCTGGTAACTCACAGCAGTCGCCGTGTTCATGCAGTCTACAACGATTTGCGCCGCTCTCCCGTTGAGATTTGCGTAAGTGCCTGCGATCAACCGAACGAGCAAGGATCCCTGAAGGATATCTTCATCGAGGGGATCCAGGATGTCAGCGATGAGTCGGCGACGCTTCGATGTATCGGAGAGGGCCGCCGCTCGTGGCGTCAAATCACCGAGCTTACGCTGCCACTCGGCGCGAATGAAGATGTCACCCCAGCACGCCACGATATCAGTCGGCGTTCGGGGGTCGTCAGCCTCAAGACTTTCAACCGCAGCGGTCGCCTTCGCCTTACGTCGCGCCGCAACGACTAATCGTCCCGGTCGATGCTTTAATAGCTCACGACAGACGGCCATGCCGACTAAACCGGCACCGCCAAGCACGAGCACACTCTTTTTCTCAATGTCCATTGAACCGATCGTCAAGCCGCGCTACGAGGACGTTTCTTCGCCGTACACTTGGCGAAGCTCCCCTTTGAGGACTTTGTTCATCGTGCTTTTCGGGAGGGCGTCGAGAAACACGTAATGCCTTGGGATCTTGTAGCCACCGATCTTGCCCCGGCAGTGTGCGATGAGTTCGTCATCGCTCAGCGCCTTGCCCGGCACCGGGACCACGGCTGCGAGCAGGGCCTCGCCGTACTTCTCGTCGGGCACGCCAACGACGGCGCATTCCTGCACATCCGGGTGTGTAATGAGAATGGCCTCAACCTCGAGCGAAAACACGATCTCACTCCCCGTAATGATCATGTCCTTCTTTCGGTCAAGCAGATAGAGATATCCGCGCGTGTCCATGCGCCCGATATCGCCAGTGTAAAACCAGCCGCCGCGAAACGCCTCCGCCATCGCGTCCGGTCTGTTCAAGTATCCCTCGCTAACGTTGGGTCCTCGTACGACGACCTCCCCAGGCTCGCCAACCGAAACTTCGGCGCCGTCTTCGCCCACGATCTTCATCTCGACCGCCGCGACCGCGCGGCCTGCGCTGCCGAGCACCTCGTGGTCGCCGCTGTCTATCGCGCCTCGGTGATCGGCCATTGTGAGCAATGTGAGGATAGGCGAGGTCTCCGTGAGGCCATAGCCCTGAACCATCTCAACGCCCTCGAGCCGCGCTAATGCTTTCTCGATCCAAGGCACCGCCATGGGCGAAGAGCCATAGATAAATTGTCTAAAGCTCGACAGCTTATAGCGCTCGAGCGCTGGCTCGTTCAATATCAGATACACCATGGTGGGGGTCAGCATCGTGCTCGTAACCCCGAAGCTGTGGATCGCTTCCAGCACGGCAGTTCCGCTAAAACGCGGTAAAAAAACGTGGGCCGCGCCGGCAAGCGTGTACGCAGACCCGATTAAATCGGCTGAGTGGAACATGGGTGCAACATGCAAGTAGACGTCCTCGGGGCGCGCGCTAAACTCAAAACCAATCTGTAAGGCGTTGATGGCGATGTTGCGATGGCTGAGCCGAACGCCCTTGCCGCGACCCGTGGTGCCCCCAGTGTAGATCAGCAAGGCATCCTCATCCTCAGTCGCGTCGTGGGGCGGTGCCCGTTCCGAATCCGCCATCAAAGGTTCGTACTGGGGCCACGCGACGTCCGCGGGCTCGGGCGCAAGGTACAGGGTGCGGTCCGACCAGTGGCTTAGCGCGCCGTTCTGCAGCAACTCGGCGAAGGCGTCCTCGATCACCAGCAGCCGGCATTCGGCGTTATTGAGAATCTCCGCGATCTCTGGAGGCGCGAGACGATAATTGATGGGCACTGGAACCGCGCCGAGCCAATAGCCGGCGTGCATCAGCTCCGCGAGACGAAAGCCGTTGTGGGCAAGTAGGCCATAGCGGTCTCCTGGCTCCACGCCTTGTCGCCGAAGCACGTCTGCGGCACGGGCGATTCGATCCCCAAACTGGGCCCAGCTAACGCATCCTTCGGCGTCGATAATGGCGGTTCTGTGTGCGTGCAGACGAACCGTTCTCGCCAGAGCCGATGTCAGGGTTAGCATAGTCTCAGGACGTGCCGTTCACGTCTTGCCAATACGCATCGATACGGCTCTGAATGTCGTGCAAGGTCGTTTCGTCGCGCCGCGGGGTGAGCAACTGGGCGAAGCGTCCCTGCTTTCTGAGGTAGTCCTCCACCGGCAGACGCGGATGCGGGATCCGGGTATGCGTCACCTTGCCATTCAGGTATTCCTTTAGCGGCCATACGCCCGTTCGCACCGCCAGCCGACCGACCTCGGCGGAGTCCTTAGGGTCGAAGTTCCAACCGGTCGGACATGGAGCGAGCGCAATCAGCAGTCTTGGCCCCTTGAGTGTCTTGACGCGTTCGACCTTGCGCGCGAGGTCCAAGGGCTCGGTACCGATCACGGTCGCGACGTAGGTAGGTTGATGAGCGGCCCAGATAGAGAACAGGTCTTTCTTATAGCCGGGGTAGCCATGGACACCCTTGCTGGTCGACGTACGGGCGCCATGTGGGGTGGCTTCAGAGTACTGTTGACCAGTGTTGCCGTAGCCCTCGTTGTCATAGCAGATATAAATGAAATCGAGGCCCCGCTCTATGGCGCTCGAGGTCGCGGATAACCCCATCCCGTAGGCCGCACCGTCGCCCGTGAGCACGACGACCTCGATGTCCTCGTCTCGGTGCATGCGTCCCTTCTCGAGCAGCAAGTCCAAGGCGTCTCGCACTCCCTGCGCGCCGGCGGGCGCCGAAGCCATCGCGGTATAGAGCCAGGATCCCCGGAAGGGGGTGAAGGGATAAACAGACAACAAGGTCATGCAGCCGGCGGCGTTGACGAACACCGTCTTTGCTCCGAGCACATCGTAGATCTCGTGCAGCGCCTGAAGCGCGCCGCAACCCGCGCACATCGGCGTCCCTGCTCCGAGGAGATGCGTGGACGGGAGATCTCGCATGCGCTTGTATGTGGTCTCACTCATGATTCAAGCCCAAGTTCGTGGCGCTCCACCTGCGCTATGGTTTGAAGCTTTCGCATTTCTCGCAGCTCCGTCTCGGTATAGAGCAATCGTGGCGGAGGTGTCCGACCCGTTTCCGAGGCCTGCCGCGTCACCTTAGCCATCTCGAAGAATTCCTCGGGGCTGATCTCGCGCCCCCCGAGACCCCCGATGAAGCTCACCAGCGCCGCGGGCGCCCCCGCGTGGCCATACAGAACCGATGCCAGCTCTGCGTGCAACACACCGCCCTTGCCTATAGACAGATTTTGGTCGATGACAGCGACGCCTCGCTTTCCTTCCAACGCGCCGCGGATGGCCTCCGCCGGGAAGGGTCGTAGCATTCTGGGTCGCAATAAACCTATGCGCCAACCCGCCTCACGTAGCCGGTCGACGGCGGCCGTCGCCTTGGTCGCGAAGGACCCCATCATCACCAGGACATAGTCCGCGTCTTCCGTGCGATACGCCTCCACGGGTGCATAGCGCCGTCCGAAGCGTTCTGCGAAATCGGCACTGGCATCCTTGTACGCTCGAACAGCGTTTATCGCCGCGAGGTGTGTTTGATATCGAAAATACGAGTAGGTGCTACCACCGAGAACCGAGACCGCCTGGCTTATAGGCGTGCTGGCGCGAAATCCGAGGTTCTCAATATCGAACGCCGGCAAGAAGCGTCTGACAGCCTTCGCGGAGGGGATCTCCACCGGCTCGCGTGTGAAAGACAGATAGAAACCATCGAGATTGACGATGGCGGGCAGACGCACGCGTTCGTCTTCCGCCAGCCGGTACGCGATGAGAACGTGGTCGAGGACCTCCTGACAGGTCGCGCAGTGGAGCTGTAAGAGTCCGCTATCGCGTGCGGCAAGGACATCATTGTGGTCGGGTTCGAGAGTGATGGGGGCGGAAAGCCCTCGCGAGACGTTGACCAACACAAACGGCGAGCGCCACCCCGCCACTGTGTAAAGCATCTCCATGCCGTAAAGAAGTCCCTGGCTAGAGGTAGCGGAAAAAACCCGCACCCCGGTCGCAGCCGCCGCCCCCGCCGCCGTGAACATCGAGTGCTCCGACTCGAGAATTACCATCCGAGCCGGCATCTCACCGGCTTCGATCCAGTTTCCGATGGTCTCGATGATCTCAGTCTGCGGCGTGATAGGAAACGCCGGAACATAGTCCACCGCGGCAAGTCTCGCACCCCAAGCGGCCGCAGCGTTACCGGTTAGGAGCGTTCGCGTCATCGCGCTACCCCTTCTTGCTTTCGTGCAACCGCCTCGGGTATGGCGACGATCGCATGGGGCGGGCACTGAGCGACGCAGACCAGACAGCCCTTACAATGGTCATAGTCGATCTGGGGTTCCCCTCGCTCGTTTAAAGCAATGGCGCTATCGGGACACAAACTGCTACACACCCACCAACATCGATTACAACGATCGAGTTCGATCACGGGACGCATGGTTCGCCACAGCCCAGTGCGGACTTGGATGCTGGTGGCCGCTGCGTGGATCGCGGGCGCAGAGACGCGTGCTTCGTCAAAGGGCAGCTCGACCCACTCCGGCGCCTCGTAGTGCTCGGCTGAGGGAGATTCGCCTTCGGTCACGCACCCCTCGTGCGCCGCCATCGAGTCATAGGCCTCGAGCGCAATATCGAGGTTTTGGCGCACACCTCCTCGCCCTAGCGGCGAGAGCTCATCGCGCACCGCGGCCTCAAGCGTTTTACGACTCAATACGCCTACCAGCCGTGCCGCTGCACCCGCGCAGGCGGCGCCGACGTAGCGACGCTCTAAGGGATCCTCCGCCAGACGCCCCAGGGGAATCGTCACGAGCGATCCGTCCAAGTTGAGGCGATGGCGCCACTCCCCGGGAGTTGCGGCGGAACTGACAAGCATGATGGTATGTACGTCGACACCCGCCAAAATATCCGCGGCTGGAATCGGCACAAGGGTCTCATCCGCCACCACCACCAGGTCAGGATTCTGGATTACGCCGCGCTCGACTATGCAACTACTATTCGCACGCACGTAGGCGAACATGGGTGCGCCCCTACGCTCCGCTCCGTATCGAGGGGCGTCTTGGACTTCGAAGCCCCCGAGAAAAAAAGCGTTTCCCAGAATGCGGCCAGCGGTCTTGATACCCTGTCCGCCGCGGCCATGAAAACGAATTCGATACATCGCGTACCTCCTCCGACACGTTTAGCCGATATCCGCATGGAGAATCATGAACCAATCGTTGGCAGCAACGGCATGATCTCGGTCAACGTGACGCATCTCGCAGCGCTTGTTCGTTCGAGCTTGGAAAGGCGTATTCGTTGATAGTCGATCTAGACCTAAACTGCGCCCCTGGCGCTACCTGGCCTGCCCTCGCCTTGCGAGATACACAGTGCTCAGCAACGCGCAAGCCGCTGACTAACCTCTTTTATTACCCAGTTTGCCTGTGACCCCGAGGCGCTTGTGGACGGCTTTGCTGGTCGTCGTGTAAAGCAGCTGTTCTTTCGTCGCCGGGTGAAGATGTTTTTGAACCGCGAAGGCGGCAAGCGCGGCCTCGTGGAAACCACTGAGAATGAGCTTTTTCTTGCCCGGATAAGCACTGATGTCGCCTACGGCAAACACGCCGGGAATGCTTGTCTGACAAGTCTCCAAATCCACCCAGATATGACGTTTAATGATCTGGAGCCCCCACTCTGGAATGAAGCCGAGATCGGGTGACAAGCCATAAAACACAAGCAGCTCGTCAAGCTTGACCAACTGGCGTTTCGTTGGATCTTCAAAAGAGGTAACCACAATCCCCCTCAGCTCGTCGGTGGTCTCGACAATCTCCGCCACCCGGCCGACCAGCCAACGCATGCGCGCCGGTGTCTCTTTGGCAAGCGCCTTCATGCGCTCCACGGAAGCGGGCTTGGCGCGAAATCTCGCCCTCCGGTGAACGAGGGTCACGCGCTTCGCGATCGAGTAGAGCTTGAGCGCCCAATCAAGGGCCGAATCGCCGCCACCTAGAATCACCACATCCTTGTCGCGATAGGGGGCAGTGGCGGTCACTCTGTAGTTGAGGTTCTTGCCCTCGTATTCTGTCGTGCCCGGCACGCGCAGCGGCCGCGGTCGGAATGACCCGACCCCGGCGGCAATGACCACGGCCCGGGCTCTAAAACCAGTGCCTTTGCTGGTCGCGAGATGGAAAACAGCATCCCCGCTTCGCTCAAACTTTCTCACCTCCTCTCCCAGGTGCAGGGCAGGAGCAAAGGGTCTAACTTGTTCGGCCAGACGGTCGATTAACTCCTGCGCGCCCACCACCGGCAGCGCCGGGATGTCATAGATCGGTTTTTCGGGGTAGAGAAACGCGCACTGCCCTCCAATTCGGGGGAGCGAATCAACGAGGTGCGCCTCTATACCGAGCAGCCCCAGTTCGAAGGCCTGAAACAGGCCGCACGGGCCCGCCCCTACGATAACCACGTCTGCCTCAATAGTCATTATTAGCTATGCATCGTGACCGTTGCTTCTCATTCTTCTCAAGAAAAACAAACGTTCTCTGCTCAGGGTCAAATCAAAGCTGTTTCGTAGCGGTGCGGGTCGCTGGATGCCGTTGTATCGGCCACCCCCGCCTCCCATGTTGCCGAAGACATCATGTGCAGTAAGGTCCCTTTGCTGCACAGGCGTTACCCCACCGGGCCGTCGAGGTGCCGGCGTAGGTCTATCCACGTGTTCTGCTTCAGAAACCCGAGAGGGGGTTCGCTACCCGGGAGAAGCACTGGCACAACCGGAAAGAGCTCTCCAATACGCTCAGCGGCAACTTGGCGCTCGAGCGCACCATATTGCTCACGCACCTGCCACGGACCCGTTTCGGGCCCAATGCAAACCGCGACGGCTTTGCAGTTGGCCAGCGCCGCCTCAAGCGCACTGAGCCAATTCGCCCCGGGCGTCAGGTAACCATCGGTCGAGGAAAACGCGCATGCCGACGCCACGTAACTTCTGAGCTAGCGCTTCGACCTGGGCATGGTCCTTCCAGTGATAACTCACAAATAGGTCGAAGTCGCCCATTTGCCCCGCGGCCCTGGCTACCTTACCCAATTCAAAGCTTCCCTGTTCTTCAAAAAGATAACATCAGCAAGGGAGAAAACACCATGCTCGATCTGAAGGCACACAAGGTGACCAACTCCCTCGCTTTTGTCCTGCCACGCGAAGCTCGCAATCACCCTTTTGCTGATGGCGTGAAGCGAATCGGCCTCGTCGCCGGTATCCTGCTCTTGGAGCTCAATGATTGGCGATTCACAGCTTCCGAGCCCGATGCCACACAGGCCGTGCTTGCGCTCGCATTAGGTGATATGAGCGACGACGACATCGCTGCTTGGCTATGCAAGAACTCCAGGCGCTCACAATCAACAGGTACCGTCAAGTTCGCACGATGAAGCCGACCAAACTGACGCTCATTCGGCGCGGGTAGTCTCCAACCCGCCACACCGGTCGCTCTAGCGTTCGCGCATGCGGCAGGCAGAGCATTTCTTTATTGTCTACGGCTGCCTTGAGCGTCTCTACGGTCCAATAGTGTTCTAGTCCAAGGTCAGAATAACGAAGGCACTATTTGCTATCTCCTTTAGTCAGTTATAACATTAGTGATAACATCATCCCGACAGTAAACGCCATGCTCGATTTGAAAGTACGTAAGGTTGGTAACTCACTGGGATTCGTCCTACCGCGCGAAGCGGCTAGCCGCATGAAAGTGCACGAAGGTGACACCCTGTTTCTCACCGAGACCGCGGACGGCGGCTATAAGATTACGCCCTACGACCCCGATTTTGAGGTCAAGATGAAGAAGGCCGAGGAGATCATGAGCCGCTACCGCAATACGTTGCGCACCTTGGCGAAGTGACCGAACCCTTCTGGATCGCTCGACCCGAAGTCATAGCCATCCACGACCTGCAGCTTGCCGAGCACGGTGGACCCGCAGGCCTGCGCGATCGCAACTTGCTCGAATCTGCCCTCGCCCGCCCACAACACATTTTTGCTTATGGCAATCGAGATATCTTTGCCCTGGCCGCTGCTTATACGGGGGGCATCATTCGCAATCACCCGTTTGCCGATGGCAATAAGCGAACCGGCTTCATCACCGGTATCCTGTTCTTGGAGCTCAATGATTTTCGATTCACAGCTTCCGAGCCAGATGCGACACAGGCCGTGCTTGCGCTCGCGTCTGGCGATATGAGCGAGGAAGACTTTGCTGCGTGGCTCCGCGACAACTCCCGACGCTAACAATCAGGGCGTACTGGAAAGTTCGTCCGGCTAAAATAAACGAACTGCCGCTCACTCGGTGCGGGTAGCCTTCAACCCTTCAACCCGACACCGAACGCTCTCGCCGGCAGCACCCTGGCTATGGCTAGAATGTGGCCGCAGGACGCTCCATCGGAATAGTCGTCACGTGACCAAATCGTGACCCACGCCAGTCAGTTCCTGTCCACTCCTGTCACTTCCAGTCACGTTTGCGCGGGACCGGCGCGCATAACCTCCTGAAAAGTGTTTGAACCGGGCGCTGGATTCGCAATGCGAAGGTCGCGAGTTCGATCCTCCTCGGCTCCACCAACCATCTCCCTCTTTATCAGCAACTTGTGATCGCAGCCGGCCTTCGCACTTTCTGTGCGCGGTGCACAATTTCGCCGAGTGGAATAAAGAATGCAATGACGGTGCGCGACCTCATTGCGTTACCGGGGGACGGCCCCATGGCCAACGAAGAGCAGCTAGCCTTTGCTAACTGCACCTCAGCGTGCTTCCAGTTTGTCAAGATTCGAAATATTGAATCCCACCAAAGGACACCCACCGATTCACGAACCGTGCCAGTAGTCCACCCAGCATCAGTATGATTGCGGCGACCAGAGCGAACATGAATGTAAAGCCAACAGGTGCTATGAGCGCCCAAAAACCGGTGACGGTTTGCTCGTTCACTGTGACACTGCCATCACCAAAGAAGGCCTGAATCCCCGTCCCGATTCCGATAGGCATCCACACGAAAAGATTGCAGATGAATCCAATCTTGAACAACGAGCCGACCGTCAGTCGGCAGAACCTGAAAGTCACGACTTTCAACGTGCCGTTCTCGGTCGACATCCGCCATCTTCCTCCGCCAGATACACCGATGCATTCAGTAAACTGAAGATTTTGTGCTCTGATTTTGATCGCGCTCAAGCTGACGCTATTTATCTGTGCGGGTCACAGGTCAGTTCTTTGGCGTGGCTTCAATGGTCCGCCGTAGCTCCTGCCCACTACGAAACAGCGCAACGCCTCACGGGCCAACTGGAAAGACCATGATGCGTACGCCAACAGCTTCGAGCGGTTGCTCAGGGACTTGAAGGTGTAGACATGAGTGGGGCGCGTCAGCGAATGGTGCGGAGTTTGTAGGCAAAGACTCGAACCCACAGTACGCAGAGCAACATCCCAACCTCTCGTGAGCCTGTCATCGCGCCCCGAGCTCGACGTTGAGTAAGAGAGAGTTCCGGGACTCTGTGTTGGTTTGGCGTGGACAGCCCCTGGACATGAGCTTCCGAGTTCGACCCGGAGGCGGCATTCGCACTTGAACGATCTAGATGTTGAAAGGGTTGAGAAGGTCGACGCCCGTGCCTTCAACGTCATCGACGTTACGCGTCACGAGCGTCAGACCGTGTACCCTAGCGGTCGCCGCAAGCAGACTATCTACCGTAGGCAAGGGTCGCACCGCATTCATTCGACCCCATGCGTTTGCCACCTCTCTCGTGACAGCAAGAATACGGGGACCAAATGCATCACTCACCCGCCGTAGCCACGCCTCGAGTGCTGTCGCTTGGTTAGCATCGCGCGGTCTGGCACGCTCAACACCCTGGCGGATTTCACCAAGCACCAGCACACTGAGATAAAGCTCATCGTCGGAAATCGCCGAATACCAGCGACTGACATTTGGATTGCATCGATCGCCTTTTCGCACCTCCGAGATAATGTTGGTGTCGATGAGGTAACTCATAAATCGATGACGCGCCCCAGATCGCGAGAGCGTGAAATTTCGATCCCCTCAAGAGGCGC
>CAJHYW010000206.1_pt1 | contig 19288 bp, 13 predicted proteins | sample 9198811 | NCBI WGS metagenome assembly CAJHYW01 (sample SAMEA7708378, study PRJEB35096) | sediment metagenome | biome: marine neritic benthic zone biome [ENVO:01000025]; feature: sediment [ENVO:00002007]; material: shallow marine sediment [ENVO:03000034] sea grass bed [ENVO_01000059] ...
CGAATATCTGGACGTGTTGCGCAGTAGCTTGAATTCCCCCAACGTTGCACTGGATCTGCGTGTTCCAGGTTTCTTTCGCTATACCACCGCACTGGAAATGCAACTCAGCAAGGCTCTGAATCGCGAGCTTTCGGTGAAAGAGGCCATGGATAAGGTGGCAGCCGAGTGGAATGTCATAACCGAAAGTCTCGGTTACGAGAAGCAACGCAAAATCTATCGGGCATCAATGGGGCTTCCCCCAGAGCCCGCCGGACCACGTCCCGGTTCAGGCAGAGACAAGGAGCGACTCTTGATCGGTTTTTCACAGGCGACGACCACCGAACCTTGGCGTCTCTTGTTCAACAAGGCACTCCGCGAGGAGGCGGCCCGCCATCCGGAAATTGAGCTCGTGGTCCGTGACGGTCTGGACGACGAAAGGAAACAATCCGGCGATGTGGAGGAAATGATCGCACTTGGTGTGGACGCCATCCTACTCTCCCCCAAAGTTGCAGAGGGCTTGACCCCCGTCGTGAGCAAGGCGTTCGATTTGGGGATCCCCGTTTTCGTCCTGGACCGAGATGTTGCCAATGACCGCTATGCGCAGTTCATTGGTGGCGACAATCGGGAGATCGGCCGCGCGGCCGGGCGCTATGCGGTGGAGTATTTGGGCGGCCCGGGCAGCGCCAAGGGTAAAATCGTTGAAATTTGGGGTGGAATGGCCTCCACGCCCGCCCAGGACAGACACAAGGGCTTTGTGGAGATTATCGCCCGCGAGCCTGGTGTCGAGATAGTCAATCAGCCCCAGGATGGCGATTGGAAGCAGGATCTTGGCTACGAGATCATGGAGGAAGCGCTGGACCAGCACCCGCGGATTGACCTGGTGTATGCCCACAACGATCCCATGGCATATGGTGCCTATCTCGCGGCAAAGGATGCGCAACGTGAACCCGAGATTGCGTTCTTGGGGATCGATGGCATACCCGCCGAGGGCGTGCGCTGGGTGCATGACGGAATTTTGACCGCCACATTCCTCTATAAGACCCCGGGCGAAGAGGCCATCCGGCAGGCCCTGCGTTATCTGAAGGGCGAATCAACGCCCAAGCGTGTGACCTTGCCCACCATGACGATCGAGCGCTCGATTGCCGCCGAGATTCTTGAGCGCAACGGCTTGAAGTGAACGAGGTACATCGGTGACTCGAAGCATGACGAGCAGCGCGCCAGAAAAACCGGCGGTCGAAGGCAGTAAAGCCCTGCTGGCTCTGGCATTCGCTGGCATCGCGTTGATCTTGATGATTGTGCTCCTGGTTGCGTTGTACACACAGAATCGCCTAAGCACCGCGGTTGAACGCACTACCGCAGAGGCGTTGCCGGAATTGCTTGCCGCGTTGCGCCTGTCGGAGCGTAACGCGCTGTTGGCAGCAACGACCCCGACACTTAGTACCGCCCGGAACCACCGTAAGTTGGAGGACACGAGGATACGCTTGGACGGTTTGCTGGCGGACGTTGTCCGCCAGCTTGAATTGCTCGGTGACCAAGGCACGAAGAATACGTCCAAAGAAATCCACGAGGCCGTCGATACAATGCGAAACACGCTGGGGGAACTGAAAGCGGCTAGTGACCAGCGCATCGATCTGGCGGCGCGCCAAGCCGACGCACTGATGCGTATCCAGAAAGTACACAGCGAGCTGATAGACACGGTCAGCCCCGTGGTGTATGGGGTAAGCTCGCTCAATAATCTGTTTGCCCGTCGCGCGCAGCGGAAGCAAAACGCAAGCGTGCGCGAATTGCGCGATGCGCTGCATCCTCGACTTCTCGCTCTACTGGAGCTCAAGTTTCTGACCAGTGGTGCCTTTGAAACGAACGAAGTCAGCGGAGCGATAGAGGACCGTCTGGCTTTCCTTCGCGGCATACTCTCAAAAGAGGATTTTGCGTCGCTGTCGAGCGCAAGCGAGTCCTTGCTTTCATCCCAGGCGCCTTTCAGTGCGCGGGTTTACGCCTATCGGGGATTGCTTCTTCCGCAAATTGACAAGGCGATAGGCGAACTGGAAGAAGGACTAAACCAGATCACTGAGCGGGGGTCGTGGGCGACGCCCAGCTTGGTTGAGGCAACGACCCGCGACCTGGGCATTGCCATCGATATCAAGGCGGAAGGCAATCTGCTGCTTGCCCTGCTCAGTGCCGTTGCGGATGTGGATCAATTCGACGCACTGGCCGCTCTCGAGGCTCGTTTCAAGAATTCCGTGACAACTTTTCAAGCAGCCGCCGAGGCCTTTCAGGGCAGCCGGCTAGCACAACGGAACCCGGTCCTGGCGGGCAATGTCCGCAACATCTCCGAAAATGTCGTGGAATTCGGGCGGGGTGCGGATGCCCCCTTCAACCTGCGCCGAAAACAATTGAAACTTCGTGAGGATATTCTGCGGCTGCTGGCAATTCATCGCGAGGTTGCAGGCCAGCTGATCGAGCACACCCAGCAATTGGTGGCGCAGACACAGAACGATACCGACAACCTAGCACTGAAGATGGACGCCACCCGCCGGGCCAGTCAATGGGTGTTGATAGCTGTGAGCATCGGCGGGCTGGTTCTGATGGCATTGATCGCCTCTAGCACGATCAGGATGCTCGAACGCAGAGAACGGCAATTGCAGAGGGCTCAAGAGGCGACCCTATCAGCGAACAAAGCTCTCGACGCCGTTGGCTATTCTGCGCGCGTCCTGTTGGGTAGCGAGTTCTGGGAACAGGCGGTCGACAACGTACTTGCGCGTCTCGGCGAAGCCATCAACGCCAGTCGATTGACGCTTTATCGGAATGCGTCCAGCGAAGACGGCCAGCGTCTCGCGCATCTTGCCCACCAGTGGCGCGCCAAAGGGAACTCGGGTGGCAACGAGACGTCGATGCCCGAAGTGATCAACTATCAGGCGGAGGGCCTGTCCCGCTGGGTTGAGCGGCTTGTGCGCGGCGAAGCCGTGTCCGGAGTTGTCAGTGACTTCCCGGCCGACGAAAGGCCCATGCTCGAGTCCCGCGGCATACGCTCTCTAATGCTGATCCCCATAAGACTCAATACGGAATTCTGGGGCTACATCAGCATTGACGATTGCGACCGCCCACGCACCTGGCTTCCGCAAGACCAGGAAACCTTGATCGCTGCGGCGGACACTCTCGGAACCGCAATCACCCGCGACCGCACGGCGCAGGTTCTTCGCCAGGCTGCCATCGTATTCGACAGCACCCAGGAAGGTGTGCTGATCACCGACGCCCAGGGCACCATTGTCGCAGCGAACCCGGCATTCGCGAAAATCAGTGGTTACACCACCGAGGAGGTCATTGGCCAAAACCCGCGCGTTTTCAAGTCTGATCGCCAACCACCGCATTTGGCTCGGGAGATGTGGACGGCGCTAGTGGAAACCGGTCATTGGCAGGGCGAGGTGTGCAATCGCCACAAGGACGATTCCATCTACACGGAATGGCTTTCGATCAATAGCGTGCGCGATAATGCGGGTAACCTCAGTCACTTTGTCGGCGTGTTCTCAGATGTTGCGGCCATCAAAGAAACACAGGCTCGAATGTACCATCTGGCGCATCACGACCCTCTAACCGATCTACCCAACCGCTTGTTGCTCGGCGACCGCTTGGGGCATGCGATTGAGCGTGCACGACGCGACGATTACCGCGTAGCGGTGCTGTTTCTGGATCTGGACCGTTTCAAGAACATCAATGACACGCTCGGGCACAGTGTCGGTGATGCTGTCTTGCGGCAAGTCGGCGATCGCCTGGAGCGACATATGCGCGTCGAGGACACCGTTGCGCGCCTCGGGGGCGATGAGTTCATGGTCGTTATCGACCACCTCAAGCACCAGGAAGAAGCTGGGTTCATCGCTCAGAAGGCACTCGATGTGCTGACCGAGAAAATGCGGGTGGATGAGCTGGAATTTTTCCTCACCGGTAGCATTGGCATCAGCTTGTATCCCGACGACGGCAACAGCGTCGACGATCTCATCAAGAACGCGGATACCGCCATGTACCGTGCCAAGGAACACGGCCGCAACGGCTACCATTACTACACCAGAGAGCTAACGGTTGAAGCCTTGGAACATTTCTCCCTGGAGAATAGCTTGCGGCTCGCCCTTGAACGCGACGAACTCGAGCTCCACTATCAGCCACAGCGAGAACTCTCCTCCGGCAGACTGATTGGCGTGGAGGCTCTGATGCGTTGGCGCCATCCCGAGCGTGGTCTCATCGGTCCGGACCAAATCATACCGGTGGCCGAAGATGCTGGCCTGATGGTGTCTATGGGCAGCTGGCTGCTGCGAACCGCCTGTCAACAAGCTCGCGATTGGATGGACGCTGGCTTGCCACCGATAAAGATGGCAGTCAATTTGTCTGGAAAGCAGATTACCCGGGACGACTTACCGGAGATTGTTGCCGGTGCGCTGGAAAACGGTGGCCTGGCGCCGGAGCATCTGGAGTTGGAGATCACGGAGAGCTTCGTGATGCATCAGCCAGAGCATGCGATCGGCACCCTAGATCGTCTGCGGGCGATGGGTGTGACTCTGGCAATAGATGATTTCGGAACCGGTCACTCTTCTCTGAGCCATCTCAAGCGAATACCGGCCCACGTTCTCAAAATCGACCGTTCCTTCGTTCGAGACATGCCCACGGATCCCAATGATGAGGTCATCGCGCGGGCAATCGTGGCTGTGGGACACGCTCTGGGATTGAAGGTCATCGCCGAAGGTATCGAGAACTCTCAACAGGCGGAGGTTCTGCGGGACGCCGGCTGCGATGCAGGCCAGGGATATCTCTTCGGATATCCTGCTCCAGCCCACGAAGCATACGCCTTGCTTGAGTCCGAGCTTCTTCCGGCAACGGCAAGCCTACGCCAGACGCGCGTTTGAACACCTTGACACCTGTGACTCGACACTATTCAGCCGGAGTGGCATAGCGCAGCGCAATGCAGCCTCACGCCAACCGTAGCGGCGATGACCACGTCCTCGATACCAACAGTGTGGACACGGGAGCATACCGAGATCCGTATTTCCTAATCCCGACCGCGCAGCATATATAGTGCCGATCTCCAGAGACAACGGGAATTCGCCAGACAACCGGACCATCAGTCCGATGCCCCGACTTTTTGAGTGCAATCCGGCGTCACACAAACGATTGAGCAGAACACTGCGCGAGGCGTAAACTGCGGTGAGTCAATAAATGGAGTATTTTGACCACACGGTATACTCATGAATAATAGAGTGCTTCACGCGGTCGGGACGCATTCTCATTTTTGGCACGTCCGTCGCCAGAGAAGTTTCTATTAGCGTGTTTTGCAGGGTCTCGGCCGGCCAAAGAGCGGTCGAGAGCCACCATGCACGCGCCGGACTTGGAACAAGCCGTATAAGGAAAAGGGGGAGGAGATGCGCACACTCAGCAGACGAGGATTTCTCAAGACGAGCGGCACCGGCGTGGCCGCGGGAGCCGCCGCGACCGTCACCGGAGTTGCGGTCGCACCGCAAGCAAACGCAGCGACGGGCAGTGCGACCTCGCCCTACGAGAAGAAGACTGTCACCGAGGCGAAGACGCTCAAGACGAATGTGCCGGTGAGCTTCACCTACCCCGATGCCTCCTCGCCGTGCACGCTGGTCAAGCTGGGGCGGGCGGCCCCGGGCGGCGTCGGTCCCGATGGCGACATCGTCGCCTACAGCGGCCTGTGCACGCATATGGGCTGCCCGGTTGCTTACGACGCGGAGCGCAAGGTCTTCAAGTGTCCCTGTCACTACAGCACCTTCGACGCCGAGATGGGGGGCCAAATGGTCTGCGGACAGGCGACGGAAGATCTGCCGCGCATCATACTGCACTACGACGAAGGCAATGACAGCGTGCAGGCCGTCGCCGTCGACGGGCTTGTCTACGGGCGTCAGTCCAACATTCTCTGAGGAGGGAACGAACGATGAGCACCAACAAAGATCGGATCCCGCTTCCTCCCGTCGACGCCCAGAAGACATTGATGAGCTGCCACTTCTGCATCGTCGGCTGCGGTTATCACGTGTACAAGTGGGACGCGGCCCAGGAGGGGGGTCGTGCCCCGCACGAGAACGCATTGGGCCTCGACTTCCGTAAGCAGCTCCCGCCGCTGGCTACCGTCATGACGCCCGCCATGCACACGGTCATCACGGACAAGGACGGGCGACAACACAACGTTCTCGTCTCTCCGGACAAGGAGTGTTCGGTCAATCAAGGGCTTTCCTCTACGCGGGGCGGCCAGATGGCGAGCATCTTTTACACGCCCGATGGTCCGGGAGCGAACCGACTGCGGTATCCGAGCGTCTTTACCGGTGACGACCGCGTCGACACGAACTGGCAGCAAGCTATGGCCATCTATGCGGGGGTCGCCAAGCGCCTGCTCGACGAGCACGGTCCCGACCAGATCATGTTCAATTGTTTCGACCACGGCGGCGCCGGCGGTGGCTTCGAGAACACCTGGGGGACGGGCAAGCTCATGTTCTCCGGATTTCAGACGAAGATGGTGCGCATCCACAACCGGCCGGCATACAATTCGGAATGCCACGCGAGCCGCGATATGGGTGTGGGAGAGCTCAACAACTCCTACGAGGATGCGGAGGTCGCCGACATCATCTTCTCCATCGGCGCCAATGCCTACGAGACGCAGACCAACTACTTTCTCGCTCACTGGGTGCCGAATCTCACCGGCGGCACCGTCGGCAAGAAGAAGGCGTGGTTTCCGGGTGAAACGGCCGAGCGGGGCCGCATCATCTTTGTGGACCCGAGACGCAGTCTCACCATTTCCGTGGCGGAGAGCGTGGCCGGCAAAGAGAACGTGCTCCACCTGCAGATCGAGCCGGGCACGGACACCGCGCTCTACAACGGGCTGCTCACCTATGTCGTCGAGCAAGGCTGGCACGACAAGGATTTCATCGCCAAGCACACCACCGGTTTCGAGGCGGCCCTCGAGGCCAACCGCACGAGCCTAAAGGAGACCAGCAAGATCACCGGTGTCCCCGTCGCCGACATCAAGAAGGCGGCCGAGTGGGCCTACAAGCCCAAGGCATCCGGGGACCGACCTCGCACGATGCACGGCTACGAGAAAGGGATCATCTGGGGCAACGACAACTATCGCATCCAGTCCGCCTTGGTGGATCTCTGCCTCGCGACACACAACGTGGGCCGCCGCGGTACCGGCGTCGTGCGTCTTGGCGGTCACCAGGAAGGCTACGTTCGACCGCCCTACCCGGGCCCGCGCCCCGCGCCCTATATCGACCAGGAAATCATCAACGGCAACGGCAAGATGCTCACGGTGTGGGCGTGCAACGCGTTCCAGACGACACTCAACGCCGAGCAGTATCGCGAGGTCGTAACCCGGCGTTCGAACGTGGTCAAGGAGGCGCTTTCCGGAGCCCGAGGAGCCTCGGCCGATGAGCTCGTTGACGTGATCTATGAGGCGGTCGAGAATCGTGGCGGGCTGTTCGTGACGGTGATCGATCTCTATCCCACGAAGTTCGCGTCCGCCGCGCATCTTGTGCTGCCCGCGGCGCATCCGGGGGAAATGGACCTCACCTCCATGAACGGGGAACGGCGCATGCGGCTCTCCGAAAAGTTCATGGAGCCACCGGGCGAGGCGAAGCCGGACTGTATCATCGCGGCCGACATCGCGAACACGCTCAAGGGGCTGTATGAGCAGGAAGGAAACGCGGCCATGGCGAAGCGGTTCTCGGGCTTCGACTGGAAGACCGAGCAAGACGCCTTCAACGACGGTTTCCGCAAGCCCGAGGGGATCGACAGCCAGGGCGGCGCCACCGGGCATCTCGTTACCTACGACCGCTTGCGCGCGATGGGGAACAACGGCGTACAGCTTCCGGTCAAGGAGTACAAGGACGGCAAGCTGATCGGCACGCCAATGGTCTACGCCGACTACAAGTTCTCGACCGGCGACGGCAAGGCGCACTTTCAGCCTGCGCCTTGGAACGGATTGCCGGCACCAGTTGTGGCCCAGAAGAAGAAGTACCGGTTCTGGATCAACAACGGCCGGGCCAATCACATCTGGCAGACCGCCTATCATGACCGGTACGTGGAGTTCCGGCGCAAGCGCTATCCGATGGCGCCAATCGAGCTGAACCCTAAAGATGCGAAGGAACTGGGCATCGAGGCCGGTGACATCGTCGAAGTCTTTAACGACTACGGCTCGACGTTCGCGATGGCCTATCCCGATCCGGACATCAAGCGCGGCCACACCTTCATGGTCTTTGCTTACTGGAACGGAGTCGTCGGCGACGTGGTCACGGAGTGGACAGACCGAAATATCGTCCCCTTCTACAAAGGCACGTGGGCCGATCTCCGCAAGGTCGGCAGCATGGATGACTACAAGAAGACCGTGAGCTTCAAGCGCAGGCGATGGGTCTAGTCGGGCGTCATACGAACGGATCGGTCTAAAGAAAGGTTAGGCGCCGCATGGCGTCCTCTTTGATGTGATGGTGTGTGGCGTGGACGCACTTGGGAGAATATCGTCGCTGCCACCACCTAGTGGCGGCAGTGGCACGACAAGCTGCTGATTGCGGCCCAGAAGTTAGAATTCGCCAGGCACACCGCTTTGCGGCAATCTGAGCGACTCGATCGAATAATGGCACCATACGGGCTCTTGCAGCGCATACCGCGTTGTTGTCATAGCGCCTGACATAAACTGCGTTTATCCACGCCAAAGCGTCGTCTGGGTTGTATAGTAGTGGTGGTTCGCTCAGGATTAGGTAACTAAAACAAAGCTATCGGGGGAATCACGGTTTGATGTTCACCACGAATCCTTTTGCCGAGCTGTCGGCGTCCATATCACCCGCCTTCATGCAGACCTACGTGGTCATCATGATCATCTTGGTCGCGGGCGGCACCCTGTTCGACGTACTCCATAAGGGTAGCGCCAAGTACTTCTTTGACAACTGGCGCGGTGCAAGGATGAAAGGGACGAAGCAAGTGGGCGGCGGGGAGATGGTATCCATGGCGATACAAACCGCGGTCGTGGATGTCGCTACGTCCGGAGAATTCTGCAACGCACAGCGTAGAGTCGCTCACCTGCTAACCATGTACGGTTTCCTAGCTTATGTCATCAGCACCGCCGTGATGGTATTCGGGTACGCGACGACGGCTGCCACACCCACCATTTGGCCGTTCCTGTGGCACATCGGGGCGTTGATGGTGTGCATCGGCGGTTACTGGTTTTGGTTCTTCATCCGCGTCGATGTGGCCGCTGAGGGCCACTCGCCATTTCGCATAATGCGCGCAGACCTGTTCGTGCTCTCGCTGCTTGCGAGCGTGACGCTTGCGTTGATCTGGTCCTACCTACAGTCGAGTGGTTCTGGGGGGGCAAGGGTCTTCGTCGGTTTATACATTATCGCTACGACCGTACTGTTCGGATCCGTGCCGTGGTCCAAGTTTGCACACATGTTCTTCAAGCCCGCAGCGGCACTGCAGAAACGGATGTCCGAAGCGGACGGCTCGAGGAGCAAACTGCCCGAACCGGCTGACAAACCGGAAATCTTCGGTAGCGTGCGCCGTCAGACCCGACATTATTAAGTAATTGCCTATTATTGCCCTTCGAGATAAGGAGTTGACGAAATATCATGCCGACATTCGTCTATATGACTCGTTGTGATGGCTGCGGACATTGTGTCGATATCTGCCCGTCCGACATCATGCACATCGACCCCACCTATCGCCGCGCCGTTAACATTGAGCCCAATATGTGTTGGGAGTGCTACTCCTGCGTGAAGGCGTGTCCGCAAAACGCCATCGACGCGCGCGGTTATTCTGACTTTGCCCCCTTGGGCCATAGCGTTCGCGCGCTACGGGAAGAGGCGAAGGGCACGATTTCGTGGAAGATCGGATTCCGGGACGGCCGCGAAAAGAATTTCGTGTCCCCTATCCGAACTACGGAGTGGGGATCGATCAAAGCACCGGCGGACTATGATCGGCCCAGCCAAGAAGCTATGAAATCCCAAGAACTCGCGCACGAACCCGATGCGCTCAATATCGAAAAGTTGCCGGCGTTGAGGCCGGATCAGCTCAAGCAGGGAGTAGTCTAGTGGGTCTGTTCTCGCGCCGGAAAACAGTATTTGTCGATTCGGATATTCTCGTCATCGGCGGCGGCATGGCGGGCTGTGGGGCCACCTACGAATCCAGGTATTGGGGACGCGACTTAAAGGTCGTCTGCGTCGAGAAAGCCAACATCGAGCGCAGCGGTGCGGTGGCGCAAGGCTTGTATGCGATCAACTGCTACATGGGCATGCAGTGGGACGAGAACCAGCCCGAGGATCATGTTCGCTACGCACGCAACGACTTGATGGGTATCGTGCGCGAAGATCTTGGCTACGACATCGCTCGACACGTGGACTCCACGGTGCACAAGTTCGACGAGTGGGGCCTGCCGATGATGAAGGACCCGGAAACCGGGCGGTATCAGCGCGAAGGCAAATGGCAGATTATGATTCACGGCGAAAGCTACAAGCCCATCGTCGCTGAAGCTGCCCGCAAAGCTGCCACCGAAGTCTACAACCGGATCATGGTGACCCACCTGCTGATGGATAAGTCGAAGGCCAACCGGGTGGCCGGGGCTGTCGGATTCAATGTCCGCACAGGGGATTATTACGTCTTCCGCGCCAAAGCCGTTATCGTCTGTGCCGGTGGCGCATCGCACATTTTCAAACCCCGCGCCGTGGGCGAAGGCATGGGACGTACCTGGTATGCCCCCTGGAGTAGCGCGTCGGCTTATGCGTTGCCGATCCTCGTCGGCGCCAAGATGACGCAGATGGAAAACCGGATCGTCCTCACCCGATTTAAGGACGGCTATGGTCCGGTTGGTGCCTATTTCCTGCACCTCAAGACGTACACCGAGAACGCATACGGCAAAGAGTACGAATCGACTTGGTACGAACACACGAAGCAACTGGTGGGGGACTACATCGATCGACATCCGGTGCCGACCTGCCTCAGGAATCATGCTTTTCTTGAAGAGGTCAAAGCCGGCCGCGGTCCAATTCGCATGGTAACGAAGGAGGCCTTCCAGGATCCCCACAAGGAAACCGTGGGCTGGGAGAACTTCCTCGGTATGACCATCGGGCAAGCGGTCGTGTGGGCGTCGCAAAACATCGACCCAAAGCTTATCAATCCGGAGCTCACCACGTCCGAACCTTACGTCATGGGCTCACACGCCACCTGCTCCGGCGCGTGGGCGAGCGGACCCGAGGACTACGCCCCGTCGGAGTACCAATGGGGATACAACCGCATGATGACGATCGATGGGCTCTTCGGTGCCGGCGATACCATCGGCGGCACCGCCCACAAGTTCTCGTCCGGCTCTTACACGGAAGGCCGGATCGCGGCAAAGGCGGCGGTCAACTACGTAAACGATATGGGTAACGAATGGCCTCAGGTCACTGAAGACGAATACGAAGAACTCAAGAAAGTAATCTTCCAACCCTTGGAGAATTACCGGATCGGTCGCAACGAGATCGTCGCTGGAACGGTGTCGCCGAGCTACATCTTACCGCTCCACGGTCTTCAACGTCTGGAAAAGATCATGGACGAATACGTGGGCGGTATCAGCTCCCACTATACGACGAACGATGTGTTGCTTGGCCGGGGGCTTGAGTTACTGGGCATGCTGAAAGAAGACTTGAACCATATCGGCGCAGAAGACCTGCACCAGCTTCAGCGCGCGTGGGAGCTTCAGCATCGGGTCTTGGCTTCGGAGTGTGTCACGCAACACACCATGTTCCGTGAGGAAACCCGCTGGCCCGGGTACTACTATCGCGCCGATCACCCGAAGCTCGACGATACCGATTGGCATTGCTTCACCTTGTCCCAATACGACCCGAACACCGGCGAGTGGGCGATGGAGAAGGCCCCCGTCTATCACATCGTCGATTAGGCAAGTCCCAAAAAGTCAACCGTGGCGCTCGGCGAAAGCCCAGCGCGCGGGTCCGTACATGAGTTCCTCCCTTAGTGTCCGCATCGCTCAGCTACCTTGGTGTATAATACACATATTTATACACAAACGAGACATTAAGCTATGAGAACCAACATCGTGCTCAACGATGAGCTCGTCAACGAGGCGTTCGAGCTTACCGGCCTACGCACCAAGCGCGAACTCGTTCACCTTGCGCTGCAGGAGCTTGTGCGTCAGCGGCGAAAGCGCGACCTCACGGAGCTTTCGGGCAAGGTGCGACTAGTTGACGACTTCGACCATAAGGCACTTCGGCACACTCGCAATGGTTCTCGTTGACACTTCCGTTTGGGTGGATGTCTTCCGTGACGTCACCGGCGAAGAACGCGACAGCTTGAAGACTGTCATTGGCGATGAAGATGTTGTCCTCACCCGATTCAATCAGCTGGAACTCATGCAAGGCGCGCATGACGAACGCGAGTGGGGGTTGCTTGCCTCCTACCTCGACTATCAGGAATACCTTGAGACACACGCGGAGACATGGCGCGATGCCGCTCGCATCTTCTTCGAGCTACGACGCCGCGGCCGTACCATCCGAAGTCCCGTCGATTGCTGCATTGCACAGCTCGCATTGGAGCATGATGCGCTGCTCGTGCACCGTGACCATGACTTCGAAACCATCGCCGATATTCGTGCGCTTCGCCAACAGCGACTGCTGCACTGACCAAAGAGTTTGGCGATGCGCGATTGGTTCTTCGTGTGCGACAGGAGATTTAGGCGCGACGCCAGTTCGATGCGTTCGAGGTGGCGATGCGTTCTGGAGATTGGGTGAAAAAGGCGCTGCACCATCACGGCCTGGGGCGTCGCGACATCGTTCCCAACGTCAACTTCTTCTGCAACGTGCCCGTGGTAAACGACGGCGAGCTCGCGAAACGCACCTTCGCGCCCGTACCCGGCGGGGGCTCACACCCGGGCGATCATTTGGAGCTGCGGGCCGAGATGCGCACTAATACACCCGAGGTTGCGCCTACTGCTAGTGTCACCCCCAGCCGCTTCTTGCCGCGGTATCGCCACCCGGTCATTAGCAGCAGGACAAACACCAGCACCACAAAAGCAATCCCCCTAGCCATCAACTCGCTGTCGGCGGTGAGCAATAACCAGGTCCCAACGGGCATGCATGCCGCCGCCGCCAAACCCATCGGGGCAACGACACGCCACTCGATCAACGGGCGCACCGAGGGCAACAATTGCGCGGTCACCACGAATTCAATAAGAACAATCATTGCAACCGTTTGGAGCGGTCCAAATAAGATTGCGAATATCGGTGCCATGAGCATCCCCGAGCCGACGCCCACATAGCCCCGCATAAAGCCGGCAAGTATGGCCACGCAAATGGCGATAGCAAAATCGATATCTCCGACAATCGCGCTCATTACTGTCATGCACGTGACTCGATCATCTGGCCGCTGACACCCAGCCGAGGCCTAGAACACGGTCGGCTGCTGTGTCGATCGCGGAGCGGCTTTCCGGCAGTCAATCATGCCGTAAGCAGGCGTTCCGCCAGCAGCAGAGTGAGCGGGAGCGTTATAAAAGAGATCGCGGTCTGTACAGTCACGATGGAGGCCATCGCCGGCGCATCGCCGCCCATCTGCCTGGCAAGGTTGTAGGCTCCAGCCGCCGTTGGCACCGCTCCGAAGACCATCGCTACGAGGACCACGGACGTATCGACATTCATGGCAAATGCGGTGAGCCCGATCACTGTCGGAAAGACGACCATCTTTCCGGCGATAGATACAACGATCGGGACGATTGCGGCGACCATTGCGCGTACGTGAATATTTGCGCCTACGCACAGCAACACAATCGGCAGCGCGGCGCCTCCGAGAATTCTGGCCATGTCGTATACGACTGGAATTTCCCGGATTTCGGCGAGATTGACTGCGATTCCGAGAGTCACCGCGATCAACAGAGGATTGCGCACCAGATCGCGTGCAATGGCGCCTATTACTGCGCCACGGGTAGGTCCGCGGAGCAGCATCACCATCAACGTCACAACCGATACATTAGTGACGGGGATGAGCAGCGCAGTAATCAATGCGGCGAGCGCCAACCCCTCTGGTCCGAAGACTCGCTCCGCCACCGCGAGGGCAATAAACGTGTTGTGCCGGACGCAACCCTGTAGCACCGATGTCAACACCGGTCGGCCGAGATTCAATACTCGCCCCGCGGTGAGTGCGAAAAGAACGGTACTCCCGAACCCCAGGTATATTACTGTTGCGAACTCGCCGAGCAGGTCACCAGATAACTCCACCGTTGCCATTTTGTAAAACAGCAACGACGGAAACAGCACCCAATAGACGAGATTGTCGTTGAGATGCCAAAACTCGATGCTCGGAATGCCCCCGCGGCGCAACAGGTGGCCGAGAATGATAAGCAGAAATATCGGTGCGATGGCCAGCAGAATTTCGCTCATGCGTCGATTCGCCTTCGTGTGACTCCAACCGATACGCCCTAATAGTCAAATGTCTGCAAGACCAGCTCGATGTCGATCACCTGGGTCCAGAAATCGCGGGGGATCTTGATGTGGGCCGGAGGTGTGGGGGGGTGGAACCGACGCCAATCGAATGTTGAGCGGGTGTCAGAGACATTTCTGATCGGCGATGATCATGTCGGCAGCCTTCTCGGCGATCATGATAGTCGGTGCGTTGGTGTTTCCGGAAACGATGGACGGCATGATCGAGGCATCGGCGACCCGAAGACCGCCGAGGCCGTGAACCCGCAGGCGCTCATCGACCACCGCCGCAGGGTCCGGCCCCATCCTGCAGGTGCTGGTCGGGTGATAGATGGTCTGAGCGATGCTGCGGGCGCTGTCCAGCAGCTGACCGTCCGTCTCGACCCCCGGGCCGGGCAGGTGTTCGCGGACGATATAGCGCTCCAGTGCCTTGGCTTCCATCAGCCGCCGGGTGAACTTGAGGGCATCAACGGCCGTCTGCTGGTCTCGCGTCGTCGACAGGTAGTTGGGATGGATCGCTGGGTAGGCTCTTGGGTCCGGCGAGGTGATCGCGATCCGTCCCTTGCTTTCCGGTCGCAGCTGGCAGACCGACAGCGTGACCCCAGAGAAAGGATGCATTTCGATTCCCGGCTTGTCTGCGCTCAGCGGTTGGAAATGGTATTGAATGTCAGGCGTCTCCAGGTCCGGGCGTGACCGGGCAAAGATGCAGACCTGGCTGGCGCCGAGGCTCATCGGGCCGGTGCGGGTGAACACATACTGCATGCCGATCAGCATCCGGCGGAAGAAGCTGTTGATCTCTTCGTTGAGGGTCGGGACGTTGACCTCGTAGACAGCTCGGATCTGTAGATGGTCCTGCAGACTGCCGCCAACCCCGGGCAGATCCTTTACGACGCCGATACCGAGGCCCTGCAGAAGATCACCCGGGCCGACCCCGGAGAGCTGCAGTATCTGGGGCGAGCCGATGGCACCGGCCGACAGGACCACCTCGCCGCCGGGATTGAGACCGTAGCTGCGCGGCTGGTTCCTGACGGAAACGGCGATGCCGGTTGCCTTGTTGTCGTCGATGATGATCTTCTCGACGAGGGATTGGGTGACGATCTCCAGATTGCGGCGGCTCTTAACCGGGTTGAGGAAGCCGACAGCCGTCGAGCAACGCCGGCCATTGCGGGCCGTCTGCTGGAAGTACCCGGCCCCTTCCTGCTGGGCGCCGTTGAAGTCGTTGTTGCGGGGCAGACCCAGCTCCGCGGCGGCATCGATTAGCGCCTCGCAGATATCGCGCTTTGTCCGCATATTCTGAACCGATAGCCCGCCGCCGGCGCCATGGTAATCGTCGGCGCCGTTCTCCTGATCCTCGGAGCGGATGAAGTAAGGAAGGACGTCCTCGTAGGACCATCCGGCGTTCCCGAGCTGGCGCCAGTAGTCATAGTCCTCGCGCTGCCCGCGTATGTAGAGCAGCCCGTTGATGGAGCTGGACCCACCGAGCGTCCTGCCGCGCGGCCAGTCTATGGAGCGGCCGTTCAGACCCGGGTCGGGCTCGGTCTTGTAACCCCAATCCGTCAGCGGGTTGTGCAGCGTCTTGAAGTAGCCCACCGGCACATGAATCCAGGGGTACCAGTCGCGCCCGCCCGCCTCGAGGAGCAAGACCCGTTTCGACGGGTCCGCTGACAAACGATTGGCCAATACACACCCCGCCGAACCGGCGCCGATGACAATGAAATCAAAAGTTTGCTCGCCAGTATTGGGGGCAGACATGCTCTCCTCGCGCCTCTCATGGGGCCCGCGTAGCCGGAACATCGGCATTCTTGCGGGGGGTGGTTTTATGGGGCTGGGTAAGATCGAATCTTGCATACGACCAAGAAAAATGCAAGAGTGAGAAAAATATTTCCATTTTTGTCAATGATCTGTGACAACAAATGCGGAAAGAGTGAAGAGCAACAATTTATTTCTGGGCAATCGAAGAGGGAGACAGGCACGTGCTATCAGAAAAACTCAACCAGATATCTCGCCGCGACGTCCTGAAGCTGGTCAAGAAATTCGGGATCACCTCGACCATGCTGGCTGCAGCAGGCCTGACGGGAGCGCTATCGTTGCCGCGGCTCGCCGACGCCGCGAATTCCACCTACAACAAGCGGTTTAACAAGACGCCGAAGTTCAAGCTGAAATTCGGCGCCGCGGGGTTCACCGAGCAGAACCTGCTAATCGAGCGTGCGGGATGCTTGCAGTTCGTCAATGACCTGGAGGAGCGAACGGACGGTGAGATTCAGATCGAATTCATCGGTGCCAATCAGATCTGCGGTCAGCTCAATTGTGTGAAAAAAACCCAGCAGGGCATCATCGACCTCTACGCGGCATCGACGCAGAACTCCGCCGGCGGCGCCCCCTATCTGAACGTGCTCGACTACGCCTATATGTTCCCGACCCGGGCATCCCAGTATTACTTCCTGTATCACCCGGGCAGCCAGAAAGTCTTGCGCGACCAAATGCGCAAACGACACAACATCGAGTTCTTGTTCAGCCACGCGGAACTTCGCGGGATCCAGTTGGGCCTCGCGTGGAAGGACAAGCCGTTGGTGACCAGCGTCACTCAACTGGCCGGCAGCAAGAATCGGGTGACGGGGACCCAGCTGGGTCGAATCGCCATGACCCTCATGGAGCTCAACCCCACGCCTATCGCTTGGGCAGAAACTCTGGATGGTCTGAAGCAGGGCCTCATCGATGGTGCTGAGACATGGCCATCAGCAGTAGCCTACGCCAACATGTCGCCTGTGGTATCTCAGTGTGTCAATCTCGAGTTCTTCTGCGGTACCGAGCACACGGCCATGAACGCCAAGGTATTCGACAGCCTTGGTGGCGAGCTTCAGGACGCGGTGATGGAATCCGCCTACCTGACACAGGTTCACGTCCAGGCCGCCAACGAAGCTGCCCTGGTCAACACCGTTGGATTCTCGGACCCGCAGCATCCGAATACGATCTTCGCCAAAAATGGTACGCGTGTCTCGATGCTATCCGATGAAGCGAAGCGCGAGGCCGAGGAGATGTGCTCGCCAGAATTCCACCCGGATGAATGGGCAAAATGGCGGGAACGACTCGACGGTTGGTCGGGCGGAATGGACACCTACAAATTCATCTACGACATCGCTCGCGAAATCCCCAAGGACACTCTGGCGGAGAATGTAGAGCCGCGTCGGTGGTGGAAGAGCTAACGACCGGTTCATGACACGGGGTGCGGCAATTGCCGCACCCCATACCTCTTTCGGCCTGGCGCGCGACGCTCCGACTTGGCGTATCGGCGGGACGACCTCTTCCAGCCGGGCAACGTGTCTTGAAAATGCAGAAGCTGAGCTTTGGGGGATAGATCTATGTTCAGATGGCTTGACGAGAATATCGAAAAAGTCGTGATTCTGGCGAACTACCTTGTGATGACCGGGATCATATTCGTCGAGGTAATCCGCCGGTTTGTCTTTGGTCAGCAGGCGGCATGGAGCTCCACAATCCCCATCTACCTATTCCTGTGGGTGACGTGGATTGGCTGCGCCTATTGCTGCAAGACCCGCAGCCATCTCGGTTTCGAGGAATTCAGAATCCGACTTCCCTACATGGGGCAATTCTTGTGCCTCGTGACGGACCATCTCGTGTGGATCGGGTTTTCGATCCTGGTCATCTACTTCTCCGTCGAGCAAGTGAAGCTCTCATACGACAACTTCGCGATTGTCCAAGGTACCGACGACGTCATGCAGTGGTGGTTTTATCTTGCGACACCGCTGGGTTTTCTCCTGGTCATCTACCGGGTCCTGCAAAACCTGCTCGAGGATATTCGTAGTTTCCAAAAGGGCGAACCTATGCCAATCAAAGCCAACATGGCGGCCGATTAGGAGCGAACAATGACCGGATTTTGGATCACATTGATATCGCTTGGCGTCACCATTCTGTTCGTGATGGGGGTTCCGATTTTTCTGATCATCGCTCTCTGGGTGACGGGAGTGAGCCTGGTAATCGACTTTACCCTTGCCAACATCGGCGTGACGCTCTATGAGGGCTTGAACTTTTTCGGCCTACTGGCTTTGCCCCTGTTCATCCTCACGGGAGACCTGATAAACAATGCCGGGATCGCAAAGCGGCTCTCGGATTTCGCCTATTCAATCCTTGGATGGATACGTGGCGGTATGGCGATGTCCGCTCTGGGGGCCTGCGGGTTGTTTGCTGCCATCTCGGGGTCGAACTCGGCGACGACGGCGACGATCGGCTCCATCATGCACCCGGAAATGACCAAGACCGGCTATGACAAGAACTTTGCGGCAGCAACCGTGGCGGCCGGCGGCACCGTCGGAATCATCATCCCGCCCAGCATCATTTTCATCGTTTACGGCTTCTTGTTGAATCTGTCGATCAGTGATCTATTTATCGGTGGGATGCTGCCAGGGATCCTCATGGTCGTCTTCATGCAGCTTGCTTGCTGGTACATGTCTAAGAAGTTTGGTTGGGGCGAGATCATCTCTTTCCAGTTGAAGAGGATAGTGCGTGCGGCGTTTGGGGCCTGGCTTGGTTTCTTCGCAATTGGCCTGGTTATCTGGGGCATCTATACGGGCAAATTCTCACCGACCGAAGCCGCCGGCGTCACGGCCGGATTCTGCCTGATTGTGGGTTTAATCATGCACCCCATCGCCAAGCGCCTCGGCCTTAAGCCGGACGGCAGCGCGGACGGGGCGAGCCTCGGTGCCATGCTGCTAGTGCCTGGGTTTCACCTCAAGAAACTCCCCGACATCATCCTCCGCTCCGGTCAGATCACGGGGATGCTGGTGCCCCTGATCGCGATCTCGGTCGTGATGCAGCAGATCTTGTCGCTGCTTGGCGCCAAGGATTTC
>CAJHYW010000015.1_pt1 | contig 18920 bp, 18 predicted proteins | sample 9198811 | NCBI WGS metagenome assembly CAJHYW01 (sample SAMEA7708378, study PRJEB35096) | sediment metagenome | biome: marine neritic benthic zone biome [ENVO:01000025]; feature: sediment [ENVO:00002007]; material: shallow marine sediment [ENVO:03000034] sea grass bed [ENVO_01000059] ...
GAGAGTACTGGGGTCAAGTCTTAACTTTCTACAAGCGGCACGGTCGGACACCGGGGCAATTTAACTTTGTACAGGGTGAAACAGCCGCCGCTTCAAACGCGTCACCGTTGCCGACAGCTGTGTGTTCGCGAGATTTGGTTTAACGCGGTGTATCGCCATGGCAACTGCGGCGTAAGAACGCAATCCAAAGGCCTGAGCAATGTCCTTCAGCGGGTGCCCGCCTGGGCTGCGGCACAAACTCATCGCCACGGCGCGTGGCAGGTTTGAATGGCCCTGCCCACCCTTGCGCAGGCTGTGCGTTTCAACATCGAAGGCATCAGCTGTCGCCTCGATGATCGCTTCTATCCCCGGGCAAACGCGAAGCCGTTTGCTATCGGGTATCTCTGCCATATCAGCGCCGTCCATCAATGGTCGGAGGCCATCTATAAACTGTCGTGACCCCAGCACCGGACTTAAGCGTTCGCGTGAATAGAAACGATGGATTTCTTCATCGACCCCAAGGCCTACGAATGCTTGGTATCGTTGACGTGATTGGCGCGTGCCGAACAGTGCCAGTGTTTTCTCGACATGCAAGAAGTCCGGCACCGTCGCCTGTCCCAGAAAGGCTCGATAGCTAGACCAGGTCCATGCTTCTGGACAGTCAATTATCCGCGCTTCTACCGGGTTTAGGTGAATGTAACGGCTAAGCTGGGTGAGGTACGCGTCACTGTCCACCACAATCGCCTTGTATCGCCCCCGCAGTAACGGGCCATCGGTCTTGCTAAGCCGATTGTGGCGCTGGGTGTAAACGCCGTCGAGATGGCGCATTGCGCGGTCAAGATTAGCCCGAGGTGTGCATAGCAACAGATGATAGTGATTATCCATCTGGCACCAGGCGTGAACCTCAACGCCATAGCGTTCATGGATGTCGCTTAGCAACTCGACAAAGCATTGACGGTAAACATCGCTTGGATAGATGACCCGACCAGCGGCACCACGATTCATTACATGGTACCACGCCCCCTCAAACTGAATCCGCAGTGGTCGGGCCATTCAGCACGTCCTTGTGCCATACAACACGCCAGCACTTTTAACCCAGAATGTCTATGCAGCACAGTTCCGCTGCGGGCGCTTTATGTCGGAAGATGTCACGTGCAAAGTGAGGACTTGCCCCTAGATAGTGACGTCTAGGCCGTGCCAGTGTCGATGGTCATTGTAGAAAGTTAAGACTTGACCCCTAAACGGGCCCTACACGATGTCGGCGGTAACTGATTCGACCAGCTCTCGCTCCTGTCGTAGATAGCTTTCTAGGTCGCGGCGGACCGAAGGACTTATGCTTGGTTTGGAGAAGGGCTCCAGCCACCGCTTGGCCTTGGCCGCATCGCCGTGCTCCTTTGCGGCTTTGAAATTGGCGCGGTCGGTGATGCGCATCCTGTCTCGGGTTACGTTCCACCGTTCTTGTAGAGGCTGGTCGCCAAAGTGATCGCCCACATCGAGAAACGCGCAGACGCGAGAGAGCACTGCTCGCGGCGCTTTGTGTAAAGCCTCAGCAGATAGCAACAACAAGCGGTCTGGTGGAAACACACGCTCATATTGGCGAAGCTGTAACAGATATCTGCTGTACTGAAGGTAGATGCTCTTCTCGAAATCCCGCACATAGGGGTCGATGGTAGGTTCCGGGCGCAAGAACCCCTCTAGAATGTCGTGCGTCACATGCGAGATTGTGCGCTCCACCGGGTCCCTGAGCAGATAGATGAACTTGGCGTGAGGAACCGAGGCGCAAATGCGCTCGGGCACATGCTTGATCGTCGGATACTTGCTGTATGCCGTTGACGATTCTCCTTTGAGCAACCGTTGGTCGCCGAACAACGATCTGTACCAGCCGGGGCTCTTGTGAAAGAAAAATCTGCGTTTCGAAAAGTAGTTCGGCTCCTTTGGCACCGACATGCAGATCTCGGCGTGTGAGGCCAAATAGTGGTGAAGGCTAGAGGTCCCGGACTTCATCGCCCCGATAATGAAAAAGTCTGGGAATCCTGCCGTGGCCATAAGCAACACCCCTACTGGAGGCTTGCGACGGCGCTCGGCGGGAAATGGCAGTTGAAGCTGCTGCCGCGTCCCGGTTTGCTCGCGATCTGCAGGTTGGCACCGTGGTGTTCCAGGACGTGTCTGACGATGGCGAGCCCCAGACCGGTGCCGCCGGTCGCGCGGGAGCGACTGGCGTCGGCACGATAGAAACGCTCGGTCAAACGCGGTATGTGGCGGGCCGCGATACCTGGACCCGTATCCTTTACCACCAACTCACCACCGCTCTCGTCGACATGCCACCGTACCTGGATGTCGGTCTTGGTCGGCGTGTGGCGCACCGCATTGAAGACCAAATTCGATAGCGCGCTGTACAGCTCCTCCTCATCCCCAAGCAAGCCGTACGCCGGGTCGATCTCGAGGTCGAATCTGTGCTCGTCGAACTCGGGCAAGCGTTCTGATTCCAGAACCGCGCGATTTACCAAGTCGCTCACCGAGACGGTAGACACACGGGCGGGCTCATCGGAAAGCTCGAGGCGCGATAGCATTAGCAGGTCGTCAACGATGTTTTGCATACGGTATAGCTGAGCTTGCATACGCTCCACGGAACGCGTGACCAGCTCGGCATCCGTCGCCTCGTCCTCGAGGGTCTCCAGGTAACCACGGATGACCGTGAGCGGGGTGCGCATCTCGTGGGACACGTTGGCGACGAAATCGCGGCGGGTTCGGTCAAGATGGTAGACCCTCGTGACATCACGCGCGGTCAGCAAGCGCTGGTGCTTGCGTCCAAAGGGACGGGTCTGCAGGAAGAGGATCTTGCCGGGGTCATTTGGTGAGGGGATCTCCACGGGCGGCTGTGGCACGTCGAACGTCAAGAGGTCGCTAAGCGCGGGGTGCGTTATCAGGCTCTCCAACTGGTGGCCTGCACACGCGGGCCAATCCAGCCCGAGCAAGGACTCGGCGGCGGTGTTACACCACTCCACGTCGCCACGCCGACCGAGAATGACCGCGGCATCCGGATGCGCGGAGGCCGCCTCGTTGAAGCGCGTAATAAAACGTGACAGTCGTCGCTTCCGCTTCTGGCTTCGTCTCAACAGCCGCTCGGCTCTTGCGAATGCCTCCGCCCATAGCCCGTCCGGAGCCGGTCGCGAGCGATACTCGAGACGGCCAAGCAAACGGCAAAGGTTTATCAGGAAATACAGATGACGACCCGCATACACGATCAAACCGCCGGCCAGCCCGAGCAGCGGGCTCTGCGCGGCAAACGCGAAGACAAGACCGAACAGCGCGACTCCGGCAAGCCAAAGCAGTTCGCGTTTCCAAGGGTTCTTGGTCATTGACCCGCCAGCGCGATGAGGAAAGACAAGGACCTGCCAATGCACGTTCACTCTCCTCTACTGAGGATGGCCCGGCAGGCTTTAGTCCTAGAGAGTAACCGATTGACTCTGGGAAAGTCAGTCGCCAGTGGTCGGTACTGTGCTCAAACGCTGCGGCCTTTAGCCGGCAACCGATAAGCGCCTTGGTGCAGCATCTGGACTAGGTCGGGGCGGAGAAGCAATAACCTACACCGCGCACGGTTCGCACCAGCCCCTCGTGACCAGACTTTTCTAGCTGTTTGCGTAGACGTCTAATGTGTACATCGACCGTTCTGTCGCCGACGTAGCTGTTTGTATCCCAAACGGCATCCAAAATCTGCGCGCGGCTGAGTACCCGCTCGGGGTTGGTGGCCAAGAAGTGCAACAAACGAAATTCCGTCGCTGAGAGCTTTAGCGGGGTCTCTCCGACGATGACGCGCTGTGTGTCGGGCTCGATGCGCACCTCTCCTATTTCGAGCGGCATGCCGCGCTGCGAAGGGGTCGCGCGACGCAACACGGCGCGCACGCGAGCCATCAGCTCGCGCATCGAGAACGGCTTGCTCACATAGTCATCGGCACCCGCATCCAGCCCCTGAATCCTCCGCGATTCCTGGTCGTGCGCGGTAAGCATGATGATGGGAATGGAATAGGTCTCGGAGTCCTGTTTCAGGGTCTTCGCCAGGTCGATCCCCGACTGACCGGGGAGTCGCCAGTCGAGCAAGACCAGGTCCGGGGGTGAGGTGTTGATCCGGGCACGCGCCTGCTCGGCGTCTGCGGCGGACTCGCAACGAAAGCCGTTACGTCTAAGCGCGTGTTCGATGAGCTCTCTGATATCCGGCTCATCGTCGACGACTAGTACGCGTGGTGGCTTGGCCATTCGATGAAGGCGTCGTAGCCGGTTACTACATCACTAGCCGTAGCGGCCTTCGATGTAGTCGGCGGTTTCCTTACACGCCGGTGTGACAAACAGCTCGCTGGTCGGCGTATGCTCGACGACCTTACCCATCAACATGAAAATACACTCTTCACTCGCGCGCCGCGCCTGCGCCATGTTGTGGGTAACGATCAGAATCGTGTATTCCCCACGCAGCTCCCAGATGAGCTCCTCTACCGCCTCGGTGCCCTTGGGGTCGAGCGCTGAGCACGGCTCATCCATCAGCAACAACGTCGGCTTCACCGGCAGCAGGCGGGCGATACAGAGTTTCTGTTGGGCTTCCAATGAGAGCTCGGTCGCCTTGCGCTGGAGCTTGTCCTTTACCTCGTCCCACAGCAAGACTTGACGAAGCGCCTGCTCCGCGATCTCGTCCTGCTTGCTACGTGGCGTGCCTCGTTTGCCCACATGCACATCGTAGCCGAACAGCACGTTGTCCCTTATCGAGATCGGTAGCGGATTCGGACGCTGAAAAACCATGCCGACCTGCTTGCGCACCTGCACCAGCTCTACACCCGGCGCGTAGACGTTTTGACCGAAAACGTCGATGCTACCCTCGATACGCACATAGCCGAGCCGTTCGTTGATCCGGTTCACACTGCGCAGAAACGTCGATTTGCCACAGCCCGACGGACCGATTAAGGACGTGATAATCCCATCCTTGATGTCCAGATTGACGTCGTACAACGCTTGAAAGTCGCCGTACCACAAGTCGAGGTTCCGCGTGCGCACGGCCGTCACCGCTTGGTCATCTTGGACTGGTGCTATTTGAGCCATTGTCTGTTGCGAGTCTATCAAAGCCGTATGTGCACTGCCTTCGCGGGGCTGCGAGCTCTAGCCAAACCTGCCCTCCACGTAATCCCGTGTCCGCTTGTCCTGAACTTCACCGGTAAACAAATCCTCCGTATTGCCGACTTCCACACAATGCCCATCGAGGAAAAACGCGGTGCGGTGTGCTAAGCGGCGGGCCTGCTGGACCAAGTTGGTGACCAGAATGATCGTGACCTCTTGTTTCAGCTCCTTGAGCACGTCCTCGATACGCATGGTCGTTACCGGGTCGACGGCGATGGAGAATTCATCGAGCATCAACAGCTCGGGTTCTTGGGACAGCGCTCGGGCGATGGTTAGGCGTTGCTGCTGACCCCCCGACAGCAAACTACCCAGGGAGCTCAGGCGGTCCTTGACCTCATCCCACAATGCCGCTCGCGTGAGACAGCGTTCCACGACTTCATCCAGCTTTGTCTTGTCGCGGATACCCGCGAGCCGGGGCGCCATCGCGACATTGTCATAAACGGTGAGCGGCAAACCGACCGGAAGTGGAAACACGACGCCGATCCGCCGTCTGAGCGCATACACATTGCGCCAGCGCCGTATGTCGCGCCCTTCGAACAACACGCTACCTTCGACGTGCATGTTCCGGTCGAACATGTCCATCCGGTTCAAGGACTTCAAGAAAGAGGTCTTCCCCGCGTTTGCCGGGCCAATGATCCCGAAGATCTCGTTCTCTTCGATCGAGAACGTGACGTTGGACAGCGCGGGCTTGTTTCCGTAGCTGATGCTCAGGTCCTTGACCTCGAGCTTCGCTCGAGAGCTTGCTGCCACACTCGCTTCCTGCTCGTTTGGTGTCGTCGCGACGCTTACCATTTCTTCTTCCCACGCAGGTATACCCGGAAGGCGATCGAGATGCTGTTCATCAACAACACCATGCTGATCAGCACCAGCGCGACACCGTAGGGCACCCCCTCCGGCATCCCCGGCACTTGGGTCGAGACAACGAACAGATGCAAGGACAAGGCCATGGTCTGGTCGAAAACGCTTTGCGGGAGGAAGGGCAAAAAGAACGCGGCGCCGGTGAACATGATCGGTGCGGTCTCGCCGGTCGTGCGCGACACCTCCAGGATGACACCGGTGAGGATACCGCTGACCGCGTTGGGCAGGACGATGCGGCGGATCGTCTGCCAGCGCGTGGCCCCCATGTTCCAACACGCCTCTCTAAATGCCATGGGTACCGCTTGCAGCGACTCCTTGGACGCTACGATCACCACCGGCATGGTCATGATCGCGAGCGTGAGACTCGCCGCCAGTATGCTGGTACCAAAACCGAAAAAGATCACAAAGGCACCGACACCGAACAACGCGTGCACGATGGACGGCACACCCGCCAGGTTGATAATCGCGAGATTTATCAAACGCGTGAACCAATTCTCGGGGGCGTATTCGCTCAGGTAGATCGCCGCCGCGACGCCGAGTGGAACAGAGATGAGCAAGGCAACAGCCACCAGCCAGACAGTACCGAGCAGCGCGGGCAAGATTCCGCCGGCCGTCATCCCATCGGTCGGAAAGCTAAACAGAAATTCGAACGAGATGACCGAGCCGCCCTCGTAGATCAGCGTGCCGAGAATGAGTAGCACAGGTAGGATCAAAAGCGCGGTCATGACCCCAAACAACATTCCAAAGAGACGTTGGTTTCGGTAGTTGCGTTCGTTTAGGGTGGTCGATTCAAACATTGGACTCAACTCTTGCGAATGCCCCGGACAATCAGGTCCGCGGTCAAATTGATCACAAAGGTGATGAGGAACAAGAAAATACCGATCGCAAACAAGGCTTGATAATGGTCGGAGCCGACGGCGGTCTCGCCAAGCTCGGCCGCGATCGTGGCGGTGAGCGCGCGTACCGAGTCGAAGATGCTGTCGGGGATGTTGATGGAGTGTCCCGTCGCCATCAAGACCGCCATGGTCTCGCCAAACCCGCGGCCCACGCCGAGAAGCACCGCGCCGAGCAATCCATTCTTCGCGGCAGGTAGAACAACCTTGAAGATGACCTGCCAGCGGGTGGCGCCCATCGCCTCCGCCGCCTCCCGGTAACGGTCCGGCACCGCTTTTAGCGCGTCCTCGGCGATGGAGGTCATGATCGGCGCGGCCATGAGACCGAGGATGATGCCTGCATTGAGGACGTTGAGGCCGATGGGTACGTCGAAGATCTTTATAATGAGCGGGTTCATGATGGTCAAGCCAATGAAGCCCCACACGACCGACGGGATGGCCGCGAGCAGCTCGACCAGCACCTTGAGTGTCTCGCGCACCCGCCCCGTAGCAAACTCACCGATGAAGATCGCCGCCCCAAGCGAGAAGGGAATCGCGACGATCATGGCGAGCCCGGTCACGCTCGCCGTGCCGGCCACGAGTGCCAAGATGCCGTAGGTCGCTTTCCACTCCGAGGTGGGCCGCCAACGCGGGGAGGCGAAAAACTCCTTGAGGTCGAGGGTCTCGACGATGAACCCAAAACCCTCACGGGTGATGAATACAAAGATGCCGATAATAAAGATGATCGCCGAGATACCGCCGACAAAGACGACGACCTGCACGGCCTTGTCGATGTACCAGTCGGCGTTGCGACGGTCGAGCTCATCGCTCAACCGAGACCTTTGAAGCGCTTGTGCGACGGTTGGGGCAGAGGGTGGCGGGGCCATCTCAGCTCGCTCCCTCGCCGTGCAACATCTCCATGAGGTCACGCACCTGTAGGGCGATCTCGCGGTAAGCCTCCTCCAGCCGGCTCATCCGTTCCTCTTCTGACAACTCCTCCGGGATCCGGCCGACATCCCACTCCAGCAACGCGGTGTGAAATGGCGGCTCCTTGATATACGACTCGGGTTGTCCGTCCAGGCTGACCACTACATGGTAGTGCGCGAGCGCATCATGCGAGGTGTCGAGGACCCTTGGCTTGGCCCCGGTGGCGAACAATCCGTGGTTTTGAAGAAACGTCACCGTGCACGCGTCTAGTTGATCCGCGGCGCGCCGGCCGGCGCTCGCATACTCGCCGCCTTCCGCATACTGCTTGCGGGCAAAGGCCTCCGCCATTTGACTCAGACTGCTGTTGTCTGCGTCTATGAACAGTATGTTTTGGGCTTTTGGCGCTTTGCTTTCTCCAAATACCGCGAACACCGTCTCCTCGCATACATTCTTGGCTTGGTCGAATACGCGCTTGACCATGTTGAATACGACAAACAGGGCTACCCGTTGCTTCATCTCGAGACCACCGTTTTGATGCATCAACTGCTCGTACACATCGTCGAGTGAGTTTTCGACGTGCGCCCCTACGTCCATCGTCGACCGAGCGAGGTTGCCATCGCTCGTCTGATAGGCCTTGAGCGCGAGGTCCAGCATGCGGAAAGCATCACGCGAGAGCGTCTCCAACGCGGCGCCAACCTCACTCGGGGGCGGGCCGTTGAGCCGCGTCGCCTCCCGGCTGATTGTGACGGCGTAGTCGCCGATACGTTCGAGCTGAATATTTATTCTGATAATCGAGGAAATGAGACGCAGGTGCCCCGCGCTCGGCAAGTGCACGGCGATAAAGGCGTGACACATCTTGTCCAGCTCGCGGACCGTACGATTGATGGGCGCATCACCCAAAATCGTCAGGTACGCGAGCCTGTTGTTCCCGCTGAGCACGGCGCGTACCGAGTTCTGGAAAGCGTCCAGCACCCGGTCCGCCAGTGCGGACAGCCGTTCACGAATCTGGGTGAGGTCGGCTTCCAGCCGTTCTTCGTAATGCGCCATGTTGGCCGTCTCTTGGTATGCGTTCGGTTACGGGTTGTGAAGGCTTGCGCCTTCTATGGATGAATGGCTCTGGTTGACCTTCTTAAGGGTCGTTGCCTTCTTTAGCGTCCTTGCTCGTGAAAAGGGGGCGCAAGCCCCCACCCCACGTTTTGTTTAGCTGCAGTTAACCGCTCGCACGGGAGCGTAACCCTTCTCCACGATGATGCATTGACCTTCATCACTCAGGATCCAGTCGAGGTACTCCTTGATCTTACCCGCGGGCTCACCATTAGTGTACATGAACAGCGGGCGTGCGATGGGGTAGCTGCGGTCACTCGCCGTCTCGACACTCGGACTCACGCACGCCTCACCGGTCTTATTGGACACGCACACCATTTTGATGTGGTCCGTCGCATACGCGAGACCGCTGTAACCGATGGCACAAGGGGTCTTCTCGACTAGATCGACGACGTCCTTGGAGCCGTGCATATCGCGTGTCCCCAGCTTGTAGTCCCGCTTGCCACCGAGCACCGCCTTGCGGAAGTAGGCGTACGTGCCAGAGTTGTTCTGGCGGCTGACGAGGACCATCTCCTGATTCTTACACCCCGGCACCTTGATACCAATCTGGGCCCAATTCTCGGTCTCGCCCTCTTCTCCGTAGATCTCGGCCAGCTGCTCGATCGACAGCGACTCCACCGGGTTGTCTTGATGTATGTACACGGCAAGGGCGTCATATCCCACCACGTGCTCCATCGGGTTCTGGCCCCGCGACTTGGCAGCTTCGATTTCCTTTTTCTTCATCGCCCGACTCGCATTGGCGAGGTCCACGGTCCCGTTGATCATCGCCGCGATCCCGGTTCCGGAGCCACCGCCACTGACGGCGACCGCCACGTCGGCGTCCACGTTCTGGTATTCCTCGGCCCACGCCTGCGCGACGTTGACCAGCGTGTCCGACCCTTTGTTCTGAATGACCGTGCGGGCCGACGAAGACAAGGGTAACATTCCCGTCCCGACCACGACGGCTAGGATGACAGTGCGTCCGAATCTCATAAAAACGTTCTCCGTTCTGGTGACGCCCACGACCCCACTGGTCGAGCGCCCTGTTGTAGGTCGGACAAGATGTGACGCAATTGTTACAAAAATATGACAAGCCCGAGATTCGCCACCCTCGGTTCTTGATCCAGATCAAAACCACCCGTTTTGTGTGCGGCTGTAGGCACATGGGCTAGCAGCGTGCCGCTTCATTTCACCCGAGGAGAATTCGCGGCGCGTCAGCAGAAGGTCCAGTCGGCGCTCGCCGAGCAAGGGCTCGACGGGCTTGTGGTATTCCCCGTCAACCCATCGGCATCCGCAAGGCGCCGTCCAGACGGATGACCTCACCATTGAGGTAACCGTTCTCGATGATGTGCTGCACGAGGTGCGCGAACTCGTCGGGGTCGCCCAGACGCGATGGGAAGGGCACCTGCTCGGCAAGCGCCTGTTTCACTTGGTCGGACAAACTGTCCAGCATCGGTGTCGCCATGGTGCCCGGCGCGATGGCGACCACGCGCATCCCCAGCGACGCCAGGTCTCGCGCGAACGGCAACGTCATCCCGGCCACCGCTGCCTTCGAACCGCTATATGCGCACAGCCCACGCTGTCCATCGAAGGCCGCAATAGAAGCCGTGTTGACAAACACCCCGCGCTCGCCGCGCGCGTCCGGCTCATTTTCTGCCATCGCCGTTGCCACGAGTCGTACCACGTTGAACACGCCGAATACGTTGACCTCGAACACCCGGCGAAAGCTCCCAAGGTCATGAGCGCCATCCCGGTGAGTGACTTTCTCCGCGTGCGTGACCCCCGCGCAGCTCACGGCGCCGTGTAGTACCCCAAAGCGGTGCAGACCCGCTTCGATGGCCTGGCTCACGTCGCGCTCGCGTGTCACATCCATACCGACTTTCAAAATGCTGTCGTCGGCATCGCCGCCGGTGGCCTGCGCGCCCTCGAAAGCCAGGTCGCAGGCGACGACGTTTGCCCCCCGTGCGGCCAGACGGGCCATACAAGCGGCACCCAGACCCGACGCTGCACCGGTAACCACAAAGGTATGCCCTTCGACTCGCATGTGCTTCTCCCATCACTGACATACAATCAAACAATCCCGCGGCGATGATATGCCAATGACACATGGTTCGCGAAGATGTCGCGAGCCTTTGTCGTTGCAACGCGTCGGACGTCGCTCTTGGTGACGAGAGAAGTCGTTTTCTTTGATCACACGCAGCGACAGACTTACACGGCCGGTGTTAATTCTTTCCCCGATATTCGATTACGTTGTCGAGCACCGATGATGGAAGCCTTATCACACAATCTCATCCTGTTGGGCGTGCTGTTCTTGATCGGGCTCTCAGCCGACATCATCGGCCGCCGGACGTCTCTGCCCCGGGTATCCATTTTGTTGCTTGCCGGCTGCGCTATTGGCCCATCCGGGTTCGACCTCGTACCCGAGCTACAACAGCAGTGGTTCCCATGGGTCACCAACCTGGCGCTGCTGATGGTGGGCTTCCTGCTGGGCGGGCAGCTCACCCGTGCCGGGCTGCGGCATCATGGCCAAGTCGTATCGGTCGTTTCCCTCACGATCGTTGTCGCGACCGCGGGTGTGGTCCTGGCCGGGCTGCTCTTGCTCGGGGTTCCGCCAGTGCTCGCCGTGCTGCTCGCCGCCGTCGCCCCCGCCACCGACCCGGCAGCTACCGCCGACGTCGTGCACGAGGCAGAAGCCAAAGGGGCGTTTGGAGACACCTTGCTTGGGATCGTCGCGATCGACGATGCGTGGGGGCTGATCTTGTTCAGCCTGATGCTGAGCGGTCTTGCCCTGTTAACCGGCAGCGCGGGCGCCGAGCATTCAGTCGCAGACGGGCTTTGGGAAGTGGGAGGCGCCTTGCTCCTTGGCGCTCTGCTCGGTGTACCTATGGCGTTTATCACGGGGCGCGTACGACCGGGGGAACCGACGCAGGCCGAGGCCCTGGGGGTCGTGCTGCTCTGCGGCGGGCTGGCGCTCTTGCTAGACGTCTCGTTCTTGCTCTCGGCAATGGTGCTCGGCGCATCCGTGGCCAACTTTGCACGACATCACCGGCGCCCCTTCCATGCGATTGAAGGGATCGAATGGCCCTTTATGGTCTTGTTTTTCCTGCTGGCGGGGGCGTCGTTGGATGTCAAGAGCCTCGCCGATATCGGGCTGCTGGGGGCCGCCTACATCTTATTGCGCATCGCCGGGCGTCTGGTGGGTGGCTGGACGGGGGCAAGGCTTTGCGCATCCCCGCCCCGATGGCGCCCATGGTTCGGGGTCGCATTGCTACCACAAGCCGGGGTCGCGCTTGGCATGGCCTTGATTGCGGCGCAGAGCTATCCGGAGTATGCACACTCGCTGCTGTCGGTGGTCATTGCGGCCACGGTGTTGTTCGAGGTCTTTGGCCCCATCGCCACACGCTGGGCGCTGACAAGAGTCGGCGATGACGACTAGACAGTGTGTCACCGCTTTTGCACAGCCGGCGACCGCTTTGGTGGATGTCGGCGCGCATCAGGACGTTCGCACCTGCTCGGCGAAACCGAACAGCCGGGCCCCGACGCGGGGCCCGGTGTATTCACTTCAATCTACTACGGGGCTACTGGACGGTCACGACAACCGCGCGGTTTAGCTCGGAACTCACACCCTCTGCGGTATCCTTGAGTAGCTTGCCTTGCCCGACACCCATGGTCATCAGCCGATCCGAGCGGATGCCCGCGTTGGCCAAGCCGCCTTGAACCGCGGCCGCACGTTTCTTGGAGAGCGCAAGATTGTGCTCTGGGTTACCTGTCGTATCCGTGTGGCCGACCAGCTCGAGACTCGGATAGCGGCACCGCCAATCGGCCGCAACCTGGCGTAACGTGCTTCGCGCGGTCGCATCCAAGTCCGCGCTGTTGGTGTCGAAATAAACGACGTACCTACGCTCGGGTGTCGTAATTGGCTCCTTCATCTCGATGGTCATCCCCTCGCCACCGATGCCAAGACTGATCCCCTCGGTCTTGGACTTGAGCTCCATGCCAACCCCCGACTTCTTGTTCGAGAGATTTAAGGCACCGACCCCCTTGATCAGCGTAGCGCTCGCCTGGCTGGCTGCATACCTGCCGGGGAAATGGTCCAAATTCTTCAGGCCTTTTACGAATCCATTGGCGTTGACCTTTGTGGCACCCACCGCTACGCCTGCACCGAACCCTTTTACGTTGAACCCATAGGTGCAGTCAGCGCCGAGATCCTTTAACGTTAGCATGCCTTCACCCGACTGGCCCCCAATACCGACGACAACCGCTTTGGTCTCCATTTCAACGGTTGGTAACTCCTCGGCCAGCGCCGTCGCCGTCGTAACGCTAAAAACCAACGCAGATAGACTCGAACCGAATAGGGTCTTTGCAGTTCCCATAGTAAACCTCCTCTTTTGTAGTTCCCTGTTTGGAAGCCCAGCGCTTCCCATCAGATTTTACGCCGCTCGTAAAGCTGATACGTATAGACGGCGCCGTTTGCATACGGGTCGGTGTTGTCGCTGCTCGAAAAGTAGAGATGCTTTCCCCAGTGAGAGTACCGTCCACCGCCCTTTTCCCGTATGTCCTTGTGAAGTCGGTGGCTCATCGGTAGCGGTTTACCGTCCTCGAACAGGACCAGCCGGTACTCGTCGCTCGATGCGTCCAGCCCGGTGAAATAGGCGTACCCGTCCTCATGCTTACCAGGCCCTACGGTCTTGACGGAACCGACCTTGCGATACTGGTCAATTTGCGAGAATACGCCATCGCGCCGGCTAATTCTATTGCCCCTTTTTTCTAGCATTAAGCTGCCAAGCGTTTGAAAGCCGCGTTTGCGCGATGCCTCGGAAATAGTGATGTGACGCCCACGCATGGTGTCCAAGCCGTAGGGGTCCAGGTCTACGGATGGCTCGCCGACCAATTGCGTCTTTATAGACTTGAGCTCTACCTCCAGCGAATCCGCAAACACCCGGACAACCAAATAGTTCGCCTCCGGGACGTTGCTTGGCTGAGAGCCGCTGACTATCTGCAGCAGCCCGTCCATTTCCGTGGCACTAAACGCATGCAGCTCTCCATTGAGATAGAGATTGACATCGTTGGCAACCATCGTTTCCCACAGCGCGGACACAAGGCCGTTCTCGTTCTCGAGCCCGCTGCTCGAGCGCCGCGCCGCGCCGGGCAAGACCGGTGTATGAGCCATCACTATCTTGCAGTCGATCTCGGCGGGGGTGGCTAGCGTGTCCTTCAGCCAGTCGAGCTGGTCCCCGGTGACACGGACCCGAACCTCGCCATCGTCGTCGACTTCGAATGGATAAAGCGCGATAAACCTGCAGCCCCGGTGGTCAAAGCTGTACACCAAGCCTTCCAACCCGCTCGGGCCGTTGTTCGGCAGCGGAAAGTAGCGGCGGAACGCGTCCTCGAAGTGCGGTAAGAGCGCGGCCTTTTCCGCCGGCCACGGGTCATCACCCAGCTCGTGGTCGCCCACGGTCGGGTACACAACGAGGTCATGCGCCTCGATACGCTTGACCCAATCCCCATAATATTTTTCGGCCATCATCGAGATGTGCTCGGGGCTTATGTGCCATCGACCCATGACGAGGTCACCCGGCACGAGCACGAAGTCCGGCTGCTCGCGAGCAATTTCGCCGAGGATGAAGTTCAAGGCTGGGTCCCAAAGTGGGTCGGGGTAGGCGACGTCGTTGTTGAGCCAGTCCGGCACAACGACGAAGCGCCACAGCTCGTGCGCATCTGCTTCAGACGGAGCCGGTCTCGTTGCGAGAACTATCACGAGACCTAGACCGATGATGACGGCATACGGCCACCGCACCGCTAACCGTCGCACCGCTACCAAATCCATTGGCTAGTGCTCGGGCGCAGCTGCGTACGCCTTGTACATGACTTGCTGACGCGGGTGGGCAAAATCATCAAGCCTTTCGAGGCGGAGCCCCGCGGCCCCGCACAGTCGTTCGACCGTGCCCCTGGTATAGTGGAAATTCTCCATGTCGCGGTCATACCTGTCTTCGTCACTCTCGAAAACGGTGAAATAAAAACGACCCGTGCCATTCATCACACGCCTGGCGGAGCCTAAACATACCGCAATCTCGTCTTCGGGCAAGTGTGTGAACAGACTCTGCGCCAGAAGAAAATCGAACATATTATTATCGAACTCTTTGAGCTCGAGGTCCTTGTTTTGGATCAATATCGGCGCCTTTTTCTCCCCTAGATCCGATGGCAGCAAGCGTCTGCCGGCGTCGAGAATACCCTCCGAGATGTCGATTCCGGCGTAATGCCCTCGGTCCAGGTACTCGATGAAGTGTATGCCGCCGCGAAGCGCTCCGCAGCCAATATCGAGAAGGCGGTGGCGTGTCTCGAGCCCTTCTCGGAGCAAGGTATCAAACTGCAGCCGACCCAGCTCCTCCCACATGCCACCGACCGCATGCTTTGGGTCTTTCTGAGCTCGCAAGTTCATCCAGTGCCGATAAAACTGGCTGTACGATTTCCGATGTCTCTTACGTAACAGCCAAATCTGCCAACGATAAGCAAGCTGGGACCAGCTCATGCGTGGGCCCTCAACCGGTGTTGCGCCAACCGATTCCAGCGTAACGCCAGGGTTCCACGGGCGAGAACTCGCACCGGCAAGCTCACCACGATCGACATAGCCAAGACACAGAAATCATGGGGGCGCTACGATACACCAGTCGCCCGATAAGCGCATTTCAAATTGGGAAGCACCCGGCTCCGAGGACCACGCTCTTTGCGTCTGTCGCTCTCGAAAGCGTCAAGTATTCACTTGTCACTTCTGCGGGGCGCACAGCTCCCTCTCGATCCTCCACCCGGCACCAGCTGGCTTGTTTTAAAATGTGGACCCCTCAGGACGGCTCAGCGGCGATTGACCGGGTCGCTGTTCTTGCTGTCGTACCACTTGAAGTAGTTTGTCGCGCCCTTGTGCCCCGAGGCCTCCAGCTTCGCCTTGGTTTCGGTCGAGAGACCAAAATCTGTGGTACCTACGCCCAGGGTATCGATGTAAATCGTGCGTTGCCAGTCATCGCTGTGCAGGTGCGTGTTGCCCTGGCTCTCGATCACGGTTCCCACCAGCGCAACCACATAGTCGAAAAAATCCCTAATCTCATCGTGGGCGGGCTCGGCGCCGTAGCGGAACACACCGATTTCTTGCTTCGAATCGAGTCGGAAACCGAGAGTTTCGCAGTTGTAAACGTAAGGGCTGCTGTTGGGGTGCTTGCGCAAGAAGCGCTTGTTCTCCTTTTTGTAGTACTTGGTACGGATCGCCATCGACTCGACGTTGTCCGGCTCGATGTATTTCTCGCGGTCAAAAAGTTTGATCGGATAATTGTTGAGCGCACCTCCGTCCACGTAGACATCCTCTCTCGCATTCCTAACCGCGGCAAAAAACAACGGCATGGACATCGTGATACGCACAGCGTCTGCGATACGCATGTTTGGCGTGTGCTCGATGGAAAACACCTCGCCAAAGCGCGTGCTCAAATTCGTACCGTAGACATAAAGATCGGGCCTCCCGTCCTCTTTCAGGTTGCGAAACGTAGCGTTCGCATCACCGAGTTGCTTCTTGACGTGTCCGCTTATCCATTCATGGAAAAACTTCCCCTTGTACCAGCCGAACTCGTTTATCAGCCGCTTGGTGTCGCGTACCGCACCCCAGGCGTCGTCCATGAAGCTCGTGAAGTCCAATTTCCTTATGATGGCGCGCTGCTGCGCGGGCGTGTAGCCGAGCGCTAAGAGCGTGGCGTTGATGGCGCCTGCCGACGTGCCCCCCACCCTGCGGATGCTCGACAAGATTCCCTTCTGTTTTAGTACTTCCATGGCGCCCACATAGGCTGCGCCCTTTACGCCGCCGCCCTCGAAAACCAGATTCCTGAAGTGATATGGCATTGTCTTCTCCTTGGTGCTCACACGCGATACATGCCGCGCTATCGGCTTGGCGTCCCTCAAAATCAAAAGGGGTCAAGTCTTAACTTTATACAAGCTAATTGGACAGGATTAAATGGACTGACCTCTGCTGCCCCCTGAACCTGTAAAAAGTTAAGACTTGACCCCTAACAACTACAGACCCCTAACCTATGTTGCCCCCTCGACACTCAGGCTGTACGCCCGGTGAGAAGCATGACGGGAACTCCATGGTCCGTATCGGTCACGCTCAAGGGTAAAACTCTTCCTCAAGCACCCGTGTCAAGTAGCGACCGTAGTCGCTGTCACCGTACTTTGCCGCGAGCGACTCGAGCTGGGTTTGGTCGATAAACTTCATCCGATAAGCGACCTCCTCCAGGCAGCAAATCTTGAGTCCTTGGCGCTGTTCAATGGTCTCGATGAAGGTTGACGCGGCGAGTAGGGATTCAGGTGTGCCCGTGTCCAGCCACGCGGTCCCTCGGCCCATGACTTGGACCCGCAGCGTGCCAGTGCTCAGATAACGCTTGTTCACATCGGTGATCTCGAGCTCACCGCGAGCGGAGGGCCGCAGCGACTTGGCGATGTCCACGACGTCTTGGTCATAGAAGTACAGCCCCGTCACCGCGTAGCGCGATTTTGCCTTCGCCGGCTTCTCCTCGAGCCCGATGGCATGACCGTCCTGGTTGAACTCCACCACACCGTAGTGTTCGGGGTCACGCACCGGGTAGGCAAAAACGGTTGCACCGCTGCTGCGCTCGGTTGCGCGCTGAAACTCCATCGGCAGGTCATGCCCGTAGAATATGTTGTCTCCCAGCACCAGCGCGCATTGATCACCGTCGATAAAGCGCTCACCGATGATAAATGCCTGGGCCAAACCGTCCGGTGATGGTTGGACCTCATAGCTCAAGCTGATACCCCACGCCCCACCATCGCCGAGCAAGCGCTCAAAAAATGGTAGGTCTTGGGGAGTAGAGATAATGAGAATCTCGCGAATACCGGCGAGCATCAGCGTGGCTAAGGGATAGTAGATCATCGGCTTGTCATACACCGGTAGCAGCTGTTTCGAGACCACGTGAGTCATCGGAAACAATCTGGTGCCGGTACCCCCCGCCAATATGATACCTTTCATGAATCGCTCCCTCCGACACCCCGAAAGCATAAACTATGTGGCCAACCGCCGAGACTGTTTCGATAGCCGTGGACGCCTCGTCTACTCGGTCAAGACCGGGCGGTTACGTCGCGCCGGTCCGCGCCGTTAAGCACGTAGCGGCTGGTGACCGGGATCGTATCGGGTACCGGTGCTCGTGGCGACTGGCGCCATCGACTCCGGGCCCAACGCTTCGCCGCCCACAAGGCGTCTGCCATGCGCGCTAAGACCGGGCTGCCCGGTGTGCTGCTCGCAGTATCTGCATTGCTAACCCCCGCGCTGTGCCAATCGGCAGAGTCGCTGCCCGAGATGCAGTTGCACCCGGACCGTACGACCGTTTCCGGCTTATCCAGCGGCGCCTACATGGCCGTGCAGCTCCATGTCGCCAACTCGCTGGATATCATAGGGGCCGGCGTCGTCGCAGGCGGCCCGTACTTTTGCGCGCAAGGCCAATTGGCTACCGCGCTCAATCGCTGCATGCAAACATTCTTGGGCAAACCCGACAGCGACACGTTGCTCGCGCGTGCCCGCGTGCTCGCGGATGCCGGGCGCATCGACCCCCTGTCGGGTTTGGCCGATGACCGTGTCTACTTGTTTAGCGGCACCCGCGACACGACGGTTACCCAGGCCGTGATGGACACCGCGCAAGACTTCTACCGCAAAGCAGGCGTCAGATCCGAGAACATCGAATATCAAAACGACCTCGCGGCCGGTCATGCCTTCATCTCAAATCAAGCCGCCAACGCCTGCGCCGTCACCAAAAGCCCGTTCATCAACGATTGCGACTACGACCAGGCGGGCAACATACTGCAACACCTCTATGGTGCGCTGGCACCGCCAGGGACGATGGACGCCAACCGCCTGCGCGAGTTCGACCAGACAGAGTTCTTGCCAAACCCCGAGGCGCATGGGATGGCGACACACGGCTTTATCTACACGCCTGCCGCCTGCGCGTCGGATAACGGTTGCAGCCTGCACATCGCCTTCGCCGGCTGTAAACA
>CAJHYW010000256.1_pt1 | contig 18868 bp, 19 predicted proteins | sample 9198811 | NCBI WGS metagenome assembly CAJHYW01 (sample SAMEA7708378, study PRJEB35096) | sediment metagenome | biome: marine neritic benthic zone biome [ENVO:01000025]; feature: sediment [ENVO:00002007]; material: shallow marine sediment [ENVO:03000034] sea grass bed [ENVO_01000059] ...
AGGTTTGTAGACCCGCTGGAATAAGGTGGTCGAGTGTGAGCTCGATCTCCTTGGGGACAACGCTGTTGGCAGTGGTCGAAGGCGCTTTTGGCCGGGAAACTTTACACACTTGCCTTTTCTTTAGACAGCGACCGCACTCCAATCTAACGTAACCCGTTGATTCTATGGTGCCGATGCGCAGACTCGAACTGCGGACCTACTGATTACGAATCAGTTGCTCTACCAACTGAGCTACATCGGCAAAGTGAACAAGAGGAGTATATGTCTGCGTTTTGGACGGGTCATGCGTTTGCAACAGATGAACCCAGCTGTCACCACTTAACGGATACGGTAGACCCTCTGCCGTCGATTCGGCTAGCTCGATTTGGAACCGCGGTTCTGCACTCGGACGATAATATCGACGCCCGTAAACTCGGTCCCTTCGGGTGTCGGCGGTAACTCGCTGACCGCGATTTCATGCGCCTCGATGTCGGTCAGCAGCCCCGTACTCGTGTTGTATACGTGGTGATGCTCCGAGGTGTTGGAGTCGTAGAAAATCTTGTTGGGGTCGACGATAACCTCTCGCACCAAGCCGCGGCGCGCAAACAATCCCAAGGTGTTGTAGACGGTCGCTTTGGATACACCATGACCCCTGCGGTTCACCCGAAGCAGCAACTCCTCTGCTGACAAGTGTTGGGGGCGCGCCAGCAGCACTCGCGCTATCTCCACCCGCTGCTGTGTTGGGGTGATCCCTCGATTGGCCAGCAGCTGACGCGTCGCCGCGACATCGGCCAAGCTGGCGTTTGAGCGTTCTTTGGACATAATCGAAGTATACGGGGTCACTTTAGACGAAGTCTAGAAGAGTGCGATGAGGCCGTGGTCGAGCGTGCCGTTCGCAGCTGATGCTTTCGGGTGCGCCAACGCGCCGTGGCCAGCGTCTAAAGCCCACCGGGCTCGAGTCACAAAAAGAGCCGCTTTGTGTCCTCGGTCACAAGCTTGACGTGTGACCTAACTCACTTATTTTACTGTGTTTTCTCTGGCCATTTTCAGCCTCATAACACTCAGCGCATCCATCCATCGGCCAACCCCTACCGTCCGTCCCGGCCTACCGTGACACCCCAAAGTTCCACTGCTAGAACAAGTCTCCAACGACACGTGCAAAAAGCTGATTCGTGCACAGTTCACAGTTCGTAGGAGACCGTTATGAACAGCAGGTTACATCTAATGGCGACGCTCGCTGCAGGTCTGGTGCTTTCGCTCCCGCTCGCAGCCGAGAACATAACCCTGCCACCCGACTACCAAGGTGAAATTCGCCGGATTCGGACTATCGGCGAAGACGGCAACGAAACCTATTACCGAATCGATTGCAAGGACCGGACGTGGGGCCAGGTCACTGTCCACGCCGACCCTGTAAAGACATGCGCGAAGGCCGTCTACAAGCCGCAACGATGTCTCGCAGCTTGGCCTCTAGCCGACGCCGCCGAGCACGCTTGCCGCTAGGTGACGAGAGACTTGGTCATGCACAAGCAAAAAGGTTTCACCCTCGTAGAGCTCATGATCGTCTTGGTCGTTGGCGGCATTCTGGTCGCCCTTGCCGCACCGAATATGCGAGTTTACTTGCTAAACAGTCGGCTGGTAACGACGACGAATGCCTTGATGTCCGATCTGGCATTGGCGCGCAGCGAGGCGGTCAAGCGCAACAACGACGTCATCATTTGCACCGCGGACGACCCCATGGGGGCCCCGCTGTGCGATGGGGCCGGAGGTGACTGGACCAACGGTTGGATTGTCTTCTCCAGCACCGACGGGACCAACGACTACGACCCGGTCAAGGAAGGCGCTCAGCACAGACTACTACGACGCAGCGATGGCGCGAGCGGGGCTGCCGTAACCCTCGCGAGCAACGCGACTGCGGACGCCCGGGTGATCTTCGAGTCGGACGGCACGATCAACTCGGCCGGCGCTACAGCAAATTTCGCGATATGCGATGACCGAGCTGAGGACCACGGTCGTCTGGTCAGCATCGGCCCCACTGGTCGGCCCGAGCTCGAGCATGGTGAGCCGGGAAACCCGCTCGTCGCGAACACTTGCGCCAACCCATGATGAGCACTGCTATGAAAACAAGGCATACACGCCCCTTTGCACAAAGCCGTGGCTTCTCGCTGATCGAGGTACTGGTGGCGATGTTGATTCTCGCCATCGGGTTGCTCGGCCTGGCGGCTTTGCAAGCGCAAAGTCTGAAGTTCAACCACGACGCCCTGGTGCGTAGCGAAGCCACTTTGCTCGCTTATGAGCTGATGGATCTAATGCGCGCCAACCGCGTCAACGCCAACCTCTATGCAGCACCAGACCCCGGCGGCGTCTGCGATCCGACCCTGCTCAACGCCGACGGTGTCGCAACAGCGACCATGGACCTCCAGTGCTGGTTTGACAACGTGGCGGCGCTGCTACCCGCCGGTCGTGGCGCTATCGCTGTTAATGCCGGCGACCCGAATATGCTCGACATCAGCTTGCAGTGGTCGGACCGCATCAACACCACGGCGGCAGACTGCAACGCCATATCGCGCGTATTTGCCGGTGGTGTCTGCTTTATCACACAAACGTGGACGATATTCCCGTGAATCACAGAACACCACCAAAGCGTATTGCACGCATGCAAGGGCTCAGCCTCGTAGAGTTGATGGTTGCCATCACCATTAGCTTGATCCTACTGGGCGGCGCGGTCTCGCTATTTGTCAACAACCGTATCAACTACCAACACAACGACAACTTGTCACGTTTGCAAGAGAACGCCCGCTTTGCAATGGAGTTTCTCGTGCGCGACCTGCGAATGGCCGGCTACTTCGGTTGCCCCGATGACATCGGCAAAGTAGATAACAACCTCGCCATCGGCACGGCAGGTGACCTTGAGGACGTGTCCTTTCCCATCGAGGGCTTTGACGACGCGAACGCCCAGTGGCAGCCGAGCGGTAGTGCCGTCACCACCGGTACCGATGGACCGGGCGGTGAAATTCTTAACGGGACAGACGCGATTACCCTTCGCTATCTCGATGGCGGGAGCCAGTTCGTAACAGCGGTTGGCGGCAACAACTTTACGGTCCAAAACGCCGCCGCCTTTCAGACCGGTGACCTAGTTGGGATCGCCGACTGCGGTTCAACTGAAGTCTTTCAAATTAATGGCATCGGTGGGAACACGCTCACCCATGCTGGCGTCGGCCGTCTCTACACGACCGATGTGGACGACCCCATCAATCCGAGTAATCCGAGAATCGCTCGGCTGCGCGCCGTCCGCTATTACATCGGCCAAAGCGCGAATGGCCCCTCGCTGTTTCGGGAATTCATCGACGACACGAGTGTGATCACCCGTCAAGAGCTGGTCGAGGGTATAGAGAACATGCAGGTCCTGTTTGGCGAGGATGACGACAGCGATGGCACACCGAACCGGTTTCGCCTGGCGGGTGACGTCACTAACTGGACTAACGTGCTTTCTGCCCGAATCGGTCTACTTGCCCAAACGCTGCAGCCTTACGGCCAAGGTGAGATCACCGCGCAGGCGCATGATGTTGACGGAGACGGCACCATCGACGCTGCGGCGAACAACGACAATCGTGCGCGGCGCGTATTTACGACCACAGTCTTGCTGAGGAATCGGCAATGAACAACAGAAACAAGCTTCGACTTCACTTGACGAAACCGGCTTCGACGCAGCGCGGTGCGGTGCTCATCGTCTCGATGGTATTGCTCGCCGTCGTCACAATTCTCGGCGTATTCAGTATGACCTCTACATCGCTGGAAGAGAAGATGGCCGCCAACACACAAGAATCACATCGCGCCTTTCATGCCGCGGAGACGGGTCTGTCCAACGCCTTCGCAACGGTTGCTGCCTACGATACGAGTGGTTTGTTCGAGGTGCTCGCGGCAGTCATCGACCTACCGGGCAACATGGCGGACACCGAGATGGACTACAACACCGAGTTCGTCGGTTGGTCGCCGCCCCCTGTGGACTCGCTGTTCAGCGTGACCCAGTTTCGTACGGCCAACTTTGATTTTTCGAGCATCGGCAAGACACCAGCCGGCGCGCCTGCAACAGAACAAGTAACTGTTGAACTGCACGGCGGCGCTTTTCAAATAGCGCCCAGATAAGCCGCAACCAAGCAACTCAACGGAGATATGACAATGAAACGCTCTCGCTCCCTAAACTTCCTACTGGCCGTTGTCGTAGGCCTCATGACCGGTACCCCGGGTACCAGTTTGGCAGACGACACCGAAATCTATCTCGGCTCGGACGAAGTCATCTCGCAGTCCGGGCTGATTCGACCCAACGTGCTGTTCATTCTCGACACCTCCGGAAGCATGAGCGCGGAGGTCGAAAACAGCGGCAAGGACCGGTTGGAGCATATGCAAGACGCGTTCAACGACGTCATGGATTCGATTAACAATGTCAATGTCGGGCTGATGCGCTTCACCGACCCCGGCGGACCGATCCTATTTCCGGTCGCGTATATCGACGAAGACGTCGAGGTTGCCGAGCAAGTGGGCCAAGTGGGTCTCGACGTCAATGTGCGCGTTGCACAAAGCGACGACGATGCAGAGGAAATTGTCTCGACAGGTCCGGCAATGGTCTCGTGGATCTGGGCAGCCAATCCCTTGACCTCGTGCAAGTAAGCGCCGCGGCAACAACACTGACCCCGGTGCCGCAGGTTAGCTCGCAGGCACATAACGCCGAAGAACGTCTGTCCAACGGCTATATCAGCACGGGCAACGTAATCAATTTGAATAACAATCAGGTCAACGCCCTGTATTTCGACAACGTTAGTCTGCCTGCCGGGGCCGTCATCAACGATGCGCGTATTGTGTTCACTTCATACGGCAATTACACGGGTTCACCGCGCTTCGTGCTCTACGGTGAGCTCACAGGCCAGCCAAATGCCTTTCCAAACAATAACTGCTGTTGGAACGTAGCCTCACGCACAAAAACCACCGCGTTCGTTCCGTGGTCACCGCCAAGTTGGTCATATAACGCAACCGATGCCACAACCACCACGCCCAACATCGCCAGCCTTGTCACGGAGATTGTCAACGACAGCGGTTGGGCACCGGGCGACCCAATGGTCTTTATCCAGACGTTTGACCAGACGAGCAGCGGTGAGCGCGGCGCATTCACATATCAAGGCGGTGGGAACGGCAAAGCGGCGAAGCTACTCATTAACTACACCACAGCCGCGACCAACGAGAATCAGCTCATCGGCATGCGGTTCCAGGATGTGTCGGTTCCCAGGAACGCGACCATCACCAATGCCTTTATCGAATTTTATCCTACTGAGGCCAATCAGGCCGCCAGCATGAAAGTCGCTATCAGCGCCGAGAACAGCGGCGATACGACCCCGTTTCAATCGACGAGCAGTGACTTGAGCAGTCGAAGCCGTGTCGGCAGCGTCGGCTGGCAGCTCAGTCCTTCAGAGGTGTGGGTAGATGCCGACACGCCGCAACAAACACCCGACATCGCGTCCCTCGTACAATCTGTCGTCAACCATGCGGACTGGTGCGGCAACAACTCCATGAGCTTTTTTATCGAGCAAAACGGCAACGTTGGACCCCGTCTGGTCGAGAGCTTCGATGGTGACGCGACACGTGCGCCCATTCTCCGCATCGAGTACGACGAAGACAGTGTGGCTTCAAACGCCTGCATCAACTCGGTCGTCCAACGCGCCATCAGCACAAACAATGACGATGCGGAGGAGGATTCCAGCGAATCTGTGTCACTGGGTGGATACACCTTCAACATGAAGAGCAGCCAGACCAACGCGCTGCGCTTCCAAGACCTCCCGATTGCACAAGGCGCGCAGGTCCTAGAGGCTGAGCTACTGTTCACCGTGAAGGGGGAACAGCTATCATCTTCGACCATCACTTTCCAAGGTGAAGCTATCGACAATGCGCCCGCCTTGCTGGGAAGTTCCGGGAATATCACGGATCGCACCCGCACGGTGGCAGCAGTCAACTGGAGTCCCAACGAGTGGGAACTGTCCGACGTCGGCACGCGAGTGAACACCGCTGACATCGCACCAGTCATACAAGAGATCGTCAACCAACCCGGGTGGGCGCCAAACAACGACCTGGTCATTATTCAGACCGCCAGTGGCGCCGAGCGCAAGGCTTACACGCACAATGACGAACCCATCAACTCGGTCGTCCTTCGCCTGAAAGTGCAAGGCGCTGCGGCCGCACCCACCAACACGGTCCGGACACGTCTCAAGCAGATCGTCGATAACTTCGACCACTCGGGCTATACGCCAATTGTCGATGTGCTGTATGAGGCGGCACGATACCTACGTGGTGACGAGGTCCACTGGGGCAAGACCCGTGGTTATGCTAACGACTCGGGACACACATCCTGTGCGAGCCCGCCGCACCGTTGTAATTCCAGCGGTAGCAATGAATACGTGCGCCGGAACACACGTGTTAGCCATCCAGCATCCTACATAAATGGGACCGTAGTGCGCGACGCGCAGTGCACGGAATCAAACCTGAACTCGCTTAACTGTATTACAGAGGAGATTACCGGCAGTCCCAAGTACGTCTCACCCATCAGCGAGTCGTGCCAGGATACCCACATCATCTTGCTAACTGATGGGTCGGCGAACCATAACGACAGCGCGTCCTTTATCCGCTCGCTGGTCAACGCCTCATCATGCGAGGGTACCGATTCCGACGAGGAGTGCGCGTTGGAGCTGGTTCGTGACATGGCCTACAAGGACCAGAACCCTGACGTGCCTGGGGACCAAACCGTCATCACCCATACAATCGGGTTTAATACCCAGGGCCTTGCTGACGCGACGAGCTTTCTCCAGGCCATAGCGGCCGTCCACCCCGACGGCACCTTTAGCGAGGCGACCAACGCCGCCAATTTGGCCGACATCATACGCGCCAGACTGGCCGACGCGCTAAGCCGAACGACGTCGTTCGCTTCGCCGTCACTGTCGGTCAACGCGTTCAACAAACTATTTCATCGCAGCGATGTTTACTTCTCGCTGTTCAAACCGCGCAACCCCGTCCGTTGGGAAGGCAACGTGAAGAAGTACCAGCTATGCTCGAGCACCACTGAGGACAGTGATAGCGACGGTCAGCCTGACTGTGATGTGCTGGGCTCGGTACTTGATGCGAGTGGGGCACCCGCAATCGACGCGGCCCAGCTTATCAAGACCAGCGCGCGTAGCTTTTGGAGTTCGGGGGCCGACGGCAATGTCATCAACGAGGGCGGAGCCGGAAACGAGATCCCGGTCCCGGCGAATCGCGTGGTGTACACGTACACCGGCACCGCCGACCCGAGCAATGTCAACCTCGGCCTGAGCGCTCATGAAGTGGTTGACGCCAACGATGATGGCATCCTCGACGGCATCGCCACGGAGCCCAACGCCTTGGAGCGTACGCAGATCCTTCTCGGTCTGCCGGTCACAGCAAACGCCGGGCAGTCTGCGGAGCTAATCGACTGGATACGAGGCATGGATGTCGACGACGAGGACGACGACGACAACCGCACCGAGGCTCGCTACGCCTTTAACGACCCACTGCACAGCAGCCCCGTAGCCATCACCTTTGGCGGTGACCAAGACGATCCAGTGGACAAGATCATCGTCGGCACCAATGACGGTGGCATCCGGCTCATCAACGCACAGAACGGCATCGAAGAGTGGATCTTCTATCCGCAGGCAACGTTGTCCAACGCCGCCGCGCTCCGCGCGAACGGGACAGGAGACCATCTCTACGGTATCGATGCAACACCTCAGGTCTGGGTTAATGACGACGACGATAACGGCATTATCGAGCCTGCTGAGGGTGACTTTGTGCGTGTGTTCATCGGTCAACGTCGAGGCGGCGACAACGTCTACGCGCTCGACTTGACGCCTGCGGATACGCTGGTCGACCCCGAAAGCACGAGCGGAATCACACCAAAGCTCATGTGGAAGGTCTCCGGTCCGGACACAGACCCCACCACGGACTTTACCCGGCTGGGTCAGACCTGGTCGGCGCCACGCCCCGTGCAAATCCCGTGGGGTACGGGCGTACTCGGTGAGGCCGTGAGAAAAAGCGTGGTCATTATGGCGGGAGGCTACGATGCCTCGAGAGATACGCTCTTTGGGCCAGGTGGTCTCGGCAACGCCATCTACATTGTCGATGCCTACACCGGCGCACGTATCTTCACCATCAGCGGGGACGACCCGGGGCCTGGGTCACGCTTGGTCGTGCCGGACATGAAGTTTCCAATTCCGTCGGACATTGCCATGTTTGACGCTTTTGGAGAGCACACCATGAACCGTATGTACGTAGGCGACACCGGGGGACAGATGTGGCGTGTGGACATCCGTCCGAATCTCGGTCCTGGCACCGGGATCTACGTCGCCGTCGGTAAGACCGCCACCGTTTCCTACGATGCGGCAGACGACATTACGACGGACGTACCGGCATTGGAGGACCAGCGTAAGTTCTTCTATCCGCCGGATGTGGTTCAAGTGAGCGATCCGCATGGGCAGTTTTCGAGCACCGGTCGCTATGACCTCGTAGTGGCAGTCACCGGTCGTCGTCCAAACCCATTGGAGAAGGATGTAGAGGACGGCGTTTATGCCATCCGGGACTATTATCCTAGTAAGTTGGCCCTCGGGTCCGACACAGTACTAAGCTCCGGTGTCTATGCCCTTGTACAGGGCCCGACGGCGACGCTGACTGGAGATCTGTTCGATGCCTCGGATATCGCCATCGACCCCGACGACGAGACTCAGGCCACCGAGCTCGATGCGCTCCAAGAAGGGGCGGGCTGGTTTATTAACTTCCCCGAGACTGGGGAGAAAGGCCTCGCCGCCCCCGTGGTCATTGCGGGCAAGCTGTTCTTTACGACGTATTTGCCCGAAGGTGTGGTCGACTTTACGTCCTGTGCCCTAGCCGAGGGAGCAGGTCGTCTCTATGGCGTGTCCGTGTTGAGCGGCGCTCCAGTATTCAACTGGGACACCGCGGATAATGGCCCCAAGCTGACCGTCAGCGACCGGGTTTACACGCTGGGCGCGGGTATACCTTCGAGCGCGGTACCTATCTTCCAAGAAGAAGGGATCACCTTGCTTATCGGTGGCGGTGGTGGTGCCACGACCGTCGACCCCGATGTCGATCTACCACGCGGTAGAACATATTGGTACGAGCAGTAGCCTGAGTGTTGGTTTGCTGGCGGGCGCCAAGGCGCCCGCCAGCTTGCGTAAGGGTCCCGGACAAAAATGAATGAAACGGGTTCGAGTTCTTTGGGGGATACAGAGGTATCAACAACAATGCGAAAGAGTCATGGAGTCTACGGCCGAGCTTCATCCCGCGGCTTGACACTGGTGGAGCTAATGATCGTCGTCGCGATTATCGGCATTATCGCGGCTATCGCTTATCCCTCGTACCAAGACTACGTGCGTGAGTCAAGACGCGCCGATGGGCATGCGGCACTCACACGTCTAGCGTCGCAGCAAGAGCGCTTTTTCTCCAACAGGAACACCTACACGACGACCCTCACGGCGGCGGCCAATGGTCTGGGTTATCCCAATCCTCCGACTTCCGCGGATGGTTTCTACACGCTCGCCGCGGCTGCATGCGCGGGCGGTACGATCGCTACCTGCTATGTGCTCACCGCAACGCCCGCGGGTGTGCAGACGGCCGATGCAGGCGACTGCACGACCATTACCTTGGATTCCACCGGAGCCCAAGGCTCAACGGGCGCGCTCCCGGCCGTCGACTGCTGGAATAAGTAGGAAGGAAATCAAGAGGCAGCCGGATCCATCCAGGTGTGTCCGGCAGCCGAACTCATGGCAAGAATTTGGGTGCCCGGGTTAGCTCAGCGCGAGACCCTTTGGCAAAGAGAACACCACTTTCTCCTGCTTGCCTGGGGCATCATAGACATGCGTCCCACCCCATTCCTTGAGCACACGCAAGACATCCTGCACCAACGCCTCCGGCGCTGAGGCGCCCGCCGTCAGCCCCACTCTCGTGACGGTCTCAAACCACTCGGGGCGCAGGTCATCGACACTATCCACGAGGTACGCTTCGGTGCCAAGCTTGCTTGCGAGCTCGCGCAGCCGGTTGGAGTTGGAACTGTTTAGTGAACCCACCACCACGAACACATCGCAGTCGGGTGCAAGCTGCTTCACCGCGTCCTGACGGTTTTGTGTAGCGTAACAAATGTCCGCCTTTTTCGGCCCGGTGATCGAGGGGAAGCGTTCGCGCAACGCGTCGATCACGGCAGCGGTGTCATCCATCGATAACGTTGTCTGAGTCACGTAGGCGAGCTGCTGCGGGTCCCGGACCTCGAGCTTGGCGACATCCTCAGGGCTTTCGACCAAATACATGCGCGCGTCACCGACCGCGCCTCGCTCGTATTGACCCAGCGTGCCTTCCACCTCCGGGTGTCCGGCATGTCCGATCAAGATGCATTCGCGGCCCTGCATCTGATAGCGGCCGACCTCCATGTGCACCTTGGTCACCAGCGGACAAGTCGCATCAAACACGCGCAACCCCCGCTCCTCGGCTTCGCTCCTCACCGCTTTGGAGACGCCATGGGCGCTAAATATTACTATGGTGTCATCGGGGACTTCGCTGAGTTCGTCGACGAACACGGCCCCTTTCTCGGCCAGCCCATCCACGACCGACTTGTTGTGAACGACCTCGTGGCGCACATAGATGGGCGGCCCGTACATCTCCAAGGCACGTTCCACGATCTCGATGGCCCGGTCCACACCGGCGCAAAATCCACGCGGGTTAGCAAGTATGATTTCCATCGACACCTTCGCCAAAGCTGTGTTTAGGGCGCAATGATAATCGCTGCCCCGGGTTCAGGCCACCAAAATCGCCCTCCGCTGTGGCCATAGGTCAGGACGGGGTCGTCGACTCGTCACCCGTTCTGCGCTCCTCCGGGAAAAACGCGCTGACAAGCAACATCACGGCACCCACGAATATCGCCGAGTCGGCGATATTGAAGGCGGGCCAGTGCCAGCGGCCATAGTACAGGTCAAAAAAATCTACCACCTCGCCAATCGCCACTCGGTCCCATACGTTCCCGAGTGCCCCGCCCAGAACCAACGCCAACGCCAACGGCAACCAGATGCGACCGCGCGGAATCTTGCGCAACCACGCCACCAAGAACACCACGACGACAACCGCAAGACCGATAAACAGCCAACGTTGCCAACCACCCATATTGCTCAAGAAGCTAAACGCCGCGCCCGGATTGTAGGTCAGGGTCAAGTTGACGAAGGGCGCGACCGGCAACGGTTCGTGAAGCGTCAGGTAGGCCACCGCCGCATGTTTGCTTAACTGGTCTAAAGCCACCACGAGCGCACTCAACCACAACCAACGCAGACTGCCTTCTTCTCGGTGCTTTCCCACTATCTGTCCTCGCTACGAAAGAATGCTCGCGCCGCCTCCGAGTCCGCCGCTATCTGCGCCTTGAGCGCGTCCAGCGAGTCGAATCGCTGCTCGTCGCGAAGCTTGTGGACGAAATTGGCACGTATGTCATGACCATAAATATCACTATCGAAGTCAAATAAGTGGATTTCTAAGCGCAGACGCTTTCCGCCCACAGTCGGCCGCACGCCGATGTTTGCCATGCCGCGCAACGGCGTCGGCCTTAAGCCCTCGACCGTGACCGCATACACGCCGGACATGGGCGCCGCGTGGCGACGAAGCTCGATGTTGGCCGTCGGGAACCCAATAGTGCGGCCGAGCTGGTCCCCATAGGCCACGCGCCCGCATATAGAGTACGGTCGTCCTAGCAGCGTGCTGGCGACGTCTAGCTCGCCGATGGCAAGCGCGTCGCGTACCCAAGAGCTACTCACCCGCCTGCCATTGACCGTGAACGTATCGCGGTTGACGACGTCAAAGCTACGCTGCGCGCCGACCTCGCGCAGCATCGCCGGGTTACCCAACCCGTCTCGACCAAAACGAAAATCGTCACCCACCACCAAATAGCGTGTACCCAGAGCGTTTACCAAGACACGTTCGATAAAGTCCTCGGCGCTGGTATCGGCCAAGCCGCGGTTGAAATGCAGCAACAGCACACGGTCGAGCCGGGTGTCTTGCAACGCAGACATCTTCTCTTTGAAGCGGGTCAGTCGCGGCGGCGCACTCTTTCCGGCAAAGAATTCCTGCGGTTGCGGCTCAAAGGTGACGAGTGTGGTCGGCAGCTCGAGCTCGCTCGCGGCGTCCCGGAGTTGCTCGAAAATCGCCTTGTGACCCAGGTGCACGCCATCGAAGTTCCCGATCGTCACGGCAGAACCCTCGTGGCGGGGGCGCACGTTGTGTAGGCCGCGGATTAGCTCCACAGTGCGCGGCCGTGCGGGTTCTTGTTCATGGGATGTAAGGCGCTCAGTTCTCTACAAGCGTCGAAATTATACGGCGAGCGCCATCCGTGGCCTACCGTCGAAGCAGCGTACGTGGACGCAACCCAACGAGAAACAAGGTTGCAAAATAAGCGCCCGCTCCAACGAAGATGATCAGCGTGAGCTTGCTCGCACGCTCCCACAGACCCCACTCGAACCAGGCCGCAAGCTCGCCACGCATGACCCACAACAGGCCCACCATGACGAGATTGGCGACGACCACACGAAACGCCAGCTGCACCCACCCGCCACCGGGTCTATAAACACCCTGCAACAGCAGACCGCGCAACAGCAGCCCGGCGTTGATAAAGGCAGACAAAGACGTCGCCAGCGCAAGCCCGGCATGCGCCAGCGGAAACACCAGGGCCACGTTGAGCACGATGTTTGACAGCATGGCAATGACCCCGATGCGAACCGGTGTTTTCATGTCCTGGCGCGCAAAAAAGCCGGGCGCGAGCACCTTAATACAAACAAAGGCCAGCAGCCCCACCGAGTACGCCATGAGGCTGCGGGTGGCCATCTCCACGTCGCTCGGAGCGTACGCACCGTATTGAAAGAGTGTCGCAAGAACCGGTCCGGCCAGCACCAGCAACCCCAGCGCTGCAGGCAGCGCAATGACCAAGACCAAACGCAAGGCCCAGTCGAGCGTGCCCGAGAATACCTCCGCCGAGCCCTGCGCGTGTTCTTTAGACAAGTTGGGCAAGATGACGGTCGCGAGCGCAATACCAAAGACACCTAGAGGAAACTCCACCATCCGGTCAGACAAATACAACCAGGTCACACTGCCTGTCACTAGGAACGAGGCAATCAATGTATCGACCAAGAGGTTGATCTGTGACACCGAGACACCAAAGATAGCCGGCAGCATCAGCTTGAAGATCCGTCTCACGCCCGGGTGCTTGGTGCTTAGACGCGGCCGGGCGAGAAGCCCTAGCCGGTACAAAAACGGGAGCTGGAACGCGAGCTGCACCACCCCCGCCACAAACACTCCCCAGGCCAGAGCCAACACGGGTCTGTCGAGATGGGGGGCGACAAAGACAACCGACCCTATCAGCGAAAGATTCAGCAAAACTGGGGTAAAGGCCGGCACACCAAAGCGGCCGAAAGTATTCAATATCCCGCCGGCCAGCGCGGTCAGCGAGATAAATAGAATGTACGGAAAGGTGATGCGGACCATCTCGACGGTCAGCGCATACTTATCGGGCTGGTCCAAGAAGCCTGGCGCAAAGATGAGAACAAGCACAGGCGCCGCAACGACACCGGCGACACTCACTAGAAAGACAACGCCACCGAGCACGCCGGCGAAATTGGCCGAAAGCTCACGCACCTGCGCGTGTGCTTGGGTTTCCTTGTACTCGGAGAGGACCGGGACAAACGCTTGTGAGAACGCGCCCTCGGCGAACAGACGCCGCAGAAAGTTGGGTATGCGGAACGCGACCAGAAAGGCGTCGGCACCGGCCGAGGCCCCGAGAAATCGGGCGAATACGATATCCCGCACTAGCCCCAGGACCCGCGATGCGAATGTGTTCGCACCGATGGTCATCGTCGACCTGAGCATGCCTTTGCTCAACCCTGCCCCCCATGCAAAGCAGGCGCGTCGGACACAGTGCTAAGTCTAGGAATCAATTGACAAATGCCTTGTCACACTGCATGATTACCCGCCTTCTGAAACACCGCCCTACGAGGAACATAGTTGGCCAACTCAGCACAAGCTAAGAAGCGCGCCCGCCAAGCCGAGGAACGTCGTCGGCAGAATGCCGGTCAGCGCTCGCGCATGCGCACCGAAATCAAGCGAATCGTCACGGCGATAGAGAGCGGCGATAAAGAAGCAGCGCAGAAGACGTACAAGAGCTCGGTACGCGTGATCGACAGCATGGTCAACAAGGGCATCGTGCACAAGAACAAGGCGGCCCGACACAAGAGCCGGCTGAACGCGCACATCCGCGAATTGTAGACCGCGCGCCGGCAAAACCGACGCCGGCGTCACGCTTCCAACAACGAACGCCCGGCCCCTCAAGGGCTCGTGATCACCAGGTTGTCGCGGTGAATCAATTCGGGCTCATCCACGTAGCCGAGCAGCTCGACAATCTCCGAGCTCGGTGAGCCCATGATCCGACGGGTCTCCTCGGCGCTGTAGTTCACCAGACCGCGCGCCACCTCTTTCTCCTCGGGGTCGACACACGCGACCAGCTCGCCGCGTCCGAAATTCCCCTCCACACCCTTAACCCCCACCGCAAGCAGACTCCTGCCCGACCCGCGCAACACCGATGCGGCACCGGCATCGAGCTGCAAACGCCCGCGTACGTTTAGCTGCCCCGCCAGCCAGCGCTTGCGCGCCGCCAGCGGTGCCTGACCCGGCGTCAAGTAGGTTCCCAGGGGCTCCCCGTCGGCGATTCGCTCGAGCACCCGCGGGTTGTTCCCGGAGGCGATGACCGTGGCCGTCCCGGAGCGTGCCGCCAATGCCGCCGCGCGCAGCTTTGTACGCATCCCACCGCGACCCAGCGCGCCGCTATCGCCCGCCATGGCGTCCAATGCCGGGTCGCCCGCACGACCGGTTTGCACTAGCTCGGCGTTGGGGTCGACCCGCGGGTCCGCCGAATACAATCCCGGTTGGTCGGTGAGAATGACCAGCAAATCCGCCTCCATCAGGTTTGCGACCAGCCCCGCCAAGGTGTCGTTGTCTCCGAGCTGGATCTGCTGGGTGGAGACCGTGTCGTTCTCGTTGACCACGGGCACCACTTTGAGGTCGAGCAGCTTGCGCAGTGTGCTGCGCGCGTTGAGATAGCGGCGGCGGTCGGAGAAGTCATCATGCGTAAGCAATATTTGTGCGGTGTGCAGACCATGCTCCTTGAAGTAGGCTTCGTACAGGGGGATCAAACCCATTTGCCCGACGGCGGCCGCGGCCTGCAGCTCGTAGATGGCGACCGGCCGACGCTTCCAACCCAACCGGCTCATGCCCTCGGCCACCGACCCAGACGAGACGACGACCAGCTCGCGTTTCTGAGCGGTGAGCGCGGCCATCTGGTCTACCCAGGCGCGAATGGCAGGATGGTCCAGACCCTGACCGGCACGCGTGAGAAGCGCGCTGCCAATCTTCACCACACAGCGACGTGCCTGCTTGATGGTGTTACGCGGGTTCACTGGCCTGGATGCTCTCGACATACCGCATGACCGAGCGCACCAGCTCTTGGCAGCCCTCCCCGGTCAGCGCAGATACAAAAAAAGCGGGCCGCTTCCAACCGAGCGTGGCAACAATGTGTTGACACTGCTGTTCGCGCTCATCGGCCGCGATGAGGTCCGTCTTGTTGAGCACCAGCCATCGCTCGCGCCCCGCAAGCTCGGGGCTGTACGCGGCGACCTCGGCTTCGATGGTCGCAACATCGCGCGCCGGGTCCTTAGCCGCGTCCGCGGACCCGACGTCAACCACGTGCAGCAACAACCGCGTGCGGGAGATGTGTTTCAGAAAACGCAGCCCCAGCCCCGCACCTGACGCCGCCCCTTCGATAATCCCCGGGATGTCGGCGACCACGAAGCTGCGGTCCGACGCAATCCGCACAACACCCAGATTCGGGTGCACCGTCGTAAACGGATAATCCGCGACCTTTGGTCTTGCCGCCGAAATGGCCCGGATCAGCGTGCTCTTGCCGGCGTTTGGCAAACCGAGTAGCCCGACGTCGGCGAGCAGTTTGAGCTCGAGGCGCAGCCGCCTGCTCTCACCCGGCTTTCCCGGTGTAGTCTTGCGCGGCGCGCGGTTGGTGCTGCTCTTGAAGCGCGTGTTCCCGAGCCCCCGGCGCCCGCCGCGCGCCACCAGCAAACACTGCTCCGCGTGCACAAGCTCACCGATCAGCTCCTGGGTGTCGGCCTCGTGCACCACGGTGCCAATGGGCACCCGCACATAGAGGTCGGCACCGCTCTTCCCGGTGCACTCGCTACCCCGACCATGCTCACCGGACTCGGCCCTGAAGCGGCGCTCTTGGCGGAAATCGACCAACGTGTTGAGTGCCCCGTCGGCGCAGAGGTATACATCGCCACCATCGCCACCATCGCCGCCGTTCGGGCCGCCGCGTGGGATGAACTTCTCACGCCTAAAGCTGAGACAGCCGTTCCCCCCGCGGCCCGCCTCAACGTGGATGGTCACTTCATCGATAAACTTCATCTGGCGTTCTTCCCGGCGACCGGCATACCCCAGATACAAAAGACCCCGTCGGGGACGGGGTCTCGTGAGTCGTGGTGGCAGCTCGAAGCTAGGGCTGCACGACGCTCACGAATTTTCTGTTTTTCGGACCCTTGGACTCGAACCTGACCAGCCCGTCCACCGTGGCAAATAGGGTGTGGTCACGACCGCAACCCACGTTGACCCCGGCGTGGAACTTCGTGCCGCGCTGGCGCACGATAATGCTGCCCGCCCGTACCGTCTCGCCACCGTAGCGTTTGACGCCCAGGCGTTTTGATTCCGAATCGCGCCCGTTTCGCGTGCTCCCGCCCGCCTTCTTATGTGCCATTGCTCTGCCCTCTACGCTCGCGCGATACCGGTGATTTCGAGCTCGGTATACGCTTGGCGGTGACCCTGGTGACGCAGATAGTTCTTGCGCCGCTTGAACTTGACCACTTCGATCTTCTTGCGCCGACCGTGGGTTTTGATAGTTGCCGAGACCTTGCCACCATCCACATAGGGTGTGCCGACAACCACCTCATCGCCATCCCCGACCATCAGCACTTGGTCGAACTCGACCGTCGCGCCCTCGTCAGCGCTCAGCTTTTCCACCTTGAGCACGTCTCCCGGCTGGACGCGGTACTGTTTGCCGCCGGTCTTTATCACTGCATACATCGCAATTCCTTGGTAAGTAGCTAGTCTGGCTTAAAAAAGCGGCTTAGTATATTTTCTTTGACCTTGCAGGGCAATAATCCGCCAAATAAAGGCTTGCCGACGCGCCCCGCGTGTATAATTCCGACCCACACAGCCGGCAGGATCCAACCACGCCTATGTCTGTCACACACCCAGTCCCTGACAGCCGTACCGAGCTCGATATCATCCAGCGCCTGGTCGCCGACGATATGCTCGCCGTAGATAGGCTCATCGAGGAGCGGTTGCACTCCGAGGTGGTGCTGGTCAACCAGGTCGCGCAGTATCTGATCCACAGTGGCGGCAAACGTCTGCGCCCAATGCTGGTGCTCCTTGGCGCGGGGGCCTTTGGGTATCACGGCCCGCACCGTGTCGAGCTTGCGACGATCATCGAGTTTATCCACACCGCCACCCTGCTGCATGACGATGTGGTGGACACCTCGACGATGCGCCGTGGCCAGGAAACGGCCAACGCGGTCTGGGGTAACGAGGCCAGCGTCCTGGTGGGTGACTTCCTCTACTCGCGCGCCTTTCAAATGATGGTCGGTGTGGACAGCATGCGTGTCATGGCCATCCTCGCCGACGCCACCAACGTCATCGCCGAGGGCGAGGTGCTACAGCTCCTCAACTGTCACAACCCGGAAACCTCCGAAGACGAGTATCTACGGGTGATACGTTCGAAGACCGCCAAGCTGTTCGAGGCGGCCGCCCGGATGGGCGCCGTATTGGGTGAGGCGGAAGCGCGTCAGGAGCGCGCAATGGCACACTACGGGATGCACCTTGGTACGGCGTATCAGCTCGTAGATGACGCGCTGGATTACTTTGGCTCCACCGAGGAAATCGGCAAGAGCGTTGGGGACGACCTCGCGGAGGGCAAACCCACCTTGCCGTTGATTCGAACGCTGCAAAGCGGTCGAGCCGACCATGCCGCACTGGTCCGTAACGCGATCGAGAACGGTGGACGCGAGAACATTGCGGCTGTCATCGACGCCGTTGAATCGACCGAGGCCATCGCTTACACTGCGCGCGCGGCGCGAACAGAGGCCGACCTCGCCGTGCAGGCGCTGGGGGATGTTCCACCTTCAGCGTACCGCGAGGCACTGCAAGCCCTCGCCGAATTCGCCGTCAGCCGCAGTTATTGATTAGAGCTCAAGCACACACGGCATCAACGCCGTCACACATCGGGGTGTAGCTCAGCCTGGTAGAGCACTGCCTTCGGGAGGCAGGGGTCGGAGGTTCAAATCCTCTCACCCCGACCAAGAAAATCAGATAGTTATCTCTTGAACCCCAGATTCTATATAAAGTTGTGTTTACCCTGTAAGTCCACGGTAAGTCCACTATCAAAGCTCGAAGAAGAGCTGCCTCGGACGTCCAAAAGACTGCCGCCATCTCGCCATCTCGCTTAGGCGCTGCTTCCCGAAGGCAGTGTGGATGAGTGCTAAGAATTTGAAATTACTCGCAAGGCCCGGATCTTGGGTGCCGCCGGGTGTGCACGGGGTGTATCAGGAACCAAGACAAACGCCCCGCCACTCTCGCGGCATGTAGGGCTTACGTTTTCGGCTGCTTGTCGCTTCCTTTGCGGATATTAGCTGGATATGACTCAACGGCTACGTGTGCAGGATTAACTCGCAACTCAATGACTTCGATGACC
>CAJHYW010000069.1_pt1 | contig 18702 bp, 16 predicted proteins | sample 9198811 | NCBI WGS metagenome assembly CAJHYW01 (sample SAMEA7708378, study PRJEB35096) | sediment metagenome | biome: marine neritic benthic zone biome [ENVO:01000025]; feature: sediment [ENVO:00002007]; material: shallow marine sediment [ENVO:03000034] sea grass bed [ENVO_01000059] ...
ACCTGCGGCACCTGTGATCATTGCCAGGGCGGGCGTTCCAACCTGTGTGCAGAGAGGGAACTTATCGGTATGCGCCTCGCCGGTGCCTTTGCGCAATACGTCACCATACCGGAACGCAACCTGCTGAATATGCCCCAGGACATGGATCCTGTTATCGCCAGTCTTGCCGAGCCTGCCGCGACCTCGCTGCACGCGGTCTATCTAGCGGAAAAAGTACTTCACCGACCACTCTCCGAGTGCCGGGCATTGGTGTTGGGCGGTGGCTCAATCGGTGTCTTTGCCGCATTGATGCTGAAAGGCAAGGGTTGTATCGATGTCTACCTTGGCGATACCAATCTCCTGAGAAGGCACACGGCAGAAAAGCTGGGTTGCTGCAGGGTCTATGACCCCCTGGGCGCTGACCTGCCTGAAGAAAACAGCTTCGATCTGGTTATCGATGCTGTGGGCAGTGGTCGAACGCGGGCAGCATCATGCGGCTTCGTTAAATCGGGTGGTGTCATTTCTCATGTTGGTTTGCAGGATAACGAGCCGGGACTGGACACTCGCAGGATTACCCTAGACGAGATCACCTTCCTGGGTAACTACACCTACAGCGCGGTGGATCTGCGCGCGGCCATTCAGGCCTTGTACAGCGGTGCTCTTGGCCCGCTTGATTGGGTAGAGACACGCCTGCTCTCCGATGGCGCAGCAGCATTTCGCGAGATCCACGAAGGCAAGGCGGCTGCGCCTAAAATTGTTTTGCGTCCATAAGCCCGGAGCGACACACCGCGATCAAGCCCTAAGAACGTCGATTTCACCACCGGCGACATCACCGGTGTTTTCACTTTTCACTACATGCCGGATGCCCTCGTGATGAAATCGGACAGTCTATTTTAAACCCTTCAGGGCCTCATCGACTACGCTAAACAAATCCGGGCAAACTCATTTAGAAACCGTATTGATTTCAGAAAAGGGTAAACGGCCATGGCCATTAAAAATCTTCTCGTCGCATACAGTGGCTCTGATTCATCCGACGCCGCCCTGGATTTCGCGCTATTCATGCGTGACAAGTATGACGCCCATGTCACCGGCCTGTTGGCCCACAATTTCGCGCCAGTAAATCAAATCGTCGGTAGTTGGATACCACAAGAAGTTCGGGACAGTATCAAAGAAGCGCAGGCTCAGACTACCAAAAAGATTGAGGCCCAGTTTAAGCAACGTACCGCATCGAGCTCGGCCCCCGACAAAGTTCACTGGATATCCAGACGTGGCGATGGTGATGCAACAATAGCAAGGTATGCACGACTCTATGATTTAACCATTCTCGGCCGCTACGACGCCGTACATGGCGAAGATCAACAAGAGTTGCACCCCGACAGGATTGCGATGGTCAGTGGCCGGCCGGTCATGCTGGTACCCCGGGAATTCGATATGTCAACGTTTAACGAGCATGCTGTGCTCGCCTGGGATGGAAAGCGGGCTTCATCGCGTGCCCTTGCAGACGTCATGCAAATTCTCATAACCAAGAGCCTGGTAACGATCATCACAGTTGATGACGGTCACTCCGAAGTATCGCTGCCAGAAATGAGTGTGGAAACCGCCTTGCAACGGCACGGCGTGAATGCAGAACAAGTGAATCTGAAGCGCAACGGCAAATCCGTCGGCTACCGCATACTGGAATTCCTCGAGCAAGCGAAACCCAAGTTATTGGTGATGGGTGCCTACGAGCACAGCAAATTTCGTCAGTCAATTGTTGGCGGCGTCACCAGTAGTGTGCTCAAAAAAGCGAAGGTTCCGGTTATTATCTCCCACTGATTACAGTCCAAGGCCTCTCTTCGTCCTCCGTGCATCAGTGAGTTTTACGAAAGTTCACAACAGTGCGGTCGAGGAGCGCTGACGGCGAACGAAGCCTTGCTCTTTGTACGCGGCGGGTCGCTCAGCTCGCATGCAATTTCTGTTACGGCAGGAAGCTTACAAACGCGGTCCTTCTCCTGTCTCTGCCCGTAAGGTGGTCGACGCAGTCGATGGGTTTGAAATAGCCGGTTTCAGCTCGTCCGCTCTCAAAGCTTCCTTGAATGATCCCAAGGATCTGGTGGGTGTCTGCATCAAACACCGGTGCACCAGAGCTACCTGAGACGAAAGGCCTATCAACTTCGACGACCAGATTTAGTTCACAGTTCAAACTCAACTCCGCTTGGCTCCCGGCGCTTCCTAGCGCGGCGTAGTTCAGAATTCTCCCCATCTTCAGCACGCGTTCCCCATCGAATTTTCTTAGCCAGTAAATGTTCTGTTCGCGTTCGAGCGGCCCTTCGCCATGAATTGAAAGCTCGTTACAGTAGACGTCGCACAGCGCATCCGGGACGTCGAATACGGCGATATCTTGCGCGACGTTTGTGTAGCGAGGCGTGACAGGGACACCGCTGATATAGCTCGTCTTTGTCGCAGATTCCGAAGCCAACGGAGACGTGAGGTTGTGATTTACCGTGAAATACCGGTTACCCACAATGAATCCGCTCCCAACCCTGCGCACGCGTGTGCCGTCGGGAAATTCGATAACGGTGACGATCGGTTGAACGATTCGGTCCAGATGCGCCGCGCGCATGGTCGGGTCGCTCGACAGCCTATTCGGGTGACGGTCCGCGAGCGCGATTTCGCGGCTCAGGTCGACGTTCTGGGCGAGCGTTTGAAGCTGCACTAGCATGAGCGCCAAGAACAGCGAAGATTTCAATGGTCTCATAGCAGCTCTTGTGTGCATCTGTATTCCCTCGAACTGGTGGCACTGAGCGTATTTCCGCTGTAGAACTTGCGCGCAGGCGGCGTTTGTTCGCTAGGCGCAAAGAATTGAATGGCAGGAAACATGCCAACCGCGTGGCGGTCTACGCGTGTAGCCTGCTTAACCCTCCTTGTACAAGTGGTTAGAGCGGCGAGACCTGGAGCCCGCCGAGCCAAAAGCGTATGCCTAGCTGGTCGCAGAGGTGCTGAAAATGGACAGATGTTGCGCGTATTCAGCGTGGCGGCTGAGGAGTGACCCACCTAACTGACGTGGTCAAATGTAAAACAATGTTAACACTGACTTTTCAATCTTCATTCGCGCGCCGCACCCGCACACAATAACGCCCTCGACGTCGCACATGGTGCGACGCGAAAGTTAACCGCAGGCTTTCCACGCCATTGGGCGCTACGTATCGGGAGGAGCAACATGGCATATAGAATTCAAGCGGTCGAGGGTATCGGACCGGCTTTTGAGGAGCGGCTCAAAGTCGCGAAAATTATCACCACGGATGATCTGCTGAACATGTGTGGTGACGCAAAGGGTCGTAAACGCACGGCGGAGCAGACCGGGCTGAGAGAATCGCAGCTGCTCAAATGGACGAACATGGCCGATTTGATGCGCATCTCCGGCGTGGGGACCCAGTTTTCGGAGCTATTGGAAGCCGCGGGCGTCGACACGGTGAAAGAGCTGCGTAACCGCAACGCGACGTCGCTAACCGACAAGCTGAAGTCAATCAACGCGGAGAAGAAGCTGGCTCGAACCGCACCGTCAGCGACGGCCGTAGCAAGATGGGTGCAACAAGCCAAGTCGTTGCCCCCTGTCGTTAGCTACTGACGGCATCTTCGCAAGAATATTATGAAGAATGAGGAGAGATACATGAACAAACTTGCAACCTACACACTGAGTGGAAGTTTAGTTGCGCTGGCACTTGGCGGGTGTACGACAATGCCCGACGACGTGCAGGTACTACAACGTGAACTCAAAGAGACACAAAATCAGAACACACAGCTGCAAACGGATTTGCAGGGTCTCGAGGCAGACTTGGCAGCGCGCGACGCTAGCCTGAGTGAGTACGAGCAGCAGCTGCGCATGACTGAAGAGCAAAGCGGCGCACCCAATCTGCCGCCGAAAGCAAAAGCCGGGGAGTGCTATGCCCGCGTGTTTATCCCACCGCAATACGAAAACCGAACGAAGAAGGTCTTACAGAAGGAGGCATCCGAGGATGTTGAAATTATCCCGGCACAGTATGAGTGGGTGACACAGCAAGTGATGGTCCGTGAGCCATCGAAGAAGCTACAGATCGTTCCGGCCCGCTATGAATGGGTGGAGGAGCAGGTCATGGTCAAGGAGGCTTCCTCGGAGCTGCTGACAGAGCCTGCGGTCTATGAGAACGTCGTTGAGCAGTTGCTCGTGAAACCTGCTTACACGACATGGAAGAAGGGTCGTGGCCCAATCGAGAAAATCGACCATGCGACCGGCGAGATCATGTGCCTCGTTGAGGTGCCGGCGGAATACAAGACCGTCACCAAGCGCAAGCTCGTCAAAAAGGCCACCGCCCGCGAGGTAGCCATACCTGCTCAGTACAACACGGTAAAGAAGCGGGTTATGGTCGAGCCGGCGAAAACGGTCGAGGTCGAGATTCCCGCGGAGTACGAGACCGTCCGCGTTAAGAAACTGGTGAAGTCCGCTGAGGAACGACGCATCACGATTCCTGCCGAGTACCAGCAGGTCACCGAACAATTTCTAGTGGCCGACGGCGCTTTGCAATGGCGTTCGATCCTATGCGAAACAAACACCACACCCGATGTAGTGACATCGCTGCAGCATGCGCTCAACAACGCCGGCTACTCCCCGGGGCGGCTTGATGGCGTCTTAGGACCGCAGACAATGAGGGCAGTCAACGACTACCAGAAGGCAAACGGTTTGCCAAGTGGTGAGCTGACAATGGAAACTCTTCGCTCTCTGAAGGTGGCCGGGCCGTACTGACGCGCAGACGCGGCCACTGGTTGTTGCCCTGGGCAGTGGTGACCCGCACCCTCGGTGCGGGTCACCACTTTGGAACCAAAACCCCCAGGGCTGCCTGCATTGTCACTTGCTGGCCATGAGGCGAGTGGAGGTTCACAAGTGTCCAATGATTGACATCAGGCACACGTACACACCACTTGTCGATCACGTCACCGGCCTGTTCCACGGCTCCCCACAGATAGCGACCCCTGTATCTCGGCGCCTTTGATGTCGAATTCATTGGTCTTCACTTTGTTATCCTCCCTGTCGGGGCATCGACACTCGTATGGTTGGGAGGATGCCTGTATTTCGCACAAACCATAGATCTTGTCTATTTCAAGAGGATTTCCCAGCGCCCGGGAAGTATGTCATTTGTTTCTCGGCAGAACCTGCAGGGCAAGGGCTTACTTTTCTCGCCATTTGACCTAGATGTGTTGTCGGAGTCCGCTACGACTCTTTTGGATGGTTTGGGCACCTTGGTCTATAGCTTGAGGATCCCACTCTAGATCGGTGTTTCCAAACCGATGGGTGTCGCGGTCTGAAACCATGATTTTCACGTTCTTTCAGTTTATCCTTTTGCCTGTTTTGGGTGGTCGTGATTCAGCCTCGCCCACAGAATTTTTTGCGGATGCCAAAGTCGATGCAGAGACACAGATCGCATGACGCCTGACGCGGCGCTCGAGAGACTCAAGACGGGCAACCAGCGCTTCGCCCGGCGAAAGATGCGCGAGCGTGACCTAATGGCCGAAGTCGAGGCTACCGTGAGCGGACCCACGCCTTTTGCGGTGGTGGTTGGATGCGTGGACTCGAGAGTGCCGCCCGAGCTCATATTCGACCAAGGGATCGGTGACATCTTCAGCACGCGCATTGCCGGTAACTTCGTCAACACCGACATATTGGGCACCCTCGAATTCACGACAAAGCTTGCGGGGGCGAAGCTCATCGTCGTGCTCGGACACACGGACTGTATTGCGGTGAAGAGCGCGTGCGACGACATACAGCTCGACAATCTCACTGCCACGCTTAGCAATCTGATGCCCGCCGTCAAATCAGTCACAACCATCGAAGGTGCGCGAAGCTCAAAGAACATGGCGTTCGTGCAAAGGGTCACGGTGGCGAATGTAAATCTGACCGTCGCATCATTGACCGCCAGGAGCAGCACCTTGCGAAGTCTAGTTGATGAAGACCAGCTCAAAGTTGTCGGCGCCATGTATGACGTGGCTACGGGCCATGTGACGTTCACGGAGTAGAAGAGCCGGGAACTAGCCGGCCTAGAACACGTACCTTTTTCAAGTTCTTTTTTCGCAACCGGGCGGGTTCGTGGATTAACTTGGTCGAGCACGTCGTAAAGCGGTACCGCGTCTTCTGGCAGTGCGGCGGGCTTAGTCCTGCAAGGACGCGATCGCGGCGGCCAGAAAGCGCGCGCCCTCACCCCCGGTCACGGCGCGGTGGTCGAAGGTCAGCGACAGCGGCATGACGCGATGGACAGCCGGCGCGCCGTCGTACACTACAACCTGGGGCCGGATCTTGCCGGCGCCGAGGATGGCAACCGATGGTGGCTGCACGATGGGGTTGGCGTAGCGACCCGCCATCGTGCCGAAGTTCGACAATGTAATGGTGTAGCCCCGCATCTCCTCAGGCGGGATGCTGCGCGCCAGCACGTCGTTTTTCATCTTTTCCAGCCCGCGCCGCAGGTCATCGTCGCTGCGGTTACCAACGTCGCGCAGCACGGGCACGAACAAACCCTCTTTGGTGTCCACCGCGACGGCGATGTGTATTTTGTCGATCACACGACGCCCCACCGCCTGACTGTCATACCACGCGTTTAGCGCGGGCTCGGCACGACAACCGCTGACGATGGCCCGTGCCAGGCGGATGGTCACATCCTCCTCTCGCGGCCAGTGCTCGATATCGGCATCGTCCACAATGGTGACCGGGGCGACCTCGGCATGCGCCTGGGTCATCTTTCTGGCCATTGCGCGGCGCACACCGCGCAATGCTTCCAGCGGACCGACCTCCTCGAGCACGGCCGCAGCACGTTTTACGTCGGCAGCGGTGACCAAACCATCGGGACCGCTGGGCTTCACCATGGCGATATCCACATCCATGCGCTTGGCCAGCGCCCGCACCGCGGGGGTCGCCTTGGCGCTGACCTGCACCCCGCCAATGGCAGCGGGAGTTTCATTTACGACTTGGTCGCCGACCTTTACATCACCGACGACGGTGCCCGCATCCTCACGTGGTGCATCGCCATCGCTAAACTCGACCAAGGGCGCGCCGGTCTCGATAATGTCTCCCGGCGCACCATAGAGCTTGGCGATGCAACCGCCGCGCGGCGCCGGTACCTCCACGACCGCCTTGGCGGTTTCCACCGATACCAGCCGCTGGTCCACGTTGACCTCCTCGCCCACGGCAACATGCCACTCGACGATCTCCGCATCCTGCAAACCTTCACCCAAATCCGGTAGCTTGAAGATCTTCATGCGTATGCCAGTGTTCTTCGCGCCGCCGCCAAGATGCGTTGCTCGTTTGGCATGTAGTGCTTCTCCAAACGCAGCAGCGGCATCACCGTGTCGTAACCCGTGACCCGCTCGACGGGTGCGAACAGCGACATCAGACCGCGACTTGCAAGCTCGGCAGCAATCTCTGCGCCCATACCACCGGTGCGCGCCGCTTCGTGGACAATCACGCACCGGCCGGTCTTCTCTACAGAGCCAAGAATGGTCGGAATATCCAAGGGTTTCAGCGTGGCGACATCGATCACTTCGGCGCTGACACCCTCCTCCGCGAGCTTCTCCGCTACCGCAAGAGTTTCGTGGACCATCGCCCCCCAGCTCACCAGCGTGATATCGGTGCCATCGCGAAGCACGAAGCAAACATCGAGCGGTAAGGCCGCGCCGTCATCCGCGACATGTTGCTTGACCAACCGATAGATGCGCTTTGGCTCCAGGAACACGACGGGGTCGGGGTCCCTTATCGCCGCCAACAACAAACCATAGGCACGCAAGGGCGACGAAGGAATCACCACCCGCAGCCCAGGGATGTGGGCGAACAAGGTCTCGGTGCTCTCCGAGTGATGCTCCGGTGCGCGGATACCACCGCCAAATGGCGCCCGCAATACCATCGGGCAACTCAAGCGGCCGCGTGTACGATTGCGCAGCCTCGATGCATGGTTCACCATCTGGTCGATGGTCGGGTAGATAAAACCCATGAACTGGATCTCCGCGACCGGCTTCAAGCCCTGTGCCGCCATCCCGACGGCCATCCCGCCGATCACGGTTTCCGACAGCGGGGTATCGAGCACACGCTGCGTCCCAAATCGCTCTTGCAGACCGACCGTAGCGCGGAACACACCACCGTTTACGCCGACGTCTTCACCGAGAACAACCACGCTCTCGTCCGCCGCCATCTCATGCGCAAGCGCCATATTGACCGCTTCGACCAAGGTGACCTCAGCCATGCTGCTCACCACCGGAAACCGCCGCACGCTGCTCGGTGAGCGCGGCGGGGAGCGCCGCATACAGCCAATCAAACATCGACTGCGCTGGCTGCGGCGGTGTCGCCAAGTATTCATCGGCCGCTTGCTGCACCGCCTCGTTGCACTCGGCAATCAGCGCATCCTCGTCCCCCTGCGACCACAACTCACACTCGGTCAGGTAAGCACGCATGCGCGCGATGGGCTCGTTCTGCCAGGCCCTCTCCACTTCCGCTTCGGTCCGGTACCGGCTCGCATCGTCCGCCGTGGTGTGGTCATGAAGACGGTAGCTCAGCATCTCCAAAAGACTGGCGCCACCGCCGCTACGCGCCCGTTCTAGCGCCTGCTCGACCGTGGCGCGCACCGCGATGACGTCGTTTCCATCCACCTGCCCGCCATGGAAGCCGGCGGCAACGGCCTTCGCCGCAAGCGTCGGGCTCGCGGTCTGGTCATGACGGGGCACGGAGATGGCCCACTGGTTATTCGTAACAACGAAGACCACTGGCAGTTGCCAAACACCGGCAAGGTTGATGGCCTCGTAGAAATCACCCTTTGACGTGGCACCGTCACCGCATGCGCACACCGCCACCCGCGGTTCATCGCGCAGCTTGAACGCCGTCGCCACACCCACCGCGTGACACGCTTGACTCGCAATCGGCACGCAGGCGGGAAAGTCCTCCCGCGGCACCGCAAAGTCACTGCCGCGTTCGTCACCTCCCCAATAGAGAAGCACCTCGGTCATGGTCACGCCGCGCGCAAACTGGGCAGCCTGCTCACGGTAGGTCGGGAGCAACACGTCCTTTGGCTGCATCGCGATGCCGCACCCGGCACCGACGGCCTCTTGGCCGAGACACGATGGGTACGTACCAAGCTGCCCGGTGCGTTGAAGCGCAATGGCCTTGGCATCGAAGACCCGGGTGCGGACCATCAGGCGGTACATTTCGAGTAGGGTGCTCGCATCCCGCGCGAAGGCGGGGAAGGTACTCGGGGTGGGTTTCCCCGTTTCATCAACAAACTGCGTGTAATCGTTCATCGACCCGACGCTTCGCTATTCGGTTGCAGGTTCAGACGTGTACAGGGCGCAGGCCCCACAAAGGCTCTAAGCAACGCGCTTGTCCGCATTACACACAGCCGCCCCTGACACGCATGATAACATTCGCCGACATGCGAGATTGAGCCTGTTCGTGCCTGAACAGACGAGCACCGGTCCGAGTTGTGTTCGGCGGCAAACCGCTTCCCATAGTGCGCCAATAGAACCTATGGGTCGCTCACCCCTCTAAGCAGTGTGTAGTTTCGGTTCTTTCATGACTAGTGGAGCAAGAATGGACGTTCATTATTGGCGTAAAGCAGGCATCGGTATGGTCATCGGAGCGCTCCTGGCCCTGAGCACGGCGGCTCGGGTACCGGGCGCGGAGCTAGAGGTCGCTACCTTTGCGGGCGGTTGCTTCTGGTGCGTCGAGTCGGATTTCGACAACGTGCCGGGGGTCAAGCGCACGGTCTCGGGGTACACCGGCGGCCACATAGAGAACCCGACCTACAAACAGGTATCCTCCGACACAACCGGGCATCGCGAAGCCGTACAAATCTTTTTTGACCCGACCCAGGTGAGCTACGCGGAGCTTGTCGAGATCCTATGGCGCAGCGTCGACCCGATTGATGCAGGCGGCCAGTTCTGCGACCGCGGCGAGAGCTACAAAACGGCAATATTCGTCAACTCCGAGCAGCAGCGCGAGATTGCCGAGTTGTCGAAGCAAGCCTTGGAGCAATCCAAGGTGCTCCCAGGTCCAATCGCGACAACCGTCGAAACCGCCGGCCCCTTCTACCCAGCAGAGGAATACCATCAGGACTACTACAGAAAGAATCCGGTCAGCTACCGCTTCTACCGTTACCGGTGTGGACGCAACGCCCGGGTTGAAAAGCTATGGAGTGATGAGGCTTACCAAGGGATCGCGAAGCACTAGACACGCTTTCACATGCTCGTTGCGGGGATTTCACGCTCGCGGCGCGCAACAAATGCGCCGAGCGCCTCATCAAGACTGGGGTCTATGAGGGGCGGCTCATAGCGTTCCAGCCACTTCTTCGCTTTCTCGATACCGACCGTCGCGGCGTCTTTTCTCCCGTCTTCCACCCACTGCTCGTAGGTCACATTGTTTTGCGAGGGGAAGATAAAAAGATTGCTTTTGCGTGTGTGCGCGGCGCCGAGGAAGTGGCCACCGGGACCCACGTCTTTGAGGGTCTCGAAGATCTCGTCCAGATCATCAAAGCGACAACCCTGGGAAAAGTGGTAGAAGGCATCGACCTGCTCGAAGTCGAGCACGGTCTTGGCATAGCTCAACGCCAGTGTGCCCTCGACCATGCCGCCCGCCATGGTGATCCAGTTCGCACCGCAAAGAAACGATGGGAACAAGCCCCACATGGAATCGAAGCCGGCTTGCATATCGGGTGTCTTCGAGGTCGCGCAGTTTGCAATCGCGCGATGCGGGACTCGATAGCGTCGTGCCATGGCACCGGCGAGAAACTGGACGATGGCCGAGTCCGGTGACCCGTGCACGGGGGCGCCCGTGTTGAGCGCGACGGTCATCGCCGGCACGCCAAACAACATCGGCGAGCCTGGTCGCACGAGCTGGGCCAGTGCGATCGCCATCAAGGCCTCGGCGGTCACCACCGCCATGGTCCCGACGTTGCTCGCGGGTGTGCTCGCCGCCGCCATCGAAAACGGTGAGCACATGACGGCCTGGTTGTTTGCCGCGTAGACCTTGAGCGCCTCCAACATGGTTTGGTCCCAAACCAGCGGCGAGTTGCTGTTGATCAGCGAGGTGGTGAGCGTATTGTTGGTCGCGAACTCGTCGCCAAAAACCAGCTTTAGCATCTCCACGGTATCCTCGGCCCGTTCGCGCGCGGTCACGTTTCCGACAATGGGTTTGTCCGAATACTTGAGCGCGCTATAGGTCATGTGCAGATGACGATGCGCTACCGCGACGTCCACGGGCTCGACAATGGGGCCACCGGCAATGTGCACCGATGACGCCATGTGGTTGAGCTTTTGCAGGTTGTTCAGGTCCTCGAGCGTCGCATGGCGCCGTTGCCCCTCCAGATCGTGGATGAAAGGCGGGCCGTAGGATGGCGAGACCACCATGTTCTTGCCACCAACGCGCACCGTCCGCTCCGGGTTGCGCGCATGCTGGGTGTATTCCTCGGGTGCCTTCGCCACCAGCTCGAGCAAAGCTTCGCGACCAAAACGTACGCGTTCGTCCGTCACCTCCGCCCCAGTATCGCGCCAAATCTGCAAAGACTCGGGGTCGCGAAAATCGACGCCGATTTGCTCGACAATGCGCATGGCCAGCTCTTCGATCAGCTCGATGCCTTCCTCGTTCGCAACCTCGAACACGGGGATGTTGCGCACCAAGGTCGGATGATGGACCACCGGTGCGTTGAGCCGCGCTTCACGCCGTGACGCGCGGGAGCGGCGCCTGCGCACCTTTGGCTCTACGGTATTCATCGCTTTACATCCTCGGTCGCAAGTTGTCGGGGTCGTAGGGAGAGTCCTCGACCACCGTCGCCGGTCGACGCTCACCTAGCAGCGGGATCTCCAGCTCGGTCCCCGGCTGGCTGTGGTCAACGTCCAAGTACGCCATGGATATGCAATGACCGAGCGTATGCGAGTGTGCCCCCGAGGTCACGCGACCGACCAGCGTGCCGTTGTCGTACACACCCTCGTTCATATAGGCGTCCGCATCGGTCGTCTGCACCCTTAGCGTCACCATCCGACGCGCGAGCCCCGCCTCGCGCTGGCGGGCAAGCGCCTCGCGCCCAAGGAAGTCGCCTTTGCCAAACTTGATGAAGCGTTGTAGCCCGGCCTCCAACGCCGTGTGCTCGATATCCAGATCCCGGTACATGGCACGATAGGATTTGTCCAGACGCATCGATTCGATGGCACGATAGCCGGCCAGCCGCAACCCGTGCGCCTTGCCGGCATCCAACAGCGCGTCAAACAGGTGTAGCTGCTGAGCGATAGGGTGGTAAAGCTCCCAGCCGAGCTCGCCCTCGTAGTTAACCCTGAGCATGCGTACGTCGGACGCGAAACCCACCGTCAGCGACTTTGCCGTCAACCACGGAAATGCGTCGTTGCAGAGGTCGCCATCGGTGATGGGTTGCAACACCTCGCGCGCCTTCGGGCCAACGACCGTGAAGCACCCGCGCTCGGCGGTTGCGTTTCTCAACTGCACGCTGCCGTCATTCGGCAGCTGCTTTGAGAGCACATCGAAGTCATGGCGTTCGCCGCGTGGCGTTCCCACCAAGTAGAACAGGTCTTCCCCCAGCCGGGTGACGGTAAGCTCGCTGCGCACCGTTCCTTTGTGGGTCAATAGATGACAAAGCGCCGTGCGCCCGACGTCCTCCGGTATCCGGTTTGCCAACAAACGGTCCAACCACGCCCGCGCGCCGGCGCCCGACACCTCGAACTTTGCCATGGGCGTCATCTCGATCAGCCCCGCGTTCTCGCGCACCGCGCGCACCTCAGCGCCGACGTGCTCGAAGTAGTTGAAGCTTCGGTAGCTGTAGATATCCCTGGCCTCGACGCCCTCGGGGGCAAACCAGTTGGGTACCTCCCAGCCGTAGACGGCGCCCCAGACTGCACCGCGCTCGGTCAACCGGTCGTAGCTGGGCGCGGTCTTGACCCGGCGGCCCTCGGCCCACTCGTAGCCTGGGTAGTGCACACCGAAGTTATGACCAAAGGCTTCCCGACATTTTGTGGCGGTCCAGTTCTTGTTCGTATAGGCGCCGAAGCGCCGGCAGTCGACCTCGGAGAGATCGACCCCAGGCTCGCCCTCGACGACCCACTCGCTCAGGAAATGCCCGATACCGCCACCCATCAGGATCCCGCCCGACACGCCTTCGGCGATCCAGAAGTTCTTGAGTCCCCAGGCGGGTCCCACTAGCGGAAGATTGTCCGGGGTGGTGCAAATAGGGCCGCGCACGTTTCGACGTATCCCGGCCCGGCCAAGCGCGGGTAGAAACTCGACCGCCGTTTCCCAGTTGCTCTCGACCGCGTCCAGATCCTCGGGGAGCAGGTCGGCGCCAAAACCTTCGGGCACACCATCAAGCGCAAAAAGCTCGAGCTTCTCGGGCCGCTCGTATGGACCAAACATCAAGCCGTCGCGCTCTTCGCGCACATAGCCATTGATGGTCTCGTCGCGGAGCACCGGCATCTCCGGCATACCTAGCGTCTGACGCTCTACCAGCTCGGGCACCGTCTCCGTCACCCAATACTGGTGGAGGATGGGCGTCGCCGGGATGTCCAACCCCACCATCGCACCGGTTTGGCGTGCATAGTTGCCGGTCGCGCTGACCACGTGCTCGCACGCGATGTCCCCGCGGTTGGTGCTGAGTTTCCATTCTCCGCTGGGGAGCTGTGTGAACGCCGTGACCTCGGTGTCGCGGTAGATCTTGGCGCCTCTATCCCTGGCGCCCTTGGCGGCCGCCTGGGTGACGTCAGCCGGTGCGATATGACCATCGTCCGGGTTGTAGACACCGCCGAGCATATTCTCGTGTCCATCGAACAGCGGCCACAGCTCGCGCACTTGTTTTGGTCTGAGGATTTCGGCGCGCACGCCCTGGGTCTCGGCGATGCTCGCATAGTTGAGGTATTCGTCCATGCGCTCGCGTGTGTTCGCCACGCGTAGCTGTCCGCACTTGTGCCAACCGACGGACTGCCCGGTTTCGCCCTCGAGCGACTCGTAGATCTCGATGGACTTCGCGATCAGCCGGCCAAAGCTGTAGCTAAAGCTGTAGAGCGGAACCAGACCCGCCGCATGCCAGGTCGAGCCCGCGGTCAGCTCGGTACGCTCGAGCAGCGCGACATCCGTCCAACCGCGTTTGGCGAGGCTGTAAAGAATGTTGACGCCGACACAACCGCCGCCAACGACAACGACTCGAGCATGAGATTGCATGAGGACGCCCACCTCCATTCACCCTTCGACCAAAAAACCCGCCCCCTAGGGAGGCGGGTTCACTTACGCACCACGCAGGGTCCATCTACGCTCGGCGGCGTGTCTGCGCCAACCGCTCCTCCACGCAAGACCGGCAATCATGGTCAAAACGACCCTGCGCGCGACTGCATATCCATGAGTGTTGTTCATGGATTGCTCACATGGCGTTACTAAACGAGAATGATATGATGCAGAGAAACCCTATCTCAAACGAGTAATACTCAAGCTTATAGATGAGTCTGACTCATGCATAGCCGATATGCAGAGCTGCCGCCTTTGAGCACGCTCAGGGCATTCGAGGCGGCCGGACGTCATCAAAAACTTCACCAAAGCGGCGGATGAGCTGTGTTTGACCCAGTCCGCGATCAGCCGGCATGTGCGAACCTTGGAGTTATCCACGTTCGGTCGGGACACACACGCGCGTCGACCCGACTCCACACCCACACTTATGGGGCCATCGACACGTCGAAAGGACATCCACGTGGGCCGAAGAATCCATCGACGTCGAACCGGGACACCCACGCCTCGAGCGGGACATTTGCACCGAATGAGGTAAATCGAGGCACACGTTGGCTACCCACGCTTTAGCGTCGGGCTTGGCCGAATCCGCGGCCGGCGTCGGCACGCGCGCTGTCATATGCTTCGACCCCTGCCGCGCGCGTTGGTACAATCCGCGGCCCGAGTGACGACAATTCCCCCTGGAGGGGGCGCCATGAAACTCAATCGAGAACCGCATTTCAAAACCCGAGAAGTCCATGCAGGCGTGGAGCCCGACCCGGTCACGGGCGCGATCCTGACGCCGATCTACCAGTCGACCACCTATGTGCAGGAATCGGTCGATACGTACATGTCCAAGGGTTTTTCCTACAGCCGCTCCGGGAACCCCACCGTTGTCGCGCTCGAAAACCGGATCACGGCGCTCGAGGGTGGTGTGGGTACCGCCTGCTTTGCCACCGGGATGGCCGCGACCAGCGCGGTGATGATGGCGCTGCTAAACGCCGGCGACCACGCGGTGGTGTCCGATGTCGTTTACGGTGGCACGCACCGGCTCTCGACGCGCGTGCTCAGCCGCTTTGGTGTCGAGTACAGCTTCGTGGATACATCTGAACCGCAAAATGTGCGCCGGGCCATCAAGGACAACACGCGACTCATTTTCACGGAAACACCGGCAAACCCGACGCTCAAGCTCACCGACATTGCGGCCGTCTCGGAAATTGCCCGCGAGCACAAGATTCCCCATTGTGTCGACAACACCTTCCTCACGCCTTACTATCAGCGACCGCTGGAGCTGGGCGCGGACCTCTCGCTGCACAGCACGACCAAGTACATGGATGGCCACAACATAACCGTTGGCGGCGCCGTGGTCGCGAACGATTCGCAGCATTTGGAAGCGATCCAGTTTGTGCGCAATTGCTTGGGTTCGAACATGTCCCCGATGGTTGCGTTCTTCACGCTGCAAGGTTGCAAGACCTTGAGCACACGCTTGGAGGCGCAGTCGGCGTCGGCGGTGAAAATCGCGGAGTATTTGTCCACGCATCCCATGGTGGAGCAAGTCGCCTACCCGGGTCTCGCCTCGTTTGCGCAGCACGAGCTGGCGAGCCGTCAGGCGAGCGGATTTGGCGCCATGTTGTGGTTCGAGGTCAAGGGCGGTGTGGAAGCGGGCAAAAAGCTCATGGACACGCTCGAGCTGTGGAGTCTCGCCGAGAATCTCGGCTCGGCGGAATCCTTGGTCACGCATTCGGTCACCATGACCCACGCCGACATGGACCCGGCCGAGCGCCAAAAAGTCGGGATCACGGACGGGCTGGTACGCCTCTCGGTCGGATTGGAGGACCCAGAGGACTTGATCGCCGACCTGGACCAGGCACTCGGCAGGCTATAGGGACGCGCACACGCACTCGATTTTTGGGTGCGGTACGCGCGCAGCTCGCACGCGCCTCGCATGAACGCGTGATTTTTTGCGTGTAGGATTCACGGTACGATGTGGGTGCAGATGATGCTTGGAGAAACGCGAATGAAGATGCTTTCTGGTCGAATATTGTGGGTGCTGATCGCGCTGCCCGTCGCGGCGGGCATCGGTAGCTATCGCGACGTGGCTGCGCAAGCCTCCAGCGTGTTCGCATATCCGTTGGAGGGGCAGGACGCCGAGCAGCAGAAACGTGACAGGTTTGAGTGTCACACGTGGGCGGTCCAGCAAACCGGTTTCGACCCCACTACGGCACCTCCTATTACCGTCAGCTCCCGGTCCGACGTCGCCCGTTCCGGCTCCTCGGAGAGCACGGGTTTTCTTGGTATAGGCGGCGATAGAAATCTGGTGGGTGGCCAAGGCTCGATACTCAGCGATGCCGGTACCGGTGCCGCCTTCGGTGCCATCGGCGGTGCCATCGCCGGGAGCCCCGGAACCGGCGCCGCGATCGGCGCGGGTGTCTCCGCGCTTTTCGGTGGTATCTCGCGTTCCAGCCGTAGCAGCCAGGAGCAGCAATACCGCCAACAGCAAGAAGCGCAGATGTACGAGCAAGAGCGCCAAGCGCAGCAGCGGCGACAACAGCAGGTTGGAGACTTCAACCGGGCGTTTGCCACCTGTATGTCCGGTCGCGGTTATCGTGTCAGCTAGGAGGCACTAAACATGTTCAAAGGAAAACGAGCTCTTGCCGTCGCCGCGACGGTCGCCACGGGCGTCTACTGCGCCAGCGCCTGGGGTGAGTCGGTGAGCTACACCGGTAGCGGCACCGTCACTGGGTACGAGACGCTGATGCCGTTGGTTGATGGTGAGTCGGTCGTGACCGCGATCAGCAGTGGCCTGCTGGCCGTATCCACCACCCCGCCATCGATTCTCGCGGTCCAGTGTTCGGCGATGGGGTTGATGGATGCAAAAGACAATCTCAACCTAGAGTACTACTGCAGAATGCGGGACACGCACACCGGCGAGAATGCGATCGCGCTCAAGGGCGTGGAGACATCTGAAGGCAACGTCATCGAGATCATAGGGGGGTCCGGTCGATGGGCCGGCGCGACGGGCAAAGGTACCATCAAGCAAATGGCCGGCGATGATAACCGCAGTGATTTCACCATGGAGCTGACGATTACCACGCCTTGACGTCTTAACATCCATCGGGGACACAGCTTAAGGGCAGCGTGTCCCCGCCCGCCGACGCTCGCGCTCGCCTTCGTCAGCGTTCCGTTGCCCCCAACCGCGAATTGCGCCAGGATCGCCCCCACTGTAATTGTCGAGCGATACACCACCCAAAAACCCCGTGTAGGCGTATTAATGGAAAATTTCACACCAATATCCGCGTTGTCGGGTGGGATGCTGATCGGGCTGGCTGCATCCACGTTGTTGCTTGTTTGCGGACGCGTGGCGGGGGTCAGCGGTATCGTGCGCAATGTGATCAAGCCTACGAGGGGCGACGTTGCCTGGAGGCTCGCGTTTGTGGCGGGGTTAGTCGCGGGACCGCTGCTCTACGGTCTGCTGGGTAACGAGGTCGTAATCGAGCTGCGTGCGTCCTTACCACTCATCGCCGTTGCGGGTGTTATCGTCGGGTTTGGCACCAGCCTTGGCAGTGGTTGTACCAGCGGTCATGGCGTGTGCGGTATTGCCAGGCTTTCGACGCGCTCCATACTCGCAACGCTTTGTTTCATGGCCAGTGGCTTCCTCACCGTTTATGTCGCAAGACATGTGATAGGAATGGGTTAGTGAGAACGCTGAGCGCATTTGTCTCAGGCACGCTGTTCGGTCTCGGACTCACCGTCTCGCAAATGATCAACCCGGCGAAGGTGCTGGGCTTTCTCGATCTGCTTGGCGATTGGGACCCGAGTCTCGCGTTCGTGATGGTCGGTGCGATTGGGGTGATGAGCATGGGCTATGTGCTTAGACGACGCATGGAGCATCCGCTTGCCGCGACGGGTTTTCAGGTGCCGACGCGTAAGGACCTCGACCGCTCGTTGATCATCGGCGCCATGCTTTTTGGCGTTGGCTGGGGTCTTGTCGGATTCTGCCCAGGCCCGGCGCTAGCCGCACTGTCCAGTGCGCGTATCGAGCCGGTTGTTTTTGTGCTTGCCATGCTGGGTGGGATGGGTCTGCATGGTTTTATGGCCGGAGGGGGGCCAGCCCGCATAGTGCATCAGCAGCCCGGATGATGGCGACGAGCTCATTCCGCGGCGAGCGCGGCCACCTCGCGGCGGAACGGCAGCGCATCGCCGATATCGGGCTCGTCCAACTCCCGCGCGAAACGGTGTCCGGCATAGGTCGCCCAGGCGATGGGCGCGGGCGCCTGCGCGTCCCCAATCAGCTTGATTGTCTTGATGCCCGCATCTGCCCACTCGGCTTCCCTGTCCTTCACGTCTACCCATAAATCATCATTGCCCACACGCGATGTGACCAGCACGACGGCATCCGCGGCCATCTTCTGCTGCGCTCCGCTGTACACGCACACGGTGGTCACATGGTCTTTGGCGATGGCGGATACCGCCCGCGTGACATGGAT
>CAJHYW010000253.1_pt1 | contig 18579 bp, 19 predicted proteins | sample 9198811 | NCBI WGS metagenome assembly CAJHYW01 (sample SAMEA7708378, study PRJEB35096) | sediment metagenome | biome: marine neritic benthic zone biome [ENVO:01000025]; feature: sediment [ENVO:00002007]; material: shallow marine sediment [ENVO:03000034] sea grass bed [ENVO_01000059] ...
CAATCCACTTAGAGGGCGCAGGTTCGCCGGTTCGCCCGTGGGTGGCGGTTCGTGACACCTCAGCGCAATTCTGGTTGAACCTGCAAACGAGCTATGACCTGCGAGTTGCCGAGCGTCGGGGCGGGGACAAGCTCAAGAAAGCGATACAGCCAGTTCAACGGGAGCAGGTTGCCTAACGAGAGCGTCTGTTGCACCTCCCACGATTTGTAGATCGAGAGTCTTCGTATCGACTATCCCGGGCGCGTGCTAAAAGTCGAACTCGAGAAGGAGGACGAAGGGCGTGTTTCGCCCATTGTGAGGTCGATGCTGATGAAACAAGTGCTCATTGTTTGCGTGGCTGTCGTAATTGTATGTGTCAAAGCCTTTGGGTCTGGGTCCGCTTCGGCGCCGCTGGCGGTACGGGATGATGACCCTATGCCAATTACCCTCGGTACCGCGACCCAGGGGGGTGGGTTCCAACTGTTCGGCTCTCATCTAGCCGACGTAGTCAATGGCGCAGACAGCGGCTTGCGAGTCGAGGCGATTGCGACCCGAGGCAGCCGACAAAACCTGGCCTTGCTCGAGGAAGGTCGCATCGACATTGGCCTGGTTGAGGGCAACGCGGCCCGACAGGCACTGGAGGGCATCGGGCGGGAACGCGCCAACCTAAAGGTACTTGCCGTTATGTACCCGAACCCCGGCATGTTTGTAGTTCGCGCAGATTCGGCCTTTCGCTCGATCGCGGGTCTGAAAGGTCAACCGATCGCCTTCGGCACGCGGGCCTCCGGCCTGCGGATCCTAGTCAACGACGTGCTCGATGGGCTGGGTCTCTCGCCCGAACGCGATTTCCAACAGATCATCCTCGACAACGCCGGTGACGGGCCGCGGTTGGTGTTGGACGGTTCGGCAGCAGCGCTGTGGGGCGCCGGTATCGGCTGGCCAGGCTTCGTAAAAATCACAGAGAGCGCCGGTGGCGGACGCTTCATCCCGCCGTCGGCAGAGCAGGTCCAGCAGATCTTGACGCGACACCCACACCTTCGCCAAATGTCAGTGCCTGCCGGCACGTATCGGGGCCAGGATTCGCAGATCGATTCTGTCGGGCTATGGTCGCTCATATTGATCCGGCCCGAGGTCCCAGCTTCGACCGCTTACCGGCTTGCCAAGGCGATCCATGGCGGCGAACAGGCGCTGGCAGGCCGATTGGCACAGGGACGCTATACGACCGCAAAAAACACCGTCAACGAGGTGCCGTCCGAAAGGCTCCACCCGGGCGCCGCCCAATTTTATCGGGAAGCCGGCTTACTGCTGCCTTAAGTCGGCTTTGCAGCTCCACGCAAACGGCTCGGCGACCGACTGCGTATTGGCCGATGGGCAGACATTGTGCATACAGGTCTGCTGTTGGGCCACATGCGAGACGTTGGTTTCGCTCCCCGCGCCGAGGCACTGACCCTCAACGTATTGAACTTCGCGAAGCCTGACCGCTTGTTCTAGCTCGGTCCTTCAAGGCCGTGGAGTTTAATATCCACAAAATATTCGTACCGTCGCAGGCCGAGAATAAGACCAAAAACCGCACGAGGGCCGGCAACTTGAGCATGGAGGCTCGCCGACCTGTAAATGTTAAACATTGTAAATACTAACTTCTTTTTGTTTCTTCGATGAATACGGGGTGGGAGAATACGGGCGGCTCAAACGAGTAGGTCGTGGGTGCCGTTTACTGAATGCCCATCGTGCCTATCGCTCGGTTGGTCGAGCAACGAGGGGTATGCCGTTGCTTATGCACATTACCAGGAGTGGTCATGCAAGAGGAAAATGGAGTGGTTTACAGACAACGTCCAAACTTAATCGAGCCGCTTGACGAGCCTGATCGGGTACAGATAAACCGCAGCCGACCCCGCGTGATTTCTTCTGGAAAGAGGAGGACGACTCAGCCCCGTAGATTGGACTCGCCATGGCTGATTCTCATGACGTTGCGCGCCAAGATTTCCGCTGATATCGAGGCTTGCGATGAGGCACTCGCGAGCTATCTGAAAGCTGAGATCTTGCCCGAGCTTGATCGAATCAAAGCGGTGATGGACCAGCATGACAAAAAACTTCGGCAAGCTCGCCATTTATTCATCGCCTAGCGAGCGACTTACCCCCAGACGCTTTTTTGGCTTGGAAGAGAAAGGCGTTTGTCAATAAAGCTCGCGTCTGAGCGGCTGTCCTTAGGGTCAAAAGGCGCTAACATTGCTTCAACGATTTCGCCGCTACTTCACGCACCAAGGCCTACCCCCGTGCTCCTGACAGAGCCAACACAGCCGACGCGCGCAAGATATCTGCTTAAGCCGCCTATTTCTTCCACCCCAAAGTGAAGCCCCAACTTAGTGCGTCGCCAGATGATGTCATCCACGGTGCATGCCCATTCCGTGGAGACCAAGTAGTCGACCTCGCGCTGATACAGGTCGCTGCCGAAGTGTTCTCCAAGATCCGCGAGTTGCGAAGAGTCTTTTAGCAAGTCCTCTGCGCGGGTCCCGTAGAGTCGTACATATCGCTTGACTTGGCGCGCTGGAAGCCAAGGGTAACGCTCGCGAAGATGACACTGGTAGGCGATGACCCCACCTGCCCCAACGTCTCCACCTGGGAGCGTTTCCGTGGCGGTGTGGCCTACCTTCGGCCAAGGGAGTACCTTGCAGAGCTCCGCCATCGCGTGCTCGGCCAGTCGACGATGGGTGGTGAGCTTGCCGCCAAATACAATTAATGCCGGTGCCTGCCCCACCTCGTGGTGAATTTCAAAGGAGTAGTCCCGCGTCAACGTCGAAAGATTCTTGTCGCGCGAGTCGCCAATCTCGAACAAGGGCCGTACGCCCGAATAACTCCAAACGATCTCCTCACGCCGAATTGGTTTTTTAAAAAACTCATTCGCCTGGTCGAGCATGTAATCGATTTCTTCGTTGGAGATCTCGACCTTCTCCGGGGCATCATCCCATGGTTCATCCGTCGTACCAATTGAAGTGAAATCGTCCTCATAAGGAAACACCTCCATCGTGCGCGCGTCCTGCGTCTGAAGGAAGTAACCGTGTCCACCGTCCCATTGGCGCGGAACGACGATATGACTACCCCTGACCAACCGTAGCCGCCGGTTGGTGTGTATACCCGAAATCTTGTCGAGGACATCGACCACCCAGGGTCCCCCCGCGTTGACCAGCGCCCTTGAAAACACGGCAAATGTCTCATCTGTACGTGTATTTCGTACAAATATCTTCCATACCTCCCGCGTTCGCTCTGCGCCTATGAACTGGTGCCGCGGTAAAATATCCGCGCCGTGTCGCTGCGCGCCAAGCAGATTCGCGAACACCAATCGCGCATCGTCACCACGGCAATCGGAGTAGGCGAAGGCATGACGGAAGGTCGGTTTCAGCGCATTACCGGCCTCATGGCGGCGAAGGTCGATCGCCTTAGAGGCGGGCAGATGATTTCTTCGCGCAAGATGATCGTAGAGGAATAGGCCGAGTCGAATCAGCCAGCGGGGTCGTTGACTCGCAACGTGCGGGAGGACGAGTCTTATCGGCCAAACTAGGTGCGGCGCCTTTGCCATAAGGATCTCCCGCTCGATAAGCGCCTCTCGAACAAGCTTGAAGTCGTACGTTTCGAGGTAGCGTAAACCGCCATGTATGAGCTTGGAGGAACGTGACGATGTCCCCTCCGCAAAATCGCGTATCTCGGCCAATACCACACTGATACCACGTCCGGCGGCATCACAAGCAATCGCCGCACCGTTGATGCCGCCACCGATGACAAACAACTCGTAGACCTTGTCGCGAGGGAGTGCCATCAGCTTCTCAACGAGACGCGCTCGAGTTTCGCGGCGGGTGCCGAGCTGTGTCCGATAGGCATGTGAAGCGTCTTCCGAATCCCATCATTCATTCTCGTAATAAAGCGCGATCAGCTTGTTGGTGGCCCGTCGCCAAAAGGCGTAGCTATCATCCAACACGGCCGCTCGCGAGCGATTGGGTAGGATTTCCTCGCCGCTGGGCACAATTGCGGGTAACTCGTCCATCTGCCACAAATTGGCGCCTAGACCGGCCATCAGCGCTGCACCGTAGGGAGTCGACGCCTCGATGGGCGACAGGGACACCGCCTGTTGGAGCACGTCTGCCTGGAGCTGATTGAAATAGCGTGAGCGCGTCAGACCACCGTCTATCCTGATCAATGGCGCCACTCCACCCTCTTGCTCGCCGATCGCCTCTAATACGGTCCGCACTTGAAAGCAGACCGCTTCCAGGCCGGCATGGGCCATCTCACCAAGCGTGCTGGCTTCGGTCAATCCGAAAAGGGCGCCGCGCACGTCGGGTCGCCACCAAGGTGAGGCGAGACCCTGAAAGGCTGGTATGAGCGCAGCACCCGCGCTGGAACGAACAGTCTCGGCCTCGCGCAGAAGACCCGGCACGCCATCGCCTACATTGAAGCGATCCGCGAGCCAATCGAGCGTCGCTCCAGCATGCATGATAAAGCCTTCGTATGCATAGCACGTATGATCGGTTTGCCATGCGACTGTGCGGATGATGCCATCGCCCGGCTCCGCCGCTGACTGCCCTGCGTTGACCCAGACGAAGCCGCCGGTCCCATAGGTCACTTTCCTTTGAGACTCTTCGTAACAACCGTTTCCAAATAGTGCCGCCTGCTGGTCTCCGATAACGCCTGTGATCGTAAGTGGGCCATCGAATAGACCCCGTTCGGTCTGCCCCCGCGAGGCTACCGAAGGCATACACTCCGGGCGCATTTGGATATCCAGCCCAAAGAGGCTGAAAAGCTCCTCGTCCCAGGTGAGCGTATCGATATCGAACAACATCGTGCGCGCTGCATTGCTGGGGTCCGTCGCATAACACGTCCCGCCCGTGAGCCGCCATGTAAGCCAGCAATCGACGGTGCCAAAGAGGACCTTGCCGCTTTTCAAGCCTTGCGCGATGCTGGGTTTGTTTTGTGTAACCCAGCTTAGCTTTGCCGCGGTAAACGTTGGGTCGAGGTCGAGCCCCGTGCGGCTCCTGATCAATGATGTGATATCGGGTGTGCATAGCGCTTCGATCTCGTCGGCACCCCGTCGGCACTGCCACACGATCGCCGGCATGACCGGACGGCCCGTATCGATATCCCAGAGAACCAGCGTCTCTGTCTGATTGGTAATGCCGACACCGACAACGTCTTGGCCGCTACGCTGCGTGTGCTCGAGCACCTCGTTCACCCCAGCACAGACATTGGCAAACATTTTTTCGGCATCCTGGTCGACCCACCCGGCGCGCGGGCTTTGTGTCGTGATGGGATGCGAGACCTGCGATAGCAGCCTGCCGGCAGCGTCCAAGGCGACAACCTTGGTATTGGTTGTGCCTTGGTCGATGCCGATGACAATCTGTCTGTGGCTTGCGGTCATGAGAAACCCGAGGCTGGTCGAGCAGAGCGATGGTCCGAGCGAGCTTGATCAGGGACCTCGGATGCTAGCGCAATTCGCAGCCCATTACGTTTTCCATATCAATCCGCCATGCGCCAGCCATTGGCTGCCTTGGGAATTCTGCGCGATAGTCTACGAGCCTTTGGGTTAAAAGGCGCGAGTCGGACGCGCTTCTACTCATTAGCCTCCCAGGTATGCCTTCTTTACATGTTCGTTGTCTACAAGCTCCTCCGAACGGCCTTCTAATGCAACTGTGCCGGTTTCGAGGACATAGCCTCTATCGGCAAGCTTGAGCGCAAGCGAAGCATTCTGCTCCACCAGAACCACCGAGAACCCCGTCTCCTTGAAGCTTCGAATTATTCGAGCAATCTCGGCAACCATTTTCGGGTCCAGCCCAAGGGAAGGCTCATCCATCAGAATGAGCTTGGGCTTTGCCATCAAGGCGCGACCCATGGCAACCATCTGCTGCTCCCCGCCGCTCAAAGTTTTTGCCAGCTGGTTCCGCCTCTCACCCAACCGCGGAAAATGCTCATACACGTCATCAAAACTCTTCTCCAGCTCTTGCTTGTCTTTCTGTAGGTAAGCGCCGAGCCGAAGGTTGTGCTGTACGGTCATGAGCCCAAACAGTCTTCTCCCCTCGGGTATATGGGCGATGCCCGACGCCACGATTTTATGCGCGGGCAGACCATCGATGCGTTTTCCCTCGAAGCGGATCTTCCCGGCGGACGACTTCACCAAACCCGATATCGCTTTCAGGATTGAGCTCTTACCAGCGCCGTTCGCGCCAATGAGGGTGCTGATCCCGCCCTCCTCTACGCTCAAAGAGATGCCCTTTACGGCCTCGACCTTGTCGTAGTGGACTCGTAAGTCCTCAACCTCAAGCAGCATGGCCAGCCTTGGTGTCAAGCGGCATAGTCTTCCCCTCCCAAATAGGCTTCATGCACTCTCTCGTCGCTTTGAATTTCCTGCGGTGTGCCTTCGGCAATCTTCATCCCAAAATTGATCACGGTGATTTTGTCGCAGATACCCATGACTACCTTCATGTCATGCTCGATCAACAATACCGTAATGCCTCTGTCGCGAATCTTGTTGATGAGTCCGACCATCTCCGTCGTCTCTTCGGTGTTCATGCCAGTACATGGCTCGTCGAGCATCAAGAGCTCCGGCTCGGCAGCCATGGCGATACTAATACCCAGGGCCCGCTGATGACCGTGGGGCAGGTTGGCGGCAAGCTCATGCGCATACTGGGACAGCCCCATGAACTCGAGCACCTCCCTGGCTTTTCGCTCGTTCGCTCTTTCGTGTTTCCTGGTGCTGGGACTATTCAACAGTGCTCCCCAGTAGCTGTAGTTTGAATGCAGATGGCATCCGACCATCACGTTCTTTAGCACGCTAAAGTCCTTGAAGAGGGTGATTGCCTGAAATGTCCGGATGATCCCCAATCTTGCCGTCTGGGGAGGCTTGAGATGGCTGATGTCCTGCCCCTTGAACAGGATTTTGCCGTCAGTCGGTTTGTATACGCCGCTGATCACATTGAAAAGCGTCGTTTTCCCAGCGCCGTTGGGGCCAATCAAACCCCTTATCGTGCCTTGCTCGATGTCGAAGCTCAGCTCCGCTATCGCCTGCAGCCCACCGAAACGCATGCTCACACTATCGATTGAGAGTAACTGCATCGGTTCCAGCCTTCCTCTTCTTGTCCCGAAGTCTTGCAATCAGGGTGCGGATTCTGCGCGGTATGGTTTCCAGCCCACCGGGCAGAAACAGCACCGTGAGAATCACGACAATGCCAAAGAAAATGACTCGGTAGTAGCCGGTCGGACGAAGCAGCTCGTCGACCGTTGTCAAAATCGTAGCGCCCAAGACAGGTCCGGCAACCGTACTCAGCCCGCCGACGATAATGTGGACGAGGGAGAATTCTGATTGCCAGATATCGAAGGTCTTTGGGTTTATGTAGGTATGATAGTGAGCGTAGAGCGCACCCGTTAAGCCGGCAAAAAAGCAAGCGACCGTGAAGGTGATAACTTTGTGCTTCAGCACATTTATACCAACATGTTGGGCCAGAATCTCGCTTTGGTGAATGCTCCAGCAGATCAAGCCGGTCCGAGAACGGTTGATCCGGAAGATGACAAAGACAATCAAGCTGCAAAACACCAGGGCGAGATAGTAGTAGCCGACTCTGGATGCGAAATCGATCTGCAGCCCGAGGATTGATAGCTTGGGTGGAAGAATGTTGAATATGCCGTCCCAGCCTCCAAAAAAGTCTCGGTAGTAGGCAAATATTCTTTTGATGACTTCACCAATGGCCCAGCTTGCCATAAAGAAGTAAACGGCCCGGGTACGCATCAAAGGAATGCTAATGGCAAAGGCAAAAATGGCCGCGAGCCCTGCGGCGATCCACATGTTCACCCACAACGGCCATCCGAGCTGGGTGAAGAGCAGTGCCGAGGTGTATGCGCCGATGCCCATGAACCCGGCATGCGCAAACGACACCAGACCCAAGGTCCAGATGAGCCACAAGCTGGTCGCGAGCGCGACATTGAATGCAATCGTGATCCCCGTGTGTAAGATGTACTTGTCGTAGTTGCAGATAACAGGCAGGAGAAAGGCCACGATGAGCGCCGCCAACCACGCAAGGGTTGATACCTTGTTGCTCATCTAAGCCCTCATTCCCATTGCTGGCCAAACAACCCGGCGGGCTTGAACACCAGAATGACAAAGATCAACAGGAAGCCCACGATATAGGCGACATCGGCGCTGACCAGCGTGGTCAGAAAACTATCGTTGAAGCCAAGGATTAGTCCGCCAATCAACGCGCCGGGCACGCTCCCCAATCCACCCATGATGACGATCATGAAAGCCTTCATTGTCGCCAAAAATCCCATCGTGGGAACGATGGATAACAAAGTCCCCATCAGACATCCCGCCACTGCCGCCAAGGCACTGCCCAGACCAAAGGCGATCCAGTGGATGCGACGCGTGTTGATGCCCTGCAAAGAGCTCACGTCGGGGTCCTCGGCAACCGCACGCATTGCCATGCCGGTCGTCGTTCTTTGCAGGAAGTACCATAGACACACGATCAGCCCGGCAGAGACAGCGGAGATGACCATCCTTTCATAGGTGAAAAATGCACCAAGTATGAACACACCGCCGGTGACGATACTTGGTATACCTTTGACGACAGTGCCGAAGGCCAGCAGGCCGCCGCTGGAAATGATGAAGATGAGGCCCATCGATACTGCCAGCGGGTAAAGGATGTTCTTACCATGTAGGGGACGGAACAAAAGCAGCTGGAGACCAGCCCCGAGGATAAAGATAACGACGGCGCTGGCAAGCACGCCCAACCAATAAGGCAACCCTAGTACCGCAGACCAGTAGTACAGTACATAGGCACCGAGCATGAAAAGCTCACCATGCGCGTATTGGATGATCCGCATGATGCCGAATATCAGGGTGAGCCCGATGGCAATCAGCGCGTACATCAGGCCGAGATTGATCCCCGTTAGGGTCATTTGCGTAAAGGTGTCTAGGGACATGAGTAGCCTTTTCCAGTCTATTGCTCAGCGTTGGCACCCCACCGCTGATGGGCGTGATGTAAATGAGCGTATCTCGGGGTCGCCATCAGACCCATCAATCCGCCACACGGCTTGGCGCCGTGAACACGACGTTCCCAAAAGAGATTTGGCGACACCCCAACGCGCCTGTGGTGCACGGGCAACTGCTCAGCGACGACGAACCCGACCGCTGCGTGGTCTCGACGACTTCGGGTATAACCACCGACCGGGGCTAGCCGTGTCCCTCCCTTGGAATCTGGCGGGCCCCTCGAGACCCGCCAGATACCAGCGGCACATCACTGTATTTTGTTCTCCCGACGCAGACTAGCGGGTCAATAAGTATCCGGTAGCTCCGGGTAACGTACATCCGCGAGCCTCGCTTTGCCGTCCTCGATGAGCGTCGTGTAGCAGTCATATACGCCTTGGCGTTGAATGCCAAACGAGTTTTGCCCTTCCCAAGTCACCTTTCCAACATAGGTGTCCTCGAGGACAACTTTCTCCAGCGCGTCGGCAACGGCTTTGGTATCTTCAAAGGTACCAGCATCCTCGAAGGCCTGAGCCAGCGCGTATATCCACCAAGAATAATTTCCCGCGAGCGCGTTGAACGTGCCGAAATGCTGCAGGAATCTCTCCTTGATTTGCTTTTGGGAATCCGTTACGGGCTCGACGCAAGTTACCGGGAGCACCACGTCATCGGCGTACTCTCCAGCCACTTCCAGTATCGTTGCGGTCTCAGAGGCGGCTGGAGAGGCGATGGGTCCCTTGTAGCCCATCTCTCTCGCCGCTTTTACTATGCTGGCGGTGATGCCGGGCGGCGTCGGGCTGGTGACGATGAAGTCCGGCTTGGCCTTTATGGACTTGGTGACAATCGGATAGAAATCCGTGTCTTCCCAGTTGAAATATTCCACTCCGAGTTGCTTGATGCCGTAATGGTTCATCAAGCGCTCATACGAATAGTGACAGTCGGTCCCGTCCTTATCGTCCGGCCCGATAAATGTGGCCGTCTTTAGCGCATCTTTACCGTAGTACTCCTGCATAAATGGTATGTACGCAAAACCTTGCTCGTAGTCGGACATTTCAGCTCTGAAATGATAGGGAAAATCCTTACCGAACTGGTCGAGATACCCCCAGCATGCCACCATTGAGAGCACCTTGCTGGGTTCCGATATCTGAAGCATACCGATGGTGCTGGCAGCAGCCTGGCTGAATACGTACTTTACCTTGTCCTGCTCGACCAAACGGGTGGTTGCAGCCCTGGCATCGGCCACGGTGCCCTTGGTGTCATAGGTAGTAATCTTTAGCTTATGAGGTTCCCCGGCGATGTTGACCCCGCCATTGGCGTTTATGAAAGCCGCACCATCCACCCATCCCTGCATGGTGGATATTCCCCAGTAGGCGACCGGGCCCGATAGAGGAACCGCGCCACCGATATGGATCTCCTTTTCCATTGCCTGCGCCGGCGTGCTCACCAATGCGGGCGCCGCCGCAGCCGCTACGCCCAACGCTGAGGCTCTCGCTACGAACTGTCGACGAGTGATTCTTCCCCGTGCCAGTAGTTCCTTTAGCTTGTTTATCTCCGACATGATTGCTCCTCCTCTTGCCCGATTTTTTGGAATTTGGTTTCAACCTCGGTTCGACGCCGACCCCGAGGTAGTGATCCTCAACTCATAGCGGCTCGGTCGACCTCAGCAAAACCCGGCTAGACATGGGGCAACTGCTAATTGAACCACATGGAAACACCTGATACTTTTTTGCCCGGGGAGAAGATAAGGCGCTAGCGGGGTGAGAGAACGTCACCAGCTCTGCTGCGATTACAACGTCACCAATGGTGTTGGATGTGAGAACCATCATTTTCTACGGTGTCTGGTTCAGCAAATCGAACATAATTGAATATCGACCCAATGGCAATGGCCACGGACGGCTGCTCAAACACAAGAGACGCCCACCATGAGCCTAACGTTGCAAGACCTAATCCAAAAGGTGGATTCGGGGCAAATCGATACGGTGGTGGTGGCCGATACGGATATGCAGGGCCGGCTCTATGGCAAGCGGTTGTCAGCCCGGCACTTCCTGGACACCGGAAAAGACGGGGTCGGCACCTGCTCTGTTGTCCTCGGTTGGGGCCAGGACCACTCGCTTGATCCAGGCTATGCGTTCACTGGATGGGATACTGGTTATCCGGACTTTGTTTCCGTCCCGGATCATTCGACATTGCGCTTGTGTGGCTGGCATGCGCACACGGCGATCGCGCTTGCCGGCGCGCAGACGCTTCAGGGAGAACCGGTCGGCGTTTCGCCGCGTGTCATGCTGAGACGTCAAATCAAGCGCTGTGAAGCTGCCGGCCTGTTTCCGAAGTTCGCCTCGGAGCTCGAGTTCTTTCTACTCGAGGAGAGCCCAAGCACGCTGCATGACAAAGGCTTCGTGAATATTCGGACGCGCCATCAGGCTATGCATCCGGAAACTGTGATGCGTACCTCCGAAGATGAGGGTTACGCCCAGACATTGCGGAGCGCAATGATGCAATCTGATGTCCTCGTTGAACTGGTAAAGGCCGAGTACTCACCGGGGCAGATAGAGCTCAACCTGCGTTACGCAGATGGGCTCACGGCGGCCGATTCACACGTTCTATTAAAGACCGGCGCCAAGGAAGTCGCCTTGCAGCAAGGACTGGTCGCCACATTCATGGCCAAGCTGAGCGGAGACCTCGGTGGCAGTAGCTGCCATATCCACATGTCGATGCTCGACGATGCCGGCGCCTCGGCTTTCGACGACGGTGCCGGTGGCATGAGCGGGGTCATGCGCTCCTTTGTTGCAGGGCTGGTACGATACGCCTTCGAGTTCTTTCTTTTTTTCGCGCCCACGACGAATTCCTTCAAGCGCTTGGTGCCGAACACCTTTGCTCCGGCCCGTATCGGTTGGGCTGTTGACAATAGAACGGTCGCGTTTCGGGTCATCGGCTCGGGAAACGCGAAACGGGTCGAAAACCGTATCCCTGGGGCTGACGTCAACCCATATCTTGCGTACGCGGCCATGCTGGCCGCGGGGCTGAAGGGGGTCGAGCAAAAACTCGACCTCGAGTCACCTCAACAAGGTAACAGCTACGCAAACGACAGTGGCGCCCCCATTCCGCGCAACCTCGAAGAAGCCACGAATTCATTCGCCAAATCCGACGCGGTCGCCGAGGCTTTGGGTGACGAAGTCCGAGCACACTACGCAAACTTCGGCCGACAGACGGCGGGCGCCTTTGATGCCATCGTGACGGATGCGGAGAGACGCCTTTTGTTACTAGATATCTGAACGAGTCTTGCATGCGTGTCCAGAAACGGAGTCCGAGCATGGTCGCTAACAAACCTGAAGCGTCGCTGAGTGTAGACCCTGAAGCATTTGTAAAGGACGTCGAAAAGATCTGGCAAGCCCGAGATGGCAAGGCCGCTGCCGCCGGATATACGCAAGATGCGGTGGTCTACTACGGCGAGGGACAAATGCATGAGGGCGAGGACCTGCGGACTTGGCCGTCACGCTGGTTCGAGTACGCAAAGGACCTCGAGATAAAAAAGACCTACCGTGCTCATCACGGTAATTGTATCGCCGGCACGTGGGAAAGCCGCTACACCAGCCCGGAGTCAGGAAAGGTGATAAACGAGCGCGGTGCCGAGCTGTTCTATTTGCGCGGGGACAAGGTCTACGAGCATCACATGTGGCAGCATAGTTGGGTTGACGGTGAGGCGCCCACGGAGAAGGGATTCTCGACTGCCTGACACAGGCATCGACGATCCGGTGCAATGACCGCTTGCTGTTAGCTTTCGAATTCGAGCCAAAGCGGCTGATGATCGCTACCCCCCGCGTCGCGCTCGACATGGGCCCGGCCCAGTCTTTCCGCCAGGTTGGCGCTGACAAAGATATAGTCGATGCGCCTGTCGTAATTGACATCAGACCGGACATCAGCGCCGTCGACAGTGTCAGCGATGCGCTGAAGATCGAAACCGTCGTCTGCGCCTACCCCATAGTGGATGTTGTAGGTAACAATTTTCATTTGCTCTCGCCCGCAGCGGCTGAACAGCGCTGAGGCATCCCGTATTTTCCAAGGAATGACGGCGAACGCGCCAGCTGGAACTCCGGGCCAAGCTCGGCATAGGTCTGTCGGGAATCCGCATCGCGGCTCCACTTCTTGTGCAGGTCATGCACGTTGCTCATTCCAAAACCTCCTTGGTGCGTTGCAGCGCCAACGCAATCTCTCTTCGGGGCGTTTCTTGGTTTTCTTTACGAAGTCACTATTGGAGCACACACGCTCAGACTCGGCCTGATTGATCTGACTCAAGAGGTTGGCGCGGTCCCTTCGTATATAGTCTTTTCTGAAGCGTGTGTGCCTCAAGGGGCAAAGAGCACATGAACGTCGAGCAGATACTGACTGCGATTGGTCAAACTCCCTTGCCGAATCTTCTCGTGGTCGGTGGCCTTGTCTTTTTGTTTCTCGCCATCGTTGGGAAAGTCGGTGCGAAAATCGTGGTTAGCGAGCAGAGGCAGAAGGCCGCGGCCGTTATCGGTGCTGTGCTGTTGCTGCTCGGGCTGGGTCTCCAATTCGCCGGCCAACTTGTACCCGCTAAGAGTGGGTCGGCAGACACCGCGGCATCCGCTGAGAAGGTACCGCAGACGCGGCCACCAAGCACGGACGTGCGGGTCAGTGTCCCGAGGGATTCGCAAACGCCGGGTACTGAGCCGCAGCTATCGATAGCCACCCAAGAGCCCCCCGCGTCGGACGCGACGGGACTGCTGGCCGAAGCCAGGGAAGCATGGTTGATTGGCCGCTATGATGCTGCCCTGAATCTTTTCGATGAAATACGAGGCTCTGAGACCGACCCTGCCGCACGGAAGCTCGCGGCCAGTAGGTTTGAATGGCTAGCCCCCTACAGAGGTAGAATCCTGTTCGCCGACGATTTTCAAGTCGATTCCTTGAGCAGCGGCACTCGCTGGACCGCTTTTCCGGGTGCACCACCCACAGGGCGCGGAGGCGCTACGCGAGTCAGCGCCGATGACAATTCCGTCCTTCAGCTAGAAGACCATTTCCACGCGGCGCCGCGGATTGAAGAAGCCGGCAGCAGCGATGCTTTCGAGGTCAGGATGCGATATCGAGCTCAGGCTACGCCTTCGGTCGGCGCTCACATCAATCTGATGATGGACGAACGTGAAGGCAGAACGACCGTTGGTCTCTATGCGACGTCAGGGGAGCTCAGCGTATGGGAAGGCAAAGACGGGCGCGAAATCGGCATGAAAAATGCCCGCGCGCGCTACTCTGGCTGGCAGGAGCTTAGAATTGCCGTCCAAGAGCAAAGCGTCCGCGTGTACTCGAACGACGACCTAATTATCGATTACAAGAGTCCGCGCGCTCGGCCAATTTCCTTAGTCGGCTTCAATTTGGAGACGCTCTCGGGGACCATGTGGTTCGACGACGTGCTGGTGACAACGCGGTAGCGGTGATACAAACGGAAGAATCGACGGGCACCCAGTCCGTGTGACGCGCGTCGAAATCACATTCCCAGCGCAGCTTACCTCATGAGTAGCGCGCAAGACGCGTCTGCGGGAATGGATATCACGTGACCGAACGGGACTCACTCCAGTCACTTCCATTCGCGTTTGCGCGGGACCGATGCGTGTAACGTGGGGAATCTACAAAGCTCTTGAAACGGGCGCTGGGTTTGCAGTGCAATTGTCTGAAGCTCCCTGCCCCCGGCTCCACCATCCCATCACGGCTCGGCAAGCGCGTCCGACAGCGCCTCCCAAGCGAGCAATACGCAGCGTCGACGCGCGGGGTAGGCGCGCACGGGCGACAACGCTTCCAGCTCCGGTGCCGGCTCGGATGCATCTTGATCGGCGCCCTGACTGAACCAGTGGTCCATGTCCGCGCAAAGCGTTTTCGCCTGGCGATCGGTGTGACCCGCGACCGCTTCCGTCATCATCGACGCTGAGGCAATACATATTGAGCAGCCGCGGCCACGAAAGCGAACCTGCTCTATGTTGTCCCCCGACACGAATATGCCGACTTCGATCTCGTCACCGCACAGTGTATTGATGGCGCGGCACACGGCATCCGCACCATCGAGGTCATCCTTGTTCCGTGGGTGGCGAAAATGGTTCAGCAAGACGTCTTTGTAGAGCGTGTTGGCAGCCACTGGGTCCTCTCTAGGCAAGACCACATGCGCAGTATCCATCCGCGAGAGCAACACGCCGGCGTCTACCGGCCCAATGTAGCGTGCGACACCGAGGCTTGTCCGGTATCGGGTATCCGGGACTTTTGCTCGACGTTGCGTTCGACAACGATTGAGTCGCTGACATGCTCAACCTGCTTGAGATTTCACAACCGCATGCGGCCCCTGCTGCAGCTTGTCACGCATGCGCATACCGCTGCCGCCGCGGCGGATGAGCACAATCTCACTCATTACGCATAACGCGATCTCCTCTGGCGTGCGCGCACCCAAGTCGAGCCCGGAGGGTGCCATGACGCGCTCCAAGTCTTGCTCGCTCACCCCTTCCCCCCGCAGATAATCGAGCACCAGTCGTGAACGCTTCCGGCTGGAGATGAGCGCGATATATCCCGCTTCCGAGCGCAAGGCACGTTTCATCGACTCGTGGTCGCCCTTGTGTTGAGTAGCGATGACGACATAATCGCCGTCCGCCGGCTGCAACTCCTCGTAGTCCAGATCGTCGGTAATCAGTCGCGAGGCGTCGGGGAAACCCGCCTCGTCAACACCGGGGTCGTTGACAACGACGTCGAGCCCGAGCAGGTCGCCTAGAAGACACAAGCATTCGGCGACGCGGCCATGACCCATGATCCATAGAACGGGGTGCGGCAGAACCGATTCTACGTAAACACGCATGCTACCGCCGCATGGCATGCCGGCGCCAAGCATTTCGTCATTGAGGTCAATGTCGAGCACGGCGGTCTCACCCGTTTGCATGCACTGCAGCGCCTGGCTGCAGGTGGCGGACTCCGCGCAACCACCCCCAACCCAGCCCGCCACGACACGCCCGCCCTGGTCGATGACAGCCTTGGAGGCGGTCTTGGCGGAGACGGAGCCCTCGGTCTCCACCACCGTGGCGATCGCAAAGGGTTTGCGCTCCGTCCGCAATTGTTGAATGACATCGAAGACTTCTTTCGCCAAGTACTTAGGACCTCTTCAATTGCATATGGACCGAGCGTACTCGGGTTCCATCTGACCCAGCCTGCGGTGCATGTGTTCGACGTCCTCCGGGGTATCCAAGTCAAACACAACGTGATCGTTGTCCATCTCCCATCGACACACGAGTTCCGGATTATTTTCTATCAACCGTTTGCAGCCAAGGTTGCGCTTGCCGTTGAGGATAGTCTCGCGGTGCTGGGATGCGAGGACGATCGGGTTGCCACGCCGGCCCTCATAGGTGGGCACCAATACCGATGACGGGCAGTGATGCCGAAAGGCATCGACCAGCGTGTTTAGATCGGAAATTTCCAGGAGGGGCTGGTCAGAGAGACACACCATCACGCCAGCGCATGGCCGGCGCAGTGCCTGCATCCCGCAATCGACGGATGTCATCTGTCCCTCCTTGTACCTCGGATTGGTGACGACCTCGAGCGGCAGGCCGGCGAGTATCCCACGTGCTGTCTGCGCCTCGTGACCCACGACCACGACGATCTCCTCCAAGTGTGCACCCAGCAAGGTCACGGCAATGTGACGCAACAGGGGCACCCCTGCAATCGGCAGGGTCAGTTTGTTGGTCTGACCCATACGCCGCGACTCACCCGCCGCCAGCAAAATTGCGGACACGCCGTTCATGCAGAAGCCTCCGTCTTCGCCAGATCTTCACAGCATGCGGGTGGCGTGTTCGCCTGCGCAGTAGCACCCTCTATGTTGTGCACGCGTCGAGCCCTGACCAACCCGGCGAGTACCGACAGCGCGATCTCTTCCGGCGTCACCGCGCCGATATCCATCCCAGCCGGAGAGACAATTGCGTCCACCCGCCCGGCATCATGACCGCGTTCCTTGAGGTATGTGCGTAGCTTTGCCGCCTTGCGCGCACTGGCAATGAAGGCGATGTGGGGTGCGCCCGTACGCAATGCGGCCTCCAAACCAGCTTGATCGCGTTGGCCCTGCGTGGCCACCACCACTAGCGCCCACGACCCCAGGGCCGGCGCGCCAAGCTCTAGTCCGTCCACGACCCGAGCCGCATCGGGAAACATGTCCGTCGTCGCCGCGGGGAAGGCTGCCGTCACCGCAAAGCCGGTTCGATGCGCCAGCGCTGACAAAGCCTGAGCCGCCGGGGAGGCGCCAATTATCAACAATGCGGGACGCGGCGTGATGGGTTCGATGAAAATGTCCAAAGTGCCTCCGCTATGACATGTCATGCCGAAATCCATGATGCCCTCTTGCGGCTCGCCTCGCGTGGTCGGGCTGACCCGAATCAGACGCGGCTGCCCGTCCTTGAGCGCCTTTTTCGCCGTGGCAATGACCGCCGGCTGGGCGCAGCCGCCGCCGATCCAACCCGAGACCGCACCATCCGAGGTAACGATGGCCTTGGCACCTGGCTTGGCCGACGTGGGCGATTCACATCGCACCACGGTTGCCAAGACAAAGGCGACGCCCTGGCGTTTCAGCTCGTTGGCCTGTTCCAATATGGCATCCGTTTGCAGCATGGCCTCGTTCAGAGATCCGTCAGCACGGTTTCTAAGGCCATGAGACTACGCACATTGTGTGCCGGCGCAAACAGGTCCAGCAGCGGGAGCGCGGCCAGCATCCCGCCGGTCTTGGGCTCGTAGCCCTCCCGGCCCAGCAAGGGGCTGAGCCATACCAGCTTGCGACAGCGCCCCTTGATGAGCGCAAGCTCGGCCGCAAGCTGCTCGGGCGCGCCGGTGTCGAGCCCATCGCTGACGATGATCACCACGCTGCGAGAACTGACCAGGCCGCCATACTCGCGATTGAAGTGCTCGAGCGACTCCCCAATACGCGTACCGCCCGACCAACCCTGCGAAATCAGTGCCAGGCTTTCGCGTACCTTGACCAGGTCGGGCTGGCGCATGGCATCCGTGATGTGCACGAGCCGCGTGTGATAAGCAAACACATCCGCATCGCGAAAGGCGTTTACCAAACCCCGGGCGAAACGCAGAAACACATAGCTGTATAGCGACATAGAACGGCTGACATCGACCAGCAGGATCAGCCGCGGCTGACGTTTATCGCGCTGACGGAATGCGAGCTGTAGCGGCGTCCCGCCGTAGCGCATGCTGTTACGGAGCGTGCGACGCAAATGGATGCGCCGGCCCTGACGCCGCAGCTTCTGGCGACGCACAAGGCGGCGACGCATGTGCCGCGCCAGTCGTTCCACCAGTTGCTCGACCGCGTGCGCCTGGCCGCTGTCGAGCATAAACTGAAAGTCCGCTCGTGCAACGGCTTCCTGCCGACTCGCGCCCCGGCGCGTACCGCTATCGTCGGCATCTTCATCCGTACCCGCCTCGGCGCGGTCGGCGTCTGCCGTACTGCTGCGTGCACCCTGCTCCGCACCAGCCTCGGGTGGGTTCTGAGCGACCGGTGAACCGGCCATCGTTTGGAAGCGTGTTTGCAGATTGCTGGGCTGCCAGTAGGCGTCAAACATCGCGTC
>CAJHYW010000136.1_pt1 | contig 17659 bp, 11 predicted proteins | sample 9198811 | NCBI WGS metagenome assembly CAJHYW01 (sample SAMEA7708378, study PRJEB35096) | sediment metagenome | biome: marine neritic benthic zone biome [ENVO:01000025]; feature: sediment [ENVO:00002007]; material: shallow marine sediment [ENVO:03000034] sea grass bed [ENVO_01000059] ...
CATCAACAGCCCGTAACCTACACGCCCGCTGGGGATACCGCGATCCTGCAAGGGGGACGCTACGATATGCGCGCTCTGTTTTTTCGGGCCAACGACCAACCGAGCATCTGGAGGCGGGATTTTGTCGTCAATCCTGGTGAGACCGTTAGCCACACGGTGTCTTTCCCGTCGGGGAAGCTCTTAGTTCGGGCCTACGACCATACGGGCGCGGAGCTTATCGGGGACAATGTCTTTATCTATGTCTTCGCCGCCGGCCAGCGGAGCAAACCCGTTGCTGTCGCTCGAAGCGGCGAGATGCTCATCCTCACCGATGGGGACTACGACATCCTGGCCGAAGATACACGCGCCCCGGACGATGCGCAGTGGTTAACGGGAATCCGTCTGCGCTCTGGCGTGCTCACCGAGCAGTCGGTGTCCTTCTAGCGGATAGGAAGGATAACCGGCCTTGTTGGTGGCTATCACCGCTGGGGCTAGGCTGTGGCGCGTCGATTTCGAGCGTTCTTGAGGTGTTGAGCGTGACGGCGTGACGCGCGAGAACGCCCGCTACCAGCCGGGGCTGTTCGCGCACTGGCGTCTTGCCCGACCATTCCCGGCTGAATGATGGGAGCCGGATGAGCGGAGACGTTCACGCCCGGATCTGCGAGTTCCTGGAGATGAGATTCCTCCGGGCTACTCACCCCTCTGAGCGCCGTTTGGTCTGAGCAGGGATGCGACCTCGCGCCGGATGTAAGCCTGTCTGACGTCATCGCACAATGCCAGGGCATGGTCGATCGGCACATCGGGGCAGGACCAGCCGTACAGTGTCGGACGACCTGTGTTGTCCAGAAACGCGTCCTGCAGATATGTGTAGCCATGATCCAGGCACCATGTATACAGGCGTCGGGATTCGAGCGTATCGATGTCCTCCAGAAACGCGCGCCGGAACACGGTGCAGTGCTGAGCGATCTGCCTGATGCTGAGGATCGCGCCCGGTGAAGTCAGAGATTCTGACTTGAAACGGCGCACCAGATCCACAACCCGCAGCGCGTGCAGATAGATGTCATAGATCTGCCGCAGCATTGAGGCTGCGAAGACCTCGGGGTCTACTTGTTGCAGATCGACGCCGGCGCGGTGACGTGCGTCACTCGCGATTCTTGCCAACAGGTCGATCTGCCAGCACTCCGAGCACTCTTCGACCCGCCGCCAGTAGTGACGATAGACGGCTTTGCGCAGCGATCCGGCGAACGGGACGCTTGCTGTTGCCGACATACCGGCGCGTATGAAGACCATTGTATCCAAGTCGGCGACCTCAGCCGCCAGAGAAATGTTGTGGTAGTGGAGATGGAGCTGCCCGTGGATAATGCCTTCGGCAAAGAGCGCGGCAGCCACGCGCACGAGACGGCGGCTGAATCGCTCGGCGGCCACCGCGGGCTCACTGGTATCGAATAATCCGCATAGATGCGCAACCAGGGCACGCACTGCATGGCTATCATTGTCGATGGCGGCCGCGTGCAGATTGGCCACCCGGTAGGGCGATCTTGCCATGCGCAGGAGCAGGCCACCGTCGAGATCGTGACAAAACACCGGTGAGATTCGCCCCGAGGACGGCGGACGACAATCGCGGGAGCTCTCTGGGTCGTCTAGACCAATGTCCCGATCGATCGCCGCCGGCATGCGTCGAACAAGATAGCCTTCGACGGCGGCGCGCGTTGACTGACCCCAGGGCGCATCGATGCGATGTCGCAGCAGGGTCAGCGGGCGCGGCGAGGATACATCAGGTCTCAGCTCGCTCAGCAGGTGGGCAGCACAGACCTCGCGCAGCAGATTCCCAAAGCTCGACATACCTTCCGGGCGCGGGTCGATCCCGTGCCAACTGCTATGGTCACAAACGTATTTCACCAGCAACGGATAGTAGGTGCCGGTATCGAGACGGAGGCAGCCGCTGTGCGGACCGTGCCAGAATCGCATGGCGGCTTCTTGCATGCGCCGCACGGCTTCCGAGCCCAGTCCCGGGCCGACGCCCTTTGCGATCAGATAGTGACACGACGATGCACTCGACCGGCGCTGGGGAAAGAAACAGCCGCGGCCCATCCATGGTGACTGATAGCCGCGCAGCGGGTTGCGACCGCGAAAGGCGGCAACGACCGTCTCGATAGCGTCGGCGACATACGGCGGCATGCCGCTCGTATCGTGATCGACGGCGACGAGGTCGGGTCGCGGTCTCGGTGCGAACTGCCAGGCGTAGCCGTCAGCCACCCTCAGGAGCATGCGCCGACCACGTCTCGCAGAACTCCTCGTACACCGGGTTGAAGAAACGTTTGGTGATCAGCGCTGCGACCACTGCTGCCAGCGCGGGCGCCATGCCGACGTGTGCGACCAGCAGACCGGCGAGCACCGCTGCAAGACCCACTTCGCCGACGCCCAGCGCCTCGAGCACGCTCTTTCGATCATCCTCGTCCTCGGCGTCCTTTCCGCACACTAGATTGAACGCCTCACGATGCCAGCGTGCGAACAACCGCTTGCCGAAACTCTGTATGTCCTCCTTCAATCCCATCGTGGCGACGTCGTACGTGACCGTCGGTTCGAAGGTGCCCGCTACCCTCGCGTCCAGTGCCATCGCCTGGGCACGCATCCCGAGTATTTCGTAGAGCTGAGACTCGTCGGCTTGCAGCAACTTCTCCACAGCCGGTCGTGCTTGCTGACTCAACATAGACATTCGTCATCCCCCTTCTTCACGGCGCGATGCAGTGCGGTTCGTATTTCAGAGTGCTCGACCCGAAAAGGGTGTAGGCAAGCCCGAGCGGGTTCCTCTTGGCGAAGAAATGGCGTCGGGCTTGCAGGATCGCGGCGCCCACTTCGGCGCCCGAGAGTACATCGTTCAAAACCATCTCGGCGAAGATATGTGCGAACTGCGGAGTCATCGGGCATTCGGTGCCGATCACCGTGCGTGCACCCCTGTCGAGAAAGAAGCTGAAGAAACTGTCCGATAAGGATGGCGTAACCTGCGCGGATTCGCACATGTTCAGGAACACGAGCGGCCCCGCGCTAAGGTCGATATTCCGATCGTAGAGTTCCGTGAGGTACAGTTTCCCGAACGACAGCTCGATCCAGGACCGTTGTGGCTCGAACTGACCCGCTTTGATGCTCTGATACAGCGCTTGGAGCAGTTCGCGGTGCGGAGAATCGTCATCGAGCTTTTCGTAGAATCGGACAAACATGTCCAGACTATCGTCGTAGCCCAGATCGGCACGTCGGTGACGCGTGTAGCCGTGCGCGAAGAAATAGAGAATGTCCGATGAGCCTCTTTGAAGCAGAGAGTACGCCGCTTTCGCTGTATTCACCGGCGGGTCGCTGACTTTGACGCGGTCGCTGCTGCGTTTCTGGAAATCGTGCAACATGGCGATTTCGTCTTTGGTGTTCGGGAAGTGTTCCCAGTGGAGATAGACCAGCTGCAGCGGGTGGTCTGCTTTCTGCGGTGCATCTGTGCCGTGCCTCAGGCGGCCTTGCTGCTCGACTCGATAACGTAGGCCCCAGAAGCCGTCGAGGTCGACCGGCTCGGCTCGGGACTCGGGCACCTTCCGGTCGTAGAGCAACGCCCACGGGAATACGAAATGCGACGCGGCGCGGTCAGTGGACACCTGAATCGAGGCATCGTCCTTGAGTGGATGCACCTCGAGCCACTCGCCGATCTTGAACAGGGCGCCGTCGCTCTCACGTCGGAATAGCGCTATCCAGAGGTCCCTGCCTGCTCTGGCGAGTTTGCGCACGGCATCGTCAAACGCCTGCTTGTCGCCTGACTCACCGCCGACCAGGGCATCGTCGTAGACCAGCTCGAGCCATATTCTGCGGACACTGACCAGCGCATCCTCCAGATCCGTTGCCAGCAATGGAGATGACGCGAGCAAATCGACGTTCTTCTCCGCCTCGTTGTAGAAAGTGAACTTGAACGAGAACATCTCATCCACACGACCGATGTCGATATGCATCTCGCGTGGCTGCACCAGGTCGAGATCCACGTAGTCGAGCTCCTTTCTGCCCGGCCGGATCTGCACGGGCGGCATCGACGGTACCGGCAACCGATGCGGATCCTCGAAGGCTCCGACGACCTGCGCGCGAACCACGATCTCCTCCAGAAGGCTGAAATGGTAAAAGAGCCGAATGCGGATCTCGGGCATGCCATCGCGCGTTGGGCGCACGACGAACCTTGCATTACGATACGAGTCGCCGGAGGGCGGCAGCGCGAGCGTGGCGACGGGATCCTGGATCTCGAAGCCGTTGCCCTCTGCGGTAACGTAGATCTTCACCGGATTTTCCTGATGAACCTCGCGAATCGGCCGGCGCTCTCGAGTCCGAACGTTGTTGACCGGTTTCTCGCGCACGGCCACAGTAAGCGAGACCCAGTCGTCGTTCCGCACCAAAGGTCTCTTGCACGGCCCGTCGACCAGTTCATCAGGTTCCCCGTATCTGACGGAACCGAAGGTGACATCGGCAAAGCGAGGCGCCGGCTCGTCACCGAGGACGTCGTCGAGGGCGTTGTCGGCTATTTTCTCCTCAGGCGACGGGGATGTTCCCTTGGTGACCGTGACGGCAACACCTTCGTCGTCTTCGATAACCCTGAGATGATCCTTGACGCGCACGTACTCGATAGCATTCTGCAGCATCCTGAGCGCATGGACTGCAGCGTCTCGCACTGCAGGGCTTCGGTCACGTGTCGACTTGCGCAATGCCTGGGCGATAGCGTGGGTGGTATCGTCGTTATGGAGTCGTCCCGCACGCAGGGTCGGCCGGAACCAGCCCCACCGTGCCCAGACTTGTTCGTGACGATACTCGCGCACGTAGTTGGCGATAGCATGAACCGTCACCAGGCGAACGTGGTCGTCTTTGCTGCGCAAAGCGTGCAGGATGGCCTTATCCGTTTCTGTGCCATGTAGCATCATCAGTGATTGCGCGGCCGTGTCCTTTTCCGCGAGGTTGCCGTGCCGGAGCATATGGGCCAGGCCAGGTGCGGCCATGTCGCGCCCGAGACGGCCGAGCGATTCGGCGGCAGTGAGGCGGACGCCGGCGTCGGCTGCGTCCAGTGCATCGATGAGTCCTCGAATCTTGTTCTCGAAGGCGCCGTCGCTCGCCTCGCGGTACGGGGCCGAAGGCTCTGTACCGAGCGCGCGTGCGCAGGCTTGTTGAACCGCAGTACATGAACTTGCACGCAGTCCCTTGATCAGGGCTGCAATCGCCCGCTCGTCGTCGAAGCGTGCGAGCACTGTCGCGGCATCCAACTTGACGGAGCTGTCCGGGTCGGTTTGGAGGAGCCCGATCAGCGGTCCGATGCTCGTGACGCCTCGTTCTTGGAGCTGTCGAATCCCCAACCGTCGTTCCGACGGATCACCGGAACTCAAAAAAGTCTTGATCTCGCTCATCGTGGCTGCTAAACGCTGCACCGTCCATCTGTTCAGCCTAGCAGCGATAACATTGATGTGCACAACACGCTGACGCCATGTCCAACGCATCCTCTTGCTGCGTCGCGTGCGCTTGTCGCCTGATTTTCAGCAACCGGTGTGACAATTTGTTTGATCACGACCTAACGAACCGGAGCCCACCCTCCTCATTGGGCTCTATCGCAACGCTGTTTAACTTCGCGTCAACGTTACGTTGCCACTCGAAGCTCCCGCTAGGCGCTACCGGTCGCCGGGTCCTCGGGCACCCCATCGAGGGGCGCGAACATGCGCGCGCGAATATCGAACGCATCCGCGCTGTGCGCGTACAGATAAACATTGGGTGTGATGCCCCCGGCCACCAAGACATCGAGCTCGTCGAGCTTCACTCTTGCACGCGCCAGCGTGTCCCGATCCCTCAGCTCGGTCAAAACAAACGGTAATCCGACGGAGGCCATTTGAGGCGCGTGGGTTGCGGTCACTATGTCGTCAGCGTCTGTGCTACGTCGTTGGGAGCATGCCAGCCAAACTCGAGCTGACTAGGCAATGCGTTCGCCAATATCTCGAATTGCATCCTCCAAGTTGCCAAGTATCTTGTCATTATCGTCCCCAGACGAGAACTCAAAGAGATGCTCATCGCCAAACACCCCGAGAATGCTACGCCACTCTCCAATCGACATTCGCTGCGTGTCAACGCAGATAGCGCGCTCGAGCCCGAGCGATGCCGCCGCCCCTAACTCGAACAACAGCCATCCCCCCATATTCTGGTCGGCTCCAAGATCAGGAATCACCTGGAGAAACGCCTTGGAGCTACAAATCTGTTGTAGTGCGTTTTCCGTGACCATTCTATGGCTCGGTTCTCGCTTCTCGTCGGAGCTCATCAATTGTCTCACGGCGTAACGACACTCGAGACCATGCTTGGACGCACGGTCCGGCAGAGCTTCAAATACACCTGCCTTCGTATCTGTCATCCATTCCATCCGGCTCGACACAAACAACTGATCCGTTCCAAATGTACCCAACTCTCCTAGACCAAACTCGGTCCGGCGCGGGCTCATCTTTGCTATCACCTCGTTAAGCGCAGCATGGAACTCGTCCTCGTCATCGCTCGCATCTATTCCAGCTTTTTTTGCGACTCGCGACACCAGAATATGCAAAACTCCGGTCTCCTTTTCTCGGGATAGGGTCTTGAGTGTCTTTCTTATACCCCTAAAGGAGAAATCGCGACGCCTGAGACTGTCGCAGAGGTGGCGAAGCAGTCCTGCACTCGTATCGTCAAACGCCTCGAAGTACACGTCATAGTAAAGCGTCGCTGCACGGGTGCTGTAGGTGGCATCCTTTTGTGAGAATGCAAAGCGGAGAAATCTTTCGCTAGAGTCGAAACAAGCAATCGTCTTGGAGATTTTGCTTCGGTTCTCCAACCGACACCTGTAGACATCTTCACTATCCGGCTTTGGCTTCAATTGTGAAGAGCTTTCATCATAGTAAAAACGCAGCGGGGAACCATGGCGGGTACCATAGACCCAACTGTATGCGAGACGTTCGAGCCAGGTACATCTGACTGCCTTAGTCTGGTGTCCAAATGTCGCCCCATCTACACTTTCTGATGACGCATCCGCGTTCAGAGCCTGCTCAACATCACTCACCACCTTCATACACGTCGGCACAAGAACATTCTGAAGATGTTGCAAGAGCTCGTCATCGCTGGTGATCTCCTTGACCGGGTCCATGAGCTCTTTGTCATTCCTGAAATCGAGCGCTTCGAAAATCAGATTGACGGTCGCGTGATGATGGCGGGATGGAACTCCTTCGATCATATGCACGTTCAGGCGCCGCTCGTGCAGCAAACGCACAACTGACGTCAATGCTCCCACATCGTCGGCGAGATACAGTTCAAGACGGAACAAGAATGGCCACGCGGAGTGAGGAAATGGAGCAACGATGAGGTGGTCTGGTTCGGCGGCATAAGAAGTCTCAGTTGCTGCACTCCAGTCCGGAACCCAAAGGCCCCAACAGGAAGAGTCACCAAAAATTCCTATCGACTCGATTCTTCTGCTTGCAAGTCGAATTCCAGAAGGAAGAACTGTGACTTCTGTACCGTATCGCATCGTTGCCCCCGCCACAAAAGTGTTTCCATTTCAGCTGGATAGAAAGCGCTCACTAGCACTCATGCACATGCCCCCAAGAGTGGCTCCCGGATGAACCGTGCCCGGGCAACATAGTGCTGTCGCTTGCAATAGCGAGCATCGCTTTCGATTTCGCAGCTGGCGAGGGTAATTTATCTGCCCGAACCATCACAAGCGTTAATGCAGCGTGGCTTGCGAGAGGAGCTTCGCTACTCCGAGCGTTAGGGGATCTACCATCGGATTTGTAGGATGGCGGAGGCCATAGGAGTGAAATCCGGCGCCATCGGGCTTGAGTGGAACGCGCTTACCTACGCCGGGCATACGGTATGGAACGTCCATAACGAAACCAGGGGTTCCGGCTACAAGGGCGGCACCAAGCGCCGGCCTCGCGAAGACTGGGTGATTCGAGAGAAACCCCACGAAGCCTTGATTACCTCAGAGGAGGCCAAATTCATTCCCGCACGCCAAGGGGCGCAAGCATCCGTCGAGCTATCTCCTGACGGGGCTCTTGAATACACCGCAAGGCGAATCATGGTTCGGGAACGGTCGAGGCGGCTACTGCCCGCGTGGCACGGCCGCAAAGCAAAACCGCAAAGTCGACCAAACTCTGCTCGAAGAAGCCGTGTTGGGTCAGGTGATGAGCGATCTGCGCACAGCGACGATCCGGTGAAGAGCTTGCGCAAGGAACTGAACGTCGAGAGCAGGATCGGCAAGATGATGATGCTTGCAGCCGACATGGACGACCCAGCGCCGGCGCTACGTGAAGTGGAAGCCCTGGAGCGGTATCGCAACACGCTCGCCGCCGAGGTCAGTCGGCACGAACAGGAATACACCGCCGCTTCCCCGCTCGACAACATCACTGAAGCACATGTGAAAACGCTGCTCGGCGGGATCACGGAAAACATCGACGCGATGAACCAGGCGACGCTGAAAGACTTCCTGTCCAACCTCATCGACAGGGTCACGCTGAACCCGGTCTCTCACGAATGTCAGGTGAATTACCGGATCAGCATGGACCTGCGGAATAAGGTGGCGTCCCCAAGAAGCTGCGTCCCTATACGCAATGGCTCATAAACCTCGAGATTGGGGCACCACCGTACGCTTTGAGGATCAGCAAGACGCTCGCCGGCCGTTTCCAGGGCGACAAAACGCCCAGCCCTCTCCTCCAGCCCGGCGCTCGAACTCCCGACTGTTGTCGTCCACTGGCGTCAAACCATGCACGATCGCGTGCGGAACGATCAGCGTGTCACTCACGCCGATCGGTAGACCGGCCTTTTTCAGCGCCAAGCGCACTCGCACGCTGGGAGTATCAGCCCTCAGCAGGCCGTATTCTTAATCTTCCAGGCTCTGCGGTCACAAGGCCTCCAGCCACCAGCTCCTCGCCATAAACGGTGAGAATATGGTTGCACATGACACCCTGTTGAGTTGCGGAAATATTGACGAGACGCATGATTCCGCAGTGTTTGATTCGGTTGACTATCGCCAGCTCTCCAAAATCCTTGTCCAGCGCAGCAAGAATACGGTTCTCAGCCATGGCCATATTCAGGATTTCTTCATCTCCGGGATCCTCGGCCCATTCCCCGGCCCACATGACATCATGCCCAGCATCTTCGAGTACTTTCCGTGCTCCGCCCCATACGCAGGTATCGAGCAAAGCCTCATGCTCCAGCATTCAGTATCAGGGGTTCAACGCGTTCGTGGCCGACGAGCTTGGGTGCGTAAACCAGGCAGGCCCGAATATCCTCCTGTTCCAACCAGGGATAACCCTGCAAGATAATCTCGACCGTATCACCAGCCGCCAACATGCCCAGCACATGTTCAACCGCCAAGCGCCGGCCGCGGATGATGGGCTTCCCCCCAAATATCTTCGGGTCCACGGCGATACGTTCAAGCAATCGTTTCTCATCCATAACCATATCCTCTCCGGATAGGTAGGATAACCGGCCTTGTTGGTGGCTGTCACCGCTGAGGCTCGGCTGTGGCGCGTCGGTGTCGAGCGTTCTTGAGGTTTTGAGCGTGACGCGCGAGAACAGACTCAAGGGACTAGGGGGCAGCACCGTGCACGCTCGGGTGGGGCCGCTGACTTGCGGGGCGTGGCGCCGAGGGTGTGGCTGCTGGACATGAGCAGGCCCGTGCCGATGCCATCCCAGACATCGCCTCCTTGCCTAACGGGGTTGTCGCAGACAGAGTCCATCAGGCCCGGTAGTCGACCTTGCGGTGGCGATCGCGCGGGTGGACTCAAGGCCAGTGGCGGTTGTCCAACCCGACGTGCCAGGTGTTCGAGGATACGGTGGATGACCACTGGGGCTTCGATGCTGGCAATGGTCTTGACCGCCCCGCCACAACGCGGGCAGGTCTCGATGTCGATTCGCAACACGCGTTTGAGGCGCTGCGCCCAGCTCATGGTGGCGCGGCGTTGTGCGGGTGTTTTGACCACGTCGTTGCGGGCGCACCGCCCGCGCCGCCCCGGCGTTACCTGTGCGCGCAGTGCGCTGTTCGGCGCCAATACGCCGTGAAAGGTCAGACGTCTGCCACCGAGGTTTCGTGCTGTGCGAATCTGGTACCACTACAGGTCAATTCAAGTTGAAACAATTGCTCGGTTTTTGCTTTGAGCCCAATTACCTGATGGCAACAATACAAAAACGTCAGAATTCCAGCTGGAGTCATGTTACACGTGGAGAAGCCTTCTTTGTCGGGTTCTGTACTTTCACTGCTATCGGGAACTCGTCTCGGGCACCGGTAAGGCGGTGGAGTCGCAACAGATTTAACCAGTCTAGGTAACGCCAAGCTTCAAATATTTTTCCTGCAGCCTGATAGTGGCGAAGTTTAGCGACGGGAAGGACGGCTGGCGGCCGATCGTGGCGCCCGAGATGGAATTCTACCTCATCAAGCCGAACCTGGACCCGAACGAACCGATCGAACCACCCTTGGGACGGACCGGGCGGCAGATGGTGTCGCGCTAAACCTATTCGATGAGTGCGGTGGACGAATACGGCAAGGTCATCGACGATATCTACGATTTTGCCGAAGCCCAGGGCTTCGCCAGCGACACGATCATTCAGGAAGGCGGCGCCGGGCAGGTGGAGATCAACTTCCTACACGGCAACGCGGTGGGACTCACCGATCAGGTGTTCGTGTTCAATCGCGATGCCGTACGCGGTGAGGCCTACGAAAAGGCACGTGCGCTGCCGCGTGACCTGCTGGCCGCGCTCGATCTGTTCGAGGATTGTCCGGAGGTTTCCAGCGTGCTCGGACCAGATTTTTGCGCGGTCTACAAGGCGATCAAGCACGACGAGATCGAGACATTTCTGCAGATGATCAGCCCCTGGGAACGAGACCACTTGCTGCTCAACGTGTGATGGATCTTCTCACGGCCAACGACCGGCCGGGGTGTCCGATCGACCCCAATAGCTGGCGCCTTGAAGGAGAAACACAGCTGGGCGCGCTGCTAGCCCCAACTCGCATAAGGTGGCGTCCCCAACGGGATTCGAACCCGTGTCGCCACCTTGAAAGGGTGGTGTCCTAGGCCAGACTAGACGATGGGGACGGTGATCGATTGCAAACGAAGACAGGCAATCGTCCTAAACTGGTGGAGCCAGCCGCAGTATAAGTGGTGACTTCTACAGCGCCGCTGCTTAGTCATTTCAACTTAATCAACAAGTTGCGCCTGCCTCCAACCGAAGTTCCAAATAGGTGCGACATTTCAGGAACCTACGGAGGCAGCGATTGTAGAGGGACGGCAGAATCGGATCAAATCCGAATCAGAGGTCTCCCACGCGCCGTTGTGAGAGCTATCACGCCATCTGGCCCGGCTTGGCAGAACCGCGCTAGGTCTATCGCTTGCCACTCAGCAGGGACCCCAGTAATCCCCGTATCAAACGCCGGCCCACCTGACTTCCGATGGCGCGTACCGCGCTTTTGGCGAACGCCTCCACCACGCTTTCCCGGCTCCGCCCACGACGCGCGCGCGTGCGACTGCTCTCCCTCTGGGTTCGCGTGGTAGCTCTGCGCGTCTTGGGTTCAGCGGAAGCTGCAGCAGCCTGCTCCGCGCGCGCGGCCAATACTTCATATGCTGAATGTCGGTCTACTGCCGCCTCATACGTCCCGAAAATGGTCGACTCTTCAATCAGGGCTCTGCGCTGAGCCGGCTTTATGGGACCGATCTGGCTCCGTGGAGGCGCGATTAACACCCGCTCCACCATACTGGGCTGGCCTTTTTCGTCCAAGGTGGATACCAGCGCTTCCCCGACCTTCAGCTGTGTAATTACGCTTGCCGTATCCAGTTTAGGGTTGCTGCGGAAAGTATCTGCCGCCGCCCGCACGACTTTTTTGTCCTTGGGCGTGAACGCACGCAACGCATGCTGCACACGGTTACCGAGCTGACCCAACACGGTGTCAGGGATATCCAGAGGACTTTGGGTGACGAAATAAACACCCACACCTTTGGAACGAATCAGGCGCACTACCTGTTCGATCTTGTCCAGTAATACGTCAGGACAATCCTTGAATATGAGGTGGGCTTCATCGAGGAACAAAACCAGGCGCGGTCGGTCCTGGTCGCCGACTTCGGGTAGCTGTTCAAAAAGCTCCGAAGTCAGCCACAAGAGAAAAGTCGAATACATTTTGGGCGAGTTCATGAGCTTGTCAGCCGCTAGTATGTTGACTCGCCCTCGCCCGTCGTCGTCGGTCTGCATCAAATGTTCCAGACTCAGGGCAGGCTCACCGAACAACTTCTTCGCGCCTTGATCCTCGAGGCTAATCAAGCGGCGCTGGATTGCACCGACGCTTGCCGGAGATACATTTCCATACAGAGTCGTAAACTCGCCACGGTGGTCGGCGACGAATTTGAGGAGTGCCCGGAGGTCCTTGAGATCCAACAACAACCAGCCGTTGTCATCGGCGACGCGAAAAACCAAAGAAAGCACACCCTCTTGGGTATCGTTGAGGTCGAGTAATCGAGCGAGCAATGTCGGGCCCAGCTCGGATATGGTCGTACGCGCGGGATGGCCCTTTTTCCCAAAGACGTCCCAAAACGTCACCGGTGCGCCTTCGAAGGGATGTTCCTCTATTCCGATAAAGTCGATACGTTCGGCTACTCTTGGGTGCTCACGCCCTGGTTGGCTAATGCCGGAGAGGTCGCCCTTAACATCCGCCATGAATACCGGAACGCCAATTCGGCTGAACGCTTCGGCCAATACTTGTAACGTTACTGTTTTTCCCGTGCCCGTAGCACCGGCGATAAGCCCATGGCGGTTCGCCATGCGCGGTAGCAAGTGTACCTGCGTTCCGCCCTTACCTATGAGCACTGGCGCAACCATGCTTCCCCCCAACTGAACACCAAAGAATTTTTAGAACGGCTCGACGGCGCCTCGATACCGGCTGTTGAGATCGTCGCTGACCCCTTGCCCGAATAGTTGCGACCCCGGACGACAATTACTCTACCATATGGATGGGGTGGTCCACCCTTAGCGTTGGCATTCCCGCCTTCTCACCGAGGGTCAGGTGCGCCAGCCCTTCGCGACGGTCCTCCCGCACGATGGTCGCTCCGTCAGGTAATCGAGAACGTTTAGAACCCCCCACATACTTCGGTTATCAGGCAGTCCAGCTAAGCTAGTGAGTGATCACCGGCGGCAGAGCCTTTGCCTGCTCGACCCATCTTGCCACGACTCTTTGTGACGGCACGACGCGCGTAAGTTTCTTCTGCGCGTTCACTTCTCTCATCTTTGCCGCGAGGAACTCTGCGTTCCGATGACGCAGCTCTTTGACGGTGTCCACCCCTGCTGCCTCCAATAGCTCCGCATACTCGCCACCGATGCCAGAAATACGCATCAGATCCGCCATGTTCGCCCACTTGAGTAACTGACTTTCTCGGAGTCCAGTCTTTTCTGCCACGGCCTTGCGACCTTTTGCGTCACAACACAGCTCGAGCAGCGCATCTGTCGTGGTGATATTAGCGCTAACGAGCTTCTGTTCGTAAGCTGGCCCAATACCCTCAATGACTTGAATCTTGTACGCCATTTGTTCACTCCCGGTTGTTATCCACTGTACATTCGATTGACTCACCATCGAAGCGATGACGCGGCCATGAGGCTTCAAGCGTCTAGTCGATCAGTCGACATGCTTGACCGCTGCTGGCTTTCCATTCCGCAGTTGGAACCAAGGTGGCAACGAAGAGCGCGCAGTCTAGTCAGTGATTCCAGGGCTCACAAGGCGAAGTCACGCGCGGATTTTCTACGGGCGCGAGGGAGATTTCCAGAAACGGCTTTAACTGCAATGGGTTAGTTACTGAAACAGAGAAACGGTCTCGGTTTCGATTTAACGAAAGTTTACAAAATGCGACGTGATGAGCGCTCAAGTCAGACCAAGGCGGCGATCGACATATTGACCCGGCGAAAGCGGGATTCGGTTTGTGAGTACGTTTTCCATAAGAACGCACGACGCGTCACAGTTGATCACTTTCATCATTGCATGTGGGCGCCAGCAAGGAAGCGAGCTGGGTTGGCTAGACACGCTCAATTCCACGCGTGCCGGAAAACACTAGGACAGCGAATACTGGACAAGACAGAAAATCCGGTCCGCGCGCAGTACCAATTGCGGCATGCCGACCTACGAACCACGCAGCGTATCTATGCCAAAAAACCGAAGGACTTGAGGCGCGACGCAGTGAATAAGAGCACTACAACAGGATTGTAGTGTTTTGGACGATTTTTCTATGGATAACTTCATTCCACAGAGTTGAACAAGGTAAGGTAACTAACTGATGCTGCGATGGAATTTCTGGTGGAGCCAGGCGGTCTCGAACTGCCGACCTCTACAGTCGGGAGATAGTTTCAGTTTCCGAATTGCAGATCAGCTGCCACATCCTTGACTGCAGCCTACGCGTACGTTGGGAGCAGCAGCCGCTTCACAACCGAAGGACCTCGCCCCCGCCAAAGATCCAAGTGCGACATCCCAGCAGGCACGAGCCGAAGGGCTTTGGGCGTTTACGGCTGCGACGGGTTCCCCAAGCCGCTGAAAAGTAGCTGCTGCCTTTTATATCGGATGTTGTCGCACCCGATTCGGTCCTTTACACCGACGGCTCCTCGATTTACCGCCTCTTGCGCGAGCGAGGCTACGCGCGCGAGCGTAGTGTCATTACCGCGTCTGGGAATTCCGCGCATGTCTCGATGCTGCTGTGTCGCACGCTTGATCCAAGTCAATACCCTCGGGGCATATTGACCGATGGTTAGCACTAAAGGATAAGGTGAATGATATGTTTGACGACATGAAGCACTGCTCAGGCGGTAGCGCGGATTTGGAACGACCACGTACGCTGGAATCCACTGCATGTCCGAGGTCAGCGCCTGTCACCGACACGCTGTTTATCGATGCTGGTACGCGCCACTTCCGGCTGCAAGCGTGTGCGAGTGACGGAGCGGTGCTGCACGACTCGGTCGTGCCAAGTAACAGCGACTTACGCGATTTGGTTCCGTACGAGTGGATCGGTGCGGACCGGCGCGTCCAGAACCCCGGTCGTATCGTTATTTCCGGCAAGCTCGCGGGCGCAGTACAAGAAAGACTGGGCGGGGGCAAACAAATACTTCCAACAGCGGCGTTCTGGATGGCGGCACAGGACCTTATGGGGCTGCCCGAGAATACCGACATGGGTTCACTGGCAATCGTCGATCTGTCGGCATCCGGCTACCTGGTAATCGGTATCGACCGGGCCGGTAAGTTGAAGAACGATCTCCTGGTGACCAACCCGCGTTGCGGAGCCGGCTCAGGTATAAATCTTGATCGCGTGCTGCAGAAGCTAGCGGTCCGACATGACGAGGTCGACTTGCTGCTGGGGGCTTATCTGGGTGAAGCTGGACGGGCCCAGCGCAGGGCCGCAGCCGTGCGGGTCGACCGTTGTGGCGTTTTCAGCACGTCTGCGACCATTTCGGATAAGAACCAGGGCATTCCGCTCGATGCCGCACTGGCTACAACCCTGAAGTCCGAAGTGCTGAAGACCGTCAAGAAGCTGCCGGACGGCTTCGACAAGGTCTATCTCACTGGGCGCATTTTCCGCTGGCAATATGCGCGAGACTGTGCCGAGGACTTGCTGCGTGCGAAAGGCGTGAAGGCTGTCGACTACGACCCGGAAAACAGTCAAATCATGCGCTCCTTACGCGCTATGGTGTCGAAGGTCGGGGCTGACAACATTGCGCAGCCTGACTCTCGCCTGGTCCCGAGCAGCGAACTCGAAGAGTATCCGTCCTTTGTTGAGCTGCGACAATACTATGAAGCCGTCGCGCACTATCGGAAGTTGCCCGACGAAACGGTAGCGGCTTTCTCCGCCGAAGATCTCATGCAACGCCCGCTGATTCTGTCGTTGGACGTGGGTTCCACCATGGCCAAGGCGGTGCTGGCCGATGCCGCAGCTGATCGCATCCTGTTTCTCAACGCATACAGCAACGCCGGTGACACGATAGAGACGGTGAAGAAGGTGTTCGCGGACCTGCAGCGCATGGGCATAGCACGTCTTTCGTTGCAAAGCGTCGGTATCACCGGTTCCGCCCGCTATCAGGTTCAACAAGCACTGTCGCGCATCTACCCCGGCCTTGCGGATCGCATATCCGTACTGGTTGAAAACTATGCTCACGCCCGAGGGTCCATCGATTACGCCCGGCGACACATCACGTGGCTCCAGGACCAGGGAATAAAGAACGTCAATAAAAACCTTTGCATCCTGGTGGACATAGGCGGTGAAGACACCAAGATCTCCAGCATCGCACTGAACGAGGCCGAACTGTTCGACAACGCGATGAACACCAAGTGTTCTGCAGGTACCGGCAGCCTCATGGACACACTGAGCGCCATGTTTGGCCTGGATACTGTTGCCGAGGCGCAGGCGCGCGCGTATACGGCCCCGCGCTCCTTTGCCATCAACGCGACCTGCGCGGTGTTCCTGATGGAGAACGCCAGCAAACTGCAGGCGCGGGGCGTACCGCGGGACGAAATTCTGGCATCGGCGAACTGGGCCATCGTGGAAAACATGGCGCGCACTCTGTGGAGTCAGTTGGACCTGCCTGCCAACGTCGTCGTTTTGCTGCATGGCCAGACCATGTTGTCGGATCCGCTGCCGCTGGCGGTCACACACCGCCTGCGCTCGTACCTCGGAGCGAACGTCTATGCCTTGCTGCCTCCCAACCCCGGACATCGGGCCTGCATAGGATTAATTCGCACCCTGCAGCAGGCCGCACCACCGGGCATCGCGACCATCCGCTTGAGCGATCTTCTCGAGGCGCACTTCGCAAAACGGGTGATTCAGTGCAAGGGGGCCGTGTGCGGCGATCCGCTGGCCCGCTGCAACCGCTGTGCGCTGCGCTGGCAGGGTGACGATGGACGCAAGATTGCCTTCACGGTCGGTGGCTGCACTGCTATCAACGAGCTCATCTCGCACAAGGGCCAGCAAAAAGCGCGCCAGCCGCGTGATGCCTACAAGGAGATCTGGGACTTCATCGACAGCCACCACCCGCACAGTGACGATCCGCGACGCCTCGTTATCCCACGAAGTTTCGCCGTCTCCGAATGGGCTTTTTTCTTGTCGCGGATGTTTGCGCAACTCGGTATCCCGGTACATGTAGACAACGTGCGAGACACCGATCTCAGCGACGCTCAACCCCACTTCAACGTCGATTGCTGTGCGCCGCAAATGGGGGCGGTAGGACAATACCGGCGCCTAGCCGCCGGTCCCCATGGCATGATCCTGGCTCCGCAGATTGAAACGCTGCCGACTGACGGCAAAAGCAGGGGCCTCACCTGTACGACCAATCAGGGCGGTGTCGTTGTCGCGAAGAATCTGGCAGAGCTGGCACATACCGATGCGCGCTTCCACGTCTTCCACTTCCGAATCGATAGCCTAGATGCTGACGTTCTCTGCGATCAGTTCTTGAGCAGACTGGACCCCGTATTCCGCTACTACGGCGTTTCCCCTGACGCAAAAAGCTTGCACAACATCATTGCTAAGGCCCTCGCGGACCATTTACAGTTGCGCCGTGAGGCGGCAAATTTCGCGACTGAGCTCGCGGAACAAGCCCTGGCCGATGGGAACCGCGTGGCGCTGGTGGTGGGGCGCGAATATATCCTCAATCCCGGCATCTA
>CAJHYW010000073.1_pt1 | contig 17575 bp, 14 predicted proteins | sample 9198811 | NCBI WGS metagenome assembly CAJHYW01 (sample SAMEA7708378, study PRJEB35096) | sediment metagenome | biome: marine neritic benthic zone biome [ENVO:01000025]; feature: sediment [ENVO:00002007]; material: shallow marine sediment [ENVO:03000034] sea grass bed [ENVO_01000059] ...
CACGGTCGAGCAAAATATGCGTCCCTTCCTCAATCTCCTCCTTTAAACCGTTGTACAGATCGTCATGCATCTGCTCCGTCAACTCGTCGTCCGGCAGCGTCGATAAATCCAGTTCTTCTTCGTCTTCAAATTCTTCGACGTCGGTCATGGTTCGAACTCCCAGACGGAAGCGCTCGATAGCGTAGGTCGCCCGAAAGAGTAGGCGCCGGTATAGGGGGGTGCTGACGCGCGGGCGACACAAGATTACCGAAAAGCGACACCCTCCCGCGCTTGCGCACATTGGGCTTCAGGGCTGATTCGAAAAGACTTTTGCGCGTTGCCGCGGGACGGCTGCGTTTGTGCCGGCAGGCTCGGCCGAGCCCGAGGTTTACGACAAAATAGTGTCGAATTCTAGCGTCCACCGGATAGGCGTGCTTTCACACTTGCGTTATGCTTTGGCGCGCCGAGAGTCATCGGCATTTTTTGGAGAAAGGAATCGGGCATGAGCGAGGTAATTGACGGGAAAGCGTTTGCGGCAACGTTGCGTGAGATGGTCGCCCACCAGGTAGCGACACTCCGCGAATCACACGGTCTCAAGCCCGGGCTTGCCGTGGTGCTCGTTGGCGAGAACGCCGCCAGTCAGGTGTATGTTAGAAACAAAGAGCAACAAGCGTTGAAGGCGGGCATAAGCTCTTTTGCTCACCGTCTGCCGGATACCGTGTCACAAGAAGAGTTGTTGGGGCTGATAGACCGGCTCAACCAGGACCCCGAGGTGCACGGCATTCTGGTTCAACTGCCGCTGCCTTCCCAGATCAGCGAGCAACTCGTGCTCACCGCCGTGGACCCCGTCAAGGACGTCGATGGTTTTCATCCCGTCAACGTAGGCAACCTGTGGACCGGTAAGCAGGCCAACATACCCTGCACACCGCTTGGCTGTTTGATGTTGCTACAGGACCGTCTCGGCGAGCTATCGGGGATGCGCGCGCTGGTGCTTGGTCGGTCCAACATCGTCGGCAAGCCCATGGCCGCGCTTCTGATCAGGGAAAGCTGCACGGTGACGGTAGCACACTCTAGAACGCGTGATCTCATTGATGAGTGTCGCCGTGCCGACATCTTGGTGGCCGCTGTCGGGCGCCCGCAGATGGTCACCGGCGATTGGATAAAGCCAGGTGCGACCGTCATCGATGTCGGTATCAACCGCGTGGACACGGAATCGGGCAAAACGCGGTTGGTCGGGGACGTGGACTTTGAATCGGCGCGCACGGTGGCGGGACACATCACACCCGTGCCGGGCGGTGTCGGGCCCATGACCATCGCCTGCTTGTTGGTCAACACCGTCACCGCAGCGTGCAGACAACATAGCGTCGATGTGCCGGGCTAAGGCCTGATAGGCGTCGCCCTCTACGGCTCACCATGCTACGGGGCCTAGACATGATGTTGCACCAGCGCGCCTATCGGCTAGCGGTTAAGACCATGAAAGCCGGGGGGTTAAAGGACAAGATGCCCATGGACGTTGAAGTGCAGTTTGTTCCCGCCGACCTGCTAGTCCGGCCCCGGCTCCTGATGCAACATGCGGGCTAACCGTGTGATCCAAACACCAGCGCAGGCGCAGGCGTTTCTGAGCTCGCTGATACTCGATACGCCCCGGCCCTATCCGGAACGCGGTGCGGATGCGCAGCGCCGCGTGCGCGAGACCCTGCAATGCCTAGGCAACCCGCATCAGGGTCAGCGGATCATCCACATCGCAGGCTCCAAGGGCAAAGGGTCAACCGCCCTGTGCGCCGAGAGCATTGCGCGTGCGGCAGGGCTGCGTGTAGGTTGCTTCACATCGCCCCACCTGCAGCGCTGGACCGAACGATTTCGCATCGACGGTTGTGAGATCGAAGAGAGCCGCTTTGCCGGGCTTGCCGAGCGCGTGCGGGTACCCGTTGATGCGAGCAAGGCACTCAACCCGGACACGCCGCCCACCTTCTTCGACGCGCTAACGGCCATGGCGCTGCTCTTGTTCCACGAAAGCGACGTCGATGTAAGTATCTTGGAAACCGGGCTGGGTGGGCGCTTGGATTCGACCAACGTCGTACGACCGGCGGTTGCGTGCATCACGGCGCTGGAACTCGAGCATACCGAAAAGCTGGGGACGACCCTGGCGCAGATCGCCACCGAAAAAGCGGGCATCATCAAACCCGGTGTGCCTACAGTCGTTGGTCTAGTGCCCCCGGAGGCACTCACCGTCCTCGAGACGCACGCACGTCGTCACGGCTCCGAGCTTTTACGTCTCGGGAAGGAATTCCAAGCACAGGCCGTTTTGGACGCGGGTACGACCCACCTGAGACTCAAGGTCGATACGCACCAGGTCGCGGCGCGTATGACCGTCATGGGTGAACACTTGGCCACCGACGCGGCGCTGGCCGCGCTTTGTGTCAGGCTGCTTGGCACGCTCGATGACAACGCGTGGACCAACGCCTGCGAGGTGGGTCTGGAACGCGCCATGCTGCCCGGGCGTATCGAGATTATCCAGCGAGAGCCCTGGATCGTGGTCGACAGCGCACACACGCAAGGCTCCGCCGCGGCGCTGGCCGGCGTCTTGCGGACAATGCCCGCAAAGGAGCGTTGCTTTGTCGTCTCCTTCTCGGGATGCAAAAACTTAGAAGCCATTGGGTCGCGCCTGTTCTCCTCCGGCTGCTCCGTCATCGTCACCGAAGCCGAAACCACGCGGTCCATGCGGGCTTCGGAGGTCGCGGGTCGTCTAGCGGCAAACAGCGCTATTGCACACCTGCATATCGAGACCGACCCAGTCAGGGCGTGCCGCGATGCGCGCGCACGCCTCGATGCGGGCGACTTGCTTTGCGTGACCGGCTCGACTTACATGGCCGGTCTCGCCCGCGAGGTGCTTTGAGCCGCACCGCAGCGGTGCGGACCAACGGGGAAGGCATCGACACAACCAGGGCCTCGGACCACGGCCAACAAAGCGAAAGGCCGGCCGCAGCGGTGTTACTTAGCCGAGACGGTACTCCTGCGACGCATCGTCCAGCCAGCGCCACAGATAGCTTGCAAAGCTGCGCCGCACGACAATGTCAAAGGTCGGCTTGTGGTCGATCTGCCAGATGAGCGCCCCCGTCTTGGCAATCCGGGTCTGGGCACAGTGCCCGGGCGCGAACACACGCGAGTCGAGGTCAAGCGGAGAACCCTTTGCCAATACCTCGCGCGCATTGTCCCCGGCAATGCGTATCACCGTTTGCCCCCCATCAAGCCGGTTGACCGCCGCGAGGTGCTTGGCCAAGGCGTTGCCCAGCTCCGATGCCAGCTCGGCGCTGGGTCCTGCCGGCGTCAACAACAACCACTCGTTCGGGCAAAGCCAGAGCGCACTGCAGGATTCCCCCTCGTTGACGCGATTCGGGACCAAGGGTAGATCCACACCGGCGGCGCGGCGGACCGCCGCGAGAAAAGCGGGGTCGTTCGGGTCACCACGCAGGTTCACATGCCCCAAGAAGGCCCGTTCGCCCAAAGACAGTTTGTTGAAGCCACCGGGCGAGTCGGCGCAGCGCGACAAAGGGCTCTCCCGGCGTGGCGGCGGGTGCTCCTCGGCGCTGGGCTTTTGCATGTCGACAAGCTTTCGCTGGCGTTCACCATCGGCATCGTAGAAAACCGGGTTGCTGACCGTCGCTTTGACCGTGCGTCCATCGGCAAGCGGAGCATACAAGGTCTCCCCGATACGAGAACGTCCACCCTTGACCAGCGCGAGCGCAATCGAACGTCTCAGGCAGGCGCTGTAGTAGCTGGAGCTGACGTGCCCCACCATGGGCACGGGTAGGGGTGCCTCCGGCTGGTCGGTAAGCTGTGCGCCTTCCGGCAACACGACGGCGGGCTCCTCGGTGAACAAACCGACGAGCTGCTTACGGTCCTCGCGTATGGAATCGCTACGCGACAGCGACCGTTTACCGAGGAAGTCTTTGTGCTTGGCGCAGATCCAATCCATCCCAAGATCCTGCGGCGTTACCGACCCGTCGGTATCCTGACCGACGATCACATAGCCTTTCTCCGCCCGCAGCACGTGCATGGCCTCGGTGCCATACGCAGTGATGTCAAAGGCGGAGCCCGCGGTCATGAACGCTTCCCAAACGCATCGACCGTAGTCCGCGCTCACATTGACCTCGTAGGCAAGCTCGCCGCTAAAGCTGATCCGAAACACGCGTGCTTCGACACCGGCTACGGTCCCCTGGCGACAGGACATGAACGGAAACGCCTCGTCGGAGAAATCGATGTCGGTGCAAAGCGCCATCAGCACGTTGCGGGCGTTGGGTCCTGCTACCGAGATGGTCGCCCACTGGTCGGTGACGGACGTGAGGTAAACCCTGAGCTCGGGCCACTCGGTTTGCAACCAACGTTCGAGCCAGCTCATCACATGTGCCGCGCCGCCCGTGGTCGTCGTCATGTGGTAGTGATACTCGTCCAGGCGCGTGGTGACGCCATCGTCCATGACCATCCCGTCCTCGCCGAGCATCAGACCGTATCGACATCGGCCGACCGCGAGTTTTTGCCAACCGTTGGTATAAACCCGGTCGAGAAACACACCCGCGTCCGGCCCCACGATGTCGATCTTGCCAAGCGTCGAGGCATCCAAGATGCCAACGCTGTTGCGTGTCGCCAGACACTCCCTGTCGACGGCCGCGCGCAAGTCTTCGCCCGGCCGAGGGTAGTACCAGGGACGTTTCCATTTGCCGACGTTCTCGAACTCCGCACCCTGCTCTACATGCCAGGCGTGGATGGCGGTCTCACGCTCCGGGTCGAACAAGTCGCCGATATCGCGCCCGGCGATCGCACCGAAAGTGCACGGTGTGTAGGCGGGCCGGAAGGTGCTGGTACCCGTATCGGCAATCTCGTTACCCAGCATACGCGCCAGTATGGCGGCACCATTCACGTTGCCGAGCTTGCCCTGGTCCGTACCGAAGCCAAGCGCGGTGTAACGCTTGACGTGCTCGATTGACCGAAAACCCTCGCGGGCGGCGAGCACGATATCCGCGGCTGTGGTGTCGTTCTGGAAATCCACAAACTGCTTTGGCCCACGACCGATTGGGCGTTGTCCCGGTACCACCCACACTGCGCGCAGGGGCGTGGGACTCATGCCGGCAACTGCCGGTGGAGGCGGCGGGCGTCCGTCACCATGGCCGGCCAGCTGTGCAGCAGCCGCACCCTTCGCCAACCCGTCGCTCAAACACTCGTGGAGCTCGAAGCGGGCGTTGCATGAACCGGCCGAGCGCTCCGCCTGCACCGACTCGCCCGGGACGAAACAGGCCGCGGATGCATCGAAGCGTGGCTTGGCGCCCGACTGCGAGTGCAAATGCACAGCCGGGCTCCACCCCCCGGACACAGCGACCAGGTCCGCCGACAGCCTTTTCACCGAGCCAACGACGCTCTGCCCATCTGGCGCGAGATCTAGGACATCGACCGACTCTACCTCGCGGCGCCCATTTACATTGCTTACGACGTGCCCGGAAATGGTTTGCACGCCTCGTTCATGCAACCGCTCCGCGAGCACTGCGGGGAGCGTCGCCCGCGCATCCACCAGCGCGCGCACCTGCACACCGGCGCTCAGCAGATCGTGCGCTGTGTCGTACGCGCTGTCATTGTTTGTAAACACTACCGCGCGCGTACCGGGTGCGACGGCAAAGCGGTTGATGTACGTGGAGACGGCGGATGCCAGCATGACCCCGGGCCGGTCGTTGTTACCAAACACCAGCGGGCGCTCGATGGCCCCGGTTGCCAGCACGACCTGCTTGGCGCGCACATTCCAGACCCGCTGTCGCGCGGTCTTTGTTGCTGCCGGCGGCAGGTGGTCACTCCGGCGTTGCAGTACGCCGAGAAAGTTGTGGTCGTAATAGCCGAAGACGGTGCTGCGCGAGAGAAGCCGGACGTTGTCTAAGACGTTAAGCTCGCCAAGCGTTTCCTCGACCCACCGCATCGCGGGCGCCCCGTCGACCAGGTCCGTGCGGCCAAGCAAGGCGCCGCCAAACTCGTGCTGCTCGTCGGCCAAGATTACGCGCGCACCAGCGCGCCCAGCGGCGAGCGCCGCCGCAAGACCGGTCGGGCCGCCACCGACAACGAGCACGTCGCAATGGGCGTGCAGCTTGTCGTAGATGTCGGGGTCCGGACCCGTCGGCACGCTGCCAAGACCCGCAGCCTTACGGATGAAGTGCTCGTAGGTGAGCCAGAAGCGCTGCGGCCACATGAAGGTCTTGTAGTAGAAGCCGGCTGGCAGCATCCGGCCCACCACACCGTTGAGCGCACCGATGTCAAACCTGAGGCTCGGCCAACAATTGACGCTGCACGCTTCCAACCCGTAGTAGAGCTCGGTTTGGGTCGCACGTAGGTTGGGCAGCGCACCCGGTCCGCTTCCCACCTGGAAGACCCCGTTCGGCTCCTCCGCCCCGCTCCCGATAATGCCGCGAGGCCGGTGGTACTTGAAGCTGCGCGCGACGATGCGAACATCGTTGGCGAGCAGCGCGGATGCGAGCGTGTCGCCTTGGTAACCGTTATAGCGTTGGCCGTTGAAGCTGAACTCCAACGGGCGGGCCCGGTCGATACGTCCCCCCTCGTTTAGCCGTCTCGTCTGCTCTTGCACGCCGTTACACTGAGCCATCGGGCTCTCCCGGCGCCGGGTCACCCACCTTGTATACCGCCGTGATTTCGTAGCTCACGGTATCGCGACATGCGTTGAACCAGCGCCTACAACCCGCCGAATGACACCACTGCTCCAGATGAGCCCCCTTGGTGTTCTTGCGGTTGAACAAATAGTCGGACCACTGCTCGTCGGACAAGGTGTCGGGCTCGGCGGGCCGCACGATGTGCGCCTCGCCACCGTAAGAAAACTCGCTCTCGTCGCGAGAGCCGCACCATGGACAGTCGATCAACAACATGCTAGTAGCTTCCAGGAGGTATGTCGGGTGATTCTCGCGCGCAGACGCATTCAGTGCGCGACGCCCGCAGCGCCGTGCTCGTCGATCAGGTGTCCAGTTACGAAGCGGTCCAAGGAAAACGGTGCGTTGAGCGGGTGGGGCCGGTCTTGCGCAATGGTGTAGGCAAACACCCATCCCGACCCCGGCGTTGCCTTGAAACCGCCGGTACCCCAGCCACAGTTGAAGTACAAGCCCTGCAGCGGCAACGTGCTAATGATCGGGCACGCATCGGGGCACACGTCGACGATGCCGCCCCATTGGCGGAGCATGCGCACGCGGCTAAAGACCGGAAACAGCTCGACAATGGCCTGCAAGGTTCCTTCAATGACGGAGTAGCTACCGCGCTGACCGTAGCCGCCGTAGGCGTCGATACCCGCGCCGATGACCAGCTCACCTTTGTCCGACTGGCTGACGTAGCCGTGCACGGCGTTAGACATCACCACGGTGTGCAAGACAGGCTTCAGGGGCTCCGAGACCAGCGCCTGCAGCGGATGGCTCTCGACGGGCATCCGTATGTCCGCCATCGCGGCGAGTACGCTGGAATGACCCGCCGCAACCACGCCCACTTTCTTGGCACGAATAAACCCTCGGGTTGTTTCTACCCCCGTTACGTGGCCATCCATACGGCGTATGCCGGTCACCTCACATTGTTGGATGATGTCCACGCCGCGTGCATCCGCACCGCGCGCAAAGCCCCACGCCACCGCGTCGTGGCGCGCCACGCCACCGCGCGGCTGGTACGACGCGCCGAGAATCGGATAACGACAGGTGGGCGAGGTGTTGATGATGGGGATCATCGACTTGACCTGGGTTGCGTTCACAACCCGCCCATCGATCCCGTTCAAACGGTTCGCGTTGACGCGGCGCTCGATGTCGCGCATGTCCTGGAGCGAATGGCCGAGATTGAACACACCCCGGGCGCTGTACATGACGTTGTAGTTCAGCTCCTGGCTGAGACCTTCCCAAAGCCGCATCGATTTCTCGTACAGATGCGCAGCCTCGTCCCACAAGTAGTTCGAGCGGACAATCGTGGTGTTGCGACCGGTGTTCCCGCCGCCCAACCACCCTTTCTCAAGCACCGCGACGTTGGTGATGCCGTGCTCCTTCGCCAAGTAGTACGCGGTCGCGAGACCGTGACCGCCGCCACCGACGATGACCACGTCATACTCTTTCTTGGGCTCCGGGCTGCGCCAAGCGGCAGTCCAATTCTCATGGTAGCTGAGCGCGTTACGCACCAAACTGAAAACGGAGTACTTAGCCATGGTGTTGCTCTTGAGTGGGTGGCTGCAAGCGTCGTGGTCTCAACATTCGATGACGTTGACCGCCAAGCCGCCGCGCGCCGTCTCTTTGTATTTGGTCTTCATGTCCGCCCCGGTTTCGCGCATGGTCTTGATCACCTTATCGAGTGAGACAAAGTGCTCGCCATCGCCGCGCAAGGCCATTCTCGCGCCGTTTATTGCTTTTACCGCTGCGATCGCGTTGCGTTCGATGCATGGAACTTGAACGAGTCCGCCAACGGGGTCACAGGTCAACCCCAGGTTGTGCTCCATGCCAATCTCGGCGGCATTCTCCACCTGCGCCGGTGTGCCTCCGAGCACCTCCGCGAGACCACCCGCGGCCATCGAACATGCCGAGCCGACCTCGCCTTGGCAACCCACCTCGGCGCCGGATATAGAGGCGTTCTGCGTGTACAAAATCCCTATCGCCCCCGCCGTGAGCATAAAGCGTACAACACCGTCGTCCGTCGCGCCGGGACAGTGGTTGACGTAGTAATGCAAGACGGCGGGAACGATACCCGCGGCGCCATTGGTCGGCGCCGTCACCACACGACCACCCGCCGCGTTTTCCTCGTTGACGGCGAGCGCGTACAAGTTCACCCAATCCATCAACACGAAGTGGTCAGTGAGTATCGCGTCCGGTTCCGCGGTCAGCTGGCGGTGGAGCGCCGCTGCGCGCCGGCGTATCTTCATGCCCCCCGGCAGAATCCCTTCGTTGCGGCATCCGTTCCTCACACACTCTTGCATGACGCCCCAAATCTCGAGCAGACCGTCGCGTACCGCCGTTTCCGGTCGCCAACAGGTCTCGTTTCGGAGCATCAGCGCGCTAATCGCGAGGCCATGCGTCCGGCAAAGCCCCAGAAGCTCGTCCCCGGTGGCAAAGGGAAATGGGAGTGGCGTGTCGTCAACCTTGATCCGGTCTGCACCGGCCGCTTCCTCGTCCACCACGAAGCCGCCGCCCACCGAGTAGTAGACGTGAGCGCTGAGCACTTGGCCCTGCGCGTCGATCGCGGTGAAACGCATGCCATTCGGGTGGAAGGGCAACGATCTGCGCCGGAGAAAAACGAGGTCCTCACGCTCGACGAAAGTAATCGGGTGTACGCCCAACAAGGCGACTTGCCTGGATGTCCGGATTTGCTCGAGCTTGGCGTCGACGCTGCTTGGGTCCACGGCTTCGGGTGTCTCCCCGAGCAAACCCAAGAGCACGGCCTTGTCGCTGCCGTGTCCCTTACCGGTCGCCCCTAGGGAACCGAACAGCTCCGCTTTGACACCGTGCACATCGGCGAGCCGTCCGTCACTTTGCAATCCAGCGACAAACTGACGCGCCGCCCGCATCGGGCCGACAGTATGGGAGCTAGACGGACCAATACCGATCTTGAATAAGTCAAAGACGCTGAGCGCCATTGGTCCACACGCCCTACGCTACCGGCCCCGTTTCGTTACACCGCCACGCGTTCCGGTGCGCTCTCCGTACGCTCCAACCGACGATAGACCGGATAGCGCCGGCAAAGCTTCGTTACTTTGCCCCGCACGCGTTCGATGGTGGCTTCATCGCCCAGATTGTCCATGACATCGCACATCCAGTGGGTCAGGTCGCGGATTTCCGCCTCCTTGAAGCCCCGCGTCGTGGCCGCCGGCGTGCCAACGCGTATGCCGCTGGTCACGAATGGCTTTTGGGGGTCGTTTGGAACGGCGTTCTTGTTCACCGTGATGTGCGCTCGACCGAGCGCGGCGTCGGCGTCCTTACCGGTAATACCCTTCTTGATCAAGCTGACCAGCATCAGATGGTTGTCGGTTCCACCGGAGACGATGTCGAAGCCGCGCTCGATGAACACGCCCGCCATCGCGCGCGCGTTGGTCACCACCTGCTCTTGATAAGCTTTGAACTCGGGCTGTAGCGCCTCTTTGAACGCGACCGCTTTGGCCGCGATGACATGCATCAAAGGACCGCCCTGCATGCCGGGAAACACCATCGAGTTGAGCCGCTTCTCGATATCCGGGTTGGCACGCGCCAGAATCACGCCGCCGCGTGGGCCGCGTAGCGTCTTGTGGGTGGTACTGGTCACCACGTCGGCAAAGGGAACGGGGTTTGGGTAATTACCGGCCGCCACGAGACCCGCCACGTGTGCCATGTCGACCAGCAAGTACGCACCCACTTCGTCGCATATGCTTCTAAAGCGCTCCCAGTCGAGTACCCGCGAGTAGGCCGAGAAGCCCGCGATAATCATCTTCGGCTTGTGCTCGCGCGCAAGCGATTCGACCTGCTCGTAATCCACCTCGCCGGTTTCGGCGCTTAGACCATACTGAAATGCGTTGTAGAGCTTGCCGGAGAAATTGACGCGCGCGCCATGCGTCAGGTGCCCACCGTCGGCAAGGCTCATGCCCAAGACCGTGTCACCCGCCTCGCACAATGCCATGTAGACGGCGGCGTTGGCTTGCGACCCCGAGTGGGGCTGCACGTTTGCGTAATCGGCACCAAACAGCTGCTTGACGCGTTCGATCGCCAGCTGCTCCGCGACATCGACGTGTTCGCAGCCGCCATAGTAGCGCTTGGTCGGGTAGCCTTCCGCATACTTGTTGGTGAGTACAGACCCCTGAGCTTCGAGCACACGCGGGCTCGCGTAATTCTCCGACGCGATGAGCTCGATGTGTTCTTCCTGGCGCCGCTGCTCTGCCACTATGGCGGCATGTAGCTCGTCGTCAAAGCCTTCGATCGTATCTGCGTCGCTAAACATTGCGAATCTCCTGTCGTCGAAACACGGGCCAACCTCCACCCGATATGCCGATCCCCGCGGCGGATGGAGCAAGCGCAAACCAGGGCCGCGCCCTTGTGGAGGCTTGGAAATATCAGCCCACTAGTATACGTGGCGAACGGGCCGGCTCCCACCGTCGCCAAGCGCCTAAAGACCGCGAAGAATAAGACGAAAGTTCGACAGTCGCTGTCTCTGAATGCGACACGGCGGTTTGACGTTGCGACATTGCTCGAATCCGGAACAGGCCGCCTGCCGAGGACCGGACGCCAGTACTGGCAAGAACCGGTACGTAGAAGACCGTCAAACACGCGTGAACAGTCCGAAATCCGCGAGCAAACCGCAGGAACGGAGCGCATTTCCCGCTTGCGTGCAGACCCCAAAGCAGTTTACATTTTCGGTCATGCCGTTGGGGTCCATGTCAAAGGCGCGCGAAGTTGGGTTTTGCGGCAAAAGAGAGAGCTAAAAATTCAGTCTCGCGTGGGGGTTTCCTTAGACTTTGTAACCACATACGTATAATCTATTCCAACTCACGTTAACGGTGATTTAGACAACAGTTGTCTAAGGGTCTCGCAAGGAGGATGCAACCTGTCCGCCGCGCGTACACTTGAAGGGAGAAATGCATGAAATCTTTAAAGGTAATTCTGACAAGCGCCCTGCTTCCATTTGTGATGGTGGGCTGCGCAACGTCGAATGGGGGGCATGGCATTAGTCCCGCCGGGTGTGCTGTTATCGGCACTGCGGTCGGTGCCGGCTTGGGCGCTGGTGCGACCGGTGGACCAGGTGGCGCGATTGGCGCAGTGACCGGTTTGGTCATGAGCCAGCTTTTTTGCGGTCAAGACGAAGAGCTTGACTCCGACGGCGACGGTGTCCCGGACGACCGTGACGAATGCCCGAACACACCGGCCGGGGTAGCGGTCGGGGAGAATGGGTGCCCGCTGGATTCCGATGGCGACGGCATGGCCGACATTTACGACGCATGCCCGAACGAATTTGGCAAAGGACCGGATGGATGCCCGGAGGAGATGGTGATGGAGGAAGTGGTCGTCGTCAAAATCGTCGAGACCGTACACTTCGCCTTCGACAGTGCCAAGATCGAGCCGATCGGTAAAGCGGTGCTAGACGCTCGAGTCGTGCCGGCGCTGCGTGCCAACCCCGATGTCGCTATCCGCATCGTGGGCTTCACCGACAGCACGGGTCCAGCCGAGTACAACCTGGGTCTGTCGCTGAGACGAGCGGAATCAATTCGCGATTACCTCGTCTCACAGGGCATCTCGATCACCCGACTGAGCGTGATTGGCAAGGGTGAGGAATTCCCCATCGCGTCCAATACCACGCGGGAAGGTCGTGCCGACAACAGACGAGTCGAGTTCGAAATCAAGCAGTAAACTTCGTTTGGCTAGAGACGCGAACAGTGCTCTAGCGAGAACGCAGTGTCGTGAACGGCGCATCTCCCACGAGGTGCGCCGTTTTTTTATGTTGGGGCGTAGGTCGTTATTCGATGTAGAGCTTCGTTCACGCCCACCGAACTCTTGAGGGGCTCGATGCACCAGGCCACCATGCCGGTATCCAGGCCAAGCTTGAACAACACAACGGGAAACATCTAGCGATGAAGACCTTGATAAAGATTGTCGGTGTACTAGTAGGGGTCGTTGTGGTACTGATAATCGCCGCCGTGATTCTTGTGCCAATCTTCGTTGACCCCAACGACTACAAGGAGCAGCTTGCCGGGCAAGTCAAGGCGCAGACGGGACGCAACTTGACCGTCGAGGGCAACATAAAGCTCTCCGTCTTTCCCTGGCTGGGACTCAATCTCGGGACGGTCGAGCTTGGCAACGCCCCTGGTTTCGCCGAGCCGTATATGGCGCGTAGCGAAGAGATTGACATCCGAGTGAAGCTCCTGCCCTTGCTGAGCCGCGAGGTGGAAATGGGCAAGGTGGTAATCAAAGGGCTTTCACTACGTCTCGAGAAGAACCAGGACGGTCGAACCAATTTCGAGGACCTTCAAGGGAAGCCACAGGCAGACGCACCCGCCGCGACCAGCGCGCCCACCGGGGCAGAGAAAGATATCGGTCTCGCCGCCTTCGGTATCGGCGGCCTTGACCTGCAGGACGCTAATCTCGTGTGGAACGACCGGCAAAGCGGCGAACGCATCTCACTGAGCGAGATCAACGCGACAACGAGCGCGCTCGCCCCCGGGGCCCCCGTCGAGCTAGACATCGCCTTTCGCGTCGATGCGGAGCAAGCACAAGTGTCGGGCGACCTGTCGGCCTCCGCAACCCTGGAGATGGACCAACGCGGGGAAACATTCGAAGCGCAGTCGTTAAAGCTCGCGGTCAAGCTCACCGGGCCTTCGGTACCCGAGGACGCTCTGGACGCAGAGCTGAGCGCCAACATCCAGGGCAACCTCGCACAACAAACCCTCGACCTTCGCGACTTGAAGCTCGAGCTCATGGGTGTCAGCGCGGTCGGCGCTCTCGCGGTAACCAATATGCTGGCGCAGCCAAACTATACGGCGACGGTCGAGCTGAAAGAGTTTAGTCCCCGAGAGTTGTTGCGAAAGCTTGGTGTCGAGCTCGAGTCTCAGGACCCGGATGCACTAGGAGCGTTCTCGGGCTCGCTAAGCGTGGAAGGGTCCAACAACGAGCTCCGCTTGACGCCGGTGAAGTTTAGGCTGGACGACACGAATTTAGACGGCACCGTCGCCATCACCAACCTCGCGACCGCGGCGCTTCGCTTCGACCTGAACATCGATAACATCGACGCAGATAGATACTTGCCGCCGGAAGCCCAGGGTCAGGCTGCAAGCCCCGGCGCCGCGGCCACGCAGGCAACGCAGCTTCCCTTGGAAACGCTCAGGGCTCTGGATGTGGAGGGCCGACTGGCTGTGGGACGTCTCAAGATCTCCAACCTCAGCGTGACCGAGATTTCGGCACCGTTGCAAGCGAAGAACGGTCTCATTGCGCTCGAGCCGATCGGGGCGAAGCTTTACGACGGCACCTACGAGGGCCACATGAAGCTGGACGCTCGCGGCAAGGAGCCCGCGTTGAGCGTGGACGAGCGACTGCTGGGTGTACAAGCCGGCCCGCTGTTGAAAGACTTTCAAGGCGAGGAGCGGATCACGGGCACGGCCAACGCGCATGCGAAGCTATCGGCCAAGGGCGTGGACACCGATACCTTTGTCAAGACGCTCAACGGCGCCGCGGCATTCGCATTTACCGACGGCGCGCTCAAAGGCGTCAACATCGCCCGCAAGATTCGCGAGGCCAAAGCGCTTATCCAGGGGCGGTCGTTACCGCCCAGCGATGAGCCCGAGGAAACAGACTTCACAGAGCTCAAGGGCACGCTCAACTTCACCAACGGGCTTGGGACCAACGACGACCTCAGCGCGAAGTCGCCGCTGCTACGCATCCTTGGCAAGGGCCAGGTCGATCTGCCCTCGGAGTCAATCGACTACTTGCTGACCACGGAGCTGGTCGCGACAGTAAAGGGCCAAGGTGGGGCGGAACTCGACGACCTGGTGGGTGTACCAATCCCGATTCGTATCAGCGGGAGCTTCAAGGAACCGAAATATGCCGTTGACGTACAGGCACTCGCCCAATCTCTGGCTAAGTCCAAGGCAGGCGAGGTGGTCGACGAAAAAGTTGGCAAAGAGCTCGAAAAACGATTAGGAACGGAGGGTGCCGAGGACGCGAAGAAGCTTCTCAAGGGGCTGTTCAACTAGACAGGAGGGCCCGCCCGTAGGGCGTAAACACGGCCCATTTCACAATGCGCCAACCACGGCCGGTCACCGATGGACCTGTTGTGGCGAGCTGCTATATTTTCTCTCACCATAAGCAGGCCTTTGCTCTGCACACCTTGCATCAATTTTCATAGTTTCGGGGACTTAAGCGTGACTATGACCAAATATACCTGGGTCATAACGACTCCAGACTACGATGGCGAATCCAGCAGCGCTATTGCCAAGATTGGCCCAAGCGGCGCCAAAGGGCGTCTTCCGCTCGGTACAGTCGTTCAAGATGGCGAACACTTCCGGCTACTAGATGCCGAAGGTCGGGTGAGATTCGCCGGCTATATAGAAGGCGAGTACACCGGTTATGAGCCGCTCAACGACTATGGTAGAGCGAACGGGTGTACCGAGATCCAGTACAGTGTGGGCGACCTCTGGACGGCGTTGGATGGCACGATCACGTCATTCCAGCGCCAGCAGCACTGACCCCCACGAACGAAGTCTTCTGGATGACCGGCACGGTCCGGGCCAGCACGAGGTGCCGGACACGCTATTCGTTTGCGAGTTGCGCCATGCCGCCCAAGACTCTCAAACATTGCCACCGTGCCCACCCCACCCAGGCTCGAGAGTCCTCCTTCTGGGGCCCTGACGCCGTAGTTTCGAACCAATAACCAAAGCAGATGTGACACAGCCGAGTAGATGAGCGAGCGTCCACGTCGCCCGCTGCCAAACCGCCCTCTGCACCCATAAGCTCGTAGAGGATGTCTAAGCGGGCTTCTTGCGCCAGCGCCGCGACAGCGGCAACAGTATGTTGCTTCTCCATGTTTCTCCTCTCGACTGTACGGCGGCACCAAGCGCGAGCGACCAGGCCGGGTCGACCCTTGGAACGACTTGGCCTTTGGCTTCTACAATACCGTGAAAACCTCTCATATATATAGGGGTGTCGCACCTTTTGTTGCGATTCAAATGCTTATGCTGGTCGTCTTGTGGTTCTTCCCGGGGCTGGCAACTTGGCTACCCGGCGTACTGTATGAGAACTAAGACCGTCGTGGATTTACGCGCTGGTAGCCCGGTCTAGGCCCGGTCCGGCAAGACGCGGCGTCACACTTTCGAAGTCACTTCATTCCCCACTTGAGCCAACTGTGAAGCCACCCACGCAGTTGCCGCGGAACTGTGACCGCGCACACACACGCCTGCAAAACCTTAAGCTAAGCCTAATGGAGTAGTCCGGAATATGAGGGAAGTCGTTATGCGCACACAAATTTGTGCTCTGGCCCTAGGGTTGGTCCTTTCCCTGGCTGCGTCCAGCGCGAACGCCCAGACTCCCCAGCAAGCAAATGCCGCAAAACTCATTCAACTCATGCTGGTCATCATGGCCTCGGAACAAAGGGATGCGGTCAACATCAACGAGGCGAATGCAAGCACGATACAAGATGAACTCCTCGGCATGGACGAAGATCTGTCGCAGGCAATTGTCGATTTTCGCCAAGACAATGGCCCCTTCGAAAGCCTGCTTGACCTCTTAGAAATCGATGGCATGAACAAGAGCCTGATCATTCAGAACCAGAGGCTCATCACCTTATAGGGGAGAGGCAGAGATAGCTAGGCAGTCACTTGAGGATTTAACCCCGCCACTTGCGCGGGGTTTTTTTGTCTGCTTGCCGACCCCTCCGCGGTAGTCCGCTTCAACCCGATAAAGCCGGCGAAAGCACAACGACGGCACCTGGGACTCGCGAGATTCATCCGCACCGTAACCGCCCTGCACGCTCAGCCGTTGACAAAGGCGCCTCAGATCGTGCGGACCCATACTCGTCTTCACCACGCAGCGCTCTGGTCCGCCACGGCTCTCCTGTCGGTCAGACTCGATATCTGCGAGAATGAAGCCCGGATTAAGTTTGGACAAGGTCGGCAACGGACATCATAGGGCCAAAGTCGCCCGGGTACAGCGACGGGGTAAAAGGGTCTCAACGGAGGTACACATGCGACGGTATATTTCAGTTCTTCTCGTTTTCGCTTTTCTTGGATTCGATGCCTCAGCGGCGACCATCGAACGCGTCAAACAGACGGGGGTCTTCAAGATTGGTTACAGGCAAGACGCAGCGCCGTATTCGTACAAGAACGCGCTGGGCGAGCCGGCGGGCTATTCTGTCGACCTATGTCGGGCGGTCGCGGCCAATCTCAAGTTCACGCTCGGATTAGAAGAGATCAAAATCGAGTATGTCCCGGTGACCGCGGAAAATCGTTTTGAAGCGGTAAAAAGTAGTCAAGTGGATATCCTGTGCGGCGCAACGACGGCGACATTGTCCCGCAGGGAACTCATCGACTTTTCCTTAGGCACCTTCGTCGATGGTGCAAGCGTGTTGTTCCTCGATGAGGGGCCAGGCTCTTTTGCACAACTCGCGGGGCAAAAAGTGGGCGTGCGCGGCGGTACAACGACGCAAGAGGGTCTGGAGAATACGCTCAAAGGTCTTTCCATCGATGCGCAAGTGGTTCCGGTCAAAGACCACGGCGAAGGGCTGAGCGCACTCGAGAAAGGCGACATACAAGCCTACTTTGGAGACAGGGCAATCCTCGTATTCCTGGCCGCGCAAAGCGGCAACCAGGACAATCTGCGCCTATCCAGCGAGTACTTTACCTACGAGCCCTATGCGCTTGGGCTGCCACGCGGGGACCAGGAGTTTCGCCTGCTCGTGGACCAAACGCTGAGCCGCCTGTATCGCTCCGGTGAAATCGTCAAGATTTACAACAACTCCTTTGGCGCCATGGAGCCGAGTGACGTCATCAAGGTCATGTATCTCATCAACGGGTTGCCGGAATAGACCGACATCAACGGGCTGGCAGGGACGCTTCGCCCAGGTGTTCTCCCCCAGACGGTCGGCAAGCTAG